>JACDJC010000033.1_pt1 | contig 181744 bp, 171 predicted proteins | sample 7454191 | NCBI WGS metagenome assembly JACDJC01 (sample SAMN14253291, study PRJNA609438) | sludge metagenome | isolation source: sludge after 25d culture with pyrite and EDTA | collected 2018-12-20 | reverse complement strand
TGACCTGCCCCCAAAGTTAGGTACAAAATCGTGTAGAGTCCGTTTAAAGGGATACGGACATGAAAAAACGATTTACCGAAGAACAAATTATTGGCTTCATTAAGGAAGCAGAATCCGGTTTGGCTGTTGATGCGCTGTGTCGCAAGCACGGATTTGGTCAGTCCACGTTTTATAAGTGGAAAGCTAAATTCGGCGGCATGGATGTCTCAGAAGCTAAGCGGCTCAAAGCACTGGAAGATGAAAACGGTCGGCTCAAACGCCTTTTGGCTGACGCCATGCTCGATAACGCTGCTTTGAAGGATATCGTCAGCCGAAAGTGGTAGGCTCACAAGCACGTCGTGACGCTGTGCAGCTATTAAAGCAAGCATGGCAGTTGTCGGAACGACGCGCTTGTGGGCTAATGAACATCTCGGTGTCGGTACTGCGTTATCAAGCGCGGACCGATCGCAATGGCGAGCTGCGTGAGCGTATAGCGGCGCTGGCCCAAGAGCGTCGCCGCTTTGGTTATCGTCGTATCCATATACTGCTTGAGCGTGAGGGCTGGGCTGTGAATGTAAAGCGTACTTATCGGCTATATCGACAAGCAGGCTTGGCCGTGCGCAATCGCAAACGCAAACGTATTGGTCTGACCGAGCGGATTGCGCTGACTTTGCCTGATCAGCCCAACGATACGTGGTCGATGGACTTTGTGCATGATGGCCTGGCCGATGGCCGCCGTATCCGTTGTTTAAACATTGTGGATGATTACACCAAAGAGACACTGGCCATCGAAGTGGATACGTCGTTATCGGGCTTGCGTGTGGCGCGTGTGTTGGACCGGATTGCATTGCACCGCCCGCTGCCTCGTCGGCTACGGGTTGACAATGGCCCTGAATTTACGGGACTGGCTATGGATGCTTGGGCTCATCAACGCGGCGTGACGCTGGCCTTTATACAGCCAGGCAAGCCCACACAAAATGCCTATATTGAGAGCTTTAATGGGAAATTTCGCGATGAATGCCTCAACGACAATTGGTTTACGAGTTTGCGCGAAGCGCGTGTGCTGATTGAATCGTGGCGTCAAGATTACAATCAAACTCGACCCCACAGTTCTCTGAACAATTTAACCCCGTGCGAGTTTGCTGCTCGTCACATTCACTTAGCCACAAACTCTACAGCGACTTGTGCCTAAATCTTGGGGGCAGGTCACGTCATCACTCATACGCTCCAGCACGTCGCGCAGACGCATCGTGCAGGCAATGGGCGGCGGCTCGAACTTGTAGCCTGCAACGATCATTTCGGCCGCGATTTCCTCGGTGATGAAAAACGGTTCGGTGTCCTGATGCGGCTTCGTCATATTACTTCCTCCCGGCGTTCATCTTGGTCTGTGACGGCTTAATATCTACACTTTTATGCCTTCACCAACTCCGCTGCCTTGGGATCATAGACATACCCAGTGATACTTCCATCCTTGATCCGCGCAACAGCTTCATCAATGACGAACAGCGGAACAAGAAACCATTCCTCAGGCTGCACTGGGTGGCCGAAGCGGTCGTTGATGGTGATGTTCAAGCGCGCGGGTGCGAACAGCCTGTGGAACAGCCTCTCCAGCCCGGTGCGGTTGATGCCGGCGAGCTTGTAGGTGGCTACCACTTCAACCTTCGCCAACAGGTAGGTGGAGTCGTGTTCGGCATTGGCGATGCGCGTTTCTACCTTGCCGCCGGTGACACCGATTTTGTGGATGACATCACGATGCTCGGCTACATAGGGGTTCTCAGATAGCGAGCGCAACACATAAATGGTGCCGCTTTCCAGATCACCTTCTTCAAAGGAATCGCTGAACAACGGCCCCATATCTGGATCAGTAATTCGACGTGCGGTTTCGTCTTTGTACAAAGCACGAGCCAGGGACAGCCGCAGAAGGTTGCTTTCGGTGCCATTCGAGAAAATGACACGCAGCCGAGCATCCTTTTTGCCTTGTGGCGAGTCGAACTCTTCGCCCTCTTCCGCCACATAGGCTGTTTGGCCGTCCAGGATGAACCAGTGCCCCACCTCAATCGTGGCGTACTGACCAAAAGGCCGCGTCACTCTTAAACCTGATCTCAGGTCACTGCGCACCTGATCAAATAGCGGTTTGAACGCCTCGAAATCCTCGCATGTTTCTCGGTTGGCAATTTCTTCTGCCGCCCGCTTTTCAGCACTGGTACGCACATGACGCAATTCAGTGATATCAGCAGATCCAGCAGCCCCGGCCAACTCGGCAAGCAGAGCATCATCATCAATCGCCTCCATTGAGTCCTCATCCCTGGCATCACCACCACTGAGCAAGCCCTGATGGTCAAGGGGTGTCAGCAGCTCGCGACAGTCCTCAAGGGTGCGCAGACGCTCCAGGCGCACGGTATAGAGCCGCTCGAAGATGTCTCTTTCTTCGCCGTGTTGTGGCGCACGGCCATGCTGCTCGACAAAACGCTGGATTTCCTCAAAGCCAGCAATAATCCGCTCTTCACGGGCTGAGAGGCTTTTTTTCTTTTCCGGCTGGGCGAACTCATCCAGTTCGGCACGCAAATCGTCCAGATCAGTCATAACGCCCTTCATCTTTGAAACGCACAAACGCCGCTGCACCTTCGGCCATACGTTGTTCCCAAGGATCTGCTGAACTCACTGATGGCAGACGGCCCCGCTCCTTCTTGAACTTGACCGCCCGCAAAGCCAGCTCCTTGGCCTCCTCTGGCGTAAGACTGGTGCGCTTGCCAGAAATGGCAGCAGCCACTTGCTTCAGGCTGTCCTCGCTCATGGATTTGGCCAAAATCGCGTAGGCCTCGCTGAATGGGTTGATGCGATCGATCAGATCAATATCCAGTTCACGTACGTCCATGGCGAATTTGCGCACGCCAGCAAGCAACGCGGTATTAGGTTTCTGCTCTGTACCACCCACGTCTATTGTTTCGCCACCGACCAGAAGCTGCTTGGCTTGCTGAGTGAGATTCAACGCGGCAATAGCATGTTGGCGAACCGCCTCCTGATCTTCCGCATCTAGGTTGGGGTAACGATCCTTGATGATCTTGCCCATACGTACTTGTGTCAGCTCTTCCGGCACCAATTCTTCATCGAACAAGCCACGCTCGATGGTGTTTTTGTCCTGTACAAAGCTAGCAATCACCTCGTTTAAATCTTCCCGGCAAATGCGCGTAGCCTCCTCGCATTTTGGCTCCACCAAGCCCTTTATTTCGATCTGGTACTTTCCGGTCTCTTCATTGACGCCCACGTTGCACTTGTTAGGATCATACCCACCATCGCCATAGTCAAAGCCTGCTTGCGGGCCACTGGTAGGGTTCTTGGGTGTGAACTCGAAGCGCGGAGCCAGCACCTGCTCCATCAGCAGACTGGCGGCGATGGCCTTCAACGTATCGTTCACGGCCTCGGTCACTGCCTGCTCGGCCGCATCCGGCTCTGCGATCAGGTTGGTGAAGCGTGCACGGGTCTTGCCCGGTGCATCCCGCGTCGCACGACCGATGATCTGAACGATTTCTGTCAAGCTGGAACGATAGCCAACCGTCAGCGCATGTTCGCACCAAATCCAGTCAAAACCTTCCTTGGCCATCCCTAAGGCAATAATGATGTCCACATGGTCGCGGTTGTGTTTCTGCTCAGGGTCTTTTAGTGCAGCGGACACCCGATCTCGCTTCACGGCATCGTCGTCAACTAGGTCGGCGATTTTCAGCAATCGGCCTTCTGGCGTTTTGACCAACTGAAAGCCCGTTATCGGGTCAGTGCCTTGCCATTCGCCCAGCTCCTCGATGATATGCTCCACCTCGCGGATCTTGTCCTTGGTGCTCTCGCGTGAATTTACACTGGGAATATGGACGATGGTTTTCTCGGCTGGATTAAGCACCTTAAGAATATCGTCGGCGTAGGGGCCAGAATAGAAGTAGTAACCGATATCCAGATTTTTGAGGTACTGATAGCCGTTGAGCTGCTCATAATAGGTATAAGTCACCGTATCGAAACGCGATTCATCCTGCGGGGTGAGCACTACTTCTGCATCACCACGGAAGTAAGAGCCTGTCATGGCCATAATGTGCACCTTGTCACGGGCAATCAGCTCGCCCAAGTGGGCACCCAACTTGTTGTCCGGGTTAGCCGATACGTGATGAAACTCGTCTACCGCAATTAATCGGTCGTCGAAAGCTGCCGCGCCGAATTGATCCATGGCAAAACGGAAGGTGGCATGGGTACACACCAGTATGCGGTCATCGCTGTCCAAAAAAGCGCCCAGTGATTTGACCTTGCCGCCGTTGTCCGAGCCCGGCGCATTGCACAGGTTCCATTTTGGCTCTACCTGCCAGTCAGCCCAAAAGCCGTACTTAGACAGCGGTTCGTCGTTAAAACTCGCACCGATAGACCTTTCCGGCACCACAATAATGGCTTGCTTCAACCCCTGGTTATGCAGCTTGTCCAGCACAATAAACATCAGGGCGCGGCTCTTACCGGAAGCCGGAGGCGACTTGATCAGCAGGTACTGCTCGCCCCGCCGCTCATAAGCACGCTCCTGCATGGGACGCATTCCCAATGCATTGGATTTGGTTGAGCTGCCATTGCTTGCATACGAGACGGAAACAGCGGGTACAATTTTTGTCATAGTGCGATACCTGTCAGAGCATCTTGGTCTTATGCTTAAGGTCTTGTTCCAATTGTTCGATTTCCTTCAGATCCGCAGCATCTGCGGCTTCAGCCTCGGCAATGCGCCGTTGCTGATCGAAGACCTCATAATGCTCACGAGCAACCCTCTCCATGTTCTCGTGGCTGACTGAGCCAGCACCCTCAAGGATCGCTTGGTCATTAAAGGCTAGCATTCGGTCGATGTTGTAACGCCAGAAGTCCAGGGTCAGATCCTTCTGCTGCTTGACCCGCAACTCGGCCTGTTCCAGGAAGATCACCACCAGCCGATTAAGCGTATCTATCTCATCTTCGTTCAGGTAGTTCTTGGCAATGATGACATCTTGCTTTCGTACCCGCGAACCGCTCCAACTGCTCAATGCCATATTAGGCTGACTGGGATCGGAGCGTTTCAGAATCAGCTCGGCGGCGGTGTAACCGGTGGTGGCATACAGCAGCTTGTTCTGCACCTCAGCAAAGAACAAGGCGGTGTCACGCTCACGAGCCTGATAATCTGAACTGAGCGAAAACAGATCACGAACCTTCTGATAAAAGCGCTTTTCCGAGGCCCGGATTTCGCGGATGCGTTCCAGCAGTTCATCAAAGTAATCCCAGCCGCCTGGGTTTTTCAGGCGCTCGTCATCCATTACGAAGCCCTTACGCAGAAACTCCTTGAGATGCGTACTGGCCCACTGGCGGAACTGCACGCCACGTGGTGAACGCACACGGTAGCCGATAGCCAAAATCAGATCGAGGTTGTAATAGCTGATCTTGCGTTTGACCTGACGAGCCCCCTCAGACTGAACTGTCAAGGAATCCTTGACAGTTGCCCCTGGAACTAACTCATTGTCTGCAAATATGTTTTTTGCATGCAGGGATACATTCTGCTTGGTTGTCTGGAACAGTTCAGCGATTTCCATCTGGCTCAGCCAGATGGTTTCCGTCTCCACCCGCAGGTGGAGCCGGGTTTGGCCGTCGTCAGAGGTATATAGGATCAATTCACTCATTACTTAACTTTCCTTCGGCCTTGCTAGTTACAAATCGCTGGGAAAGATTCTCGACAGAACGGTTCTTTTTCAGCAACTTTTGACGAACATCATCCCATTCCAGAAAAACTGGGATTTTCTCAACAATGACATCCTCTTCTTTTACTATAGCGGTGAGGCCAGAATACTGTTTTTTTGCTTCAGCCCCATGGCGAGCAATCGCTTCTTCAAATGTACGACGCGCATCTTCCACGAAAGGTGCAATGAGTTCTCGAACTTTTTTATGTACTGAGCTAATACCGCCAACATGAACTCGTGCAGCAGGAATAAGTTCCACTTTGTCTGGAGTCTCTTCCAATACTGATTTTTTGAATTTCGTTCCTTCAAGCGAAATTTTTGAAGCATAAGGTTTTATGGAAAACTGTAATAATTTTGGATCACGCGGCGGCAACCAACTTCCACCCATTGTTACGCCATGCACTGCCAATCCTTCATGTTGTGCATGATTACGCAAGGCCTCCATAAAGCGATACTCAAAAAAATCATCGTATGCTTTTGAGCAAACCGCCTGCGCCTCTTCTGAATTGGCGCCAATCTTATTTAGGCTTTTCGGATACTGGTCCAGATACAGTCGAGTGGCGGAAAGCAAGTTTACCAATCGACGATTAATGGCTGTACGGATTTGGAAAGAATCCTCATATTCATGACTTGGTGATGTCATGTCGGTAACCGCCGCAGATATAGCCTCCAGCTCAAGTTCTCGATAATTACTGAGCAGAAGATCATAGTTTTCCTCAAGTGCAAGCGCCGAATTCAAGCAAATTTTTGATTTTTTAAAATTTTCAAACTCCCCCTCACTAATAGAAATTTCTGGATTTATATCGAGGACAAGAGCATGGAGTGAGTATTTTCTCTTATTGCGTGTGATCGCCTGACTCATGACTTCCCCCCTCTTGGTTTTTTACTGGAAGCCATCTTCGTATATAGATTAAACAGCTTTTCCAGCCGTTCGGTGTCGTTTTTGAAGCGGCGGCCTATGTAGATACGCTCCAGCACTTCGTCATTGCGTTCGTGGGCGGCACGCAGGTTGTCGGGCATTTTGCCTTCGGCGTAGAGGTCGGCGATGGTGGCGGGGAAATGGGCTTCGCGGGCCAGCAAGATGGCTTCGGCACAGCGGGTGAGGTCAGCTTTGTTTTTCTCGGTAAGCATGGGCACGGGGAAGGTGTTCCAGCCGAGGGTATTGGAGTAGCGATAGCGCGTTTCCAGCTTGCCGCAGACAGTAGCGATCCAGACCAGGTGCAGGCGGCTGGCGATCAGCGCCATATTCCAGAGCGGGGCGTCGAAAAGAGCAAAAGCAAGGTTGGTCACGATGGTTCCGCGAGATTCGTAGCCAAAGGGTAAATAATCACGCGATTCTGAGGAAACACTCGGCACAATAACAACCGTTTCATTTCCACTCTGACGAACTTCGCCAAATCTGTGCGCACTTTCTGCCGCTTCTATCGTTGCCGCTTTAGGGCTCGCCAGCCGCATCTCCCGCACGCCTTCTATGCGCTGGGCAATGGCAGGAATCGCTAAAGCTTCTCCTAAATGGGCGTCTTCAATCCACAAGCAATAGCGTTCCAAGCCACGGATAAATTCGGCGGAACCATAGATGCGGCGGATAAAGCGGGTCTGTTGCTGCGCGGTTAATTGCACGGCGTCCAGCTCATCGCGGGACAGCAACAAATGCCCGCCATCCGTAGGCTGATTGCCTTTAGTCATTTCCGCCACCTCCGTTATGGGCAGATTGGCCCTATCAACAATCACATCCGCCCCGGCCACCAAATAGGCATTGATATGCTCGCAGCGCTTTTCTACGGTTTGGCCATTTTCATCCAGTGAATACAGACGTTTTTCTGCGCTGGGCAACGGGCTGATACCGATGATGGCCACGGTGACACCGGCATTATGGCTGGCCAGATTGGCCCACTTAAAGCTGGTGTGGGCAAAGCTGATGTAGCTGCCGGTAGCAAAAATTTCCGGCCATAAAATCGGCACTTGCTGGCCCTGGCAAATGGAGTTGGTGGAAACAAAAGCGGCAGTGCTGGGCGTATAACGGGCGTAGTCAGCCGCCTTCATAAACCAGCCCGCAACATAATCCAGCGATTTCCAGTTTTTTACCCGCTTAGCAAAAATACTTTCCAGCTCAGCTTTTTGTTCTTTGCTTTGCCAGGTGCTGCCCAAATACGGTGGATTGCCGCAGATATAGGTTTCGCCGCCTTCATTTTCAAAGTCGATTTGCGCTTGATCCAGTGGGGTTTCAAAAAAGTCATCACCAAGCAGTTTGACGCCGGTGCCGGTAGGCGGGCAAATTGCCAGCCAGTCCAATCGCAGCGCATTGCCACAGGTAATCCAGTTGTCTGCACTTAGGGGCAGAAATTCATTTAACGCCAGTTGTTTGCCCCGATGCTGCACGTTGCACTGGTATTCGGCAATGATTAGCGCCAGCCGAGCGATTTCAGCAGAGAAGTTTCGCAGCTCGATACCCCGAAAGTTGGTCAGCGGAATCTCTGTAGGCCGATCACGTTCGCCCCGGCGCAGGTTGATTTTGGCTTCGATCTCGCGCATTCGTTTGTAGGCAATCACTAGAAAGTTGCCCGAACCGCAGGCCGGGTCGAACACCCGGATTCGCGCCATGCGGTTGCGCAGGTTGAGCAGCTTACGGGAGTTATCCCCAGCCTCTTCCAGCTTTGCGCGCAGATCATCGAGAAACAGCGGATTCAGCACCTTGAGGATATTGGGCACGCTGGTGTAGTGCATACCCAGCTCGCCGCGCTCTTCTTCGTCAGCTACGGCCTGAATCATGGAGCCGAAAATATCCGGGTTGATCTGCGTCCAATCCAGGCCGCCAATGTGCAGTAAATAGGAGCGGGCAATCTTGCTGAACTCCGGTACTGCCGCGCTGCCCGAAAATAGTCCGCCGTTCACATAAGGGAAGGCATCGGCCCAACGCGGAATACCCATCACCGCTCGTTCGGCTTGTTTGGTGTTCATGGCGCGGAATATTTCGCTGATCACCTCATGGGTGTTCGCTGAATCACGTGCGCTCATTTGCGCCACAGTGTCAGTAAACAGGCTGCTACCGCTGAAGATGTCTGTGTCTTCGGCAAAGAAGCAAAAGATCAGCCGCGCCATAAAGTGGTTCATCTCATGTCGCTGTTCTTCCGTGCCCCAGGCGGGGTTGTCCTTCAGCAGCTCCACATACAACCGATTCAGGCGGCTGGTAGCGCGGATATCAAACGAGCTATCGCGCAGCTGCTTGACCGTGGTGATGCCCGCCAGTAGCAGAAAAAAGCCGAAGTGGTTAGGAAAGTCAGCATAGGCACAGGCGATGGTCTCGCCGCTGGTTAGGTCTTCGGCCTCGAAGTCCGTGCCATCGGTAGCGAGAATAAAGCGGGCTTTGGCCTTGGCGGTAGCTGGGCTAGCCTTGAGTGCCGTCAGCATTTGCGTAACAGCCCCCGCCTCAGCTGCTGCAATGTGAATGTTGTTGGTTTGTAAAACGCCGCCAAGATCTGATTTATTCGAGGTGCCTGCGCGCAGCCGCTTGATGGTGGTGGCCTTGTTGCCAAAGGCCTCCAGAAAAGCATAGGCAAACTCAGCTGGGTCAAAGGGCTGAAGTGCTAAATCTGAAATGGCCTGTTCGATTTCTACTGCGTTCATGAGCGCATTACCCTTGGCTTTCACAAGGATTGATGACTTTCACGCCGGCAGCTAGGAACGAACTTACATCTCTTGTCGCCACACTGAAACCGTTATCCAGAGCGATCGCCGCGACGATGGCATCAGCCGCTTCGACGCCGCTGCCGGCCTTGCAGGCGGCTGCCAACACATCGGCATAAGCGCGTGTGCAAGCCATATCAAACGGCAACACCTGGTGTTCTGTGCTGTCACTGAGCACAGTCCGGCGCTTACCTAGGGGCATCAGGGCGACACCAGCTCGAAACTGCTATGATATAACATTCGTATCCAGCAGAATCATTCAAAATTCGCAGCGCGGGCGGGTAAATGGTCACGCTCAAAAACAGCCATTTCTTCGTCGGTCAATTTTACCTTACACCCGATGTCTGCCAGCAGGTCACCCAGCTTTACCCGGCCTTTTGGCTTCACAGCGGTAGCCAATATTTCGCGCATCTCGGCTTGCAAGGTACCGCCACTCTGCGCTGCCCTGACCCAGATGGCACGATGCACCTCTTCCGGCACATTCCTAATCGTTACTGCTCTCATGCCTGCAACCTCCTATTGATTGCTATGAAATCAATTATACGAATTGCATTCAGGTAGTTCAAAGACTACTGACTCCGCCCCTTGCGCTGGTCCAGCCTGTCTTTCTTTCGATGATGGCGTCTCTCCCGACACAGCATCGCAGTTGGTGATCTGCAGCTTACCCTGACGATGGTGCTTGTTTTACGCATCGATGACGTAGTTCACCAGGACGGCAAAGTCGGTCCTGCCTGGAAATACAGAAAGCCCGCACACGCGGGTTTAGCGGCTTCATGCCTTCAGATGCCTGGCCGTGCCAGACGCGGGATCACTCCCACTCAATCGTTGCCGGCGGCTTACTGGATACGTCATACGTGACCCGGTTAATCCCGCGTACTTCATTGATAATTCGGGTGGATACGCGCTTAAGCAGCGCATACGGCAGCTCGGCCCAATCGGCGGTCATGAAATCGGTGGTTTGCACCGCGCGCAGGGCCACCACGTAGTCATAAGTACGGCCATCACCCATAACGCCTACCGATTTTACCGGCACAAACACCGCAAAGGCTTGCGAGGTCAGCTGGTACCATGATTTGCCGGTATTGCTATCTATGCTGGCGTGCAGCTCCTGGATAAAAATATCGTCGGCCTGGCGCAATATGTCGGCGTATTCCTGCTTGACCTCGCCCAATATGCGCACCCCCAGGCCCGGACCTGGAAACGGGTGCCGGAACACCATGGCGTCGGGTAGACCCAGGGCCAGGCCGAGCTCGCGTACCTCGTCCTTGAACAGCTCGCGCAAAGGCTCCAGCAGCTTAAGGTTCAAGGTTTCTGGCAGACCGCCCACGTTATGGTGCGACTTTATGGCCACCGCCTTGCCAGTTTTAGAGGCAGCCGACTCGATTACGTCGGGATAAATCGTGCCTTGAGCCAGCCACTTGGCAGCACTGATGCTTTTGGCTTGTTCCTGAAACACTTCGACAAACTCGCGCCCAATTATTTTGCGCTTGGCCTCGGGGTCGCTTACGCCCACTAGTTTGCTCAGAAACTGCTGGCTAGCATCGACGTGGATTACCTTGATACCGAGGTGCTCAGTCATGGTTTGCAACACCTGCTCGGCTTCGTTTAAGCGCAGCAAGCCGTGGTCCACGAAAACGCATACGAGTTGATCACCAATGGCCTTGTGTATCAGCGCTGCAGCTACGGAAGAATCAACCCCGCCCGAGAGCCCGAGGATGACCACGTCGTCGCCCACCTGGGCACGGATGTTATTGACTTGTTCGTTAACGTAGTCAGGCATGTTCCAGTCGCTGACGCAGCCACAAATATCAAGCACGAAGCGCTTGAGTATGGCCTTGCCCTGTAGCGTGTGGGTAACCTCGGGGTGAAACTGCACGCCATACAAGCCACGCGCCTCATCGGCCATAGCCGCAATCGCGCAGTTGGGGGTCGACGCCATGCGCACAAACCCGGCGGGCAGCTCGCTGACCTGATCACCATGGCTCATCCACACCTTGAGCATGCCGTGGCCCTCGGGTGTGGCAAAATCCTGTATCTCTTGCAGCAAGCGGGTATGGCCATGCGCGCGGATCTCGGCGTAGCCAAACTCGCCGTGCCTGGCAAAGCTTACCTTACCACCCAGCTCCATGGCCATGGCCTGCATGCCGTAGCAAATACCCAGCACGGGCACGCCCAGGGTAAAAACCTGCGCTGGCACCTTAAGCGATTGCTCGGCGTACACCGAAGCGTGGCCGCCGGATAAAATAACACCCTTAAGGCCGTTATCGAGCTGCTCTTGCAGGGCCTGCGGGCTGATGTCACCCGGCTGAATCTCGCAGTAAACCCCCAGTTCTCGTACCCTGCGGGCGATTAATTGGGTTAATTGCGAGCCGAAATCCAAGATAAGTATGCGCTGGTGCATGGTATTTTTGAGTTACATTAAACCCAGCATTTTAACTTATGGATTTACCTATCCATAAAATAATCAACAACAGCAATCGAGACCACATCCATGAGACTGCGCTTGGCAATGATACCCCTACCCTTGGCTGGATTTTTGGCCTTGGCCGTAGCCATGGGTATAGGGCGTTTTGCCTTCACCCCTATATTGCCGATGATGCAAACCGATTTCGGTATTTCCCTGGCGCAGGGCGGCTGGCTGGCTAGCGCCAATTACCTGGGTTATATGTTCGGTGCGCTGTACGTCACGCGCTTAAAGCTTACACCCGATGCCTTGTTAAGAATTGGCTTGTGGCTGGTCGTGCTGGTAACCGCGGCCATGGGCTTGCAGGCAAACTGGTGGGGCTGGCTGCTGTGGCGCTTGCTAGCCGGCATGGGTAGCGCCTTTGTAATGATTGGTACGGCTTCACTTTGTATCGCGCGCTTAAACGCCGCGGGCAAGCCACATCATAGCGGCCTGGTTTTTGCTGGGGTGGGCTCTGGCATCGCGCTGGCTGGCCTGGCCTGCATGGGTTTGAATATTATCCAGGCCACGGCCTCCATGGCCTGGCTTATTCTGGCTCTAGCCGCCCTACTGGGCCTGGTTGCGGCCTCGACCATGTGGCGCGAGCAAAAATTCGCCTATAAAAGCACCCTGGAGCAGCAAACACCACCAAGTACGGCCAGTACCCCTTTACACTGGCGTTTGATTATTTACTACGGTATTTATGGCTTTGGTTACATACTGCCAGCTACGTTCTTACCCGCTCAGGCGCGTGAGTTAATCCCTGATCCCTGGCTTTTCAGTCTGGCGTGGCCGGTGTTTGGCATAGCCTGTGCTTTATCTACCCTGATCGTTGCCAATGTTTTCAGCAGCCGTTACTCACGCCTGCAAATCTGGGCAGGCGCCCACGTGGTTATGGCTATCGGGGTTTTTTTACCGGTTATCTGGCACGGCATTGTGCCGATTTTAATCGCCGCCATCTGCGTAGGCAGCACGTTTATGGTTATTACCATGGTAGGCTTGCAAGAGGGCCAGGCCAGGGTTGGTGCGAGCGCGGCCAAAAAGCAGATGGCCGCCATGACGGCGGCCTTTGGGCTGGGGCAGTTGTTGGGACCGATATTTTTTAGCCTGAGCCACCAGTTTTTTAATGCCTCGCTCAGCTTCGCGCTAGTGATTGGCACCATCATATTGCTGGCTGGCGTGGTGCCAATACTGCGCCTGCGTTGATTGGCTAGTCAGCGCGGTAGTTGGGCGCCTCTTTGGTGATTTGCACATCGTGTACGTGCGATTCGCGCATGCCCGAGCTGGTAATTTCCACAAATTCGGCTTTGGCGTGCAAATCGGCGATAGTCGCGCAGCCACAATAGCCCATCGAAGCCCGGATGCCACCAGTTAACTGGTAGATGATGGCAATCACGCTGCCCTTATATGGCACCCTGGCCTCGATACCCTCGGGTACCAGCTTATCGACGTTATTGTTGGGGTCTTGAAAGTACCTATCTGCCGAGCCATCGGCCATGGCACCCAGGCTGCCCATGCCGCGGTACGACTTGTACGAGCGCCCCTGAAACAAAACGGTCTCGCCCGGTGCCTCTTCAGTGCCGGCAAACATGCTGCCCATCATGCAGGTTGAAGCCCCGGCGGCCAATGCCTTGGCAACGTCGCCCGAGAAGCGGATACCACCGTCGGCAATCAAGGGGATGCCGCTGCCATCGAGCACCTGGGCGACATCAGATATGGCGGTGATCTGCGGCACTCCGACACCGGCTACCACGCGCGTGGTACAAATCGAACCCGGCCCAATACCTACTTTGACGGCGTCGGCCCCGGCCTTGACCAAATCCAGAGCGGCCTGGGCCGTGGCAATATTGCCGCCAATTACCTGGATATTAGGGTAGTGTTTTTTGACCCAGCGCACGCGCTCCAGCACGCCTGCCGAGTGGCCATGCGCGGTATCCACCACCAGCACATCGACCCCGGCGGCGGCTAATTTTTCAACGCGCTCGTCGGTGCTTTCGCCCACCCCCACTGCCGCGCCTACGCGCAGCTGCCCGTGCTCGTCTTTGCACGCCAGCGGGTGTTCGGTGTTTTTGACTATATCTTTAACGGTAGCCAGCCCGCGCAGCTGGAATTTGTCGTTGACTATTAGTACGCGCTCCAGGCGGTGTTTGTGCATCAGCGCCTGGGCCTGCTCCAGCGTGGCCCCTTCGGGCATGGTAACCAGGCGCTCTTGCGGGGTCATGACCTCGCGCAGCGATAAGTCCAGGCGGTCTTCAAAGCGCAGGTCGCGGTTGGTGACGATACCGACCAGCTTGCCTGCTTCGACCACCGGCAAGCCAGAAATTCCGTGTTGACGCTGCAAGGCAATGGCATCGCGCACTTTCATGGTGGGCGTAACCGTAACCGGGTCGATTACTATGCCAAATTCGTGCCTTTTTACCCGCGCCACTTCGCGCGCCTGCACATCAGCGCCGAGGTTTTTGTGAATTATGCCAATGCCGCCTTCTTGCGCCATGGCTATCGCCAGGCCGGATTCGGTAACCGTATCCATGGCGGCCGAGACCAGCGGTATGTTTAACTGAATATTGCGCGTCAGCTGGGTTTTCAGCTGAGTGTCGCGCGGTAGCACCTGAGAATAAGCCGGCACCAACAAAACATCATCGAATGTTAGAGCTTTTTTTATAAGACGCATGAATCTACTCCGCACAAAGAGCGATTATAACGTCCAATCGCATTGACTTCATCCCAGCCAGCTACGCGCGTTCATGAACATACGCATCCACGGCGTAAAGCCTCCCGTTGTATTATCTGGCGCCAGGCTATCGCGCGGCCCCCAGCTAGCGGGCCGCCACGACATGGTGACGTTACGGGTTACGCGCTCGGGATGGGGCATCATCGCCGTAAACCGGCCGTCAGCGGTAGTAACCGCGCTGATTCCTGCCGGGCTGCCGTTGGGGTTGGCCGGATATGCGGTCGTCGGCTGACCGTTGTAATCGACGTACACCATGGCCTTGTGCACCAAATCGATGGCACCGCGCTGGCTAAAGTCGGCAAAGCCTTCGCCGTGGGCTACGGCTATAGGCGCCTGGGTACCGGCCATGTCCTGGAAGAATAAGGATGCCGACTCCAGCACCTCTACCATGCTCAGGCGGGCTTCGTATTGCTCGGAGACGTTGCGCGTAAAGAGCGGCCAGTGCTCGGCACCAGGAATAATGTCCGCCAAAGCGGCCATCATCTGGCAACCATTACAAACCCCAAGCGCAAACGCGTCCGGGCGGGCGAAGAAACTTTGAAATTGTTCCAGCAAGGCCTGGTTAAAGCGTATGGTACGCGCCCAGCCCTGGCCAGCGCCCAGTACATCACCGTAGCTGAACCCGCCCACGGCCACCATGCCTTGTATGTTTGCCAGGCTTTGGCGCGCGCTGAGCAAGTCTGTCATGTGTACATCAACGGCTTCAAAACCGGCCGTGTCAAAGGCCCAGGCCATCTCTACCTGGCTATTGCAGCCCTGCTCGCGCAACACCGCGATGCGCGGACGCGCACCGGTATTGATGTAGCTCGCCACGATATTTTCCTGCGGATCGAACGCCACTTTGGCAAACAGGCCGCTATCGGCTGCATCGGTCCAGACATCAAACTCAGCCAGGGCACAGCTTGGATTATCCCGCAGCAGGCGTATATCACGCGTGGTTTCGCTCCAGGCCTGGGCCAGCTCGGCCAGTGGCCTTTGATAAATAATATTGCCGTTACGGAAAACCTGTAATTTTTGCTGCGCAATCGGCATACCAACTACGTGACTACACGCAGCCAGCCCCAACTGGCGCAGCTCTTGCAATACCTCATCGCGCTGCTCACGCCTGACCTGCAGCAGCCAGCCCGCCTCTTCGCTAAACAGGGCACGTAAATTACGCGCATGGTGCATTTGCGTTACCTGCTCGGGCTTGATTTTGTAATCACCGGCATCATCGGTTAAACCATCCAGGGTCAGCATATCCAGGTTCAGTGCTACCCCCATGCGGCTGGCAAAGGCCATTTCAGCGGCACTTGCCAATAAGCCACCGTCGGAGATGTCGTGGCAGGCCAGTACATAACCTTGGTCAATCAGCTGGCGCAAGCCCAGAAAGGCCGTGCGCACGAGATTTGCCTCTTGTACGTCGGGTGTCGCACCACCCAGACTTTGAAATACCTGCGCGAGTATCGACCCGCCCAGGCGTTGACGGCCTTCGCCCAGGTCGAGCAAAATCAAAACCGAGCCCTGCTCGACGTTACTGAGCAGTGGGGTGACGGTGTTACGCACGTCGGCTACTGGCGCAAAGGCAGTAACTACCAGGGAAACTGGTGCAATGACCTCGTGCTCACCAGCCGCATCTTGCCAGGCGGTACGCATGGAGAGGGAGTCCTTGCCAACTGGTATCGCCAAGCCCAGCGCCTGACACCAATTGCTTACAGCGGCAACCGTCTGGTACAGGGCGCTATCCTGGCCAGCGGCACCGCAGGCTGCCATCCAGTTAGCGGAAAGCTTGATATCTTCCAGGCAGGCTACATCGGCACACGCCAGGTTGGTAAGCGCCTCGGTTACGGCCATGCGCCCGGCAGCCTGCGGGTTGACTATGGCTAGCGGCGAGCGCTCACCAAGGGCCATGGCCTCGCCCGCCACGCCTTCGTAATCGCGTAAGGTCAGCGCGCAATCGGCCACTGGCACCTGCCACGGGCCGACCATCTGGTCGCGTGCCGTTAGTCCCCCCACGCTGCGATCACCAATGGTAATCAAAAATGATTTGTTGGCAACGCTGGGATGGCGTAAAACCAGTTCAATGGCCTGGCCCAGATCAATACTATCCAGATTCAGATCAGCACCATTAAAATCCTTGCTGTGCGCGCTACGCTGCATGCGCGGGGGCTTGCCCAACAGCACGTCCATGGGCATGTCTACCGGGCGCAGCCTCGCAGGCAGCTCACTATCCACGGGCCGATCAATACCAGCCAGGCCCTCGCCGTCATTGACGACTAGCTGACGGGTGGCGCTGGCTACACCTACCACCGCATATGGGCAGCGCTCACGCTCGGCTATGGCCGCAAAGCGTTGCAGATCGACGGGCATGAGCGCCAGTACATAGCGCTCTTGTGATTCGTTACTCCAGATCTCGGCCGGCGACATGCCCGACTCCTCGAGTAAAACCTTTTGCAGGTCAAATTCTGCGCCGCGCTGGGCATCGTTAACCAGTTCAGGAAAGGCGTTGGATAAGCCCCCGGCGCCGACGTCATGGATGGCGAGTATGGGATTGTTGGCGCCCTGCTGCCAGCAACGGTCGATGACCTCTTGTGCGCGGCGCTGCATTTCCGGGTTGCCGCGTTGCACCGAATTAAAATCCAGTTCGGCCTGATTTACGCCTGCCCCCATGCTGGAAGCCGCGCCGCCGCCCATGCCAATGCGCATACCGGGGCCTCCCAGCTGAACCAGTAAGGCGCCTGCGGGGATAGGCTTTTTATGCGTTAATTGGGCATCGATTAAACCTAGACCACCAGCGAGCATGATTGGCTTATGGTAGCCCCAGTGCACCCCATCGGCGTGCAGCTCAAAACTGCGAAAATAGCCCAGCAGGTTAGGCCTGCCAAACTCGTTATTAAACGCCGCCGCCCCGATCGGGCCTGCCAGCATGATTTCTAGCGGACTGGCTATGCGCTCAGGGGCTAATGGCGCTACCAGCCACGGCTGCTCGCTGGCGGCAAAGCGCAGCCCCGAAACCGTAAAACCGGTTAACCCGGCCTTGGGTTTAGAGCCCTGGCCGGTGGCGCCTTCGTCACGAATTTCGCCGCCCGCGCCGGTAGCTGCCCCCGGAAAAGGCGCTATGGCGCTGGGATGGTTATGGGTTTCCACCTTCATTAAAGTGTGCGCCAGCACTGCTTGACGCTTATACACCGCGCTGCCATCACCAGCATGAAACAGCTGCGCTGGCCCACCTTGCATAACTGCGGCATTATCTGAGTACGCCACGATGGTACCCTGCGGCTGGGCCGCGTGCGTGGCCCTTATCATGTCAAACAGGCTTTGCTGCTTGGCTTGGCCATCTATGTGCCAACTGGCGTTAAAAATTTTATGGCGACAATGTTCGCTATTGGCCTGGGCAAACATTATTAGCTCGACGTCGGTCGGGTCGCGTTGCAAATCGGTGTAGGCGCGCTCCAGGTACTCGATTTCTTCCGCCGATAAGGCCAGCCCCAGGTCTGTATTGGCCTGCTCCAGCGCCGGCCGCCCCGCGGATATCAAGGCAATTGTTTGTAGCTGCTTGCCGGGTACGTTTACAAACAGCTCGGCTGGCTCAAAATCAGCCGCAACTACCGACTCGGTCATGCGATCGTGCAGCAAGCTGGCTATGGTGGCTTTTTGCCGGGCGTTAAACTTGCCGCTACCCAGCAGGCCACGACCGGGCCAGACCGTATAGGATAGCGCGCGCTCGATGCGCAATACCTGCTCTAGACCGCAATTATGGGCTATGTCAGTAGCCTTGCTAGACCAGGGTGAGATTGTGCCAATACGCGGTATTACCAGCAAGCGCTGGGCATTAGCGTGGCGCGCACTACTGGCTGGCCCCCGGCCATCGTCCAGCAAGGCACGCAACAGCGCTTCTTGCTGCGCATCCAGCGGCTGCGCCAACAAAACGAAATATAAGGTATGCGCATAAATACCACCAAGATCAACGCCCTTGGCGGCCATGGCCTGGCTAAGTTGTTGGCAACGGAAGTCTGATAAGGCGCTGGAGCCATTTATGGAGAGTACGATTGACACGGTAAGACGCTCGCAAGCAAGGTACGGTAAACCTGCTATTTTAGCCGCGAATCTAATCCGGGTACGAGACTTCCAATATATCCAGCTCTTGCACCCCTGCCGGCGTGCGTAAACTGACGCTATCGCCAACAAATGCCTTGATCAGGGCACGCGCCACCGGCGACACCCAACTGATCTTGCCAGCCAGGGGTTCAGCCTCATCTACGCCGACGATAGTGACGTTAAACTCTTCGCCCTGGGCATCGCAGTAGCGCACGCTGGCACCAAAAAACACCTGTTCACGATTGCTCTGCTGGCGCGGGTCCACCACCTCGGCTATGGCCAGGCGGCGCGTTAAAAAGCGAATCCGCCGGTCGATTTCACGCAAGCGTTTTTTACCATAAATATAGTCGCCGTTTTCCGAACGATCACCGTTGGCCGCCGCCCAGGACACTACCGACACTACTTCGGGGCGCTCGACGTTCATCAAATGCATCAACTCTTGATTCAAAGCCTGATAACCCGCGACCGTAATATAGTTTTTGCTGCCGGCCGGTAAGGCCAGCGTATCAGGTAAATCATCTTCGTGTTCGTCATCTGACTCTTTAACAAAGGCCTTATTCATATCTACAACCAATCATGCCATACAGGGGTAAGCTGCGCTGGTAGCGCGGGCATTAATCCAAGATCAACCCTGGAGCTGCCAGGGGCGTGAAAATCCGAGCCGCGCGAAGCCTGCAAGCCATAGGCCTGCGTCACTTTGGCGTACTGGCGATACTGTGCCTTGCTATGGCAGCCACTGATGACTTCCACTGCAACACCACCAAGATCTTTGAATTGGCTAAACAATTCGGCCTCTTGCGCGCAGCCATAAGTATAACGGCCGGGGTGGGCGATAACCGCTTTGCCTCCTGCGGCGTTAATCCAGCCCAGCGCCTGCTCCAAGCTGACCCAGAGCGTAGGTATGTAAGCCTGTTTGCCATCGCCGAGATAGAGCTTAAAAGCCTCTTGCATGCTGGCGCAGTAACCCTGGCTGAGCAAAAACCTGGCAAAGTGTACCCTGCCTAGCAGTTGCGGGTCTTTAGCCTCCTGCAAAGCACCCTCATATGCGCCCGGCATACCTAGCGCCGCCAGTTTATTGGCTATCTGTAGCGCCCTGCTACTGCGCTGCTTGCGTATACCCGCCAGCCCCTGTTGCAGGCCTTGATTTTGCGGGTCGATGTTTAAGCCTAGCACGTGTATGGTGCGCCCGCCCCAGGTAACCGAAATTTCAACCCCGGCAATAAAGCCCATACCCAGAGCGTCAGCCGCAGCCTGCGCCTGGGCTATACCGCTTAAATTATCGTGGTCGCTTAAAGCCCATAGCTGCACGCCATTGGCGTGGGCCCTGTGGGCTACCTGCGCGGGACTGAGCTGGCCGTCAGAATGGTTGGAGTGACTGTGTAAATCAACGTTTGCTTGCATGCCCTATTTAAACATGCAAAGCCTGCCCCAGGGCCCGCAGTGCCGCTTCCTGGATAGCTTCACCCTGGGTTGGGTGTGCGTGTATGGTGTGCGCGACGTCTTCCAGGCGAGCGCCCAGCTCCAGGCTTTGGCCAAAACTAGCGGCAAACTCGGAGACGTTTTTACCCACCGCCTGCCAGCCTAGAATCAAATGATTATCACGCCGGGCAACTACGCGCACAAAGCCGTCGCCAGACTCCAGTGTCATGGACCTGCCATTGGCAGCCAGGGAAAAGCTCGCGCTGATAGCATCGATATTGGCTGCTTTGGCCTGGCTGGGAGATACGCCCGCGGTTACGATCTCTGGGTCGGTAAAGCATACCGCTGGTATAGCCGCCGGTACAAAATGCCTGGTTTGGCCCGCGATCTGCTCGGCTACGCAGACTCCCTGGGCCATGGCGCGGTGTGCCAACATCGGCTCGCCGGTAAGATCGCCGATGGCCCAGACGTTTTTCATGGAAGTGCGACAGCGATCGTCTACGCGCACCGCCAGCCCCTCCATATCAAGCATTAAAGAGCTCAGCCCAAACCCGCGGCTGCGCGGCCTGCGCCCCACCGCCAATAGTATTTGCTCGGCCGGCAAAACGCTTTCCACACCATCCTTTTGCAGCCTGAGTGCTTTGGCGTCCGCGCTTAAGCCAAGCACCTCGGTTTGCAAGTGGGTTTGCACCCCCAGTTTTTTAAGCGCGGCCGCCACCGGTTTGCTTAAATCGGCGTCGTAAGCGGGCAGGATATGATCCTGGAACTCGATGATGTCTACTTTGACGCCTAATTTGCTATAGACGCTACCAAGCTCCAGGCCTATATAGCCTGCACCTACCACCGCCAAACTCTGGGGCAGTTTTTTTGGCGCCAGGGCCTCGGTGGATGAAATAACCGGCCCGCCAAACTGCATAAATGGTAAGGCGCTTGGCTTGGAGCCAGTCGCCAGCAGCAAATGCTCGCAGGTGTATCGCTGCAAAGCCCCCTGCTTGCCCTTGGCTACCGGGTCAACGTCTACGGTTTTACCATCGACTATGCGCGCCCAGCCTTTGACTACCGTAACCTTGTGTTTTTTCAGCAAGGCCGCTACGCCATTGGTGAGCCGCTTGACGATGTCATCTTTCCAGGCCATCCCGGCAGCCAGGTCCAGGCTTGGTTTTGACACGCTGATGCCCAGGGGCGAGCCCGATTCGTAAGCCATTAAGCTGTGGTATTGCTCGGCCAAATGAATCAAGGCCTTGGAAGGAATGCAACCTATGTTAAGGCAGGTGCCACCAAGCTCGGCGCCTTCAACCAACACCGTTGGGATACCCAGTTGCCCGGCCCGGATGGCAGCAACATAGCCGCCCGGACCACCACCAATGATTAGCAGGCTGGTATTGCGAACATTTGACATCTGCTTACTCCACAAACAGCAGCGCTGGGGTTTCCAGGTAGCGCTTGATACTTTGAATGAATTCGGCCGCGTGCATGCCATCGACGACCCGATGGTCAAACGATGAGGACAGGTTCATGATCTTGCGCGCCACCAGCTGCCCGTTTAAATACACCGGGCGCTCGACGATTTTGTTGACCCCGACTATGGCAACTTCCGGGTAGTTAATAACCGGCGTCGACACAATACCGCCCAGTGCGCCCAGGCTGGTAATCGTAATCGTGGAACCCGTCAATTCGTCCAGCGCGGCTTTACCGCTGCGAGCGGCCTCGGCCAAACGCGCGATTTCTGCAGCGCACGACCATAGATCCAGGGTTTCAGCGTGGTGCACCACGGGCACCATCAAGCCCGCTGGCGTCTGGGCAGCAATACCCAGGTGTACGGCGCCGTATTGTGTGATGATTCCGGCATCATCGTCAAAACGTGCATTGATTTGCGGGTACTCGCGCAGAGCCAACACCAGAGCCCGCGCCAAGAGCGGCAGAATCGTAAGCTTGCTACGCTGCTTGGCATAACTGGCGTTAAGCGTGGCGCGCAGGTTTTCCAGCTCGCTTACGTCAACTTCTTCGACGTAGGCAAAGTGAGGAATACGCCGTTTAGACTCCTGCATTTTCTGGGCAATTTTGCGCCGCAGGCCAATTACGGGTATCGCAGTTTCTTCGTTGCTGGCCGCATACAAGGAGCTGCTGGTGCGGGCCGAGGTAGCATTCAGATCACGCGCCAGCCAGGCATCCAGATCGCCGTGCGTTATGCGCCCGGCCGGGCCGCTACCCGGCACGTATTGCAGGCTTACGCCCAAATCCCAGGCGCGCTTGCGCACCGATGGCGAAGCCAGCGGCTTTTGCCCTTGGGGGCGCGCCGGTTTGAACGCGGCTGCGTGAGTTTGCACACTGCTGGCTGTCGTCCCAGAGTCCTGGGCCTTTGGCTGTAAGGGCTCGGGCTGCTGGGCGCTGCTCGTTGCGGCTGGCTCACTGGCAGCCACGGCAGTAGCCGCAGCCGCTGTCGCTCGTGGCGCCTCTGGCATCTGTGCTGCAGCTGCGCTGGCCCGACTGGCGCCGGCCCGGGCGCTCGGCTGCTGCGTCGGGCTGGTGGCTGCGACGTTGCCCGCGCCAGCGACTTCCAGACGGATGAGCTCGGCGCCTACGGCCATTAGCTCCCCCACCGTACCACCCAGCGCCAGCACCTTGCCATTAACCGGTGAAGGCACCTGTACGGTAGCCTTGTCGGTCATTACATCAGCCAGCACCTGGTCTTCGACGACCGTATCACCGGCCTGTACGTGCCACTCTACCAGCTCTACTTCTGCTATGCCCTCACCTATATCGGGCATTTTGATTATGTGGATACCCATTTATGCCTCCTGGAATACGCGCTTGAACGCTTCAGCAACCCTTTTGGGGCTGGGGAAATATGCCCACTCGTGCGAATGGGGATACGGCGTATCCCAACCCGTAACCCGTTCTATCGGGGCTTCCAGGTGATAAAAACAATGTTCTTGTACCAGCGCGCTAAGCTCGGCGCCAAAACCGCCCGTACGGGTGGCTTCATGCAAAATTACACAGCGCCCGGTTTTGCGCACTGAATTCAAGATGGTGTCAAGATCCACGGGCCAGATGCTGCGCAAGTCGATTATCTCAGCTTCGATACCGGCCTCGATAGCCGCAACCTCAGCTACGTACACCATGGTGCCGTAGGTTATTACGGTAATCTCGCGCCCCTCTTTATAAAGCGCGGCCTTATCCAGCGGGGTGCTGTAATAGCCTTCGGGCACGTTGCCCAATGGGTGCTTGGACCAGGGCACTACGGGCTGGTCGTGATGGCCATCGAAGGGGCCGTTGTACAGGCGCTTGGGTTCGAGAAAAATAACCGGGTCATCGCACTCAATAGCACTAATAAGCAGGCCCTTGGCGTCAATCGGGTTAGACGGCATGACCGTACGCAAGCCGGTTACGTGTGCAAATATGGCCTCGGGGCTTTGGCTATGCGTTTGCCCGCCAAAGATACCGCCACCAGCAGGCATGCGAATCGTAATTGGCGCGGTATAGCCACCGGCGGAGCGATAGCGCAGCCGTGCGGCCTCGGAAAATATCTGGTCTGCGGCTGGATAAAAGTAATCGGCGAACTGGATCTCCACTACCGGCCGCAGGCCATAAGCACCCATGCCTATAGCCGCGGCTACGATACCGCTTTCCGAGATAGGCGCATCAAATACACGGCTACTGCCATATTTGGCCTGCAAGCCCTCGGTACAGCGGAACACGCCACCAAAATAGCCTACATCCTCACCAAAAACGACCACATTATCATCGCGTTCGAGCATGATATCCATGGCCGAGCGTAGGGCCTGAATCATGGTCATCGGCCGGGTTTTGAGTTTTTCTTGACTCATAGCTGCTAAACCCCCATTTGCTGACGTTGTTGGCGAAGGTGCTCGGGCATGTCCTTGTATACATCCTCGAACATGGTCGCCACACTGCTGGTGCGACCAGTGGCCAAAGTACCGTGGGCCTCGGCCTGCTTCTGGGCGGCGATCACCTCGGCTTCACAGGCCTTTTGCAGGTCGTTGTGCTGTTTTTCCGACCATATGCCACGCCTGATCATGTGCTGCTTCAGGCGCATGATCGGGTCACCCAAGGGAAACCGCGACCAATCGTCGGCCGGCCGGTATTTTGATGGGTCATCGGAAGTGGAATGTGGCCCGGCGCGATAACTTACCCATTCGATCAAGGTCGGCCCGTAATTGTTGCGCGCACGCTCGGCCGCCCACGCAGAGACGGCGTAAACGGCCAGAAAATCATTGCCATCGACGCGCAACGAGGCCACATTTGAGCCTATGCCGCGGGCCGCCAGAGTGATACCCTCGCCGCCAGCAACCGCTTGAAAGGTGGATATGGCCCATTGGTTATTGATGACGTTGATAATCACCGGAGCGCGGTAAACATGGGCGAACAGCAAAGCCGTTTGGTAATCCGATTCGGCGGTAGCACCATCACCAATCCAGCCACAGGCTATCCTGGTGTCGCCTTTAATGGCCGAGGCCATGGCCCAGCCTACTGCCTGTGGCATTTGTGTCGCCAGGTTGCCAGAGATAGAAAAAAAGCTTTTTTCTGGTACCGAGTACATGATGGGCAACTGGCGCCCTTTTAAAGTGTCCTGGTCGTTGGAAAACACCTGACACATCATGTCTACCAGGGGATAGTCGCGCGCAACCAGTAGGCCTTGCTGGCGATACGACGGAAATTGCATGTCATCGGGCCGTAAAGCTAAAACCTGGCCAATGCTGATGGCTTCTTCGCCCAGGCATTGCATGTAAAAAGAGGTTTTTTTCTGCCGCTGGGCGATTACCATGCGCGCATCGAGTATGCGGGTGGTAACCATGGCCTTTAAACCCTGGAGCAGAATATCGTCTGCCGGCGGCTCCTGCGCCCAGGGCCCAAGCGCCTGACCCGCGTCATCCAAAACGCGAATAAAGCCCAGGGCCAGATCACGCGTATCGTAGGGCAAGACGTCAATAGGTGGTTTGCGCGCGCTGCCAGCCTCTTGCAGGCGCAAATAAGAGAAGTCTGTGGTTTGACCCGGACGCCCTGAGGGCTCAGGCACGTAGAACTTGAGTTTGGTATCTGTCATGGTAAAAATCTTGTAGATTTTTAATACACCCAAGCGCTTCAATGCCGGTATAGAGCATGTCAATCGCGCCAGGGGAACTATGCCGTCTTGTGGACGTTGCAGGCGTCATATTCGCCCAAAAGCCGCGTTTACGCAAGCAATTTACAGCCTGCTCAGGGGCGCGCTGCGTGCCAATAACGCCTAGACGACTCATGTACACTGTACAACGACAAGCCTTGGGCACGCGAGCTAGCATTTACCCCGCCCTGATAGTCGGTGCGCCAGATTTTGGCACCCGCATCCTGCCAGCGTCGGACTACATCCGCATTTGGATGACCATGCCGGTTCCAACGCCCCAGCTGCATAAGCACGTGTTTTGGTCTGGTGGCTGTGGTAAAAACAGCCGCCGATGAGCTGCGTGAACCATGATGGGCGGCCACCACCAGGTCCACTGCGCCCAGGCCGCGTGCTACCAGCGTGGCCTCGGTGCCTTGGTCTATATCGCCGGTTAGCAAAGCGCTATGAAAAGCCCCGCGCACCCGCAGAACACAGCTGGCGGCATTACTCGCGCTAGCCTGGCGCTGCGCCTGCTTATCCAAGGGCCACAAAAATTCAAAACTGACCCCATCCACCTCCCAGTGCCCGCCAAATACGCAGGCACTGGCAGCAGTAGCTGCCGGACTGGTGTCAAGGCGCAATTTACGCGCCTCGTTAGACAACCATAAATCAAGGTCGAATGAACTGTAGCTTTGTTCCACCGTGATTGCTTGCAAGACACTGCGCACGCCACCGCTATGGTCCAGGTCGGCGTGCGAGGCTACCAGTACATCCAGGCGTTTGAGGCCCAGGGCCTTTAACAGTGGCACTACGGTTTTAAGCCCTTCATCCGCGTCAGGACCGCGGCGCGCGCCGGCGTCAAATAGCAGGCTGTGGTGGGCAGTTACCAGTAATATCGCGCTGCCCTGGCCCACGTCCAGGGCATATAAGTCCCATGCCCCTGGCGCTGGCCTGGCCGGAGCATACAGCAATAGCGGCACAAGGGCGCACCAGCCCCAACCACGCTTGGGCAATTTTTGCAACAGCGCTGCCAGGCGCTGATTTTTAATGTGGGCCAAGCCAGCCGGCCACAAAGCCAGTACGGCACCGGCCCCGGCCACAACGTACAAATAAACCGGCGCCGCCGGCACCAGCAAGCCTGGCAAGCTTGCCAGCCAACTGGTAGGTAGCATCATTACAGCTATTAACTGATTGGCCAGCCAGGCCAACAAAGCCGTAAAACCATCCAGGGCCGGCGCCTGTGCGCACAGCGCCAGTAACAGCGCCAGTGGCGTTATCAATAACTCCACCATGGGTATGGCATAGGTATTGGCCAAGGGCGCCACCCAGGGTACTTCATGAAACAAATAAGCCAATGGCACTAGCAATGCCAGATTAATCGCCATTTGCAACCGGGCGGCAAAAAATATTTTGCTTTTTAAGCCTGATTTTTTACCCTGGACCCGCGTGCCTGCGTACCTATCGTTGATGGCAACCAATACCGCCACCGCCAAAAATGATAACCAGAACCCGTTGCTGTGCACCGACCAGGGGTTCATGAGCAGCACCACCAGAGCGGCCAACGCCAGAATTCGACTGGCGCTAAGGCGGATTTGCAGTATTAATGCCAACGCTACCACAGCGAGCATTAAAAACGAACGCTGTGCGGGCACCCCCCAGCCAGCTAGCAAGCTGTATAAAAAGGCCACCAGCAAAGCTGCCCAGCCCGCTGCCTGGCGCGCCGGCCAGCGCTCGGCCAGAATACGTCCACGCCAGCGCAGACGACGCCAGATAAAGGCTAAAAATAGCGCACAAGAGCCCGCCAGCATGGTTATATGCGTACCCGAAATCGATACCAGGTGGGTTAAGCCGCTACGATTAAAGACTTGCCAGTCAGCAGCGCTCATGTCAGCCCGATCGCCTATGCTTAAGGCCAGTATTATGGCGCTGTGCTTTTTTCCCTCCAGGTGTTTTTGCATGGCTTGCCGTAACCCGTGGCGCGCCCGATCAGCTATCAGGCTTAAATTGGCAAAAGGCTGCTCGTATAAAAATTCCGGCTGACCGCGTACCGTACCCAAGGCGCGGATACCGCTGGCAAACGCATAGCCCTCATAATCAAAACCGGCGTAATTACGTTGCCCATGCACCGGCTTAAGTACCAGGGCCATGCGCCAGACCTGGCCAGCTTTGACGCTAGCCAGTAGTGGCTCAATTGCCTGGGGCCGCGCGTACGGACCGCGCCAGCCAGCCGTGCCCCATGCAACCTGGATTAGCTCTGGTACGCCGCTTGGTCTGGACTCTAACACCTGGGCTTGAAAATTCAGGCGCCCAGCCTGGTAACTTGGCAAACCAAGTACCCGTAAAGTTACCCGACTGACCTTATCGACATTATGCACCGCCAGGTGCTGCTGCAGACGCTGCTGCGCAGCTATGAAAGTGATGCCAAAGCCTAGGTAAAAGCCCATTACCAGGCAGACAGCTACAAGCAATGCACGTTTTAGGCCAATACGCCTGGGCGCATACCTGCTTATAGCCAGCCCTGCAAGCAGCAGCATTACAACCACGACAGCCAGACCAAGCCATAAATCGCCGGGTGTTGGTAGCGCACTGCGTGCGTGCACAGCCACTGCTCCTGCTACCGCAGCGAGTACGCCCAAACGTCCATACATTGCGCCCTAGCCCATAAAACCCTTTTAGAGCAAGCGTACTGCCGCAGGGCTAAGGTATGGTGCGCCGCCGCTTAATTACGCATATACGGCTTATACGGGTCAAGCTGGAGTAAACGCGGCAAGACCCTGGACGCGTTACACGCCGTCTGTTCGAGCACCTGAGCGTATTCAATGTTCCTGAGTTGCGCCACGGCCGAAGCTATGCGGGCTAATTCGGCAGGTTCATTGCGCGCTTGGCCGGCGTCAGCGTCAGCATTTTTGTGCCGTAACCACTCCGGCGCCATGTCCGGCGCATCGGTTTCGAGCACCAGGTGCTCCAGTGCCAATTGGCTTACCAGACGGCGTATTTGCAAAGCCCGCTTAAAAGTAAAGGCGCCACCCACGCCCAGCGCAAAACCAAGCTTGATAAACTGCTCGGCTTGCTGAAAACTGCCATTGAAAGCGTGCGCTATGCCCCCGATATGCGCTCGTTTACGCAAGTGTTTGAGTATTATGTCCTGCGCACGGCGCAAGTGCAGTAATACTGGCAATTCATAGCGCACGGCCAAATCCAGTTGGGCGGCAAAAAATTCTTCCTGCTTGTGGCGCCCTAGTGCGCTGGCGTGCTCGGCCACAAAAAAATCCAGGCCAATCTCGCCTATGGCCACCAGTTTTGGGTCATGGCGCGCCTGCTCCAATACTTGGGCCAGGCCGGCAATGGCGTCTTGCGGCGCCTGGGCCACAAATAATGGGTGTATCCCCAAGGCGTAAGCCATATCCGGGTTGGCGTGTGCCAGCTGCCTCACCGCGGCGAAATTATCCAAACTTACCGCCGGGATGACGATTAATGCTACGCCAGCCTGGCGCGCACGCTGCACTACCGCGCTGCGATCTGCAGCAAAACTAGCAGCGTCCAGATGGCAATGGGTGTCTATGAGCATCGCAGCCTCTAAAAACAATGCCTTAGCAGTTTGCCTGCGGCGCTACCGGTACCAAAACACCAGCGTGCAAGACGAGCTGGCGGTGCGCCATGGCCGCCAGCGCCTGATCGTGGGTAACGATGACAAAGGCAGTGCCTAGATCACGGTTTACCTCCAGTAAGAGCTTATACATGGCCTCGGCGGTAGCCCTGTCCAGATTGCCGGTTGGCTCATCGGCCAGCACGCAGGCTGGCTTGGCGACCAAAGCACGTGCCAGCGCCACCCTTTGGCGCTCACCGCCCGACAGCTGGCTGGGCAAATGTTGCATGCGCTCGCCCAAACCCAGTCTTTGTAATACCGGAACAGCCTGTGCGCGCGCCTGGGCGCGTGCCATACGCCCGACTATCAAGGGCATGGCAACATTATCCAGGGCGGTAAATTCGGGCAATAAATGATGAAATTGATAAACAAAGCCAAGCACTTTATTACGTAAATTACTACGCGCGCGTTCGCTCAGATTGCTAGTATCCTGACCGGCAACGTATAACTGGCCGCTATCGGGCAAATCCAGCAAGCCAAGTATGTGCAATAAAGAGCTTTTACCCGAGCCCGAGGCCCCGGTAATGGCGACTATCTCATCGCTGTTAACCGCCAGATTGAGTCCATTTAACACCTCTACCCGCCTACCCCCTTCGACATAAGAGCGGGACAAATTACAGGCTCGTAACACCAGCTTGCTGGCTGCGGATTCATTAGTCATGGCGTAACACCTGGGCTGGTTGCAGACGTGCCGCGCGCCAGCTGGGATAAATGGTTGCCAACAGCGCCAATACCAGCGAAGTCGCGCCGATTACAAGAATATCGGCAACCTGTGGATTGGAAGGCAGCTCGCTAATAAAATACACCTGTTGCGGTAAAAACTGCACGCCCAACAGGCGCTCTATGGCCGGCACCAGTACGTCTATGTTATAGGCTATCAGGCTGCCGCCTACAACTCCCAGGACGGTGCCGACAATGCCTATTAAAGCCCCCTGAATCAGAAAGATTTTGGCTATTTGCGCCGGGCCGGCGCCCAAAGTGCGCAGTATGGCGATATCCGCGCGCTTATCCTTGACCGCCATTACCAGCGAAGACAGCAGATTAAAGGCGGCTACTGCAACGATTAGTACCAGAATTAAAAACATCATACGTTTTTCTGTTTGTACCGCGGCAAACCAGGTGCGATTGCTCTGGGTCCAGTCGGTGGCCCGCATCCCTGCTGGTAATGAATCCAGCAACGAGCGCGCCACCTGCGGGGCCTTATGCATGTCGTCGATACGCAAGCGCACGCCACTGACGCCACTATCACGAAATAGCCGGGCGGCATCCTGGGCATTAATAAATACAAAGGCCGAGTCGTACTCGTAGTGACCCGAGGAGAATACCCCGGCCACCTTAAACTGGCGCATGCGCGGTGTAAAACCGGCCGGCGAAATTGAACCCTGGGGCGCCAGCAACAAAACGCTATCGCCCGGTACCAGCCCCAGTGACTGCGCCGTTTGACTGCCAATAACGATGTTGTAGGCACCGGATACAAGGATAGCGAGCTCGCCGCTTACCATCTGCCCGGCCAGATCGGATACCTGCGGCTCAAGCTGCGGATCTATGCCGCGCACCTGTACCCCCAATAAGGCCTGACCACGCACCAGCATCCCCTGGGCCGCGACAAAAGGCGCGGCGCCGCGAACGCTGTTATTTTGTTTGGCCATATCGGCTACTTCCTGCCAATGCGCCAAAACCTTACTGTGCTCGGTTGCCGGTATATAAAGCTCGATATGCGGCAATACCGACAGCATGCGGTCGCGTACCTGGGTTTGAAAACCGTTCATAACCGATAACACTATTATCAGCGCAGCCACGCCCAGGGCTATGCCGGCCATGGAGCTGGCGGCCACAAAGGATATGAAGCGATCACCGCCGCGGCCACTGCGCCGCGCCCGGTTAAGACCGGCATAACGCGCCCCTATCCACCATTCGTAAGCCATGTGTAGCTGTACCTTTTAAATAAGAATTACAATCTTGCCATGCATATAATCTTCGCCGCTGCCTGGCCCGAACCGGAAATAGCCAAAGAACTCACACAGCACCTAGCAAAGCAAGCGCCTGCTCTGGTTGCCTATCTTGGTCGTAGTAAGCCAAAAATTACTAGCAGCCCGAACAAGCATACCCTTTGCACCGCAGCTGAACATAGCCTGTTGCTTGCCCACGGCTATCAACCAAACGGGCATATTAGCGCAGGATTGGGCCCGCTACGTTTAAAATATGCCGCAGCCCACGCGCGCCAGCAAGAAAAACCACAGCCGGTTTGGCTCGCCGAATTAACGCATATGGCACCGTCGCGCGATGGCGCTGCCCTGCTACCGGCCAATCAATTACAAATAAGCTCTGCACAGGCCCAGCAGCTTTTCGAGAACGCCTTGCCAATAGCACGTGACTTCGGCTTTGCCATGGATAATATGCTAGCAGATAGCTGGCGTATTTATTGGCCGGAGCAAGCAAACATTAAGCTTGCTTGCGCCAGCCCGGAGCTGGTGGCACAAAGCTCGGTTAACAACTGGTGGCCCCAGGATGAAGTAGCCAGGCCCTGGCGCCAATTATGCAATGCCTTGCAAATGGCTTGGTTCGAACACCCGGTCAACCAGCAACGTGCCGCCGCAGGCCTGCCCGCAATCAATAATCTCTGGCTCTACGGGGGCGCCAATAGCGATTCTTTAAGTGCATCTAGCCCAACACCAATTGCGCTGATTGAACCGGCCCTTAGTCAGGCGGCCATGCGTCAAGACTGGGGCCATTGGTTGCAAATCATGGCGCAACTAGAGCAAAAATATTTTGCTGCAAAAGCTACCCAGCCGACCAGTCTGGTGCTGTGTGGCCAAGAGCGCTTCGTTGAGCTGAGCCCAAGCAATGGGCTATTGGCCAGATTCAGGCGTAAAGATTGGAGAGATTGGTGGAGCCAAGCGTAGTAGCCCAGCGTAGTGCCGTAGAAAACAACGTCAACGCCCTGCGTGCCCAGGGAATACACCCACTGCTGGCACGCTTATGGTCCGCCCGCGGCGTACAGCAAAGCCCGCCAAGCCAGTGGGCCGATATGCTAGCCCCTAAGCGGCTGGCTCAGGTAGAGCCAGCCGCCACAATTTTGGCCGATGCCATAGGCGCGCAACAAAAGTTGCTGGTGGTTGCCGATTATGATTGTGACGGCGCCACGGCCTGCGCTTTGGCCGTACGGCTATTGCGTCAATTCGGCGCGCAGGTTGATTTTCTGGTGCCCAACCGGTTTGCGACCGGCTATGGCCTGACACCGGCAGTTGTTGAGCTGGCCTGTCAGCACCCCGCCGGCAAGCCAGACATAATAATTACCGTCGATAATGGTATTGCCAGCAATGCTGGCGTAGCGGCTGCCAACGCGGTCGGTATCAAGGTAATAATCACCGATCACCACCTGCCTGGCGAGCAGCTGCCCCAGGCCCTGGCGATCGTCAACCCCAACCAGGCGCAGTGCCAGTTTCCTTCCAAGCACCTGGCGGGCGTAGGGGTAGTGTTTTATCTCATGTTGGCTTTGCGTACCGTTTTACGCGCACGGGGCCAATTGCCAGATACGGGCGGGCCGCAGATCCAGGCTGTTGCCGATTTGCTGGCCCTGGGTACGGTGGCCGACGTCGTGCGCCTCGATGCCAACAACCGCTTGCTGGTCACTCAGGGTTTAAAGCGCATTCGAGCTGGCAAGATGCAGCCTGGGATCGCCGCATTGTTTGAAATCGCCAAGCGTGATTACCGCCAGGCCACGGTCGAAGATCTGGGATTTGCCCTGGGCCCACGCATTAATGCCGCCGGGCGTATGGCAGATATGAGCCTGGGAATCCACTGCTTACTGGCAGATGAACCTGACGAGGCACGCCAACTGGCACAGGCGCTCGACGCTATCAACCAGCAAAGGCGTACGCTTGAAAGCGACATGCAAAGCCAGGCCCTGGCCTTAATGCCCAGCCGCCAGGATAGCAATAAATTCAGTATTTGCGTCTGGCAAGAGGACTGGCACCAAGGCGTGGTGGGCCTGCTGGCAGCGCGTTTGAAGGACGCCTACTGGCTGCCCAGCATTGCCTTTGCACCAACAGAAGACGGTATTCTGCGCGGCTCCGGTCGCTCGATACCAAACGTGCACCTGCGCGATGTTATCGATCTGGTGAGCAAGCGCCTGCCTGGTGCCATTTTACAGTTTGGCGGCCACGCCATGGCTGCCGGACTGAGCCTGCAGGCCAAGGCTTTCGACGATTTTGCCAATCATTTTGACGCAGCCGTCAAAACCCTGGCTGGCGACGCTGACTTTGCCCGCAAGATCAGCACCGACGGCTCGTTGGAGCTGGAATACTTTGATACCGCCACCGCCGACATGCTGGCACAGCAAGTTTGGGGAGCCGGCTTTCCGGCACCGGTGTTTTATGACGAGTTTACGGTTTTGCACCAGCAGGTACTTAAAGACAAACATTTAAAGCTGTTTTTGCAACGCGCTGACCTGCGCCTGGACGCTATCTGGTTTAACCAGAATGCCAGCCTGCCACGGCAAATAAAGGCCGCATACAGGATTAATAATAATACCTGGGGCGCCCGCAGCAAGCTGCAACTTTTGATTGAGCACGCCCATCCAGTAGCTTAGACAGCCTGATGCAGGCTGGCTAAGGCAAACCTAGCGTGTACGTACTATGCTTTGGACGCGCGCGATGAAAATACAATGCCACTAACGATCAAGGCAAACGCCACGGCATGAAATATATGCGGCCTTTCGCCCAGCAACAGCAAGGACAGGATAGCAGCAAACAAAGGCGTAAGATTATTAAAAAACCCCGCCAAGGTTGGCCCTACCCGTTGCACCCCGGCACCCCAACAGCGAAACGCTATTACCGCAGGGCCTATGGCTATATAAACAATTGCCGCTACCAGGGGCCAACTCCAGTCAATGTGCGCGTCACTGACCTCCCATTCGATGGCTGAAATCAGGCCCGACCAGGCTACGCCATAAAACACCTGGGCCAGCAAAAAACTGGCCCAATGCGAGCGTTCCGGCGCATCGGCTGGCACCATGGTTAACTGCCAGCTGTAAAAGGCCCAGATTATGGTGGCTACCACCATGATCAGGTCACCGAGCACAAATTGCAAAGCCAGGAGCTGCTGCCATTGCCCCTGTGATAAAACTACCGCCACACCCGCAATAGACAACAGCGAACCTAGTAGCTGGGATTGCTTGATACCAACCCCATAAAACATACGCCCGATTATCAGCATCCATACCGGCATACTGGCTAATACCAGGGTTACATTTATAGGTGTTGAGGTATGCAATGCCAGATACTGCATGGAGTTAAACAGGCCTATTCCCAATAAGCCCAGCATTGAGTAACGACGCCACTGCGACCAGATCGCGCTGCCCTTGGCAAATACCCGAAACCCCAAGGGTAGCAAAATAATCAGCGCGATAACCCAACGTATGAAGTTTAGCGTCAGGGGCGGCACCATATCCGCCACCGCCCGCCCTACCACGGCATTACTGGCCCACATCAGTGGTGGAATTAACAATAACAGGGAGGTGCTGGCACTTAATTTCTGATTCATACCGCTTTCGCTGACTAGTTACAGGCGGTATTTTAACGCTAGTGGCAATCCGGTACCGTTTGATCCAGGTAAACTTCAAAGGCAATATCCTGAGCCTGCTGGCTGGCTAATTTATTCAGCGTCGCGGCCCCCAGGTATTCTGCCAATAAATGGCTGCTTGCTTTATCTGTAGCACCAGACTGTAGCAACCATAGGGGGTAATTGGCAGCTGGTTTTAAACTGGCGGAAAATTTTTGCCATTCAGGAAATTTTAATAATTGCTGTAAAAAACTCTGGTCCATTACAGCGGCATCACACTCGCCTATGCGTAGAGCCAGCAAAGCATCGGTCGCGCTGGGATAAATTTGTTCGCGCGCCTGGTACAGGCTTTGCATTTGCCCGACATTACGGCCTTGAGAGCTTAAACAAACGGAGCGCTGCCGCAGCTCAGACCACGCTTTGATATCGGTGTCAGTGCGCATTATGGCCATAGGCGCAGCCGACCAGGGCAGTTGCTGCGCCTTGATCTGGTCAGGCAACCTGAAGTTGGCCGGCAACGTACCGACCCAGGCATCCAGTTGAGCTGTTCGGAGCTGCTCGATAGCCGCATTAAAATCCAGCGCTACGAGCTCCAGATCCGCGCGCTCTTGCCGGTCGGCCATGGCCTCAATCAGACTCGGGGTACGTACTTTGGCGCCCGGCAGGTGCGCCGCCGGCAGTTTGGCGACAGCCATCCGTAGCGGTGCACGCTTGGGTTGATCACTTAGACTGGCGGCCAGCTCAGGCTTTATCACCAGGGCAGCCAGCAGCAGTGCTGCCAGACCGAGCAAGGCCAGACGGCTTACCCTGCCGGGCAGACGTGCGATCGCAATACTGGTTTTAAACATATTGGTAGCGCAAGACATTACGTTTAATATTTTCTAATAAAAACTGGTCTATAAAAGTGGCCAATAAGGCTATGGTCAGGATATTTGCCATGACACCCACCATATCGGCGGTTTCGCCCGCGTAAGCCAAGGACCGTCCCAGCCCCTGCCCAAAGCCTATAAGCATCTCGGCCGAAATCAAGGCGCGCCAGGCATTACCAAAGGCCAATTGGGCCCCGGTAATAAGCTCCGGCATAACCGCCGGCAAATACACCCGGCGCAGCATGTCCCATGGGCTGGCCCCCATTACCCTGGCCGCCGCTACGTGGGTTTTCAATACGCTTTCGGTAGCATTCATAACCGATAGCGCCGCTGGAAAAAAAGCCGCCAGGGCTATCACCACAATAATAGGTACGTTGCCAAATCCCATCAGAATTAAAAACAGCGGCACCCAGGCGATGGAGGGGATGGCCTGCAAAATTATGATCGCTGACTTGAGCACCTCGCGAAAAAACAGCAGTAGCCCGCCCAGCAGGCCAAAGCCCACACCAAACACCAGGGCAAAAGCGTAGCCCGAACCAAGGCGCACCATACTACCCAAGAGCACATCGCGAAACTGCGCGGTTTGAATTTCCTCCCAGATTCTCAGCATTACCGTTGGCACTCCCGGCATTAGAAAATCCGGTAAGCTCCAGGCAGCGATCTGCCAAAACAGCAAAATGGCAAGTACGGCTATGAACATCGCCAGGCTGCGCGCGCCCCGGTTAAGATGTGTATGGTTGACCATATTTATAGATTACGCGCCTGCTGCCATTGCAAATCAACTATGGCATTGACATCAAAAGCCGAACCATCTCTGGTTTTAAGCGCGCCCTGGCTTTGCATAATATCGGCAATCTCCTGCATTCTGGCCAGGTCAGCCGCACTAATAGCCGGCGTAAACGATTGTGTCTTGATGGCCTGGGTAATCACTTCGTTGCGATCAAGTTCGCGGCCATCAAAGGTTTTCAGGGTAGGCTCGGCTATAAAATATGACGCAATCAGCTCAGCCGCCTGCTCTGGGTTGTTATCCAATAATTGGATGGCATCAAATTGCGCATCGAGCGACTTCCACACCAGGTCCTGCTTATCTTTCAGCACCGCGCCAGAGGTAATGGTAACCATGCAGGGAAATGGCCAGGTCTGCCCGATTTCGTAAATTTGCTTAACCGGGGCTACGAGTTGCGCGATACTGGCTTGTGGCTCGAATAAAAACGCCGCATCAACGCGCTTGCCGACCAAAGATTGCACGGCCACCTGCGGACTGACCCCCAAAACATTGACCTCACCCTCTTGCAAGCCGGCCTGTTTAAACACGACGCCACGTAAAACGGTATCGGCGGTGCTGCCCTCTTTTTGTGATGCCAGATCACGGCCTTTTAAATCAGCCACCGCATCGATGCCCGCGTCTTCACGCACCACAATAGCGTGATAACCCTGCTGGGCCCCACTTACAACCTTCAAGTCCGCACCCCGCGAGGACCAGGCAGCCGCGTTGGTAAAACCAAGTACACCGGTGTCCAGTTGGCCACCAACAATGGCTTTAATCAGGTCGGTACCAGATTTAAACTCCACCAGCTCGACATCCAGGCCCTGCTGCTCATAGAACTTACCCTCATAGGCGACTATCGCCTGGGCATCATCCATAACCCGTAAATACCCTACTTTAAAAGGCTCGCCTGCGTGCGCCAGGGAAGCAAAGCCAAGCGCCACCAGGCCGGAAATCAATAATTTTTTTAGTTTCATGCTGCTAATACCTCGTTTGGTGAGTTTTTTTGATCATTGCCTGAATGCGTGTCTATACCCAACAGGCTCAATATTTCTTTGCGCATACGCGCGAGCTCGGACAAGTCGTGACCCGCAACAGTTTTTTGCACCTTGAATTCTTGCAATACGCGCGCCGGTCTGGGGCTGAATACCAATACCCTGTCGGCTAAAAACAAAGCCTCGTCGACGTCATGGGTAACCAGCAAAACGGTGGGCCGCTGCTCTAGAATCAGCTTGAGTAAAACGTCCTGCAGGCTTAGGCGCGTCAGGGCATCCAGGGCGCCAAAGGGCTCGTCAAGCAATAGCACCTGCGGGCTGCTTATAAAAGCCCGCGCCAAGGCACAGCGCTGACGCATGCCGCCAGAAACCTGGTGTGGGTAGTAATCTTTAAAATCTATTAATTGCACTTTTTCCAGCCAGAGCGCAGCTTGTTCGCGTGCGCTGCGCTTGTCGACCTTTTGCAGTTCCAAAGCCAGGGCGACATTACGTTGCAGGCTCAGCCATGGATACAGCGCATTTTCCTGGAACATCAACATGCGCTTGGGCGCAGGAGCGGTTATCGGTGCAGATTCAAATAGCACCTGACCCGCGCTGGGACGCTCAAGCCCGGCGGCCAGATGCAGTAAAGTGGACTTACCACAGCCCGACGGCCCCACCAGGGCAAGCAGCTCACCGGCGCTAACCTGACTATCAAAGCCAGCCACAACCTCTAGGTCGCCAAAACTTTTATGCACGCCGCTAAATACCAGAGTCATGCATCAATCCATATTCAATTTACACACCAGCAACTTTAGCCAATTGCCTTAATACTTAACAACGAAGCATTTATTATTTTTATATAATAATTAGTTATATACAGGAGGTTTTCCTATGTCCTCAGCAGCCCCAGGCGACCCTTTAGAATGTTTAGCCAGAAAATGTGCCCAGGCTCAACGCCAGCTCGACACCCAAGTCAAGCAAACAGGCGCTGGGGATAGCACCATAATGACTGAGTTAACGGCTTTTGCCCGGCAGTTAAGCGATTTTCTCGCTGCTGGGCTGAGCCCAGCCCTGCTGGACTCCATGGCCGGCTCGGATGCGCAATGCATTAAAAATATCTGTAACGGCTTGGTGGCTGACCTAAAACGTCTGGCTGGCCGCCACGCGCCGCGGCCCACTGACGGCGCCTGGGTTAACGCCTACGAGCACGCACTAGAGCTAATACTCACAGAATTGTTACCTATGGCGCACCGGCTATTAAGCGCTGAGGCCTTGCAAAATTTGCAAGACGAACTAAAAATTTTTTCTACCCTTGATATAGATCAGGACAATTCAAACTAATACTGGTTTGTGCGCGTAGACAAACATACGAGTTTTTGCATAAACTTGTGCTGGTTTTAGCAGCATCAGCCAGATGGTCAGCCACAAGCTGGCACATAAAATTATCAGGATGAATTTTCCCGGAGGGTTTTCATGAAGTTTTTACCACCAAAATTGCCGCTGCACTAGGTTTGTCTATTACCATGGGGCTAGCCGCAGCTACCGCCAATGCCGCACCCATAGTGATTAAATTCAGCCACGTAGTAGCAGAAAAAACCCCTAAGGGACAAGGCGCGTTAAAGTTCAAGGAACTTGCCGAAGCCGCCTTGCCGGGCGAGGTAGAGGTGCAGGTATTTCCCAACTCGCAGCTATTTGGTGATGGCAAGGAAATGGAAGCCCTGCTGTTAGGTGATGTACAAATTATCGCCCCATCGCTGGCCAAGTTCGACCGCTACACCAAAAAGCTGCAAATTTTTGACCTGCCTTTTATGTTCAGCGATATGGAGGCCCTCGACCGCTTCCAGTCCAGCCCGCAAGGCCAGGAGTTGCTCGACTCGATGCAGTCCAAGGGTATACAAGGCCTGGCTTACTGGCACAACGGTTTAAAACAGCTCTCGACCAACAAGGATAAGCTGATCCTGCCCAGCGACGTCAAAGGCTTGAAATTTCGTATTCAATCCTCTGATGTACTCGAAGCCCAGTTTCGCCAGCTCGATGCCAACCCGCAAAAGCTGGCTTTTTCCGAGGTCTATCAGGCCCTGCAAACTGGTGTAGTGGATGGCGCAGAAAACCCCTGGTCCAATATATATTCACAAAAATTCTACGAAGTGCAAAAAACCATCGCCGAAACCAACCACGGCGCGCTTGATTACATGGTTATTACTAATGCCGGCTGGTGGCAAGAGCTGCCCGAGCACGTCCGCACCGAGTTGAAAAAAGCCATGGATGGCGCCACCCAACACGCCAACCAGCTCGCAGCCGAAATCAATGCCCACGATAAAAAGGCCATAGGCGAAGCCGGCAAAGCCAAGATCCAGTCGCTATCCAAAGAAGATTTGGCGGTGTGGCGCGAAGCCATGCAGCCCGTGTGGCAAAAGTTTGAAGGTGATATAGGTAAGGACATCATCGAAGCCGCTTCTCTATCCAACGGCTAGGCTTGCCGAGCAATCCTGTTGTTTTTTACTCGTATACCTAGTGGCACTTGGCTTAATGGATTTAAATAAGCCGAGTGCCTGCTTTGTTTGGGGATAACTATGCTTAGAAGAGGCCTGGACCGCCTGGAAGAAATCCTGGTGTCCTTTCTGCTGGCCGGCATGACGGTGGTCACTTTTGCGCAAGTAATAGCGCGCTATGTTTTTAATTACAGTTTTGTCTGGGCGCTGGAGTTGACCATGTTCTTCTTTGGCGCCCTGATTTTTTTGGGCATGTCCTACGGCGTGCGCATCGGCGCGCACATCGGTGTAGATGCCTTGTTGCGCGTCGTGCCAGCCAGGGTGGCCAAAGGCATGATGGTGTTGGGCACCCTATTAAGCATAGTCTATGCCAGCATAGTTTTATATGGCAGCTGGATTTACGTCGATAAGATGTACACCATAGGCATAATGGCACAGGACATACCCATACCTCAGTGGGTGCCGCGTCTGGTTCTGCCAATCGGTTACATACTGCTGATTTATCGTCTGCTCGAAGTTCTGGTCAAGCTGCTGCGCGGCAATGACGCTTCCCTGCTTGGCGATGAAGTCGCCGATGCAATGAAATACCGCAGTGACGAAGGAGAGCAGGCATGACTACCCTCGCGCTTTTCGTCTTGCTGTTTGCCTTTATGTTTTTAGGCATGCCCGTGGCCATTGCCCTGGGCTTATCTTCGCTGCTGACAATTCTTAGCTTTGGTACGGACTCCCTGGCATCTTTATCACTCAAACTGTACGAGACGTCCGAGCATTTCACCTTAATGGCGATTCCGTTTTTTGTCCTGGCCGGCTCTTTTATGACTACCGGTGGCGTAGCCAAACGGATGATCCGTTTTGCCAATGCCGCGGTTGGTCATTTGCACGGCGGCCTGGCAATCGCTTCGGTCATGGCCTGTGTACTATTTGCTGCCGTATCAGGTTCCTCACCAGCTACGGTAGTGGCGGTAGGTTCCATTGTTATTGCCGGCATGGTGCGCGCGGGCTACTCTGAATCCTTTGCCGCGGGCGTGGTTTGTAATGCCGGCACCCTGGGCATATTGATTCCGCCTTCAATCGTGCTGGTGGTTTATGGCGCGGTGACCGAAACCTCGGTGGGTGCACTGTTTATGGCTGGGGTAGTACCTGGCCTGCTATTGGGCCTGGTCTTGATGGTGGCTATTTACTTTATCGCCAGAATCCGCAAAATGCCGCGCCAGACAAAGGCCAGTACAGGTGAAGTCTTTATTGCCGCGCGCGACTCGATCTGGGGTCTGTTGTTGATAATTATCATTCTGGGCGGAATTTATGGCGGTGTCTTTACACCCACCGAAGCCGCGGCAGTTGCTGCCGTATACGCTTTTTTTATCGCCGTATTCGTATATCGCGATATTGGTTTAAAGCAAGTTCCAGAGGTTTTGATAGACGCCTCGAAGATCACCATTATGCTGATGTTTATCATCGCCAATGCCCTGCTCTTTGCCCACGTACTCACCACCGAGCGTATCCCGCAAGCCATTGCCGAACAAATCATCGCCTGGGATATGAGCACCTGGCAATTTTTGATCGTTGTCAACGTATTGTTATTGGTGGCCGGTGCCTTTATGGAGCCTACTGGTATCATTCTGATTCTGGCGCCGATACTGTTTCCCATAGCCACACAAATGGGCATAGACCCGATTCACCTGGGCATTCTAATGGTAGTTAACCTGGAAATCGGTATGGTCACACCACCCGTTGGGCTGAATCTTTTTGTCACCGCGGGTATAACCACGCTCAATATCGGCGGAGTAATAAAGGCCGCCCTACCCTGGTTACTGATATTACTTGGCTATCTGGTATTTATTACCTACGTGCCAGCCATCAGCCTTTGGCTGCCTGGGCTGTTTTCCTGAACCATTACTAAACAAAGGCCCCGCAAGGGGCCTTTTTAATGGGTAATTTCAAAACACCTGCTTAAACAGCTTGTACAGGCGCCCCAACATGCCCAAGAAAGTCAGCGACCAGGCCAATAAGCCAGCGTACAAAAAGGCATAAGGCAAGGCGTCGAGAAAACTCATGTGCAAGGCTTCGATCATCTTCCAGGTGCTGGCCGCAAACATCCCCATAGGAAACACCGCGCCCCAATAGAGTGGATCGTATTCAAACGGATAACGTTGAAATATATAGCGCCAGATACCGAGCAAGATAAGCATGGGTACCCACCAGCAACCGGTAGCCCAGTAAAACACCGTAAAACCCTTTATGAAAGGCAGCAAGGAAGTTAAAAAAGGCGCATCCGGGGCATTCAGTATTAGTAAGGCACCAGCCAGGGTGGAAATGGCCATGGCCCCCATGTTTATCCAGTACGGCGGTGACAAATCACCCGGAGAAAACTTAAAAAATACGTAACGATAAAAAATCAGCGACATCATCCAGATGTACAACATGCCACCCCACAGCCACATCGACAGAGCCAGCATATTCAGTTCGAGCTTATAGGGCTGGCCTATGTGAGTAGCCAATAAGGCACTGCTGACCGCCACCGCCTGGGTAGCAACTACGGCGAGTAACCAGGCCCCGCTTATACCCTGGTCCAGGCTGGGCTTTTTGGCCTTGACCGTAAAGGCCGTAAAAATCGTGTAGGTTAACAATACCCATAGCACACAACTGATAAACCATAGCCCCAGCCCGATGACGGTATCATCAAGCTGGACCATAAACTGGCTGGCCAGTACTCCACTGGCCGCCACCATGGTAAAAAAGCCTGGCCCCTTGAGATGGTCAACCAGGTCACGAAAAAAGCGCAACGGAAAATAACAGGCGCGCAAGCTGTATAAAACCCATAAGCTAATATATTGCACTACGTTAAGCGCCAGCAAAACCTTGGCTATCAGCTCATAACCCATCATGCTGCACGACAAGGAAACTATGCCGGTAGCCATAACCAGGGCAAAATAAGCCGGGGATAGTTCGGCCAAAGCGTACTTCCAGGGGTGCATGGCGGGCTTGTGCGTGGTCTGCGCGCGTACCTGGGTATTTATTGCCGGCCCAGGGACATTGGATTGTTGCGTATCAGGTGATTTAGTCATCTCGTCTGCCAGAAATCGAAGCACAAGTTAAAATGCCAGATTAGTCTAATTTTGATCTTATAGAGCATACATATTTTATGGAAGCCGAGCTACAAAACCAAATCATAAATAACATTCACGATATGCAAGAGCGTGAAGCACAATTACGGGGGTTTCTTTGACTACGATGCCAAGTCAGAACGCCTGCTCGTAGTCAACGCCGAGCTGGAAAACCCCGATGTCTGGAGCAATCCCCAGCATGCCCAGGAGCTGGGGCGTGAGAAAAAATCACTGGAAAGTATCGTCCTTAGTTTAAGCCACATTAAAACCGGTTTGGACGACGCCGCTGATTTGTTTGAGCTGGCCAGTGCCGACGCTGACGACGCTACGCTGTACGCTATCGAGACAGACATCCAAGAGTTACAAGCCACGCTGGAGGAGCTGGAATTCCGGCGTATGTTCGCCAACCCAGCCGATCCGCTTAACTGCTTTATGGATATTCAGGCCGGGGCCGGTGGCACCGAAGCGCAGGACTGGGCGGCGATGCTATTGCGCCAATATTTGCACTATGCCGAGCGCAAGGGCTTTAAAGCCGAGGTGCTCGAAGAATCTTCCGGCGACGTGGCGGGCATAAAGTCAGCCACTATCAAGCTGGAGGGCGAATACGCTTATGGCTTGTTGCGTACTGAAACCGGGGTACACAGGCTGGTGCGCAAAAGCCCCTTTGATTCCTCTAACGGCCGCCATACGTCATTTGCCAGCGTGTTTGTTTATCCCGAGATCGATGATTCCTTTGAGGTAGAGGTCAGTCCAGCCGATTTGCGCATCGATACTTATAGAGCCAGTGGCGCCGGCGGCCAGCATATCAACAAAACCGATTCTGCCGTACGCATAACGCACGCCCCCAGCGGCATAGTCGTGCAGTGTCAAAACGACCGCTCACAACACCGCAACCGCGCCGAAGCCATGCAAATGCTCAAATCGCGCCTGTATGAGCTGGAGATACGCAACCGCATGGCTGAGCAACAAAAGCTCGAAGACAGCAAGAGCGACGTTGGCTGGGGCCACCAAATCCGCTCCTACGTTCTGGATCAAAGCCGCATCAAGGATTTACGTACCGGTGTAGAGATATCCAACACCCAAAGAGTCCTCGATGGCGATCTGGACCAATTTATTACCGCCAGTTTGAAACAGGGTATTTAAACCATATGAACCACCAGCCCGACACCGCCCATCACGACGCCAACCGCTTGATTGCCGAGCGGCGCGCCAAGCTGCAAGCCGTGCGCCAGGAAGCGAGCGTAGCCTACCCCAATGATTTCCACCCCAGCCACCGCGCCGCCGAGATTCAGCAGCAATGCGCTGAGCTGGATGCTCAGGCCTTGCAGGACTTGAACCTACAAGTGGCTATTGCCGGGCGCATGATGCTTAAGCGCGTTATGGGCAAGGCCAGTTTTGCTACTATCCAGGACGGCAGCGGCAGAATTCAGCTTTATCTGGATAAGCTCAATCTTGGCAGCGAGCTATACGAAAGTTTTAAAACCTGGGATATCGGCGACATCCTGGCGGCTACTGGCGAAGTATTCAAGACTCGCAAGGGCGAGCTTTCCATCCGTGTGCGCGAGCTGCGCCTGCTGGCCAAATCCTTGCGCCCTTTACCGGATAAATTCCACGGTCTGGCCGATCAGGAATTACGTTATCGTCAACGCTACGTTGACCTGATTATGACCGAGCATACGCGCAAAACATTTTTGGCCCGTAGCAAGATTATCGCCAATATCCGCCAGCAAATGCTGGATGCCAAGTTTCTCGAAGTAGAAACCCCAATGTTGCACCCGATACCGGGCGGTGCGGCGGCAAAGCCGTTTGTGACGCATCACAACGCTCTTGATATGGACATGTATTTACGCATTTCGCCAGAGCTATACCTGAAGCGCCTTATAGTCGGCGGCTTTGAACGCGTATTTGAAATCAATCGTAACTTTCGCAACGAAGGCGTGAGCCAAAGGCATAATCCTGAATTTACGATGATGGAGTTTTATGCCACTTACACCGATTATCATTGGCTGATGGATTTTACTGAAGGCATAATCCAACAGGCTTGCATTAGTGCTTGTGGCAGCAGCCAGATAAGCTACCAAGACAAGGCCCTGGATCTCCAGGCCCCATTTGATCGTTTAACTATTACACAGGCGATTCTCAAATATACTAATAGCTACCAGCCGGGCCAGCTGGACGATGCCGCTTTCCTGCGCCAGGAGCTACAGCGCCTGGGGGTGGACACCAGTGCGCCAACTTTGTTGCACGCTGGCCTGGGCGCCTTGCAATTGGCCTTATTTGAAGAAACCACCGAGGCGCAGCTCTGGCAACCCACATTTATTATCGATTACCCGGTAGAAGTTTCACCGCTGGCGCGCGCATCCGACACCCAAGCTGGTATCACGGAGCGCTTTGAGCTGTTTATTTGCGGGCGCGAAATAGCCAATGGCTTTTCCGAGCTCAACGACCCGGAAGACCAGGCCGCGCGCTTTATGGCCCAGGTGGCCGCCAAAGAAGCCGGCGACGAAGAGGCGATGTACTACGACGCCGACTACGTGCGGGCGCTGGAATATGGCATGCCACCAACGGGCGGCTGCGGTATAGGCATAGACAGGCTGGTAATGACGCTCACCGACAGCCCGAATATCCGCGACGTGATTTTGTTTCCGCACCTACGCGCAGAAGAGCCTAAACCGTAAAGGACTCGCCACAGCCGCATGCAGCTTTTTGGTTGGGGTTGTTAAAGCGAAACCCTTCGTTGATGCCCTCACGCGTATAATCAAGCTGCATGCCATCCAGGTATGGCAGGCTATCGTTGGCGACAAATATCTTGGCGCCAAACTGTTCAAAAATATTATCCTGGGATTGGGGCTGATCAACAAATTCCAGTTGGTAGGAATAGCCCGAACACCCCGAGGCCTTGACGCCCACGCGCATACCCACGCCCTTGCCACGTTTTTCCAGATGGCGCAAGATGTGCTGTGCCGCTTGTTGTGTAATGGAGATATCCATAAAGTAAAACCCTTTTCTAATCCTAGTCTTTACAGATTTGATCAATGGCATCCAGTGCCAGGAAAGCGCAGTGCATCTTATCACTGCTTAACTCCAGCGCCTGGACTATATCCTGGCTGCTGATATTTTTTGCCTGCTCCAGGCTTAAGCCCTTAAGCTGCTCGCTCAGCCACGAGCCAGTGGCTATGGTAGCAGGGCAACCATAAGCCTGAAAGCGCGTAGCGGCAATCACGCCGTCAAGCAGCTGAATCTGCAAGCGCAACACCTGGCCAAGATCCTCCTGGCCAATAGTAACAGACCTTATATTGGCATCATTCTGAGCCAGGACACCGACATTTAAGGGATGCCAGAAATGCTGGGCGACGCTTGCGTTAAAAAATTTTGCCTGCGCCATTAATAAGCCCCTGCCAGATTATTTATAGCGCTACTTTGCGGTTGTGGCCCAAGCGGTGATATGGCACGCAAGCGCTGTACTTGCTGGCGTATAACCGCGATCGCGCGCTGTATGTCGGCTGCGCTGGTATAACGACCCAGCGATAGCCGCAGCGAGCTGTGCGCCAAGGCCGGGCTGCGCCCCAAGGCTTTTAAAACATGTGAAGGCTCAATACTGGCCGAGGTGCACGCCGAACCGCTGGAGATTGCCAGCTCGGGCATGGACATCAATAACGATTGGCCCTCTACGTAGGCCACGCTGGTATTCAAGATATTGGCAACGCGCTTCTCTGGATGACCATTGAGGTATACACCAGGCATATCCTTGATGCCATCCCAGAGCTGGTCACGCAAGGCAGCGATACGCGCCGGCTCGGAATCGAGCAGGCTTTGCGCCAGTGCGTAAGCGGCACCCATACCAACTATTTGATGGGTAGCCAAGGTACCGGAACGCATGCCGCGCTCATGACCACCACCGTGGATTAAAGCTGCCAGGCGGACCCTGGGCTTTTGTCGTATGTACAAGGCACCTATGCCTTTGGGGCCGTAGGATTTATGCGCTGATAAGGACATTAAATCCACATCCAGCTTGTTTACATCGATAGCGAGCCGGCCACTGGCCTGCACCGCATCGGTATGCAACAGCACACCACGCGCCTTGCAGATCGCGCTTAAAGCGGCAATATCCTGAATTACGCCAGTTTCGTTATTAACCATCATGACCGAGACCAGAATGGTATCGGCCGCGATGGCTTGCGCCAGTTTTTCTGGCTGCAATATGCCAAACTCATCTACGGGCAGGTATGTAACTCTATAGCCGTCTGCCTGTAAGGCCGCGCAGGTATCCAGCACCGCCTTATGTTCGGTAGCGACGGTAATAATATGGCGGCCCTTATCCTGGTGAAATTTTGCCACCCCAGCAATGGCCAGATTATCTGCCTCGGTTGCGCCCGAAGTGAACACGATTTCACGCGCCTGGGCGCCAATCAGACTTGCCACCTGGACACGCGCCTGCTCAACGGCCTCCTGAGCCTGCCAGCCGTAACAGTGGCTAACCGATGCGGGATTGCCGAATTGCTGCGTCAGCCACGGCAGCATGGCCTCTAGTACTTCCGGAGCTAACTTGGTCGTGGCGGCATTATCCAGATAAATTGGCATGCACGTTAGCGCCTCTTGCGTCATTCAAGCTCCTTGTGAGGATACGGTACCAGCTACGGTGTGTGCTATGGGTGTTATGGGGATCGTCTTGCGACCAGCCTTTAGCTGACCCGACTCTTGCCACTCACGCAAGCGCTGCTGATCAACCAGATCCTGCAAGGAGATAGAGTCCAGGTAATCTACCATATGACGATTGAGTGAGGCCCATAAATCGTGCGTCATGCACTTGCCGCTGATACCGTAGCGCCCTACCTTGCAGTTTTCCTTGCCACCACAACTGGTAGCATCCAGCGGCTCATCCACAGCAAAAATTATATCAGCCACAGAGATATTGCGCGCATGCCGAGCCAGTGTATAACCGCCGCCAGGGCCGCGTACGCTATCCACTAGTTCGTGGCGTCTGAGTTTGCCAAAAAGCTGTTCCAGATACGACAACGATATATTTTGCCTACCACTGATTGCGGCCAAAGTAATCGGACCGCTATGGTGGCGCATGGCCAAATCTATCATCGCAGTGACAGCAAAGCGTCCTTTAGTAGTCAATCGCATGATATATCCTTTATGTATAAAATATTACAGCCATTATATACCCGACTGTAAAGGTCAAGTATAACGCTATTTATCCGACAAAAAAACTAGGGTATATAAAAACTATCAGAATGACCAACCCACCAGGGCAATAACAACAAAAAAGCGGCACACCCAAAGGTGGCCGCCTTATGTGGCTAGCAAGCAAACGGAAAAAAATTAGGCCGCCTGGTACTGCAATGCCCGCTTACGTACCAATTCAAGCACGCCCTGACTGGCGTCTTCGATATAATCAAGCACCTTGTTAAAACCTTCGTTGCCGCCATAGTACGGATCTGGCACAGTGGCCTCTTCGTATTCGTTGGAAAAACGCATCAGCAGCATCAGCTTGTGCTGATATATCTTGGGACAACGCTGTTGCAAAGCCGAGAGGTTTTCCCAATCCATAACCAGGATAAGATCAGCGTCTTTAAAGTCCTGCGCCTGGATCTGCCTGGCTACGATGGTAGAGAGATCATAACCACGACGGCTGGCCGCCAACTGCGCGCGCGCGTCAGGGGCCTCGCCCACATGGAAATGATGGGTGGCAGCGGAATCTACCTTAATGGCGTTTTCAAGGCCAGCTTCTTTAACGAAATGGCGGAAAACACCCTCGGCGGTAGGCGAACGGCAAATATTGCCTGTGCAAACAAATAGTACCTTTAGCATGATAGGTGTGATTGTGAGGGAAAACCCGAGATTTGTCCAGATTTTTCTGTAAAAAATATAATATTTTAAAAACTTACAGCAACGCCCTGTTTTTCAAATCCTGTAATTTATCGCGCACTGTTGCAGCCAGTTCAAACTCAAGATTGCGCGCGTGTGTGTGCATATCATGCTCCAGGCGTTTAATTTCTTTGGCCAGTAGCTTGTCGTCGTGTAAGGCCGCCACATCGTAGCCCGGATCGTTGACCGGCTCGAGCACGGCCTGCGCGACCCCATCAATCAAATCACGCACTGCCTTGCTGACACCTCTTGCGGTAATACCGTGCTCCTGATTATAGTTTTCTTGTTTGGTGCGCCGGCGCGCGGTTTCATCGAGTGCGCGCCGCATGGAGTCAGTGATTTTGTCGGCGTATAAAATTGCGTAGCCATTCAGGTTGCGCGCCGCCCGACCGATCGTCTGTATCAGACTGCGCTCGGAACGTAAAAAACCTTCCTTATCTGCATCCAGAATAGCCACCAGTGACACCTCGGGTATATCCAGTCCCTCACGCAACAGGTTAATGCCAACCAATACATCGAAGCTGCCCAGGCGCAAGTCACGGATAATTTCCACCCGCTCAACAGTATCAATATCGGAGTGTAAATAGCGCACTTTTAAACCGTTTTCGGCCAAATATTCAGCCAGGTCTTCGGCCATTCTCTTGGTCAGCGTAGTTACCAGAACACGCTCATTAGCCGCTATGCGCAGCTTGGCCTCGCCTAGCAAATCATCAACCTGGGTTGCTACCGGCCGTACCTCTACCAGAGGATCCACCAGGCCTGTTGGGCGCACCACCTGCTCCACCACCTGATCGGCATGTTCGTGCTCATAATTGCCAGGAGTGGCCGAAACAAACACCGTTTGCGGCATGCGCGCTTCGAACTCCTCCAGGCGCAAGGGGCGGTTATCCAGGGCCGATGGCAGTCTAAAGCCAAAATTTACTAAGGTCTCTTTGCGCGACCGGTCACCCCGATACATACCGCCTAACTGTCCTACGGTCACGTGGCTTTCATCGATGAACATAAGCGCATTGGCGGGCAAATAATCGATTAACGTCGGTGGAGGTTCACCTGGAGCTGCGCCAGATAAATGGCGCGAATAGTTTTCAATCCCCTTGCAAAATCCCAGCTCTTGCAGCATTTCCAGATCAAAGCGGGTACGCTGCTCCAGGCGCTGGGCTTCAACCAGACGGTTGGCATCAAGCAACTCGGCATTACGCGTGCGCAATTCTTCTTTGATGGTTTCTATGGCACGCAACACCGTAGCTCTGGGAGTGACGTAATGCGAGCCTGGAAACACGGTAAAGCGACGCAGCTGTTGTATGTGCTTGCCGGTTAAGGGATCGAACAACTCAAGTGATTCGATCTCGTCATCAAACATATTTATGCGCAGGGCATTTTCTGCGTGTTCGGCGGGAAACACGTCGATGACCTCGCCCCTGACCCTGAACACCCCCCGGACAAACTCGGCGTCGTTGCGTTCGTACTGCATGGACACCAGTCGTCCGAGGATTTCCTGACGATCGATACGGTCACCCGTTCTCAGGGTCAATACCATGGCGTGATAATCAGCAGGATTACCGATACCATAAATGCACGATACCGTACCCACGATTATGGTGTCCTGGCGTTCGAGCAAACTCTTGGTGGCCGACAGGCGCATTTGCTCGATATGCTCGTTAATTGAAGAATCTTTTTCTATGAACAGGTCGCGCGCCGGCACATACGCCTCGGGCTGGTAATAATCATAGTAGGAAACAAAATACTCGACGGCATTACGCGGAAAAAACTCACGCATTTCGGCGTACAGCTGCGCTGCCAGGGTTTTGTTGGGCGCCAGGATAATCGCCGGACGGCCCAGGCGGGCAATTACATTGGCCATAGTATAGGTTTTGCCCGAGCCCGTAACCCCCAATAAAGTCTGGTACATCAAGCCGTCCCTGAAGCCGTTTTCCAGGGCCTGGATGGCCGTTGGCTGATCGCCAGCAGGCGGATAAGGCTGATACAGCTGAAACGGGCTGTCAGCAAAGCTTATGAAATTACTTGCCTTTAAGCTCATTGTTAACTAGACACTATAGGGTAAACCCCTTATTATCACATCTTTAGAGTTTTTTAAATACCGCACTTAATAGACCTATACCATGACCTCGATCTTTGCCAACGTAGAACTTGCCCCACGTGACCCGATTCTGGGCCTGAACGAGCAATTTAAAGCCGACACACGTCCCTCCAAGGTAAACCTGGGCGTGGGAGTTTACACCGATGATGCCGGCAAAATTCCTTTGCTCAAGGCAGTGCGGGCCGCTGAAACAACACTATTTGAGCGCGCCGAACCGCGTAACTACCTGCCCATCGACGGTATACCAGGCTACAACCTGGGCGCACAAACCCTCTTGTTGGGCCAGGGTTCGCCCCTGATGGCCAGCCATCGTTCACTAACGGTGCAAACCCTGGGCGGCACCGGCGCTTTGAAGGTGGGTGCAGACTTCCTGAGGCTGATTCTGCCCAATGCCAAGGTCGCTATCAGCAACCCCAGCTGGGCCAACCACCAGGCTTTGTTTAGCGCCGCTGGTTTTGAAGTCATATCCTATCAGTACTACGACGCCAACACGCATGGCCTGAATTTTGCCGGTATGCTGGCCGACCTAAAAGCCTTGCCAGCCGGCACCATCGTGGTATTGCACGCCTGCTGCCACAACCCTACGGGTGTGGATCCCAACCCAGAGCAGTGGCAACAAATCGCCGCGCTAATCAAGCAGCAACAGCTGGTGCCATTTCTGGATATCGCCTACCAGGGCTTTGGTGCTGGCATTCAGGAAGATGCCTTCGTCGTGCGTATGTTTGCCGAAGCCGGTCTGATGATGTTCATCAGCTCGTCATTTTCCAAATCGTTTTCCCTGTATGGCGAACGCGTCGGTGCCCTTACCCTGGTTACCGGCGATGATACCGAAAGCCAGCGTGTTTTAAGCCAGCTCAAGCGCGTCATCCGCACCAACTACTCCAACCCGCCAACCCATGGCGGCGCTTTGGTTGCGCTGGTGTTAAACACCCCTGATTTGTACCAGCTCTGGAGCGACGAACTGGCAACCATGCGTGAGCGTGTCCGTACCATGCGCAACCAGTTTGTCAGCAAGCTTTACGCCTTGGGTGTCAAGCAGGACTTTGATTTTGTTAAGCACCAAAAAGGTATGTTTTCCTACTCTGGCCTAAGCAAAGAGCAGGTAGCCAAATTACGCGAAGAGTATGGTATTTATGCCGTCGATAGCGGTCGTATTTGTGTAGCGGCCTTAAACAATGACAATATCGACTACGTTACCCAAGCAATCGCTGCGGTAATCGCCTAAACGGCACCCAGCGGCTTGCTGCCTGGTAAGCAGCAAGCCAGCACTTGCCAAGCGGCTGGCTTTGGCCGACAATTACATCTGTGTTTACATACAGCATCAGCCATGGCCCAAAAGCTTACCCCCAGGCAGCAGCAAATACTGCAACTTATTTGCACCACTATCCAGCAAATTGGCCGCCCGCCTACCCGCGTAGAAATAGCCAAACACTTTGGCTTTAAATCACCCAATGCCGCCGAGGATCACTTGCGCGCATTACAACGCAAGGGCTACATTCGCCTGCTGGCCGGTACATCAAGGGGCATTCAGCCTACCCAATTAGCTGGTTTGCCATTACAACCAGGCATGCTGGGCCAAGAGTCTACAGCAATCGTCGGCCCACATGGGCACTCCTATTCCCAGATTATGGCTGACGAGGTTTTTAAGCTGCCTTTAATTGGTAGGGTAGCGGCTGGGGCGCCAATCCTGGCAGCCGAGCACGTCGAAAAACAAATCCCCATCAATCCACAAATGTTCGCTAATCGGCCCGACTATTTTCTTAAGGTGCGCGGCAGCAGCATGCAGGATGCTGGCATACTGGATGGCGATTTATTGGCTGTGCAAAGCAACCGGCACGCCCGCAGCGGTCAGATAGTAGTGGCACGCCTGGCCGACGAGGTTACCGTCAAGCGGCTTGAGCTAAAGGGCAAGAATATCAGCCTGCTACCAGAAAACCCGGATTTTGCACCTATAAAAATAGGCCCAGGCGACGACTTCTGCATTGAAGGTATCGCCGTGGGCCTGATCAGGGGCATGTCTTAGTTAGTGCTTGAGCAAACGGTCACCCTGCCCCGTGGCCTCATCCGCTGAGCCTTTGCTGACGCTAGCCTGAGCAGCAAGACGGGCAACTTCCTCGTCTGATAACGGCTGCGGCATGCTTTGCAAGGCCACTTCCAGCACCCTGTCAATCCAGCGTACCGGGATGATCTCCAGCTTGTTTTTAACGTTATCAGGTATTTCAGCCAGGTCCTTGACGTTATCCTCGGGAATCAGGACTTTTTTAATGCCGCCGCGCTGCGCCGCCAGCAATTTTTCTTTCAAGCCGCCAATCTCCAATACTTCGCCACGCAGGGTAATCTCACCGGTCATGGCGACATCGGCGCGCACGGGTATACCGCTTAACGCAGATACCATAGCCGTAGTTATGGCGATGCCGGCAGATGGGCCATCCTTGGGCGTAGCACCTTCAGGAAAGTGCACGTGCAAATCACGCTTGTCAAAGGCCTGATTGGCAATACCCCATTTTTGCGCGCGTGCGCGCACAACCGTGCGTGCGGCCTCGACCGACTCTTTCATAACATCACCAATCGAGCCGGTACGAATAATCGCACCCTTGCCCGGCATGTCGGCGACCTCTATAGTAAGTAAATCGCCACCGACTTCGGTCCAGGCCAAACCCGTAACCTGGCCTACCCGGTCTTCTTGTTCGGCTATACCGAAGCTAAATCGGCGTACTCCCAGGAAATCATTGAGATTTTCGGCATCCACCACTATGGTCTGTGGCTTGCCCTTATCCTTGGCAGACTGCTGTTTTAGCAAACGCTTAACGGTTTTACGGCATATTTTGGATATTTCCCGCTCCAGGGCGCGCACACCGGCCTCGCGCGTGTAGTAACGTACTATATCGCGCACAGCGGCCTCGGTAATATCCAGCTCACCTTTTTTAAGACCATTGTTTTTCATAAGCTTGGGCAACAAATGGTCAAAAGCAATATGAACTTTCTCGTCCTCGGTGTAACCGGATAAGCGTATAACCTCCATGCGGTCCAGCAGTGCTGGCGGTATATTCAAGGTGTTGCTGGTGGCTACGAACATCACATCGGATAAATCATAATCGACCTCGATGTAATGGTCCTGGAAGGTGTGATTTTGCTCCGGATCCAGCACTTCGAGCAGCGCCGAAGACGGGTCACCGCGAAAGTCAGCCCCCAGTTTATCTATCTCGTCCAGTAAAAATAATGGGTTACGCACGCCCACCTTGGACATGTTTTGCACTATTTTGCCGGGCATGGAGCCTATATATGTACGCCTGTGGCCACGAATTTCGGCTTCATCACGCACACCACCCAAGGCCATACGCACAAATTTGCGATTGGTAGCGCGCGCAATCGATTGACCCAGTGAGGTCTTGCCCACGCCCGGTGGTCCCACCAGACAGAGTATTGGCGCCTTGAGCTTACTCACGCGCTGCTGCACTGCCAGGTATTCGATAATGCGCTCTTTAACCTTTTCGAGACCATAGTGATCGGTATTGAGTACCGTTTCGGCATTATCCAGCGAATTGTTGACCCGGCTTTTTTTCTTCCAGGGCAGGCCCACCAAGGTATCAATATAATTGCGCACAACCGTGGCCTCGGCTGACATGGGCGACATGAGCTTGAGCTTTTTGAGCTCGGCTTCGGCTTTTTTCAAGGCCTCTTTGGGCATATGCGCAGATTTTATACGCCGTTCCATTTCTTCAATGTCGGCACCCTCTTCGCCTTCACCCAGCTCTTTTTGAATAGCCTTGACCTGCTCATTCAGATAGTAATCACGCTGGCTTTTTTCCATTTGTTTTTTTACGCGCCCGCGTATGCGTTTTTCCACCTGCAGAATATCGATTTCCGATTCTATCAACGCCAGCAAATCCTCTAAGCGGCGAACCGTATCGATGGTGTCCAGCAATTGCTGCTTTTGTTCGATTTTAAGTGGCAGGTGGGCCGCTATCGTGTCAGCCAACCGGTCGGCATCTTCGATAGTAGACACCGAGGCCAGCACTTCGTGAGGCACCTTTTTGTTTAGTTTTATGTACTGCTCGAATTGAGTAATTATGGCGCGCCGCAAGGCCTCGGCCTCGGCCACGTCATAGTCTGGAGCCGCAAGATAATTAATATGGGCGGTAAAATGCGCATCAAGCTCTATGACCGAGGCAATCTGCGCGCGCTGCACACCCTCAACCAGGACCTTTACTGTGCCATCAGGTAGTTTGAGCATTTGCAGAATATTGGCAACGCAGCCGATTGCATACAGATCTTCCGGGTTTGGATCATCCTTGGCTGCTGTTTTCTGGGCTACCAGCATAATATTGCTGCCGGCCTCCATGGCAAGCTCCAAGGCTTTTATGGAACGCGGCCGACCGACAAACAGCGGTATTACCATGTGCGGAAATACCACTACATCACGCAATGGCAACAAAGGCAATTCTAGCTGCTCGAGGCTAGTTATTTGGCTAGCAGACATGCTTTACTTCCTTGAAAAATACGTACAACTGTATATGGTGACTGAATTGCCAGTTTCAAGACTTGCTGATTAAGCCGCTGCTGTATGTAGATTTTTATCCTTTGTCGGCTGCCGTTTGGGGCGTGGGCCATCGATAAGCCTGGGGATGATTTCGCCGGACTGCTCTTCAAGCTCAAGCACCACCTTATTGATTTCCAGCTTGTTGGGCAAATCATACATGGTAGCCAATAAGGCCTGCTCAAGAATGGAACGCAGGCCGCGCGCACCGGTGCGTCTTTTGATAGCCCTTTTGGCGACCTCGTTTAAGACCGCGGGAGTAATATCCAGCTGAACGTCCTCCATCTCAAACAGTTTTTGGTACTGCTTGACTACCGCATTGCGCGGTTCGGTAAGAATTCGCACCAAGGCAGCTTCATCCAGCTCCTGCAAGGTAGCTACAACAGGTAAGCGGCCAACCAGTTCAGGGATCAGGCCAAACTTGATCAGGTCTTCAGGCTCGACTTCGGCAAAAAGCTCACCCACACCGCGCTCCGAACGGGCTCGGACAGTGGCGGAAAAGCCTATGCCAGAGCGCTCGCTACGGTCGCGGATGATTTTTTCCAATCCCGCAAAGGCCCCGCCAACTATAAATAGAATATTGGTGGTGTCAACCTGGACGAAATCCTGGTTTGGGTGCTTGCGCCCACCCTGGGGGGGCACCGATGCTACGGTACCTTCGATTAGCTTTAACAGGGCCTGCTGTACGCCCTCGCCCGATACGTCACGGGTAATAGAAGGATTATCCGACTTGCGCGAAATTTTATCGATTTCATCGATATAAATTATCGCCTGCTCGGCTTTTTCAACGTCGTAATTGCAGTTTTGTAAAAGCTTCTGGATGATGTTTTCGACGTCCTCACCAACATAACCGGCCTCGGTAAGCGTAGTGGCGTCAGCCATCACAAATGGTACGTCCAGCAACCTTGCAAGGGTTTGTGCCAACAGGGTTTTGCCTGAGCCGGTAGGGCCGATCAAAAGAATATTGCTTTTGGCCAGCTCGATATCAGCATCATTGCCCTCGGCTGCGGCCTTTTGATAGTGGATGCGCTTGTAGTGGTTGTATACCGCCACCGCAAGATTACGTTTAGGGGTTTCCTGGCCGATCACGTAGCCATCCAGAAACTCTTTAATCTCGTGTGGCGTTGGCAGCTCGTGACGAATCAGGGCGCGCGCCTGATCCTGCGACTCTTCGCGAATAATATCGTTGCACAGGCTAATGCATTCATCACAGATAAATACAGACGGCCCGGCGATAAGCTTTTTTACCTCGTGCTGCGTCTTGTTACAGAAGGAGCAGTGCAGGGTTTTTTCCTGACTTGAACCTTTTATATCGGCCATTTTTACCTACTATTTGGAAGTTTCGTCGGCGCGCGAAACCAGAACTTTATCTATCAGACCATAAGTCTGGGCGTCAGTGGCGGACATAAAATTATCACGCTCGGTATCTTCAGCTATACGCTGTATGTCCTGACCAGTATGTTCAGCCAATATACCATTGAGGCGTTCGCGCAGGCTGAGAATCTCCTTGGCCTGGATTTGAATATCGGAAGCCTGCCCCTGGGCACCACCAGATGGCTGGTGAATCATGATACGCGAATTGGGCAAGGCAAAGCGTTTACCCTTGGTACCGGCTGCCAATAGAAATGCCCCCATACTAGCGGCTATACCAGTGCAAAGGGTTGATACATCGGGCTTGACAAACTGCATGGTGTCATAGACTGCCATACCAGCATAAACCGAACCGCCAGGAGAATTAATATACAAGGAAATATCCTTGTCCGGGTTTTCAGACTCCAAAAACAACAGCTGAGCCACTACCAGGTTAGCCGACTGCTCGTTAACCGGGCCTACAAAAAATATGACCCGTTCGCGCAACAGGCGCGAATAAATATCGTAAGAGCGTTCGCCACGGCCAGACTGTTCTATGACTATGGGCACATAACCCAGGCCAGTTGGGCTTACAGCATGACCACCATACAAGGAGGCATAAAAATCTGTAAAGCTTGAGCCCGACATTACTTGGCCCCCATCAAGGTATCAAAATCCACGGCTTCTTCATTTACCTTAGCCAGATTGACCACGTGTTCGACAACATTATCCTCAAGCACAAAGGACTCGACCTCAGCGCGCATTTGCTGATTGGACAGGTAGTAGGACACGACTTGTTCAGGCTGCTCGTAGCTTTGGGCGAATTCCTCGATACGCGCCTTGATCTGCTCGGGCTTGGCACTCAAATCGGCAGACTCTATCAGCTTGTTTACCAAAAGCCCCAAACGCACGCGGCGCTCGGCTTCGGGGCGCAGCGTGTCAGCAGGAATATCGATACTTTCGGGATTAGGCACACCGCGCTGCTTGAACTCTGCACGGATTGCCTTCATACGCTCCTGGGTCTCGCTTTCGACCAGGGCTTTGGGGATATCGAACTCGCACACCCCCGCCAAGGCCTCCATGACGCTGGCTTTGGTACGGTTTTTGGCGCGTGCCTCGGCCTCGCGCTGAACGTTTTTGCTGATATCCGCCATCAAGGCCGTAACATCGCCTTCAGCCTGCCCTAACGAGCGCGCAAAATCGGCGTCTATTTCGGGTAATTCAGGGGCGGCGACTTCTTTGACCGTAACAGTAAATTCGGCCTTTTTACCAGCCACTTCCGGGCTGCCATAGTCGGCCGGAAAGTCCAGTTCGAAAGTTTTGTTCTCTCCTGCCTTAAGACCCGTAACGGCTTCTTCAAACTGGGGCAACATGCGACCATGACCCAAAACAAAGGGATAATCCTGGGCGCTGCCGCCTTCAAAGGGCTCGCCCTCAATGGTCCCGGCAAAATCAATAGTGACGCGATCATCCTTGGCCGCAACGCGCTGCTCATCAGCTACATAATTGGCACGCTGACGGCGCAATATATCCAGGGTCTTTTGAATCTCTGGCTCACCAACCTGCACCGTACTGCGCGTAACTTCAAGGGCTGAGAAATCCGGCAGCTCGATTTCTGGATAAACTTCAAAGGTGGCAAAAAAAGCCATGGTATCCTCAGGCACATCCTCGGTCTTGGGCTCAAGCGCAGGGGTGCCGGCCACACGTAACTCAGCGTCCTTGATGACCTTATCCAGTGCATTGCCAATCAGCTCGTTCATGACTTCGTAACGCACTGCCGGGCCGTGGTTGCGCTCGACCATGGACATTGGCACCTTGCCCGGACGAAACCCCTGCGCCTTGGCCGTGCGGGCTATGCGTTTTAACTGGGACTGCACCTGTTTTTCGACCTCGGCAACAGGTATGGATAGTTCTATACGGCGCTCAAGGCCAGACAATGTTTCGACCACGGGTTGCATTAGATACCTATATATTTAAAATTTTGGTGAATTAAACGGCTTATTTTAACGGAAAGTTGCAATCTGCACAGAATTGGCAGCAAACGTACGGGTCGGTACTTAAAAGTACGCTATAATGCGCAGCTTGATTGCGAACGTGGCGGAATTGGTAGACGCACTAGATTTAGGTTCTAGCGCCGCAAGGCGTGAGAGTTCAAGTCTCTCCGTTCGCACCACAAGCCAGAATACAATTTAAAAACAAATTTTAAATAACCTTGTACCCTTTTAGCCGCCTGCGCCTGCACCCTTGCAGGCTCATATAGACGATCAAGACGACCAGCGCGGCACAGTATGGAAGCAATCAACAATACATTAGAAACCATAGATGGTTTTGTTTGGGGGCCATACCTATTAATCCCATTGCTGTTGGGCGTAGGTGTTTATTTGACCATACGCTTGCACGGCGTACAGCTTGTTCGCCTTGGCGCCGCTTTGCGTTTGGGCTTGATCAAGCGCCAAGACGCTGGCTCCGAGGGCGACGTTTCGCAATATCAGGCCCTTACCACTGCTTTAGCCGCTACCGTCGGCACGGGCAATATAGTCGGGGTTGCTACGGCAATAGCCATTGGTGGGCCGGGTGCTCTTTTCTGGATGTGGGTAACCGGTCTGTTTGGTATGGCCACCAAATACTCCGAGGCTTTTTTAGCCGTACGTTTCAGAGGTACCGACGCCGCTGGAGAAAAATCTGGCGGCCCGCAATACTATCTGGAAAGAGCCATTAAGGGCAACTTAGGCAAGGTCTTAGGCATATCTTTTGCCATATTTACGGTGATAGCCTGCTTTGGCATTGGCAACCTGACCCAGGGCAATGCTATCGCGTCCAATGTGGCCAATAGCTGGCACGTACCTACCTGGGTTACTGGCATTATTCTTACGTTATTGTCGCTTGCGGTACTGGTTGGCGGCATTAAGTCCATTGGCAAGGTTACCGCTAGCTTAGTGCCAATCATGATAATTTTGTACTGCCTGGCGGGCTTGATTGTTTTATTTTTAAATATAGATAAAGTACCCGCTGCTTTCGGCCTGGTCTTTAGTGATGCTTTTACCGGCACGTCTGCCATTGGTGGCTTTACTGGCTCGGCCATTTTAATGGTAATCCGCTATGGCGTAGCGCGTGGCCTGTTTTCTAACGAATCAGGCCTGGGTTCGGCAGCAATGGCCGCGGCTGCGGCTAAAACCAGCCACCCGGTGCGTCAAGGACTGGTATCCATGACGCAAACTTTTATCGATACCATTATCGTTGTCAGCTTTACCGGCATAGTGATTATTACCACCGGGGCCTGGCATGCCATAGACCCGGACACCGAAGCTTTGATCAGCCCCGCGCTTATGACCGGTTATGCCTTCAGCCACGGCCTGCCGGGCCATTGGGGGCCCTGGATAGTTACCATCGCCTTGATTATGTTTGCCTTTTCCACTATTTTAGGCTGGTGTTACTACGGCGAACGTAATGTAGAACGCTTATTTGGGCGCAAATGGGTAATGCCTTACAGGGTATTGTTCTCCCTGATTGTCTACGTAGGCTGCACCTCCGAGCTGCAATTGGTGTGGACCCTGTCTGATATTATGAACGGCTTAATGGCATTGCCAAATCTTATAGGCATAGTGATCTTGTCTGGCCTGATAGTACGCGAGACCAGGTTCTACTTAAAGCACGACCCTAAACTCAGCGCCGACAAACCGACTATAGAAAGCTTTATGCAGGGCCAGGCTGGTTGGGAGCAGTGGAAAGCTGGCGACAAAATCGGCTCCTCACGCAAGGGCATTTGGGGCGGCGATTAAGCTATTCGGCTGCGGTAGTTGGCAAGCTCAAATGTTCTATACCCAAGGTCAAATCGCGCCCTGAGGGCGACTGATACAGGCGCAAGGACATTTCCGGCAAGATGGCGATCAAATGGTCAAAAATATCGCCCTGGATGCGTTCATAATTGATCCAGGCCGTGTCATTGGTAAAACAGTAAATTTCTACTGGGATTCCCTCTGCCCCCGGCTCCAGCATGCGTACCATCAGGGTCATGTCCTGGTGCACGCCCTGATTTTGTCGCAAATACAGCATGGCATACATACGAAACGTACCTAAATTGGTTAAACGGCGTTGATTGACGTTATCCTTGCCCTGGTCTAGCAAGATGGCGTTGTCTTGGGCAATATCCTTTTGCTTTTGTTCCAGATAGTCGCGTAATAACTCAAAGCGCTTGAACTGCTCAATCTCTTCCGCGGTCAGAAAACGTACCATGGAGGAATCTATACGCATACTTCTTTTAATGCGCCGTCCCCCAGACTCATACATTTGCCGCATGTTTTTATAGCTTTCAGAAAACAGCTTGTAGGTCGGGATGGTAGTGACCGTTTTATCCCAGTTTTGTACCTTGACGGTATGCAGGGCCACATCGATGACAAAGCCATCAGCCCCTGCCTGCGACATCTGGATCCAGTCGCCAATACGCAGCATGTCATTGGAGCTCATCTGTGCGCTTGCCACCAGCGCTAACAAGGTGTCCTTGAATACCAGCAAAAGCACTGCCGACAAGGCCCCCAAACCGGAAATCATCAACAAGGGAGATTTGTTGATCATGATAGAAAGTATGATGATGGCGCCCACAAACCAAAAGCCTATGCGCATCACTTCGACGTAGCCCTTGATCGATTTAACCTGCGCCCGCGGCGTGCGCACGTAGATTTCGTGGCTAACATTTAGCAAGGCGCTAATCGCCAACAACATATAAAAAGTAGCAATAGCAATAATCAAACGGCTAAAAAATTCGGCCGCAGCAGGACTTACTGGAAGCCAATCAAACAGCGCCGCGAGCAAATATAGAGTCAAGGCACGCGCCAAATAGCGGTAAACGCGTGACGACTGAATGACATCAAGCCAATCTTTTTTATCAACGGTCAATAAAAAGCGGCGCGTGACCGCTTTCATGGCATAAGAGCTCAACCAATTAAACGCAACGGTCATAGCCACCAGCAATGACAAGCCAATTAAAAACTGTAACAATATCCCGTCAACCGACTGTAGCAGCCAGCTCTTGACATCAAATTCATCGACAAAAAAAATTTTATCCATTTTTAAATCCGACCCTACGATAAAGCAGGGCTAACACCCATGAGTCCGACTATAAGCCAGATTCAACGCTTCTTTTATAGCTATTTTCTAGCTGGTGGCGCACGCCAGGCCATGGGCATTATATTGCCTGCCCTGGTTCTGGGTGGCGTTTTCGAACATATCGACACCGGCTTTGCCGCCTCCATAGGGGCAGCCTGCCTGGCTATCGTGGACTCACCAGGCGGGCCCAGAAGATATGGCCGCAACGCCATGCTGGCGGCTTTATTGCTAAGTAGTCTTACCACTCTTGTAACCGGCCTGGTTACAGACACTGGCTGGGGCTTATGGCTACTGGTACCGCTATTGACGTTTGGTTTTTCCATGCTAAACGTTTATGGCAAACAGGGCGCACTGCTGGGTTTTGGCTGTTTGCTAATCATGACGCTTACCATGCGCAGCCCCATGGGCACCGATAACCTGCTCAAATATACCTTGACGGCTTTTTTGGGCGGCGTGTTTTATCTTACTTATAGTTCTATTCTCAGACGGCTGATGTGGCGCATCGATACCCGCCAGACGCTAGCTACAGCACTTTTTGCTACCGCCGATTACATCGCGGCCAGGGCCTCTTTATACGACACCCAGTTCAATCTGGATGCCAGTTACCGCAAGTTAACACAGTGCCAATCTGCAATGATGGACGCTCAGCAAGTAGCGCGTGACGTTGTGTTACGCGAATTGCCCAAGAACGAAAACACCAGGGACAATCACTTACGCCAGGCCCTGGTAAATATTTTTGTGGATATGATTTCTTTGCTGGACGGTATGGTTGCGACACAAACCGATTACGTACGTCTGCGCAATAGCCTGCCAAACAGCGAAACCTTGTTATTTTGCCGCGATGCCCTGGAAAAACTGGCCGCCAACGTGACCCAAATTGGTATGCAGGTAGCACGTGGCCAGCACCGCCAGGCGCGCAATAGTGCCAAGGCTGAACTGCGTGCCATAGAGTTCGGTTTACAGCAATGGCGCAAAAGCGGTGGCACACAGCAAGACCCCGAACTATATGCATTATTGCTACAGGTTTTGCGCCGCCTGCGCAATATGAGCCGGGTCATAGAGCATATGTCCAGTGCCGCTCAGAATCCTGGCCTGGCCGATATCCAGGACGCGCGCATTAATAACAGCCTGAACCGCTTTTTAAGCCGGCAGAAATGGGAGCTTGGCATGCTCACCAGTAGCCTGAACATGCATTCGGTGCATTTTCGTTATGCCTTAAGGGTTTCCAGCGCCGTTTTGGTAGCCATGCTGCTCGCCAATGCCATGGCATTATTAAGCCAGCACGGCAAATTTGTCGATGCTTTATCAACCAGGGGCTATTGGGTAATTTTGACCGTGCTGATTATTATGAAGCCGGGCTTTAGCATTACGCGCCAGCGCAACGGCTGGCGCTTGACAGGTACCTTGCTGGGCTGTGCGCTGACCATGGTTTTATTTGCCTTGGTAAGTAACCAGTACATATTACTTGGCATACTTATTCTTGCAGCTATTCTGGGTTATGGCCTAATCCAGGTTAATTACATGCTGGCAGCCACACTAATAACCATGCTTGTAATGCTGGCCTTTCATTTTCTGGACCCGGCCAATACCAAACTCGTAATCGAAGAGCGCCTGACCGACACCTTTATAGGATCGATAATCGCACTGGCATTTAGTTATATCTTACCTTCCTGGGAGGGCAATAATCTGGCTGGCTTGGCGCGTAAGCTGCTTGAGTTTAATCGTAGCTTTTTAAACCAGGGTATTGAACTGGTAAAACTCAGTCGCCAGGCACGCCTGCAACCCGAGCTGGAAGAGCAAGAAGCCGAGGCACAACTGGGCTGGCGCGTTGAGCAACAACAGTTACATTATGCCTATAGCAATTTTGCTGCGGCCTTTTACCGCATGATGAACGAACCAGTGCGCCATCAGCGCAATGTTTTGCAATTTAATCACTTTCTGATCGATAGCAATAGCCTGGCACTACAAACCGCGGCCCTGATTCCGCAACTACGTACCATTGATACCGAGCCCGAAGGCATTAAAAATGCCTTGCAGGCAACCCTAAGCTACCTGCAAGACGAAGATGCCCAAGAGCCTCGCGTAATCGAAACCGAAGGCGATTATGCCGCTATGGCCTACCCCTTGCGTCAGATGCTCAAAGCCGCACAACGACTGCGCACGAACATCAAGGAGCTGGACCTTAACTGAATTGCAAGGCAATTTTGCCTATATGCTGGCTGCTTTCCATCAGTTCGTGGGCTTGAGCAGCCTGTTCAAAAGAAAAAACCTTATGGATTACTGGCAAACAGCGCCCCGCAGCCAGAATCGGCCAAACCTGACCCTGTAATTGCTGGGCCAGCAGGGCTTTTTCTGCATCGGGCCGGGCCCTGAGTGTGGAACCGGTAAAACGCAAGCGCTTGATCATAATCGGCATCAAGTCTATATCTACCCGGCTGCCTTGCAAAAAAGCTATTTGCACCAGCCTGCCCTCTAAAGCCAGGCAGCGCAAATTGCGCGCTACGTAGTCGCCACCGACCATATCAAGAATAATATCCACCCCGCGCTTGTCAGTAGCTTGCCTGATTACCTCTACAAAGTCCTGCTCACGATACAGGATGGCCTGATCGGCACCCAGCTGCAGGCAGGCATCAGCCTTGTCCTGGTTGCCCACCGTAGTAAATACGCGCGCGCCCATTTCTTTGGCCAATTGAATGGCCGTTATGCCAATACCACTGGAGCCACCGTGAACCAGCAAGGACTCACCGCGCTTGAGGCCACCACGCTCAAAAACATTGGCCCAAACCGTAAAATAGGTTTCTGGCAGTACGCTGGCCTGGAGCATATCCAGGCCCTTGGGTATGGGCAAACAATGATCGGCGCTGACCAGGCAATATTGAGCGTAACCGCCTCCAGGAGTCAAGGCACAGACTGCGTCGCCAATTTGCCAGCTTGATACGCCCTGGCCTACTGCGCTAATGGTTCCGGAAACCTCAAGCCCCAGATAGGGACTGGCCCCTTTAGGCGGCGGATAAGAGCCGGCGCGTTGTAATAAATCAGGGCGATTGACGCCAGCGTATTGCACCTTAACCAGCACCTGCCCTGGCCCTGGCTCGGGCATGGCCACCTGCGCAACGTGCAAAACATTGGCCGGCCCCCCGGCGCCATGATCTACTACCAGCATCTTTACACCCCACCTATGCACAAATATTTAACCACCAGGTAGTCATCCAGACCGTGGTAAGAGCCTTCGCGCCCCTGGCCGGATTGCTTGACGCCGCCAAAGGGCGCGGCTTCGTTTGAGATTATGCCAGTGTTAATGCCTACCATGCCGTACTCCAAGGCCTCGGCCACACGCCAGACCCGGCCGATATCACGGCTATAAAAATAGGCCGCCAAACCAAACTCGGTGTCGTTTGCCATTTTTATGACTTCTGCGTCCGTCTCGAAACGGAACAATGGCGCTAACGGCCCAAAGGTTTCTTCACTGGACACCTTCATGGCGGCGGTAACGTTGGCGATTACGGTTGGTTCATAAAAGGATAGGCCCAGGGGGTGAGGCTTGCCACCTATAAGTATTTTGCCACCTTTGGCTACGGCATCATCAACGTGCTCTTGCACCTTGGCTACAGCTGCCTGGTCGATCAATGGTCCCTGATCGACGTCTTGCTCAAGGCCGTTGCCAATGCGCAATTTAGCGACTTCGGCAACTAGTTTTTCACTGAAGGCATCGTAAACCTTGGCGTGTACGTACAAGCGGTTGGCACAGACGCAGGTTTGCCCCGAATTACGATACTTGCTGGCCATGGCGCCGGCCACTGCGGCATCCAGGTCAGCGTCCTCAAAGACGATAAAGGGTGCATTGCCACCCAGCTCCATGGAAACCTTCTTGATGGTAGCGGCGCTTTGCTGCATGAGTAAACGCCCGATTTCGGTAGAGCCGGTAAAGGAAAGTTTACGTACTATGTCGTTGCTGGTCATCTCACCACCGATAGCGCTAGCTGACCCAGTAAGTACAGAGAATACCCCTGCCGGCACACCAGCTTGTTCGGCCAGTACCGCCAAGGCCAGGGCTGAATACGGCGTTTGCGAAGCGGGCTTGACCAGCATCGGGCAACCAGCACCCAGGGCAGCACCGGCCTTGCGGGTTATCATCGCCGAGGGAAAATTCCAGGGTGTAATCGCGGCACACACGCCTATGGGTTCTTTGGTAACCACGATACGCTTATCCGGCGCATTGGTGGGGATTACATCACCATAGGCGCGCTTGCCCTCTTCTGCAAACCATTCGAGATACGCAGCCCCATAAGCAATCTCACCACGCGACTCAGTCAAGGACTTACCTTGCTCAGCAGTCATGATGGTGGCTAAATCGTCGGTATTCGCAATCATCAAATCAAACCAGCGCCGCATAATGTTTGCGCGCTGCTTGGCGGTCATGCCACGCCATTGCCCCCAGGCCCGATTGGCCGCCTGGATTGCCCGTTGTGTTTCTGCCGCGCCCATTTTGGGAATAGTGCCCAGTATCTCGCCGGTCGCCGGATTACTTACCTGTAAGGTTTCGCCACTATCTGCGTCACACCACTTACCATCTATAAAGCACTGCTGGCGAAACAAGTCGGTATTCTTCAAATTAAGCATAAAAAATAGTCCTTTTAATAAAAAGCAAGCATGTTCGTAAGTTACACAGGAGTGTTAATATATATATACTTAAAAATATAGATAATATATTAGTGATTTTAATGACCCAACACAATACTACGATGATAGTCCATTGCCTGGTTAACTGGTCAAATTAATTCAACCCCCGAGCCCAAAAAATAAATGACAGCAGCACAGCAACATACCCAACAGCGCAACGTTTGGCTTTTGGTAGCCGCACAGTCATTGGGTGGGGCATCGCCACCAATAATAATTTCCTTGGGCGGCATCGTTGGGCAAATGCTAGCTGAAGATCCGACCCTGTCAACCCTGCCGGTTAGCGTCTACCAGCTTGGTGTAGCTTTATCAACCATTCCCGCAGCCTTGTTAATGCGCAGAATGGGTCGACGCCTGGGCTACCTAGTAGGGGCCGTGGCTGGGGTTATTTCTGGCCTGGTAGCTGCCTGGGGTATTAGCCAGGACAGCTTTTTTTACTTTAGCATGGGTACTGCCATGGCCGGTTTTTACGGCGCCTGTGTACAAAGCTACCGCTTTGCAGCTGCCGACGCGGTAGACGATGACAAGCGCTCGCGGGCAATCGCGCTGATTATGGTGGGCGGCCTAATCGCCGCAGTCATTGGACCGCAGGTGGTAATCTGGACGCGCGATACCCTGCCGGCCACGCCCTTTGCTGGTAGCTTTTACGGCCAGGCGGGCCTGGCTTTACTGGCAATTCCGGTAATTATGTTGATGCGCATGCCCGCCTTGCCCAAGGGACACCACAAACAGGCCGGGCGCAGTTTGAAAACCATAATCAGCCAGCCAAAATTTATCGTAGCCGTGGTTGCTGGCGTAGTTTCATTTGGTTTAATGAGCTTTATTATGACCGCAGCCCCAATGGCCATGGTGGGCTGCGGCTTTGGCGTGGGTGACGCCGCCCTGGGCATACAGTGGCACGTGCTATCCATGTATGGCCCTAGTTTTGTGACCGGGCGCTTGATAGATAGGTTTGGCAAGATAGCGGTTACTGCCACTGGCCTGTTAATCATGGCCGGCGCCTCCGGCCTGGCATTAATGGGCCTTGGCCTGTTTGAGTTTTGGGGTTCGTTGATACTGCTTGGCGTAGGCTGGAACCTAGGCTTTATAGGCGCTACGGCCATGGTCACTGACTGCTACACCCAGGCCGAACGCGCCAAAGTACAGGCCCTTAATGACTTCTTGGTGTTTGGCACCGTAGCCATAGCCTCTTTTAGCTCCGGCCACCTATTAAGTACTGCTGGCTGGGACGTAATCAATCTAAGCATGCTGCCAATAATCGCCACCGTACTCTTTATGCTGGCTGGGCTGGCCTGGTACGAACGACACCAGCAACGCCATACGATCTAATTACATAACTGGCCAAATCCAGCCAGGCAGCGGGTTTGGCCAACGTCAAAAGCACACGATCAAGTATCTTCACAGCTATAAATAAAAATGCTAATATCTTAGCTAATTAATAAATGAAAGCGGTCGATACTGCTTATTTGTGCGACACAAGAGACTATATTGCCAACGAGGTAGACATGCAATTTCATAATTATGGATACGTTTCCGGGGAACCACGCATAAGGCCAGCCGCAGGTACCGGTTTAAACAGGCCAGAGGCTTTACCGCAGCAAATGGATGTGCTGATCATAGGCGCAGGCCCGGCTGGCCATATAGCGGCAGCCCAGTTAGCTCAGTTTCCGAGTATTCATACCCGTTTGATCGAGCGCCGTGGCGAACGGCTTAATCTTGGTCACGCCGATGGCGTGCAATCGCGCTCGGTAGAGACATTCCAGGCTTTTGGTTTTGCCGAGCGCGTCATGCAAGAGGGCTATCATATTACCGCCATGGCGTTTTGGGCCCCTGACCCCAAAAATCCCAAAACTATTATTCGCACCGGCTTGCCGGCAGATGATTCATACCGTATCAGTGAGTTTCCTCATTTGATTGTTAACCAGGCCCGTATTCAGGATTATTTTGCCGAGGCCATGTATAACGCCCCGGCACGCATAAAGCCTGACTATGGCTGGGAATTCCTGGAACTGACAATCAACCAGGGCGAAGAATACCCGGTAACCGTACACCTACGCGGTAGCGCTCTGGCCCACGCGGGCCAGGAACGTAGCGTGCAGGCCAAATACGTGATCGGCTGTGATGGCGCCCATAGCCGGGTGCGCAAAGCCATCGGCAGGGTCATGAGCGGCACCGAATCCATGCACGCCTGGGGCGTGATGGACGTCATGGCCAATAGCGACTTTCCCGATATTCGTACCAAATGCGCGATCCAATCCCATGATGGCGGCAACATCTTACTGATCCCACGCGAGGGTGGCTATTTGTTCCGTATGTACGTTGACCTGGGCAATATCGATGACAGCAATGCCAAAACTATCCGTTCGACCACCATCGAAGCGATGATAGAGCGCGCCAACCAGATCATGCAGCCCTACAGCATAGACGTTAAAAACGTCGCCTGGTATAGCGTCTACGAAGTGGCGCACCGCCTCACCGATCATTTTGACGACGTTGATACCAAAGACAAAGGTACTCGTATACCGCGGGTGTTTATTACCGGCGACGCCTGCCATACCCACAGCGCCAAGGCCGGCCAGGGAATGAACGTATCCATGCAAGACGGCTTTAACATCGCCTGGAAAATCGGTCACGTGCTTGAAGGGCGCAGCCCGGCGTCTTTACTCGATACCTATACTTCTGAGCGCCAGGTAGTTGCCAAACAGCTGATAGATTTTGACCGTGAATGGTCCACCCTGATGGCTACCCCACCAGACCAGCTGGATGACCCCAGCGCAGTGGAGAAGTATTACGTCCGTACCTTTGAATTTCCTACCGGTTATATGACGCAATATACGCCCTCGATGATTACCGGCAGCGACAAATACCAATACCTCGCCAGTGGCTACCCGATTGGCAAACGCTTTAAATCGGCCCAGGTAGTCCGTGTATGCGATACCAATGTCATACACCTTGGGCACCACGCCCCCGCCGACGGCCGCTGGCGTATTTACGCCTTCGCCGACAGCCACGCCCCTGGCCAGGAATCAAAGCTGGCAGAGTTTGCCAAATGGCTGGCAAGCGACCCACACTCGCCCGTGGTGCGCACCCCGGACGGGCTCGATCGCGACGCCTGGATAGACGCCAAAGTCATTTATCAACAGCGCTTTGACAGCATAAATATGAATGACGTACCGGCTGCATTCAAGCCGGTGGTCGGGCCGTTTAAGCTGCACGATTATGAGAAAACCTTTGCCGCCAGCGTGGGCCCGGACGGCAGCGGTGCCGATATATTCCAAGAACGCGGTATCAGTCGCGACGGCGTAATCATCGTGGTACGCCCGGACCAGTATGTAGCTAATGTTTTACCGCTTGGCGCCACCGCAGAGCTGGGCGAGTTTTTTGATAGCGTAATGGGGGCAATTAAACGTGAATGAGCTAGGATACGAGATCGAAGACACCCTTTTGTGGCGCCATAACCAGGCAGCCCCTGACTACCTGGAGCTGGGTGCAGCCAAGGATTTACTCGCCAACGCTCAACCCTTGCAGCAGCCGTGCCAAGGTACGGTGTTTGGCACCCTGTTAAACGATCAAAATGCCCTCGATGCGCTGGGCCAGACAATTGAGCAAGCACCCTACAAAGCCGCCCCCAAGGCCCCTGTTCTGTATATAAAGCCGCGCAATACCCATTGTGGCCATCGCAGTGAGATAACACTGCCTGCAGGCATAGAAAATTTACAGATAGGCGCGGCCCTAGGGCTGGTGTTCGGGCGCACGGCCAGCCGGGTTAGCGCGCAAGACGCCCTGACTTATCTGGCTGGTTACACCATAGTCAATGACCTAAGCGTGGCGCACAGCAGCTTTTATCGTCCTGGCCTGCCCAACAAGGTCCGCGATCATTCCTGCGCTATCGGGCCATGGATTCTAAGCCCGCGGCACGTAGCAGACCCCGATAACCTGCTGATTAGCGTTCGTATCGACGATGAAATTTGCCAGCAGGCCAGCACTGCCACCATGGTACGCAAGGCTGCCAGTTTGATTCAAGACGTGACCGAGTTCATGACTATCAATGCTGGCGATATTTTGCTCACAGGTGTAGCTGCAGGTGCTCCATTGGCCCGAGCCGGACAAAAGGTCAGCATAACAATTGACGGGGTTGGCACCTTAGAGAATTTTCTGGTGGCAGCCAGTTAAAGGAGTACACATGAAGCGCGCACGCGTAGCTTACGCTGGGGCAATACATACAGCATACGAACATCCACAAGGATTACGCCTGGCCGACGGCCGAGTGTTGACCGAAGATCAAGTGGTGTGGTTACCCCCTTTCACGGTCGGTACCGTCATAGCATTGGGCTTGAATTATGCCGAACACGCCAAAGAGCTGTCGTTTGATAAGCAGTCCGAGCCGTTGGCGTTTTTAAAGGCCCCCCAGGCGCTTATTGGCCATAACGGTCAAACCCGCAGGCCTGACGCAGTTGAATTTATGCATTATGAATGCGAGCTGGCCGTGGTAATTGGCAAAACTTGCAAGAATGTACCCGTTAGCCAGGCATTGGACTACGTCGGCGGCTACACCGTGGCCAATGACTACGCCATCCGCGACTACCTCGAAAACTGGTATCGCCCCAATCTGCGCGTTAAAAACCGCGATACCTGCACTGCCATAGGCCCGTGGCTGGTCGACGCCGGCGATATTGCTGACCCCAATAATCTAGCCTTGAGCACCCACGTCAACCACACTCTTACCCAAAGCGGCAACACCAGCGATATGGTATTTAACGTTGCCGAATTAGTCGCCTACCTAAGCAGTTTCATGACCCTGGCAGCCGGCGATGTAATCCTCACCGGCACGCCCCATGGCGTAGTAAACGTCAAGGCTGGCGATAAGGTAAGCACAGAAATTGAACACGTAGGCAAACTTGTCAACCATATAGTTGGCGACGCCGCCTTTGGTTTAGCCTGACCGTGCGCACTCAGGCCAAGGAGTAAATTTATGATCAAGCACATAATAAATGGCCAGGAAGTGGGCAGCGAAACCAGCTTCCAAACCATTAACCCCGCTAACCAGGAAGTTTTGGCCGAAGTGGCCGCCGCCAGTGCCGTCGAAGTAGACGCCGCGGTAGCCGCCGCCAAAGCGGCCTTTCCTGGCTGGGCAGCGACACCCGCCAAAGAACGGGCGCGCATTTTGCACAAACTCGGGGAGCTGATTACTCAGCACGTACCCGAGCTCGCCGAGCTGGAGACCAAGGATACCGGTCAGGTAATAGGACAGACCGGTAAGGCCTTGGTACCCAGAGCCGCACACAACTTTCATTATTTCGCCGAAATGTGTCAGCAGGTTAATGGCCATACCTACCCGGTCGACGACGTAATGCTCAATTACACGCTGTACCATCCGGTTGGGGTGTGCGCCTTGATCTCACCCTGGAATGTGCCCTTTATGACGGCCACCTGGAAAACCGCACCCTGCCTGGCCTTCGGTAATACGGCCGTACTCAAAATGAGCGAACTTTCGCCCTTGACGGCGCACAGGCTTGGGCTGCTGGCGCTAGAGGCAGGGGTGCCCCCTGGGGTACTGAATATCATCCAAGGCTTTGGCCAGGATGCCGGTGAGCCTCTGGTTGAGCACCCGGACGTTAACGCCATTTCTTTTACCGGTAGCACGGCCACTGGTACGCGCATAATCCAGCACGCCGGCCTGAAAAAATTCTCCATGGAGCTCGGCGGTAAAAGCCCATTTGTGATATTTGACGATGCCGATTGGGAACGCGCCATGGATGCCGCCGTATTCATGATTTTTTCCAACAACGGCGAACGCTGTACCGCAGGCTCGCGCATTATCGTACAAGAGTCTATTTATGATCGTTTTGTAGCCGAATTTACCGCGCGCGCCAGCAAGATCACGGTTGGCGACCCGCTCGACCCAAATACCATCGTGGGCCCAATGATCTCCAAAGAGCACCTGGCGAAGGTACGTTATTTTATCGAGCAAGGCGAGCAAGAAGGCGCACAAATAACCACTGGGGGTTTACAGGCCCCGGAATTGCCCGCCAGCTTACAGGCCGGCAACTTTGTACGCCCGACCGTATTTGCCAACGTAAAAAACAGCATGTCGATTGCCCAGGAAGAAATTTTCGGTCCTGTGGCCTGCCTGATTCCGTTTAAAGACGAGGCCGAGGCTACCCAGATTGCCAACGACGTACGCTATGGCCTGTCCTCTTACGTTTGGACCCAGGACATTGGCAAGGCGCATCGGCTGGCGGCCAATATCCAGGCCGGCATGTGCTTTGTAAACAGCCAGAACGTGCGTGACTTGCGCCAGCCATTTGGTGGCACCAAGGCATCTGGCACGGGGCGCGAAGGTGGTACCTGGAGTTACGAAGTATTTTTGGAACCAAAAAACGTTTGTGTGTCCATGGGCTCTCACCCAATACCGCGGTGGGGCATTTAAGCAAACAAGCACAAGGAGGCAACATCATGGGTAAGTTAGCGCTAGCAGCAAAAATCACTCACGTACCATCCATGTACATATCTGAGCTGGATGGTCCACACAAAGGCTGCCGCCAGGCGGCAATTGATGGCCATAAGGAAATCAGTCGACGCTGCCGCGAGCTGGGCGTCGATACCATAGTCATTTTTGATACCCATTGGCTGGTTAATTCTGGGTATCACATAAACTGTGCGGAAAATTTCAAGGGCATATATACCAGTAACGAATTGCCCCACTTCATCAAAAACATGCCCTACGAGTACGATGGCAACCCACAGCTAGGCCGTTTGCTGGCCCAGGCTGCGACTGAGGCCGGAGTATTCACTAGGGCTCATGACAATACCAGCCTGGAAATCGAATACGGCACTCTGGTACCCATGCGCTACATGAACGCGGACCGGCATTTTAAGGTGATATCGGTATCGGCTTTTTGCACTGTTCATGACCTGGAGGATTCAGCCAAGCTGGGGGCAGCCATGCGTAAAGCCGTAGAAGAGCAGTATGACGGTACGGTGGCATTTTTTGCCAGTGGCTCACTGTCGCACCGCTTTGCCCAAAATGGCGTAGCCGACGAATATTTATTCAAGCTCTGGAGCCCTTTTCTGGAAAACATGGATCACCGAGTCATTGAAATGTGGCAAAACGGTGAATGGGCCGAATTCTGTGAAATGCTGCCAGAGTACGCAGAGAAGTGCCACGGCGAAGGCAATATGCACGATACCGCCATGCTCCTGGGGGCCCTGGGCTGGGATAAATACGATGGTAAGGCCGAAGTAGTAACGCCCTACTTTGGTAGCTCGGGAACCGGCCAGATTAATGTTGTTTTGCCTGTAACCCAAGCGACTTAAGCGTATGCCACATCTAACTATCGAGTACAGCGCCAATTTGCGCGAGCGTGCCAACATCCCTGCCCTTTTGCAGGACTTGTCAGCCACACTGGCATCAATAACAGATGCCAGCGGTAACAGCATATTCCCGGTTGCCGGCACGCGCGTGCGCGCTTATGCCTGCACGGAATACCTGGTGGCCAACGACCAGGTACCTGATGCCGGCTTTGTCGATGCTAATTTGAAGATCGCTCCGGGACGCAGCCCTGCAGACCTGCAAAGCACCGGCTCAAAGATAATGGCCGTTATGCAAAAACACTTTGAGCCCTTGCAGCAGCAGCAAGGCATTGCCTTGTCCTTTTATATTTACGAATTTGCCCCACCCGGAACGTGGAAGCATAACAATCTTCACCGACTGCTGAAAAAGGACTAAACGTGCTGGCCACCAATATCATCAAAGATCTGGCCAGGGAGCTTTACGAAGCTCGCAAGTCTGGCGTTCAGGTACGACACTTTTCAGCCCGCTTTCCAGAAATGAGCGTAGCCGATGGTTACGAAATTCAGCGCGCCTGGGTAGCCCTGGAATTAGCCGATGGGCGCAGCATAAAGGGGCGCAAGATTGGCCTGACTTCGCGCGCAATGCAACTGTCATCACAAATTGAAGAACCTGATTACGCACCTTTGATGGACGATATGTTTTTCGAAGCTAACGGTGATATAGACATTAAAAACTTTATCCAGCCGCGCGTCGAAGTTGAGCTTGCCTTTGTTCTTAAACACGTATTAAAAGGTCCGGGGATAAATATTTTTGACGTCTTGCGTGCTACCGAATATGTTTGCCCTGCCATAGAGATAATCGATGCCCGTATTGAACAACACGATAGGAACACCGGCAAGCCGCGCAAGGTCTACGACACCATTTCTGATTTTGCCGCCAATGCCGGTATTGTTTTGGGTGGCTCACCAGTGTTGCCGCAAAGCCTGGATCTGCGCCGCGTGGGCGCGGCCTTGGCGCGTAACGGCATAATCGAGGAAACCGGTCTGGCAGCAGGCGTGCTTGGCCACCCCGCCATTGGCATAGCCTGGCTGGCCAACAAGATAGCACCGTACGACGAACAGCTAAATCCTGGAGACATAGTGCTAGCCGGCTCTTTTACGCGTCCGGTCAGTGCCAGCAAGGGCGATACTTTTAGCGCCGATTATGGCGCTCTAGGCAATATTTCATTTAGATTCAATTAGAGCTTCTGGAGCAAATAATGCAGGCTAACCGATTCAAAGCAGCCCTTGCAGCGGGCCAGCCACAAATAGGATTCTGGCTTGGCAGCGCTGACCCATACGTAGCCGAAATTTTTGCCAGCGTGGGCTACGACTGGCTGCTTATTGATGGCGAACACGGCCCCAATGACGTACGCTCCACCCTGGCCCAGCTGCAAGCCGTAGCGGCCCATGCCAGCCAGCCGGTGGTGCGTCCGGTTAAGGGAGACGCCGCTGTTATCAAGCAAATGCTGGACATAGGCACACAAAACCTGCTTATTCCCATGATAGACACCGCCGAACAGGCGCAGCAAATGGTTGCTGCCACACGTTATCCGCCGCTTGGCCAGCGTGGCGTCGGTACCGCCCTGGCACGGGCTGCGCTGTGGAAGCAAATACCGGATTACCTGCAACAGGCCAACGATAATATCTGCCTATTACTGCAGGCAGAAAGCGTAACTGCTATGGAGAATCTGGATGCAATAGCAGCTATAGACGGGGTTGACGGGATATTTTTTGGACCAGCCGACCTGGCCGCCTCCATGGGCTACATACATGAGCCCGATAACCCTGTAGTTTTACAAGCTATCGAGACCGGTATCAAACAGGTACTGGCCAATGGCAAGGCGGTTGGCATACTGGCCGTGAACGAAAAACTGGCCAAACACTATCTGGCGCTAGGGGCTAGTTTTGTAGCTGTAGCTGTTGACACCTTGACCATGGTCACGGCCGCCAAAGAGATTCTCAATAAATACCGTTAAGCGTTTTTTCCAAAGTATGGCAGGATCCAGGCAATGCAAACACACCACATTAAAGCCAGTAAAGAGACGGTGCGCGTAGGCGTCATAAGCAAGCATTTTCCAGCCATCCTGCAAATTGACAGCGGTGATGAAATAGTTTTCAACACCTGGGGGCTTTGGGGTAATGCGGTTACCCCACAAACTACCCTGGATGAAATTGTAGCTTTGCGCCAAGCCCATGCGGGCAAGGGTCCACACAGCATGACCGGGCCAATCGCCATCAAGGGCGCCCTGCCGGGCATGATGCTACAGATAGATATACTGACGCTTAAGCTTGGACCTTACGGTTTTAACCTACTTACCCCCGCCCCACGTGGGCGCGGATTGCTATCACACCAGTTCAGCCAGCCCGAGTTGCGCCATTTTGTGTTTGATGAAAAGCGCCAATATACCGAATTAAAGCCCGGATTCAAGCTCCCTTTACAGCCGTTTCTGGGAATACTTGGAGTAGCCCCAGCCGATGACCAGGAACACGCATCCACCTTCCCTGACGTCTTTGGTGGCAATATAGACTGTCCAGAATTAATAGCTGGCACCAGCCTGTTTTTACCGGTATTGGTCAAGGACGCGCTGTTTTACGCCGGTGACGCCCATGCGACCCAAGGCTGTGGCGAAGTCAACCAAACCGCGCTAGAAACCTCCATGGACCTGGCCCATCTGCGTATTAGTTTGCACCCACAACAACGCCTGGCCAGGCCGCACGCCATCACGGCGCAAGACCTGGTAACCATGGGCTTTGATCCTGATCTGCGCGTAGCTGCAAGCCAGGCGGTGGACGATATGGTCAGCTGGTTGCACCAGGAGTACGGCTTGAACCGTTCAGAGGCTTATGTCTTGTGTTCGTTAAAAGCCGATTTAAAAATTACCCAGGCAGTAAACGGCAACAATGGTGTACACGCCTGTCTGGCTAAAAAACTATTGCTGCAATAGCAGCAATATTCAGATAAAACTAAACAGGAGGAAAATATGGCTGAAATCGTATTTGCTGCTGGCGTACCCCACGCGCCTGGTTTGATAGGTTTGCTTGACGCCGCCCCTGGCGATATACAAAAGCTCGTGCGCAATATGTACGCTGAACTGCATGACGCCCTGGTTGCTGCCAAGCCCGATGTTCTGATTATTTTTGGCAACGATCACCTGGCCAATAGCCGGGTACGCAGCTATCCCGACTTTTTAATTGGCATGGCCCCCGAGCACACCGGCCCATTTGGCTGGTACAAAGAATGGCTGGGCTGTAAAGACTACCGTATCAAGGGCAACCCAGAAGTAGCCGAGGCCATCTTCAGGGGTTTGAACCGGCGTGGTCAACGCATGTTTGCTGAACGCAGCAATCTGCGCTTTGACGATAACGTTTCCATCCCGGCGTTGCATCTGGGGCTAGAGAAAACTCCTATTAGTCTGGTGCCGATTTTACAAAACTGCACCGTACCGCCGCTGCCAGATACCCAGCAATGCTATCAGTTGGGTCAGGATCTAGCTGATGTCATAGCCAGTGATATGCCCGCAGGGTTACGGGTTGCACTGTTGGGCTCAGGCGGCCTTAGCCACGAACCAGGTGGTGCCCGCTATTGGTATATCGACCGCGATTTTGATCTATGGTTTATGGAGCTGATGGCCTCGGGCGATCACGCCAAAATACTGGAGCAGCTAAGCGTTGCCAGAATGGAGCAATCAGGCTCTGGCGGTACGCTGGAAGTCTTGTCCTGGGTGGTGGTGGCGGGAGCCATCGGGCCGCGTTATGGCCAGCAAAGCGATTACGCCCTGCATACCAACTTCAAATGCGGCATCGGTGCTGTGCTGTGGGATTTGGAGACTAAAGTCACTCAGCCGCGGCCAGTCCGCGAACCCGGCCCGGTGCGCACAGAACCAACCTTACTAACCGCTTTTGACCCAACTCTGGCCTCTCAGGATATGGTGCAGGACCTGAAGTGGAACGATGCCTTACGGGCGCAGTTTGCCGCGGATGAAGCGGCCGTTCTGGATATGTACCCATTGCGCCCGGCAGAGCGCGCCGCCATAGAACAGCGTGACTTCAGAACGCTTTACGATATGGGCTTTCATCCTTACCTAGGCGGCCAGCTGGCGCGCCTGATCTACGGTAACGCAGCAGGCAAAGAGGCTAACTATGCGGTACAAAAACTCGTTGATTCCCTCAAAGGCGAACCTGCCAACGCCTTTGAATCTGACGAGGGTATTAACAAAATAGCCTAACATAGCACCAGGCCAAAACAAAAACCCCGCCATATATATGGCGGGGTTTTTGTTTATCAACAATCAGATTGGTTATTTACTTAAAGGTCAACAATAGCAATGTCAGCCCTGGCACCGCGGCCAACAGCGTAATACGCACCAGGTCGGATAACAAAAACGGCAAAATACCCCTGCTGACATCTGACAGACTGGTTTCTTTACTGAACTTTTGTACTATAAACAGGTTCATACCCACAGGTGGTGTAATCAAGCCTATTTCAACCACCATCATAGCCAGTATCCCAAACCAGATCGATATTTGCGCCTTGCTTAGTTCGAAAAACTCCATGCCTATCATGACTGGATAGAAAATCGGTATGGTCAGCAAAATCATGGATAACGAATCCATGACGCAACCCAGCAGCAAGTAAATAATCAGGATAGCTGCCAGCACCATATAGGGCTCCAGGCCAGCCGTGGTTACCCAGGTAGCAAGGTCTGAGGGCATACGGCTAAGCGCCAGGCCGCTGTTGAGCAAGTCAGCCCCCATAACCACCAGATAAATCATGGCTGATGCTTCAGCTGCGCCGATAATGCTTTTATACAAACCATCCCAGCGCATACCACCACGGGCAACCGCGTATAGACCGCAAGCCGCCGCGGCAATCGAAGCCGCCTCGGTCAGATTTGCCCAACCGCCATAAATACCATAAATTACCACTACAAACACCAGCCCGACCGGAACAATCTCTATCAGACTGCGGATACGCGTAGGCCAGTCTGCTTTAGGCACACTGGGAGTATCTTTAAGCTGGTTTACCGAGACTATCTTGATAACTATAAAGTAGCCCAGCAAAGCTATCAATCCAGGTATGAGTGAGGCTACAAAGAGCTTGCCAATCGACTCCTGCACCAATACGCCATACACAATCAAGGGCACCGATGGCGGGATTAGTATCCCCAAAGTGCCACCGGCTGCTATAGTTCCAGCAGCCAACCTTTTGGGATAATTGTGGCGCTCAAGCTCAGGCAAGGCCACTTGACTCATGGTCGCCGCGGTCGCTAACGAAGAGCCGCATATAGCGCCAAACCCGGCACAGGCACCCACTGCCGCCATGCCAAGGCCGCCGCGCCAATGGCCTATAAAAGCAGCGGCAGCCCTGAACAAGGCACGCGACAAACCGCCATGAATAGCAAACTGACCCATGATCAGAAACAAGGGTATTACCGCCAGGTCATAATCGGAAAAACGTGCGTACGCCAGACCGTTAATCGTATAAAAAAGCCCTATGGTGTTACCTTTGTTAACAATAAGGTAGAGCATACAACCAGCTAAAAACATACCAATACCGACGTGCACGCGCAAAGCCAGCATCAGTAGCAGTATGCCCAAAACCACCAAACCAGTTTCAATGCTACCCATTTATGGCTCCTTCGGCTTTTTCCAGCTCAGTAGCCGCTTGCACCCCGGCAGCCGCACGGGCAGCCTGATACAGGCCCGCAAGGGTGAGTAACAGAAAACTGGGGAGCATCAACGCCTGAGGAATCCACAACAACACTACGAGCATGGTCGAAGTTTCCATGTTTTGATAGCTTTCTGCTGCTAACAGGTAGGTGCGCCAGCAAATGAATCCAGCTACTGCCGCCAGCAGCAAGTGGCACACAACCAATAAAACGCGGTTTGCCATTGCAGGTAAAAATCCGGCGATCAGGTCAACGCGTATATTATTGTCGCGCATCTCAACTATGGGCAGGAATGCAGCCACTGCCACTGCCATAGACATTTCCAGGATTTCTAAGTCTCCCGGAATAGGAGCAGAAAACAGTTTGCGTCCAACCAGGGATATTATCGACATAGCGATAATCAGTAACACTATAATGCCGCCAGCCAGCGCCAGGGCATTAGAACAGCGCCGTAATACATTTCCAATCATAATGGTATCTATCCTTGCACCGCCAACGAATAACGCACCGGTTATGGTGCGTTATTCATTCAAGCAAGTGCTATGTAAGCATGCGCTTATTACTGCACCAGGTTTGGCGCCTGCTTTTTGACTAGGCTTTGCAAATCATTAATCAAAGCCTGCTTGTCAATATTTTCTTTCTTGTCAGCCAGCCACTCATCGGTAACGGACTGAGATTTTTGTTTGAGATTGGCATAGGCCTCGTCCGACCAGGTTATTACGGTTTGCCCTGACTCGGCAGCGATTTGTTTCTCAACCTTTTCAGTGGCCTTGGACCATGACTGCGCAAAGCGTTTGGTTAGAGTAGCCCCGCTGTATTTATCAAGAATGGCGCGCAAATCTTCAGGCATACTGTCAAAACGCTCCTGATTCATCAATACGGCCAAGGTCGTAATAGTAGTGGCAGCCTGATTTGGCCCGGTTTGAGTATGGAAGAAGGTGGTTTCATCCAACTTGGTTGATGGTACGACTTCCCAGGCCGCCAGCGCGCCATCCAGTACACCCTTGGATAGGGAGTCGGCGATTTGGGACGGCGGCATGCTCACCGGGGTAGCACCAACGGCATCCAGGAAACGCGAGGCCTGGCGGGTTGAAGCCCGAATCCGCAGGTTTTTCATGTCATCAACGCTCTTGACCTCTTTTTTAGTGGTATGCAAGGTACCACCAAAATCGCTGTAAACGGCCAGAACTTTATAGGGTTTAAAGTCTTCAGCACCCGGACCATTGGCATAGTCCCAAATAATGTCGCTGGCTACTATACCATCAGACGGCAGCATAAAAGGCAGCTCCAGCACCTCATTGCGGGGGAAGCTGCCGGGCGAGTAACCCAGGGCGGTCCAAACTATGTCCACCACACCATTACGTACAAAATCGTTTAGCTGAGAAGGTTTGCCACCTAGCTGCATGGATGGATAGATTTCGCATTTGATACGGCCATCCGACTCTTTACTCAGGTCGGCACACCAGGGCTCAATTACGTCTACCTGGGCGTTTGAGTTGGCCGGCAAGAAGTGCTCAAAGCGCAAGGTTACGGTGTCATCGGCGTGGGCGGCACCCATGCTAAGCAATGTAGCGCCAGCAAATGCCGCGCTCCAGATGGAAATACGTTTGGCAGTAAAGTGCATGATCTCTCCGCGTGAATTGTTTGATGTTAAGTAAAGTACCTAAAAACCGACATGGAAATTTTACTAACATGTGAACTATATCGCCCGCGGAACCAGCAATATATAGTGGAAAACCCTAGCTATAAAATTATTTTTCTGTATTTGGAGTAGGTACGTTGGGAGTGTCCTCTATGGGCGCATTTAACAGTTTATCCATCAAATCATAAGCCTGATCAACCAGTTCATCGCCTATGGTTTGCTCAATCAAGCGGTACTGTTTTTCGATTAGAGGAGCCATGGCGTGGTATAAACGCTCACCTCTTGGGGATAGCTTAATCAATACGCGCCGCCTATCATAAGAGGCTTTGCTGCGCGTAATCAGGCCCATACTGTGCAACCTGTCGAGCACCCCCACCATGCTGGGACTAAGGATTACACAAGCCTGACACAACTGGTTTGGTTCGGCGGTGCCCAGCTCGGCCAGCTCACGGATTATGCGCCACTGCTGCTCGGTTAAACCGTAGTGCTTGAGAATAGGCCTGAAGTGGCTAAGCAAAGTTTCGCGCGCCTTTAAAAACAGCATGGGCAGGTTGCGTTTGGATATATCAGCTGACATGTGTCTGGTGCTCTGTTAATTAACGCTAAGATATTAGCATTATCAATGGCGTTAGGCTGGATTAAGTCCAGTTAAACCAGTATTTTATCCTACTTGGCTGCAATACTGCTGCGCCGCAAGCAGCCAGCGCAGCCATCAGCCGCAAACGGGCTTTACGTGCGCTCAAGCCGCTTACAGCCACTGCTCCTATAGACTCCAGTTCATACAACGATCCTGGATCTTGATAACAAGGTAACAGCGGCCCGTGCAAAGCAGACCCTGCAACCAAAACCACCACGCCCTGCCCTACAGCCTTACGAATACTGGGCAGCCACCCTGGCGGCACCTGGCCCCGACCTACCGCCTGTAGCACTATCCCCCTTACTCCGGCAGCGATAACGCCATCAAGGGCGTACGGCTGGGCATCCAGGTACGAGGCGAGGATTTCAACCGCGGGTAGATCTTTGTCGGTCACATCAATTTGAGGCATGCGCGCCGGCCTCTGATATATATACACCGCGTCACCGTCTACTTGCCCCATAAAACCAAATCCAGGGGCATCGAAACCATTTAACTGGTAGGTGCTGGTTTTTTGTGCAAAAGCCGCGGCGAAGATGGTTTCGTTAAATAAAACCAGCATACCCAGGCCCTGGCACTTAGGCGCTGCCGCAGCGCTTATTGCGTCACGAATATTGGTATATGTATCTGTACCGGGAGCATGTGGTACGCGCTGTGCTCCCGTGATTACAAGCGCTATCGCCTGCAAGTTCTGTAAGGTCGTATCCAGAAAGTAAGCCGTGTCTTCAAGCGTATCCGTACCATGGGTAATGACTATACCATCGGCACTGCGCGCGTCTATGATACTTTGGCACAATGATCTTAACTGCTGTAAATCAGCCAGCGTCAAAGAGTTGCTGTCTTTTTGAAACAGCGAAATAACGCGTACATCAATATCATTGATTCCGGGTACCTGGCTCAACAGCTCTTGACCGCTTAATGCACCGGCAATATTGCGTCCATCATCACCCGGCTTGCTAGCAATAGTACCGCCAGTAGAAATAACAGTTACGCGTTTCATATTAAGACCTTAAAAAAATCCAGCTCGAATGCAACTGGCATGAGTTTAGTCACAGTAAGCATCTACAATCAAGCTATCAACAAGCCACCTAATCAATTAATGGAGTTCAATCATGTGCCGTTTTATAGCTTACCAGGGCCCTGCGATAACCGTAGATGACTTACTCTATAAACCAGACCATTCTCTGATTAAACAAAGCTACGATGCCCGCGAGTTATCCGAACCATTGAATGGCGATGGCTTTGGCCTGGGCTGGTACGCACCTGAAGTTTCCAGCGAGCCCGCGGTATTTACCGCTATTACCCCAGCCTGGAATAATCGCAATCTTGGTTATATGGCGTCAAAAATATATTCCCCAGCAATTTTTGCCCACATACGGCGCGCCAGTAGCGGCATAGTGGCCGAAAACAACTGTCATCCATTTCATTACAAAAATATGCTAATGATGCATAACGGCGGCGTAAAGCACTTTGGTCGTATAAAACGGGCTTTACTTAATAAATTAAGTGACGAGCGTTTTGACTGGATAGATGGTCAAACCGACACGCAGCATCTGTTTGCCCTGTTTCTCGATCACTATTATGCGCAAGGGCAACTCGACATCCAGGGCATGCAGCAAGCTTTTATCGGCATGTTCAAAGACCTGGCCGAGCTAAAAATGGATGCCGGCCTGCAAGACGAAGCCTCTTATCTGAATATGGTGGTCAGTAATGGTACCGAAATGGTAGGCGCACGCTATGTCGATAAAGCTGATGTTACGCCATTATCATTGCACCATACCGAAGGCTGCCGCTATGTCTGTGATGAGCACGGCTGCCGTATGCACAGAACCAAGGCACACGAAGCGGTAGCCACCATAATCGCCTCCGAGCCGCTCACCACCGAGGCCGAACACTGGCGTGTGGTACCTCCAAACCACTTCGTGGTAGTAGACAAGCTATGCAAGCCAAAGTTTGTAAAAATCAGTTTTTAAGACGCTTGATTTAAGATAGCTTTGACAGACATAAGGCCTGGTCAAATAATACCAACCAGGCCTTGTACGAGCTATTCGTTTTTAATTACGCAGCGGTTTTAAAGCATGGTTCAGTGCCGCTACCTGTGACTCGTTTAAAGGCTGTACTGGTGGCCTGCATGGACCAACTTTATTGACCAATAAATTAGTTGCAGCCTTTACCGCAGCGTTATAAGGATTGTTCCAGAAAAACAGGTTTGCCGGCAACATGGTTTGCCACAAACTGGCAGCAGAGTTTATGTCACCTCGCGCCACAAGCTCGTACAACTGGACGGCCTGTTTTGGCATGGCATTGACGGCACCCCAAAAGCAGCCTATGGCACCGTTCGCTAAAGCATCAAAGGCAAATGGGTCGGAACCGTTAAATACCGGAAAGCCTGCTACTATCAGCTCCTGGACCCGCACAAAGTCGCCACTGGTGTCCTTAATGTATTTGACGTTGTCTATTTCAAGTAAACGCTTAAAAAACTCGGGCGTAATATCGAAACCAGATTGCGCTGGCACGTTGTAAACCATCAGCGGAGTTTTTACCGCCTCGGCAATCTTCTCAAAGTGCTCGTATACACCGTCAGCGGTAGGACCTTCAAAATAAGGGGGTAACAGCAGTAAAGCATCTGCGCCCAGGCCTTCGGCATGCTTGGATGCCTCGATAGCATCCTCGGTGCGAATTGCTGAAGTTTGCACCACCAGCTTACTACGACCTGCTATGTGTCTGGCCGCCACTTCGGCAATTTTACGCTTCTCATCAGTAGTAAGAAAAGGAAACTCACCGGTACCACCACAAACCGCAATAATGTGCACACCAGCATCAATTAAAGTATCCAGATGGGCACACAAGGCATCGTAATCAACAGCTGAGCCATCGCTATTCATTGGTGTACATGCGGCAGCACAAATGCCTTTTAATTTCACAGACATAAAAACTCCCTGCCCGGTATAAGCCGGGCCTAGAAAAACTATTAAAACTTGGCTTGAACTTAGTTAGCTACAGCGGCACGAGCAGCTTTCAGGTTCTCTTGCCCATCGGGTATATCAGCCAGCAACTCTGGGTACACGGTTTCAATTTTTTCTTGAAACAAAGCAATATCGGGTTGCACTATCTCGACACCTCTGTCGGCAATGTCTTTGAGGGCTTTGTCATAGCCTTCCTGATAGTAATTAATACCGTGCTTGATGGCCTCATTGGCTGATTCTTGAATAATCTGCTGGTGTTCTGGTGATAGCTTATCCATATGTTGCTGACTCATAATGACTAATGCAGGCATATAATGAGTTTTGGTCATATTGTAAAAATCACTTACCTCAGCAAATTTGTCCTGAATCATCAGATCCGGCGATGTTTCGGCGGCATCAATCACGCCTGTTTGCAAAGCCAGATACAGCTCCGAATATGCCATTGGCGTCGGCTGCCCGCCCAGGGCCTCGTAGGCCTTGACATATCCTGGAGATTGGATCACGCGTATTTTTACAGCTTCCATATCTTCGGGCTTTTCAATTTTTTTCTTGCCAAAAACGTTACGCTCCAAGGACGATATCCAACCCAAACCAACTAGCCCATGCTGATCCAGGTAAGAAAGCATATGTTTGCCAAAATCACCCTGCAAGGCTTGGTTTGACTCTTCCAGACCTGGAAACAGGTAAGGTAAGGAAAACACGCCAAACTCTTTAACCGTGTTCTCTACCGGAGGTTCGCCCGTAACCAGCAAAGGCAAGGCACCGGTACGTGCAGCCTGTATAAGTTTTACCTCACCGCCTAATTGGCCACTGGGGAAAACGTTGATTTTCAAGGTACCGTTAGATTTTTGTTCAGCAAGTTCGGCCATTTTTGCGGCCACTACATGATAGTGACTGTCAGGAGCCAAAACGTGACCGAGATTTAACTCAACGGTGTCTTGCGCCTGAGTGGCAAATGGGATTACGCTGGCAAGCAGGCTGGCAAATAACACTTGTTTCATAATACTGTCTCCATCAAAGAGTATGACCACCACGGTGGTCGAGTCCCTGCGCTTTTAAATAAACACAAGAGATAACCATGGGATGTAACTTATAAGCAGTACATCCAGGATAAGCACCACCAAGAAAATACTCAGTGGACGCAAAAGCTTTTCCAATTTCACATCAGCTATTTGACAGGCTATAAACAAGTTAACCCCAACCGGAGGTGTAACCATGCCAATACATATGTTGACGATCATAACCATGCCAAAATGAATTGGATCGATACCAAACTGAACGGCTATCGGCGCTAGTATTGGTACCAGAATAATTATTAGGGCTATGGCCTCCATGAACATACCTGCCACAAGCAAAAGAATATTTGCCAACAATAAAAATCCGATTGGCCCACCGGTAATACTGACTATGTAACGGCCAAAGCTTTGCGGTATTTGGTTTAGTGTTAGCAAATAGGCAAATAATGCTGCGCTGCCGACTATTAGCATTATGATGCCGGTCATAACGGCTGAATCTATCAATGTTTTGAGAATGTCGGCTGGTTTGAGCTCTTTATAAACAAGCCCGCCAATCAACAAGCCATATATGACAGCGACAACTGATGCTTCTGTGGCGGTAAAGAGTCCGGAATAAATCCCACCAAGTATGATTACCGGCATTAGCAGGGCAAGAAATGACTCAGAAAATGCTGTACTTAAATTTCTGATCCATACAATCGGGCTAACCGGCGTGACATTATCAAAGTTGCGCACCATCGCCACGGCAATTATTGTCAGAATTAGCGATAAGCCAACAAGCAAGCCGGGCAAAATCCCCGCTATGAACATACTGCCTATGGAAACATTGGCAACCAGGCCGTACACAATCATGGTAAGTGATGGCGGGATTATGGCACCAAGTTCACCCCCAACCGCCACACACGCGGCGGCGAAATTACGCGGATAGCCCTTTTTCTCCATTGCTGGGATCATGCTCGCGCCTATCGCTGCCGTAGTTGCAGAAGAAGATCCAGACATGGTTGAAAAAAACATGCACGTCAGAATTGATGAGGCCCCCAGGCCACCACGTAACCAGCCAACTAGTGCATTAGCCAGATTAATAAGACGCCTGGAAATACCACCAGTCTGCATTAAATTGCCGGCCAAAATGTAAAAAGGTATGGCCGTCAGGGTAAAAGAGTCTAACGACTCAAAGATTGTCTGCGGTGCGCTAAGTAAACCAATACCCAATTGCCACATTGCGAAGCCTGCCGCTACAGCCAGGCAAGCAAACACCGGTACCCCTATGGCCAGGCACAACAATAAAGAACCAAATAAGATAAGCATATTTTTAAGCTGCCAGTAATTGGTGGCTATGCAGCCTGGGGCTCTTTAGCAATATCTCTGCCATGACCTGTACCGGTATCGGAAGAAAACAAAAGAATCAGTGTATTAATGAGAGCAAGAAAGCAACCAACGGGCATCGACAGGTAAAGCCAGAATTTTGAAATCGTCAGACCAGGAGAAGTCTCATCGGCACCAAACTGCGCCCAACTCCAGCCATACCAAGTCATCGCAGCGAAAACCGCAGCCAGCACCAACAGTGAAACCTTATGCAACCAAAACGACGCTCTGGGGGGCAACACTTCAAATAACGCGGTAACTGCAATCAACATACCGTGGCGAGCGGCAATTGCTCCACCTAAAAATATTACCCATACCATCAGGTATCTTGCTGCCTCTTCCGTCCAAGGTAGGCCGGAGGAAATGCCAAGCAATGGCAGGATAAAGCGCGTAGATATCTGCATGGCCACTAAAACCACCATCGCCAGCAACCCAAAACCTATTAGTATTCTTACGCTGATGTTTACGTAAAGCTCTAACTTATTTAGTATTTTCATACTTGGATCCCGTTATATGTATCCTGTATCCAAAATTTATAAAAATAGTAATAAGTAAAGCTAAACCGTGTCAACCAGTTTTTACTGCGTACTTACCCTAGCAAGTAGGTAAATGACTATCTATGCAAGTCCGTCAATATTTTTATTAATTGTTCTTTTGTACGACTTATATGCGTGGTGAGGAGCTCCAAAGCCTCTGCCGTCTTACCACTATAGGCCAGGTTTAACAAGGCCTTATGTTCCAAAGCTCCATTGGTCATCGCATCTGTCATCGTGATTTGCAAGCGCAAATAACGGTCTACCAATATACTTATACGACTAAACATGGACAGCGTAATAGTTCTATTGGAAGGCTCGTACAGGCTTTTATGAAACTCGCCATTTAAAAATCCCCAGCGTGATGAATCTGCGTTAGCGTAGGCCTGATCCAGTTCATCAAGGATATCCTGCGATTTTTTTCTGGACGCTGCGGTTAAATTAGGCATGGCACGCCGTAATAAGTCCAGCTCAAGCCCTAGACGCAAATCAAAAATTTCATCTATTTCATCCAGTGAAAGCTCGGAAACTATGGCACTGTAGTTATTCTGTATTGTCACCAGACCCTCAGAATCCAGTAAACGCAATGCCTCACGCACTGGCATACGTGAAACCCCATATTGGTTAGCCAAATACTCTTGACGCAACAAAGCACCACCGGGAAACTCACCGTTTAGTATGCGCTTGCGCAGGTCTTCAACCAATAAAGCAGACAGACTTTTACGTTTCAGTAATTTTTTGGTACCGGTATTTTTATCCACCACCTGCCTCAGAATTTGATCTACATAAATTTTTTATAAGACATCCAGTATTTTGGATACAAGAATCCATTATACAAATACAGATAATTTTAGCCAAGCAAAGTAGACAAAACAGGTAATGCGCCTGTGTGGAGCGCACATGACAAAGGCCTTGTGGTTGTTATCCACAAGGCCTTTGATGTTTTTGGTCGGGACGGAGTGATTCGAACACTCGACCCCTTGCACCCCATGCAAGTGCGCTACCAGGCTGCGCTACGCCCCGAAAGACGAGATTCTAACATAAAATCGCGCTTTGCAAGCCTATTGTTACTATAACAACCCAAGCTGTAAGCGTGCCGGCTCGCTGATCATTTCGCGGCTCCAGGGTGGATCCCAAACCAGGTCAACGGTAGCCTCTTCAACACCTTCGATATTAAGTATCTTGTTGCGCGCTTCATCAGCAATCATGGTGCCCATACCACAACCTGGGGCAGTTAAAGTCATTTTGACCTCGACCCTGAAAGTTTCGGGCGCACCAGCCGGCATCACATTGCATTCATACACCAGCCCAAGGTTGACGATATCTACGGGAATTTCTGGGTCGTAGCAGGTCGACAGCATATCCCAACAGGTATCCTCAATCAACTCCAACGTTATAGGACCCTCGTGAATGTGTTTTTCTTCTTCGATAACATCGAAGCCCAGGGCATCACCGTCCTTGCCCTCGACCCTATAGAGATTGCCTTCGACCATTACGGTATAAGTGCCCCCAAGCTGCTGGGTAATGGTGGCCTCACAGCCGGCTTCGATGGTTACAGGCGATCCATATGGAACCGTAACTGCAGGGCAATCGCGATTAACTATAACTTCCTGGCGACTAAAACTCATGATACTACCTTCGTTTATATGGTGATTATTCAGTCTTGGCGGTTGTGCTAGCCTGTGTAATTGCATTGTGCAAGGTGTGCCAGGCCAAGGTCGCACACTTTACACGCGCAGGAAATTCACGCACGCCAGACAAAACTTCGAGTTTGCCCAGGTCGCACTCAGGGTGCGCCTCGGTAAGTAATGCATGGATGTTGTTAAACAACTGTTCTACCTCGGCGACGGTTTTACCGCGGGCGGCTTCGGTCATCAGTGAAGCCGAGGCGGTAGATATGGCACAGCCCTGACCTACGAAGCTAATGTCCTGGACGATGCCATTGTCCAGCTTGGCGTATACCGTGAGCTGGTCGCCACACAAGGGATTATGGCCATCGGCTTGATGAGTGGCATCGGCCATATGGTGAAAATTACGCGGGGTGCGGTTGTGATCGAAAATCACTTCCTGATACAAATCACGCAAGCTGTCGTCGTAACCGCTCATTTACGCAACTCCGAATAGCTTCTGCGCCTTGGCGATAGCGCTGATTAAGGCATCAATATCACTGGCCTGGTTATACATGGCCAAAGAGGCGCGCGCCGTACCGGGTATGCCTAGACGGGTCATAAGCGGCATGGCGCAGTGATGGCCGGCTCGTATGGCCACCCCTTCAGTATCCAGAATAGTGCCCAAATCATGCGGGTGAATGCCATCAACCAAAAATGACAATATCCCGGCCTTTGCGGCGGCCGTACCTACTATCCGTATTCCTGGCAATTCTTGAATTCTGCTCTGGGCATAGTCAAGCAAGGCCTGTTCGTGGCGGGCGATATTTTCAAGGCCAGCGTCCTGAACGTAATTTATTGCCGCTGCCAACGCCACCGCGCCACCTATGTTGGGGGTGCCGGCCTCAAAGCGTTGTGGCCCGCTGGCCCACGTGCTACCTGCAAAACTGACCGTATTTATCATGTCACCACCGCCTTGCCATGGTGGTAATTCAGCCATTATGGAGCCGCGTACGTAAAGCGCTCCAATGCCGGTAGGCGCATAAATCTTGTGACCCGAAAACACATAAAAATCGCAGTCCAGGTGCTGCACATCCACTTTTGTGTGTGCTACTGCCTGAGCACCATCGATTAATACCAAGGCGCCGGCTGCACGCGCCATTGCGCTTAATTCAACTACCGGATTGATCGTACCCAGCGCATTTGAAATATGGGCAAAAGCCACGAGTCTGGTACGCTGATTTAGTTGAGCACGAAAGTCCTCTAAATCAAGCTCACCCTTGTCATTGATGCCGGCATGGCGCAAAACTGCACCGGTGCGCGCACACAAAAGCTGCCAAGGAACGATATTCGAGTGGTGCTCCATGTCGGTGACCAGAATTTCGTCTCCTGGGCCAAGCCCCAGGCCCCAGGTTTGGGCCACCAGATTAATGGCCTCGGTAGTACCGCGCGTAAAAATCACGTTCTGCGCATCGGGGGCGTTTAAAAGCTGTGCTACCTGTACACGGGCCTGTTCGTACAAATCGGTGGCGTGTTGTGATAACCAGTGGACACCACGGTGAATATTGGCATTTGAGTTGGCATAAAAATCAGCCAGGGACTGGATAACCACGTCTGGTTTTTGGGTAGTAGCACCGTTATCCAGATAGGCCAACTGCTTGCCGCGGATCGAGCGCTGCAGAATCGGAAAATCCTGCGCCCAGGGCGACTGTAGCGGGCTGGCAGCAAGCAGCTGCTGGACTGCGGTCTGGTCTATAGCTTGAGTCGTGCTTAAGAAAGCGTTCATGCTGCTTCAACCAAGACGTTGCCGGGCAGCATGGCACGCACGGCCTGCTCTGCGTAAGTGCGTAAAGGCTCTGACTGGATGCGTGTCAAACCGCTGGCAGCAAAGGCATAAATCAGAATATCACGCGCCTGAGCTTCATCTATACCTCTGGATTTGAGATAGAACAGGCTATCGGCATCGATTTGACCAACCGTAGCACCGTGCGCGCACTTGACATCATCGGCATAGATTTCCAATTCGGGCCGCGCATCAGACTTGGCCAGTCGCGAAAGCAGCAAGCTATCGTTGCGTTGTATGGCATCGGTGCCATCCGCACCGGGAGCAACCAGAATCCTGCCGGTAAAAACACCGTGAGCGCTATCGGCCATGATGCCACGATAATATTCGTGGCTCACGCAGTTGGGCTGATGGTGCCCGATCATGGTTTGATGATCGACGTGGCGCCGTTGGTCGACGAAGTACAGGCCATTTAACAGGGTTTCACAACGCTCGTCATGAAAATTTGCCACTATATCGTGGCGTGCCAGGCGCGCACCCAAAGAAATTGAATGCGTAGCCAGATAAGAATGTCTATCCTGGTTGGCGACCACTTCACCCAGGTGCCAGGCCTTGGGTGATTCAAGCTGCATCTTCAGGTGGATAATATTGGCGTCTTCGGCCAGGTGCAGACGTGTACTGGTACTGGTTAAATTGGCAGCCCCAGCCACGCCCTGATAGTGTTCGACTACCGTAGCCTGAGCGCCCTGCTCGGCTACTATAAAATGGCGCAAAAAGCTGGCGGCCTGAGGGTCGGTGGCCAAACAAACAATATTCAGGATTTGTTCCAGCACGGCGCCACGCTTTAAGTACACTAAAGCACCGTCCGCAGCCAAGGCCAGATTCAGGGCGCTGGGACTGTGGCCATCCTGGGCCTGACCAAAAACGCTTTGGATTAAGTCGGCATGATTGGCAAGGGCCTCAGACCACGGCGCAATAACTACAGATTGCGGTAAGTCGCTTAATGTCGAGAGCTCGGGGGCAAATGCACCATCTACAAAAACCAGAAAATGGCCCGGACTGGATGCTTGCAAAGACTGTAGCTGACCATTTAATGGCAGGGTCGCACCTGCCTTAAAACTTGCGCCAGCCAGGGGTGCCAATGAAGTATGACGCCAGGCCTCCTGCCTGGGTGTTGGCCAGCCCTCTGCCAGGAACCGCTCCAGGGCATGTTTGCGCGCAGCCTGCAGCCAGGCAAGATCGCCGCCAGGCAAGCCAGGGCCGCGCGCGGCAAACTCAGCAGCCCAGTTTTCTAACTGTGTGCTCATGCAGCCGCCCCTTTGACACCAGGCTTGACACCAATTTTTTTACTGTCCGCTGCTTGCGTAGCACGCCGCCCCGCAACTGCTGGCCGGGCTTCAGGAATCCAGTTATAGCCTTTTTCCTCTAACTCAAGAGCCAACTCGCGCCCACCGGAGCGTACGATTTTGCCATTTGCCAGTACGTGTACAAAATCTGGCACTATGTACTCCAACAGACGTTGGTAGTGGGTGATTACGATCATGGCCCGTTCGGGTGAACGCATCCGGTTAACCCCATCGGCAACGATTTTCAAGGCATCGATATCCAGGCCAGAGTCGGTCTCATCCATGATTGCCAGCTTGGGTTCGAGCAACGACATCTGTAAAATTTCATTACGTTTTTTTTCACCGCCAGAGAAACCTTCATTAACCGAACGGTACAAAAACTCATCACGCATACCAACCAGCTTCATTTCCTGCTTGGCTTTTTGCAAGAAGTCCATAGCGTCCAGCTCGGGCAGACCACGCTCACGTCGCATGGCATTCACAGCCGTGCGTATGAAATAAGCGTTGGACACGCCGGGGATCTCTATAGGATACTGAAATGCTAAAAATATACCCGCACGCGCCCGCTCTTCAACGCTTAACTCAAGTAAGTCCTGGCCCAGGTACTGCACGCTACCAGCCGTGACACGATAATCTTCGCGGCCACTAAGTACCTGCGATAAAGTACTTTTACCCGAGCCATTAGGCCCCATAATGGCATGCACTTCACCTGGCTTGATATCCAGGCTAAGGCCTTTAAGAATTTCCCTATCTTCTATGGCTGCGTGTAAATTACTGACTTTCAACATCTTTTTTAACTCCTTAACCGACGCTGCCTTCGAGGCTTACGCCTAGAAGGTTTTGTGCCTCAACGGCAAATTCCATGGGTAGTTCTTTAAACACTTCTTTACAAAAACCGTTTACTATCATGGAAACTGCGTCTTCGGCAGAAATTCCACGCTGCATGGCGTAAAAAAGCTGGTCTTCGGCAATGCGCGATGCCGTAGCTTCGTGCTCTACGTTGGCACTAGGGTGCTGTACTTCCATGGTGGGAAAAGTATGCGCGGCGCACTTGTTGCCTATTAACAAAGAGTCACATTGAGTGTAATTACGGGCATTTTCGGCCTTTGGCGTCATGCGCACCAGACTGCGAAAAGTATTGCTGCCGTGGCCGGCAGAAATGCCCTTGGAGATTATGGTACTGCGCGTGTTACGCCCCATATGTATCATTTTGGTACCGGTATCAGCCTGTTGACGATGGTTTGATAAAGCCACCGAGTAAAACTCTCCGGTGGAATCATCACCGCGCAAAATCACGCTGGGGTATTTCCAGGTAATCGCCGAGCCGGTTTCTACCTGGGTCCAAGAAATATGTGAGCGTGGACCGCGGCAATCACCACGCTTAGTAACAAAGTTGTAAATACCACCAACACCATTTTCGTCACCTGGATACCAGTTTTGCACCGTAGAGTACTTAATCTTGGCATCGTCCAGGGCCACCAACTCAACCACCGCCGCGTGCAACTGGTTTTCATCACGCATAGGGGCGGTACAGCCCTCCAGGTAACTGACGCTGGCGCCCTCTTCGGCAATTATCAGGGTACGCTCAAACTGGCCGGTGTCGGCGCTATTTATACGAAAATATGTAGACAGCTCCATTGGGCATTTAACCCCTTTGGGGATGAATACAAATGAGCCATCGGAAAACACCGCAGAATTCAAGGCCACGTAAAAATTATCGGTTGGTGGTACAACCGAACCCATATATTTTTGTATCAGTTCGGGGTATTCACGCACAGCCTCAGAAAACGAGCAAAATATTACCCCCGCCTCGGCCAATTGCTTTCTGAAAGTAGTAGCAACAGACACGGAGTCAAACACGGCGTCTACGGCCACACCGGCCAGCCGTGCCCGTTCATGCAAAGGAACGCCAAGCTTTTCGTAGGTACGTAGCAGCTCGGGATCAACCTCGTCGAGACTTTTTGGGCCATCGACCTTGGATTTTGGGGCTGAATAGTAACTTATGTCCTGAAAATCGGGATCAGGATATTCAACCTTAGCCCAGCGCGGATATTTCATCTCAAGCCAGGCCCGATAAGCCTTCAGGCGCCATTCAAGCATAAACTCAGGCTCACGCTTAACTGCCGACAAACGTCGAATAACGTCTTCATTAAGCCCTTTGGGGAAAGTAACTGACTCTATATTGGTGACAAACCCAGCGTCGTATTCGCGGTCAAGAAAGGTATCGAGCTTGTCGTTGACAGTACTCATTTAGGTATGCTCCAGGTTGGATTGGGTGCTGTATTTATGAATTTAACGGTTGCGGTCCGCCCTGAACCGGACTCAGGCCTGTGGTCCAGTAGCTCGACATCGGCCTGCATATCTGCCAGGCTTACCGACTCAAGGGTTTGGCGCACTATATTATTTATGCGCAACCAGTGGGGCCTGATATGGCAGGCATCTTCAACGCTGCAAACCCCAGGCACTGCAGTGCATTCGGTTAAACCAAAGGGCTGCTCTTCTAGGGCGTCAATTATTTGCGCAACATTTATGTCTTGTGGCATGCGCCCCAGCCGGTAACCGCCGCGTGCACCCCTGATACTTAACACCAGTTCGTGCTGCGCCAATAGTTTCAAGACCTTGCTCACGGTGGCCGGCCCCAAATTCAGGCTTGCCGCCAGTTCAGCTGCGCTACATACGTCCGTGGCGTGCCTGGCCATATGGCTTAGCACTAGGATTCCGTAATCGACAATTTTGCTGATTCGCAGCATTATTTTCCGCGTAATTTATAAAAGCTAAATAGTACTACTTTGGTACGATATAGGTCAAACCCTAGGTTGAATTATTTTTGCAAAACCCTAATCTTGAGAGTTAAGCTGTAACTGCCACATACGCGCGTAGCGGCCATTTTGTGCTAGTAAATTGGCGTGCGATCCCTGCTCTACCACCCGACCGGCTTCCATAACCAGTATGTGATCAGCATTTACTATGGTGGATAACCTATGAGCAATGATCAAGGTTGTACGACCCAGGGCGATTTGCTCAAGCTCGGCCTGAATATGTCTTTCAGTACGCGTATCCAACGCACTGGTGGCCTCATCAAATACCAGAATAGGCGGCGATTTCAGTAATGTGCGTGCAATCGCTACGCGTTGTTTTTCACCACCAGAAAGCTTCAGGCCACGTTCACCTACCGGCGTATCGTAGCCTTGCGGTAATGAGCTTATGAAGTCATGAATGTGGGCAGCTTGCGCTGCCATTATGATTTCGTCCTGGCTAGCCCCCGGGCGCCCATAAGCGATGTTGTAACCAATACTGTCATTAAACAAGACGGTATCCTGCGGCACTATACCGATATGCGCACGCACGCTGGCTTGCGTATAGTCACGGATATCCTTACCGTTAATACATACGCTACCAGAATCAGGGTCATAAAAGCGAAACAGCAATCTGGAAAGCGTTGATTTACCCGCACCAGATGCGCCCACAACAGCCACCGAACCTCCTGCCGGCACCTCAAAGCTGACCTTATGCAGAATTTTTCTGTCGGCTTCGTAGCTAAAGTCAACATTATTGAAGCTTAAGCTGGCCTGACTGGTCTTGAGCTCCTGCGCATCTGGCCGATCAGCGATTTCCTGCTGGTTATCCAATAAATCGAACATGCGCTCCATATCGGCCAATGAGTGCTTGATTTCCCGATAGACAAAGCCAAGAAAATTAAGCGGTGCATATAACTGGGTTAAGTAGGCTGACACCAATACTACGTCCCCCACAGTCATGCTACCGTTGACAACGCCACGCGCAGATTGCCATAGCAAAGCCGTCATCCCGATAGTGACGATTACGCCTTGGCCCATATTGAGTAGATTTAAGGACACCTGATTGCGTACCGCCGAGTCCACCCAACGCGACATATCGGCGTCATAGCGCCTACTCTCGTAGGCCTCGTTATCAAAATATTTAACCGTTTCATAATTTAGCAAAGCATCGATTGCCTTGCCATTGGCCTGGCTATCCAGGGTGTTCATGGTGCGCCGGTAAACCATACGTCTTTCTGTAACCAGCAGGGTAAACATTATGTACGCCCCTATAGTACCCAGGGTTAGCACGGCAAAAGGCCATTGATAATTCCACAACAGTACGCCGCTTACCATAGCTATTTCCAATAGCGTGGGCAGAATATTGAACACCATGAAGTTAAGTAAAAAGCCTATGCCTTTGGTGCCGCGCTCTATGTCGCGCGATAGCCCACCCGTGCGACGCCCCATATGAAAACGTAAGGATAAAGACAATAAATGTTTAAAGAGCTTGCTTGCTACCTGTTGGATTGCACCCTGGGTAACCCTGGCAAATAAGGCATCACGCAATTCACCAAAGATCGAAGTCGATAGCCGGGCCAGACCATAGCCGAGTAAAGCGGCAACCGGAATCGCCATCAGGCTGGCTGGTTGGCCTAAGGCATCGACTATATCTTTTAACCAAATAGGGGTAACTACATTAGCGAGTTTGGCGATAACCAAAAAAATGAAGGCTAGGATGACACGCCATTTGAAAGACCAAATGTACGGCCAAAGCGCCTTTAGGGTTTGCCAGTCGTTGCGTCTGGCAGGCGCAGGGCCGGTGTGAGAAAAACGCATACAATATATAGCTTAGAGAGGATATTGAAGTAAGAGTCTAGATTGTATGACTGTTTCAGTTTTTGATTATGAAAACGAACTTCTGGCCTGCGCAGCCGGCGATAAGAGTTCATTTTTAGCTTTGTACAAGCACGAATCAGCCACTATGTATGCTTTGTGCTGCGCCGTTTTGGGCACAAATGATGCGGCTAATAATGCTTTGCACGAAACTTTTATGCTAATTTGGCGCAACGCTGCCGGTTTCAGTCCCAGCTTGGGTACAGCCAGGGCATGGATTTACAGCATATTGCGCTACCGTCTCCAGGCCCATGCCAGGCAGTTGCGGCTGCAGGGCGATAATGCCGGCGCGGACCTGCCTTTGCCCCAATTGAATTTTGACGAAGACCGGTCGCATTGCGCCATTTCCGTTGTTCTGCAAAATCTGCCCGATTCAGAACTGCGGGCACTCATGCAAGCCTATCTGCATGGTGGTGACTATCAGCAAATAGCAAGGCGCGCCAAGAGCCAGCCAAATGAGGTCGAACAGGCGGTAAGATCCGTAATTAATAAGCTTAATGTGGCAATACGGGCATGAAACCAGCACAGAATTTTTCCGACTATGACATTGCCTGCTACGTTATTGGTATCGATAAGCCCGAGGTCGACCATTATATTCAGGCCCACCTGGCCAGCGATGACGCGGCAGCCGCACGCGCTCTGAAGTGGGAAGCATATTTTCTTGATCTGGTAGATGCCTTACCCAAGGCACAACCACCGGCTGAGATTTTGCTGGCTTTGGAACAAAGCCTGGGCAAACAGGGTGCCAGCATATTTGCACGCCCTAGCCCCGGCCCTGACCACAAACCGCTAACTGACGCCGACTCAGGCACCAATACAAACGACGCCAGGCCACCCCTGGCAAAAAGCTTGAAAACTACGAAGATAGTGTTGTTGGGCGTATTGATTATTGTGATTATTGCATTGGGGCTATACGTATTCTGAGCCTCGCCAACTACAGGTCAAGCTCGTCATTAGCAGGCCCAAGCTGGCTGCTTGCTTCAAGCGCCGCGTATAACTGGTTTTTAACCGCCAGCAAGTCAGTTCTTAAGGATTGTAATTCAGCCGCACTCAAGCGTATGGCAGCGTCCTTATCAAAGCTGGCATCAGCCCCCTCGTTCAAACGGTTGCGCGCACCGGCTATGGTAAAACCCTGCTCGTACAGCAAATCGCGTATGCGGCGCACCAACAGTACTTCGTGGTGTTGATAATAACGCCGATTGCCACGCCGCTTTACCGGCTTAAGCTGGGTAAACTCCTGCTCCCAATAGCGTAGTATATGCGGCTTGACAGCACATAACTCACTAACCTCACCAATCGTAAAGTAACGCTTGGCTGGAATCGGCGGCAGGCTACCTGCCGTATTACCTGTGTTGCTCATCTATGGCTGCCCCTCCAGTACAAGCTGTTTGAGTTTTTGGCTGGGATGAAATGTAACTACACGGCGCGCTGATATAGGTACTATTTCGCCAGTTTTGGGGTTACGACCGGGGCGCGGGGATTTATCGCGTACTTGAAAGCTGCCAAAGCCGGATAGCTTGACTTCGTGACCATGGATCAAGGCCAAACGGATTTCATCAAAAAATATCTCTACGATATCTTTGGCCTCGCGTTTATTCAAGCCAACCTGGTCAAATAGCTGTTCTGCCAGGCGAGCTTTGGTTAGAGTAGTATCTGACTTCACGATAGATTCCTTTATTTGCGCATACGAGCACCGTGCTCTTGCTGCAAAGCCTCAAACAACGATTGTACGCAAGATTCGATGCCAGCATCATCCAGAGACGTTTCCAAGCCTTGAAACCAGAAGCGCATCGCCATACTGCGCTGATCGGGCACGGCCTCATCACGCCATACATCAAATAGTTTAATGTCTTTAACTACAGACAAGCCAGGGTCGATAGTTATTTTAGTACGTAAGCTATCCAAAATCGCCTGCCACGTATGCTCGTTGCCTACCCATATAGCCAAATCACGCACCACAACAGGTTGGCGCGATAAAGGCTGTGGTTTTGGCAACAAACGTTTTGCAACGGCTTGCGCCTGCACCTCAAACACTACCGGCGCGTGTACCAGATCCAGCGCCTGCACCCAGCGCGGGTGCAGCTCGCCAAGCCAGCCTATATCCGCCCCATCCAATAGCAGACGGGCACTACGCCCAGGGTGCAGCGCCGGGTGTTCTGCGGCCTGGCAGCGCAGCTGTGCAGCGCGCGCACCAAGCAGGCATTGCAAGTCATTTTTTACGTCAAAAAAATCTACGTTCTTGCTCTTTACACCCCATTGCTCGGGTAGCGCATAACCCCAGGCAGCGGCGGCCAACATCATGGCCTGATCTATCCCGGCAACGCTTAAATCACCATCGATCACGCTGGCATCGCGCTTAAATACGCGCCCTAATTCAAAAACCCGCACCCGGCTTTGATTACGCCTGGCGTTATAGGCGATATTATCCAGCAGGCCACCTATAAGACTGGTACGCATTACCGCCAAGTGACTGGCAATAGGATTCAAAAGCCTGATTGGCTCAGAATTGGCGCAATAGTTTTGCTCCCAAACTGCGTCAACGAATGAATAATTGATTACTTCCTGATAGTCCATGGCAGCCATTGCCTGCCGCAAGCCATGCGGACCATGCTCGGTTTCTGGCATGGCGATGATATTGGCCAGGGCTTTAGGGGGCACATCAGGAATATTTTCAAAACCGTAAATGCGGGCAACTTCTTCTATCAAATCCTCCTCGATTGACAGATCAAAACGCGCTGCCGCGGGTGTGACCACAAAATCTGCGCCCTCTTGTATAAAATCAAAACCCAGGCGGGTAAAAATATCGGCTACCTGCATCGCATCCAGCTGCACGCCGAGCACCTTGCAGCAGCGTTGCAAGCGCATACGCACTGGGCTACGCCTGGGCAGATTTATTATTTGATCATCCATAGGACCAGCCTGACCGCCACAAACCTCCAGGATCAAAGCGGTCATCCTGTCCAGATGCTCGGGTATATTGGAATAATCCACGCCACGTTCAAACCTGTGACTGGCCTCGGAGCTAAACTTGTAACGACGCGCGCGCCCCATGATTGCTTCTGGCCACCAAAACGCGGCTTCCAGAAAAACGTTGCTGGTATCAAGGCTGACGGCAGTTCTATTACCCCCCATAATGCCGGCGAGGCTTTCCAGACCTGCATTTGACTCTATAACACCTACATCGGGTTGCAAGCTGATTTCCTGACCGCTTAAAAGTTGCAGCGTTTCACCCTCACGGGCCCAACGCACCGTCAAACCGCCGCTTAATTTATCCAGATCAAAAACGTGTGTAGGCCGTCCATATTCAAGCATTATAAAATTGGAAATATCAACCAATGCCGAGATCGACCGCTGACCAGCGCGCTCCAGACGCGACTTCAGCCACTCTGGGGTAGGCGCCTGGGCATTTACCCCACGTACTACCCGGCCGGCAAAACGACCGCATAAATCTGTATCCAGCACCTTTACCGGGACAGTATCTGTAATAGTCTCTGATATTTTTACAGGATTGGGTTGGTTCAATTGGCAGCCAGTCAGGGCAGCAAGTTCATGCGCCACGCCCTGTATAGACAAGCAATCCGCTCGGTTAGGCGTGAGCTTTATGGTGAAAATCATATCATCCAGGTCCAAAGCCACGCGCAAATCTGCGCCCAGCTCCAGCCCGCCATCAAGCTCCAACAAACCGGCATGATCCTGTGATATGCCAAGCTCTCGCGCTGAACATAGCATGCCAAAAGATTCGACCCCGCGCATTTTGGCCTTTTTGATGTGCATTCCATCAGGCAAGCGCGCGCCCACGCGGGCCAAGGGCACAACTATGCCAGCGCGTGCATTGGGCGCACCACAAACGATTTGTAATTCCTCGCCCGTTCCATCTGCAACCGTACACACTTGCAGCCGGTCGGCATCTGGATGGGGCTTGGCGCTTAAAATTTTGGCTACTACGATACCGCTAAACGCTGGGGCATAGGGGTGGGCTTCTTCAACCTCCAGACCAGCCATGGTAAGCCGCTCGGCAAGCTCCTGTGAGCTAATGTCTGGATTGGCCCAGGCGCGCAGCCATGATTCAGGAAATTGCATGCTTAAAATTCCATTTATCTAAGAAGCTCATACATTGAATTGTCGCAAAAAGCGCAAATCACCTTCATAAAACTGGCGCAAATCGCCTACGCCATAACGCAGCATGGCAAGGCGCTCCAGCCCTGAGCCAAAGGCAAAGCCAATATACTGCTCAGGGTCAAGACCAAAGTTGCGTACTACTTGTGGGTGAACCTGGCCCGAGCCGGAAATCTCCAGCCACTTCCCTTGCAGCGGACCCTTGGTAAACATCATGTCTATTTCTGCCGAAGGCTCGGTAAAAGGGAAAAACGAAGGCCGAAAGCGTAGGGTCAAATCGTCGGTAGCAAAAAAGGCACGCAAAAAATTGGTATATACACCCTTTAAATCCGCAAAAGAGATATCTTCAGCAATCCATAAGCCCTCAACCTGGTGAAACATGGGTGAATGGGTGGCGTCGCTATCTACCCTATAGGTGCGGCCCGGTGCAATCACCTTGATCGGCGGCTGGTGCATACGTGCATAACGCACTTGCATGGGGCTAGTGTGCGTACGCAGCACCAAAGGTAAGCCATGAGCGTCATGCATATCCACGTAAAACGTATCCTGCATGGAGCGCGCCGGATGATTCAATGGACTATTCAAAGCGGTGAAGTTGGTCCAATCGTTTTCAATTTCAGGACCGTCGGCAACGTCAAAACCGATTGAGCGAAAAATCTGCTCTACCCTAAGCCAGGTCCTGATTACCGGATGAATACCACTGACCCCGCTGCCCCTACCCGGCAAACTGACGTCGATAGTCTCAGCCGTCAGCCTTTGTTGCAGCTGCTCCTCGGCCAGCTGAGCCCGCCTGTCGTTGAGCAGGGCTTCGATTGCCTGTTTGGCCTTGTTGATGGCTGCGCCCTGATTACGCTTAGCATCGCCTTGCAGCTTGGCCAGGCCTTTTAATAAAGCAGTTACAGCGCCATTTTTACCTAAAAAAGCAGCTTTGTGGTTTTCCAAGTCGGCTGAATTAAGCGCTTGTGCGAAGCGCCTACGTGCTTGCCCGATAAGTTCGTCTAGCTGAGTGTCCATGAATAGCGGTCCAAAAACAAACGGGGCTTGAATACAAGCCCCGTTTGCCGTAAAGAATGTTCCAGGAAAGTAAAAAGGCTTACCTAGGCGGCCAAAGCTGACTTGGCTTGTGCGACTACAGCGGCAAAGCCGGCCTTGTCGCGCACTGCCATATCGGCCAATACCTTACGATCCAGATCAATGGAGGCTTTTTTAAGACCTGCAATGAATACGCTGTAGCTAATGTCCAGCTCACGGCAAGCTGCATTGATACGGGTAATCCAGAGGGCACGGAAGGTGCGTTTTTTGTTGCGACGATCGCGGTAGGCATATTGCCCTGCTTTCATCACGGCCTGTTTGGCTACCCGGAATACATTACCGCGACGGCCACGATAGCCTTTAGCTGCTTTAAGTACTTTTTTATGGCGGGCGTGAGCCGTTACACCACGTTTTACGCGAGGCATGGTTTATCTCCGATCAAGCAAATGGCAACATCGCCTTGACGGCGGGTATATCAGCGCTATGAACCGCGGTGGTACCGCGTAACTGGCGCTTGTTTTTGGTGGTTTTCTTGGTCAGGATATGACGCTTGAAAGCCTGAGCTCGCTTGATGGAACCACTACCGCGCACTTTGAAGCGCTTGGCGGCCCCACTTTTGGTTTTCATTTTGGGCATTAGAATTACTCTGTTGACTTTGAAATAGGTGTTTTGGCAATCCAAAAGCTTGTACGACCTATTTTGCTAACACAAATCTTTACATGTGCAACATACACGCAAAGATTGCAAAACACGGCATTATACCTACATAAACGTAGATTAGTCTAGTTTAAGACCGTATAAGTTGCTTAGTGCAGAGGGCTAATTAGCGCTGTCGGCTTGCTCCAGCGCCTGAACCCTGGTCTCCAGCTCTTGAATCTGGGTCAAGGCCCTGCTGAGAAGCTCGGCTTGAATATCAAACTCTTCGCGACTGACTAAATCCAGCCGCGCAAAAGCCTGAGCCATAAAAGCCTTGACGTTTCGTTCAAGGTCGCCTGCTGGCGTTTTGGACAAAAACTCAGATATGTTTTTTTGGAATTCATCAAATGCCTGATTGGGCGCAATCATTGGTATTTCCTGGATAGTTTTTCAGCTTGGTATTTTAACCCATTGGCCGATACGCTATGGCCTGGGCGACGTGTTCTGGCAATACTTTTTCAATACCATACTGATCAGCAATAGTTCGGGCTACGCGCAACACGCCATGCACCGTACGCGTAGACCAGGCCCATTTATCGACAGCCCGGGCCACCAGAGTGGCGCCTTGCGAGCACAAAACCAGCTGGCTTTGCAAGGCTCCAGCAGGCAACTGACTATTTAAGCAACCCTGACGCTTTAATTGCTGTTGCCGGGCTCGCGCGACCCGTTTGCGTATTACGGCAGAACTCTCCCCCGTTGCCAGCTGTAGCCAGGAGCGCTCTGCGCTTAGGTTAACGTGCAGGTGAATACGCTCTTGTAGCGGCCCCGACACCCTGGACTGGTATTTATATACGCGCTCCAGCGGGCAGCGGCATTTATCGGGGAATTTTTGGTGACCATACCAACCGCAAGGACATGGGTTCATGGCCGCCACCAGTTGAAACCTGGCCGGAAAGCGATAAACTCCTGAGGCCCTGGCAATATTTATATGGCCCGTTTCAAGCGGTTCACGTAAAGCCTCAAGAGTTTTTTGTGCAAATTCAGGCAACTCGTCTAAAAACAGCACCCCGTGATGTGCCAGCGATATTTCTCCCGGTCGTATATGCGCGCCACCACCAATAACTGCAGCCCTGGTAGCGCTATGATGCGGCGCCCTGAAGGGAGCCTGGTAGGCCAACGCCTGTGGCCCATAGACCAGGCCGTGTATGGCTGCAACTTCGATAGCTTGGCGCTGACTCAAGCCTGGCAATAAACCTGGCAGGCGTTGCGCCAACATGGATTTACCTACTCCAGGAGGGCCGCAAAACAATAAGCCATGGCCACCACTAGCGGCTATTTCCAAAGCTGCCCGCGCTACCGTCTGACCACGCACATCTGACATACACAATTCTGTGGCAAGATTAGCCTCTTGGGGGGCCGCAGGGTCAGCAGGATTAAGCCTGGAATTGCCCTTGAGATGCTCGACTACCTCGACCAGAGAATTGGCCTGATAAACTTCAAGGCCAGCAATTTGTGCTGCCAGCTGGGCGCTGGTACTGGCCATTATCAAGCGTGGTTTTTTAACCTCGCCAGCGGCCGCCAAAGCCATCACCAAGGCAGCCTCGGTAGCGATAACCGCACCAGTCAAAGATAGCTCACCAGCCAGCACGTAGCCAGCAATCCCAGGCGGTCTGCCGTGCGCATCTGCCAACTGCCCGGAGGCCAGCAATATGCCAATCGCTATCGGCAAATCAAAGTGACCCGAATCTTTGGGCAGATCAGCCGGAGCCAGGTTAACGGTTATGCGGCCGTGCGGAAACTCGTAACCGCTGCTCAGCAAAGCCGAGCGCACCCGTTCACGGCTTTCGCGTACCCGTGCACCAGGTAGACCGGTTAAGGAAAAGGCCGGCAACCCAGGCCCAACGTGCACCTCTACCTGCACGCTGCCAGCCTGTAAACCACATAACGCATAAGAAGCAAGCACGGCAAGTGACATAGCCAATCCTTTTCACTAAATATTTAATTTAGTGTCCTGGCAGGCACAACGCCAGCTACATGTGCGTAATTCAGCCCGGCAAACTATGTTTACGCATCTGTGGCTCGTAGACGCAATAACTATTGCCGCCCTTACTCTTGGCCGTGTACATGGCCGTATCGGCCATATGCAGCAAGTCATCAACCGTACTGGCATGCAAGGGATAAAAGGCCACGCCCATGCTGGCTGAAAGCCTTACGGTAGAATTGGACAGGGCAAACGGCTGGGCAATCGCATTAAGTACATTGGTACAAATTTTGTGTATGTCCTCGATATTGCGCAAATCCTGTACTACCACCGTAAACTCATCACCACCCATACGCGCAACCAGGTCGGAACCACGTATGCTCGCAGCCAGGCGCGCCGCCACTAGGCGCAAAAGCACGTCACCTTCTTTGTGGCCATGGTTATCATTGACTTGTTTGAAGTCATCCAGATCGAGAAATACAAGGGCAAATGGCAGAGCGCTGCGATTACTACGCTCAACGCTATGTTGCAAATGTTCATTGAACATTTGCCGGTTAGGCAGCTGGGTTAAAAAGTCAAAATGGGCCTGGTGCCAAATAAATGAATCGGCCTTGCGCTTTTCAGTTACGTCAGAAAACAGTACTACCAAACTATTTAAGCTACCATCTTCGTTATAAGAAGAGTTAACCGATAGCTGGGCGGTAAATTCCTGCTCGTCCTTGCGTCTGAAATTTATGTCACCAAACCAGCTGCCTGTTTCCTGTAAGCGTTGACAAATTCGCTCGAAGAATTTTTCATCATGTAATGCAACGCTTAAAGTACTTAAGCGTTTGCCCTGTACCTCGGCCAGCAAATAGCCAGTTATTTGGGTAAAGGCCGGATTTACGTCCTGGATGGCGCCATTCTGATCGGTTACCACCATCGCTTCGCTGGTATGCCTGTAAACCAAAGCGGCTTTACGATTGGCCGCCTCGGCCTTGGATAAGGCCACATGCTCTTCTTCAAGGGCTGCCAATAAATGCTGTATGTGATTGGCCGACTCATTGAGCGCCAGGCCCAGGCTGCCAAACTCGTCCTTGGATTTGATATTTACACGCGCGCCAAAATCACCCAACGCCAGGCTTTTACATTGCTGCATCAGGCTATCGACGGCCATTATCACTCTTTTCTTAAACACCCGCCACGCCAATAACAACAAAATGATGTCTATTAAAAACAGTGCCCAGGCAGCCGACAAAACCTTTTGATGCTGAATATCGGCATACACCACCAGACGGTTTAAAAACAGCTCGCATTGCTCCAGCAGATAATCGCCCGCTTTAAGTAATTGTTGCTTTTGTCTATATAGGCTGGCGCCTTGACCGGGGTGTGACTGCGCCTCAACCAAAACACCAAGCCAGGCATGATCGATACTCTCCAGAAACGGCTGCAGTGGCTTGGGCAAGGCTGGCACACTCATATCATAAGCTTCGCCACCATGCTCTAACGCCCGGTGCACTTGCTGGAAGGCTACTTCAATATTGGCTACATAGGCCTCTTCCGGGTATATGCCGCCCCATGATTCCAGGGTTTGCAAAATCAGGCGCTGACCCAGCACGCGCAATTTGCCGGCCATATTGGTAGTAGCCGCCAGGCTATCGGATTGTTTTAATACCAGGCCAATCGTAAAAACGTTAGCCGCAGCTACGCACGCAACCAGAAAAAACACCAGGTAAGCCTTGTGCTTAAGCGTACTCAGGCTCAATGCCTGCTGTAGGTAAGACACCACAGAAAATAGAGCTTGTTTCATAGGCCTAGCAAACCAAGGCTAATGCAGCAATACAGCCTTTAAAATCCCAGCATAAATAATACTAATATATTAACAATTACAGGCTTTCCAAGGATATGCGCTCAGCGCTATTCAAAGCATAAGCCACTTTATTGCGCAAATCATTAGAATGCGCCATGCGGATCTCATTTTTGATATCCAGCAATTGCTGTGGGTGCATGGAAAACCCGGTCAAGCCAAGCCCCAGTAACATCTTTGTATAGCTGGTATCACCAGCCATTTCACCACAAATAGATACTGGCTTACCAAAACGCTGACCCGCATTGATAGCCAAAGCCAGTAATCTTAACACCGCAGGGTGCGTAGGATCGTACATTGAAGCAACGTCCTTGTCAGTACGATCTATAGCTAAAACATATTGAATCAGATCGTTGGTACCAATCGAAAGAAAATCGAGATCTCGTGCAAAAGGCTCTATCGCTATGGCTGTAGCTGGAATCTCTACCATGGCACCAAGCTGTACATCATCGTTGTACTCTATGCCCTGAGTATGCAACTGTTGGGCGGCACGCTGCAAGGCCAGTCTGCTGGCATTGATTTCATGCATTTGTGACACCATAGGCAAAAGAATTCTTACCGGACCATATACAGCAGCCCGCAACAGGGCACGCAGTTGCGTATTGAATAGCTCCGGATTGGCAAGACAATAACGGATTGCCCGCAAACCCAAAGCTGGGTTAGTGGCTACCGTAGCCTCGCCATCCAGAGTTTTGTCAGCACCTATATCCAGCGTACGTATCGTAACCGGGCGACCACGCATGGCCTTAATTACCTCGGCATAAGCCTCAAACTGCTCTTGTTCATCGGGTAATTGAGTGCGCCCCATAAACAAAAACTCAGTACGAAACAAGCCTATACCCTCAGCACCTGATTGCAGTGCCAGACTGGCCTCGTGCGGCAGCTCGATATTAGCCTCAATGGCTATCTTGATGCCGTCCAGAGTTATTGCAGGGGCCTCTATCAAGGCATTAAGGTCCAGGCGTATTTTTAAATATTCTGCCTTGCGTACCTGATATTCTTGTAGCACTGTCGGGGAAGGGTTGACCAGGACTACACCCTGCACCCCATCTACTATGAGCAGATCGCCATCTCTGATTAAGGTACGGGCCAAGTCCATGCCTACTACGGCCGGCACGTTCATGCTTCTGGCAACTATGGCAGTATGTGAAGTTGGCCCACCCAGGTCGGTTAAAAAGGCAGCAAAATTGCCCTCACGCAAGCGCATCATATCGGCAGGAGAAATATCGCGCGCCACTACTATCAGGTTGGCGCTGGCGTCCAGCTCCTCAAGCTTGGGTAACCAGTGCTGGCTGCCGGACAAGGTGCGCAACACCCGTTCAATGACCTGGCGAATATCAGCGGCACGCTCACGTAAATAGGCATCCTCGATCATGGAGAATTGCTCAATCAGTATCTGGCCCTGAGCAGTAAGAGCCCACTCAACGTTATATAAACGCGCCGCTATCATGTCGCAAACAGCATCAATAAGCAGGTCGTCTTGCAATAGCAAAACATGCACAGCGAGCAGCGCCGATAATTCTTTGGGAGCATCTGCCGGCAACTCATCAGCCATTTGTTGCAGCTCGGCCACGGTTTGCGCTACCGCCGCTTTAAAACGCTGCTGCTCGCTGCCGACCTCTGCGGGCGCAATGCTGTAGTGTGCCACTTCAAGGGCCGCGGCGCTCATTACTACGGCATGGCCAATAGCATAGCCTTTAACTACGCCTTGGCCGTGCAAACAAAAACTGGCTGATAATTCTGTTTGAGCAACTTTCATAATGGATTATTCGGGCTCGCCGAACTTCGCATCAAACAGCTTTTGTATATCAATGAGAGCCTGCCGGGCATCCTCACCCTGGGCATCTATACGCACACTTACGCCCAGACCCGCGGCGAGCATCATAACGCCCATTATGCTTTTGGCATTAACGCGTTGGGCACCACGAGAAATAAAAATGTCGCTTTGATAACGTCCAGCAAGCTGGGTCAGCTTTGCCGCTGCACGTGCATGCAAGCCCAGTTTATTTGAAATTACCAAATCTATAGCTGGCATACGGGACTCCTAAGTATTATTGTGCAGCCTGGTTTGTACGATACCCCTAATCCCAGCCTCACGCACGTGCTCAACAAAATATTTGTAGTCCGTGCACTCATCCGTTAATGCTTTCAGTACCATGCCAACATTTGCCCCCGTTAGCAGTTGTACCACTCGGTCTTCTCTTTGCGCCTTACAACAAACCTGCCTGGCAATATTGCAAGGGGTAGAGCCAAATAAATCGCTAAAAAGCAAGACCGGCAACTCGGGTTCGATGGTTGCTATCCACGCATAAATTCTGTCAGCTTCAACTGCTGGTACGGCATCCGCATGAATATCAAAAACGGCCAGCTCAGGGGGCTTACCAAGAATGTGCTGTATGCACGCCCGGAATGCATCCCCAAGCGGCTGATGCATTACCAAGGCGATACGCACGGCAATCATGGCGTCAGCAAGAAACTGCTGCGGTTAGCGCATCTACATAACGTCCGGCCACGTCAAAACCGGAATGCTCGGTAATTTCTACAAAACACGTAGGACTAGTGACGTTGATCTCAGTAATGTTATCGCCTATAACGTCCAGGCCGATCAATAACAAGCCCCGGCCAGACAGCCGGGCGCCTACGTCGCTGGCAATTTTGCGGTCCTGCGCTGACAGGGGCTGCACTACGCCCTGCCCGCCCGCGGCAATATTGCCGCGCGTCTCACCTTGGACAGGAATACGTGCCAGTACAAAAGGCACGGGCTCACCGCCAATAATCAATATACGCTTATCACCGGCGCTAATCGCTGGGATATAACGCTGGGCCATGATGGTACGCGTGCCCATTTGGGTGAGAGTTTCGAGAATTGAGGCAATATTCGGGTCGCCTTGGCGTAACCTGAAAATACCACTGCCTCCCATACCATCCAATGGCTTGACGATTACATCAGCGTGCTGGCGTTGAAATTCGCGCAATCTGACCATATCGCTACTGACGATGGTAGGCACCGTATATTCAGGAAACTCGAAAATTGAGAGCTTTTCAGGGTGGTTACGGATTGCCGCACCAGCGTTAAAAACCTTGGCACCCTGTGTCTGCGCTAAATCAAACATATGCGTAGCGTAAACATACTCCATATCAAATGGAGGGTCTTTACGCATAAGTACCGCATCAAAATCACTAAGCGCATAATCCTCGGCTTGTGGACTTTGCTCCCACCAGGAGTGCCCGTGCAAGTCGGCAGCGGACCTGAGCTGCATGGCCGTAGCGCTGACCCGAACCTGACCTTGCAACACGTAAATGTCTGGCATATAGGCAAAGCTATACGTGTGACCGCGCTGACTTAAACAACGCATAACGGCCACCGATGAATCCTTGTATGCCTGTAAGCCAGGCAGCGGGTCTATAACAAACAATACGTGCATATTCAACGGCCTTGATTGGACGGCAAAATTAAGCTTCGGGTTTGATTTTATTTGACCGACTTCTTGCGCGGGGCCAATACCATTACCATTTGGCGCCCTTCCATCTTGGGCATGGCTTCCACCTGGACGGTATCGCCGAGATCATCGCGCACGCGCTCAAGCACTCGCATACCAATATCCTGGTGCGCCATCTCGCGCCCGCGAAACCGCAAAGTGACCTTGGCCTTATCGCCATCCTCCAGGAACCTGCGCAAATTGCGCAACTTAACCTGGTAGTCGCCCTCATCAGTTCCGGGGCGAAACTTGACCTCTTTTACCTGGATTACTTTTTGCTTTGCGCGCGCCTCGGCCAGGCGCTTTTGCTCTTGGTATTTGAACTTACCGTAATCCATCAGCCGGCATACCGGCGGACTAGCATTCGGGGCAATTTCAACCAGGTCTACTTCGTTTTGCTCGGCCAAAGCCAAGGCTTCTGCAGTATTTACTATGCCCAGCTGCTGGCCATCAAGCCCGATCAGACGGACCTCATTAATGCGAATTTCACCATTGACGCGGTGTTTTTTCTCGGTTGCGATGTCTATGACTCCTATGTAAAAAATGAAAATCTGGTGCTTAGCTACGATTAATTATCTGCTCTTGCAAACGCGTTACAAAATCGGCTATTGGCATGCTACCCAAATCAAGCTTGCCACGCCCACGTACCGAGACAGCACCAGATTCTTTTTCCTGTTCACCAACCACCAGGATGTAAGGTATTTTTTGCAAGCTATGCTCGCGCACCTTGCGGGTTATTTTTTCGCCGCGCAAATCTGCAAAAACCCTAAACCCTTGCGCTTGTAAATCATCGGTTACCTGTTGGGCATAAGCGGCCGAACTTGCGGAAATACAGCAAACAACAGCATGGTGCGGCGCCAGCCAAACCGGCATGGCACCAGAATGATGCTCTATCAGCATACCTATAAAGCGCTCCAGCGAACCCAGAATTGCCCTATGCAACATTACCGGCGTGACACGCTGATCGTGTGCGTCGACGTATTCGGCACCCAGGCGCTTAGGCATGGAAAAATCAACTTGAATTGTGCCGCATTGCCAGTGGCGTCCGATCGCATCCTTGAGGGTGTACTCTATCTTGGGCCCATAAAATGCCCCCTCACCCTCAGAGACCTCGTAATCACAGCCAGAAGCATTCAGGCTGTCCATCAAGGCCTGTTCGGCTTTATCCCAGACGGCGTCATCACCAATACGTTTTTCAGGCCGGGTAGCTACCTTGTACAGTATTTCCTCGAAACCAAAATCGGCGTAAACATTTTGCAGCTGCCGGGTAAAAGCGGCGCACTCTGCCTGCAATTGATCTTCGGTACAGAAGACATGGCCATCATCTTGCGTAAACCCACGTACGCGCATCATGCCGTGCAAAGAACCAGATGGTTCGTTGCGATGACACTGGCCAAACTCACCATAGCGAATAGGCAGCTCGCGATATGAATGCAGGCCGGCATTGAAAATCTGTACGTGTCCGGGACAATTCATGGGCTTTAGCCCATAAACACGGTTTTCGGACTCGGTGATGAACATGTTTTCCTGGTAGTTTTCCCAATGGCCGGTTTTTTTCCATAGGCTCAGATCAAGAATCTGTGGGCCTTTGACCTCCTGATAGCCATTAGCGACATAAACCTTGCGCATATATTGCTCGACCTGCTGCCAGATGGTCCAACCCTTGGGATGCCAAAACACCAGGCCGGGGGCTTCTTCCTGAAAATGAAATAAATCGAGCTCGCGCCCGAGGCGGCGGTGATCGCGCAACTCGGCTTGCTCAAGCATGTGCAGGTAAGCATCCTGGTCTTTTTTGCTGGCCCAGGCCGTACCATAAATACGCTGTAGCATTTCATTTTTGCTATCACCGCGCCAATAGGCGCCAGCAACGCTGGTGAGCTTGAAAACCTTTAAATGCCCCGTCGATGGTACGTGCGGCCCTCTGCACAGGTCTACAAAATCACCCTCACGATATAAGGTAAGCTCCTGGCCCTCTGGTATTGAAGCAATTATTTCGGCCTTGTAGTGCTCGCCCATGCCCTTGAAAAGCTCTATGGCGGCGTCACGCGTCCAGACCTCACGCGTAACCGGCAGGTTTTGTCTGGCGATCTCGGCCATTTTTGCCTCGATTGCCTCCAGATCCTGCAAGGTAAAGGGCCGCTTGTAAGAAAAGTCGTAGTAAAAGCCGTTTTCTATGACCGGGCCGATAGTAACCTGCGCCTCTGGGTACAACTGCTTGACGGCATAGGCCAGCAAGTGCGCGCTGGAGTGGCGGATTAAATCAAGCCCCTCAGGATCTTTGCTGGTTATTATCTGCAGCTTTGTGTCGGTGTCGATTACATGACTTGTATCCACTAAAGTGGTTTGACCAGCGTCGCTGGTGAGCTTGCCGGCCAATGCCGCCTTAGCCAGGCTTGCCTGCAGCGCAAGCGCCACATCATAAACGGTAACAGCCCGATCAAACGACTTCTGTGAGCCATCAGGTAAAGTGACACAAACCATTTAAAATCCTCATACTAAACCTTGAAAGTTTAGCAACCAGCGCCAAAACAATCAATTTTTGTAGCCCATGTAGGCTAACTTTACTTTTTAGCTACTGATCAAAGGAATATATGTGTTGCAAAACAGCAAAGCCTTGAAGTATTTATTATCGGCTTTGGTAGGCAGTGCCGGATTCGAACCGGCGACCTCTACGATGTCAACGTAGCGCTCTAACCAACTGAGCTAACCGCCTGCTATGCAAAGGGTGCAATTTTAGAAACTATTAAACCCCCTGTCAAATTAGCGTTGGCCTATGCATAGACTTAACCCAACGCAAGGCTGGCAGCCCCATACGCTCCTGTAAAAACCGGGCGCGTTCGTATATTTGCTCGTAATCCAGTGCCGGGCTGCAGCCCTTAAAACCAAACACTATGGTATTGCCAGCATCGGTTTCTGGCAATGCCAGCAAGTTGCCCGCAAAAGCCTGATGCAAAGCCTGCAAATTATCCTCAAAACTGCTGTGATTGCCAAATAAGTTAACGCTTAAAACACCAGGGCTAGCCAAACACTTGTAACAATCGCTATAAAACTGCAAATCGCCACATACTGGCCCTTGCGCGTGCTTATCGTACAGGTCCACCATTAATGCCGTCAGACTCGCCTGGTTATCTGGGTCAGCCACCCAGGCGCTCGCATCCATGTGTATTATTTCCGAACGCGCATTGGTAGCCAATCTGAAAAAAGCCTCACATATGGCCGTAACCCTGGGATTACGCTCTATGGTAATCAGTTTGGCACGCGTATGGCGCAGACAAAATCTTAACAACGAGCCAGCTCCCAAGCCGAGTATACCGATGCTATCGTGCTTGCCTGGACGCATGAATAACAACCACGCCATCATCTGCTGGGTGTAGCCTAGCACCAGCTCCGATGGTCTGGCCATATTCATCGCGCCCTGAATCCATTGCGAATCAAAGTGTAAATAGCGTATGGAATCTTCTTCCGAAATGCTGGGTATATCAGCATCGATAGCGGCCTGCAGGGCCTGCTCGTGAAAATTGTCTGTTTTGAATTTATGCAAACCTACACCCCTTAACCAAATCTGGCCATAGTATATATGGCCGTTTAAACATGGATTACCATGATTGACTTATGTTGACATATCAAACTAAGTTATGCACTCGCATACAAGATTAAACACAACAAATACATGAGGTTTTTTGTGAATAATATATATAAATTTCTGGCTCCTCTTAGTCTAGCCATATTTATTTCTGGTTGTGCCACGGTAAGCACCACTTCCAACGATGCTACCGCCGAGGCAGAAACACGCAGCACCGGCTTTATGAACCTAATTACCAAAGATGATATCGAAGTAAGGAATGCCGAGGCTTTTAAAGGTGTTAACGAGTTGATAATTGGTGGTTTTAAAGTTGGTTTTAACGAAAGCAAAACCGTAACCGGTAAGTCACGTCTAGTATCCGGCACTACCACCGGCGAGATGAAACTCAGCGGCGTTGATTACGCTACCTGGCAAAAAATAACCGATCAGGCCTATGCGGACTTCGTGCAAGAATTGCAGGCCAAGGGCTTTAAAATTCTGCCCCGCGAGCGGTTCACTTCCCACCCCTTGTATGCAAAATTGACCGAACACGAGTTTCCCTTTAAAGACGATAACTCGCCCCTGTTCTCCTCTTACGGGGTGGGTAACTACTTCAGCCCCACTGCCTTGGGGCCCAAGCAGGTATTTTTCCCCAACGAGCTACCCGAGGACAAATCCGCTAGCCTGGGCTCGCTGTTCAAAGCCACACCCGGTAGTGGTTTATCCTCCGTTGGGCTACAGTCGACCTTAAGCGAATTTGGTGAAGCTACCAACATACCCGTGATCAACGTTACATATCTCGTTGACTTCGCATCTGGCAGCGACGCTGGCTTTTCTATTTCCCAGCTCAAACTGGGCCAGCTTATGTCGGTTGATTACGGCGTCGTAGGCATAGTCCGTGGCTACGGCGGCACATTTAATAGCAAAGTTGGCAATATGAAATTCGGCCAGCCGGTGGCATCACAAAAAACCTTTGCCACCATGGAAGACGAAACTTCGACCGGCAGCCAGGTCATGGATGGCGCCTTTAACCTATTCTTCAAAGGGGGCATATTGGGTGCTGCTGGGGTCGGTGGCGACCATACCCGCACGTACGTATTCAATACCGACCCGGAAAGCTTCTCAGCTGCCGCGCTGGATACTTTGGATCAAAGTAACGCCTTATTTGCCACCAAACTGGCCGATTTACGTCAGGCCAATTAGGCTGGTAAACACTTTTATGCAGCAGGCCTGAACAAACAATACTCAGACCCGCTGTATACCTGCTTAGACATAGGCCTTATAAAGCATGTACAGCGCGATCAGCAACACCATGATTGCGAAAATCCGTTTTAACAATCCTTGCCTGGCCGCCAGACGCTTGGCTACCAACACACCGAGCCAGCCACCAATGACCCCACCTAGCAGAAACTGACCAGCTATGGCCCAGTCCACCAGGCCCGAGCGCGCGTAATTCACCGCTGTAGTCAGCCCAAAACTGCCAACCGCAAACAACGATGTGCCAATGGCGGTAATGGTTTCAATGCGCGCGGCCAGTAATAAGGCCGGCACCACCAAAAACCCGCCACCCACACCAAAAAAGCCAGCTAACAGGCCCGTGCCAAAACCAGCACCAGATAACCTGCTGAGCAGATGTTTGGGCGGCTCCTGTGCCTGGTGCTGTACTGGGCCGCGTTTGGGTTTTAACATCAACAGCGAAACCAGCAGCATAAGCATGGCAAAGTAGCCCATCAGGCTTTTGCCATCTACCAACTTGCCTAGCTCTGAACCAGAAAAGGCGCCCAGAATTCCTAAAATAGTAAATACTATTGCCATACGCCATTTAACATTGCCAGCGCGCGCGTGTGGCAGCAGATTTATATACGCATTAATAGCCACCGCCAGGGCGCTGGTGCCAATGGCAATATGGGTATTGGGAATACCGAGTACATAAATCAACAAGGGGACCGCGAGAATCGACCCGCCGCCCCCCGTAAGGGCCAGCATAAACCCTACCAGCCAGCCACACGATAGTACCAGCGCTATCCATAAAGCATCCGGCATGATTTACTGCTCGGGCTGAAACTTAAGCACATTCAGAGGAATCTTGAGATAGGCCGTGCCGTTATCTTCGGGTGCGGGCAAATCCCCTGCCCTGATGTTCACTTGCAGCGACGGCAGCAATAACCTGGGTGCGGCCAGAGTTGCATCGCGCTCTTCGCGCATAGCCACAAATTCGTCTGCACCAATACCATCGCGTACGTGTATATTATGCGCCCGTTGTTCGGCCACCGTGCTTTCCCACTTTGGCTCACGCCCGGCTGGCGGGTAGTCATGACAATGCATTAAGCGCGTAGCCTCTGGCAGGCTTAAGATGCGCTTGATGGATTTATATAAATCATGCGCGCTACCACCCGGAAAATCGGCCCTGGCAGTGCCTATATCAGGCATAAACAAGGTGTCGCCCACGAAAACCACATCGCCCACCTGATACGAGAGACACGCCGGAGTATGGCCTGGCACCAACATCGCCTTTAGCTCCAATTGGCCCAGTTTGAGCACCTCGCCATCTTTAACCAGATAATCAAACTGGTTGCCATTGGCCTGAAATTCGGCTTGCAGGTTGTACAACTTTTTAAACACCCCCTGAACCTTGAGAATGTTTTCACCAATGGCTATACGCCCACCCAGCTTGCCCTTGACGTACCTTGCAGCCGACAGGTGATCGGCATGAGCGTGGGTTTCCAGTATCCAATCAAGCTGTAAAGCGTGCTCACGCACATACTCCACCAGCTTATCAGCTGATTTGGTAAAAGTTTGCCCACTGGCAGCGTCGTAATCCAGAACCGGGTCGATTATCGCCGCGTGGGTACCGTCCGTTAAAACGTAACTGATGGTCATGGTTAACGGGTCCAAAAATCCTTTTACTTGTGGCTTCATGCGTACCTCCAAGGCCTTATGCGGCCTATGTTAAGCAATAGTTTATTGACACATAATATATTAATTAATATAATAATGTCAACTTTAAATTGTTTTGGAGGATTTATGGTTACACAGACCATAGACCCTGAGGTAATGCGCGCCACGGCAGCACAGGTGGTAGACCGATTAAAAATTCTCGCTAACCCTGAGCGTTTATTGCTGCTTTGTCAGTTATCACAGGGTGAGCTATGCGTAAGCGAGCTGGAGCAGCAGCTTGATATCCACCAACCTACGCTGTCGCAACAGCTAGGCATCTTACGTGCCGAAGCCGTGGTAAACACCCGCCGCGATGGCAAACGCATTTATTACAGCGTGGCTGACCAGGACTTATTGCAAGTAATTGCCACTCTTTACAAACTATATTGCCCCAAGGAACCCACATGAGTATTGACTGGAATGCATTTACGCCGTGGTCGGCGCTGGGAGGTGGCCTGCTGATCGGCCTGGCTGCAGCCATGTTTATTCTGATTAATGGCCGCATCGCGGGTGTAAGTGGCATTTTATCCGGCCTGTTAAGCCCCAAAAATGGGGATGTGGCCTGGCGTCTGGCATTTCTGATCGGCCTGCTGATTACACCAGCGCTGTTTGCTCTGTCCGGCCATGGCATCAGCGTGCAATTTGATTCCAGCTACAGCGCCATGATTTTGGCTGGCCTACTGGTTGGCTTTGGTACCAGACTAGGCTCGGGCTGCACCTCGGGCCACGGCGTTTGCGGCATATCCAGGCTGTCGCCACGCTCTATAGTGGCAACCATAATGTTTATGGCCGCCGGTTTTATTACGGTTTATTTAATTCGTCACGTCTTCGCGTTTTAAGGTATAAAACATGCCAACAATTACTTCTTTTCTGGCTGGTTTGGTCTTTGGCATTGGCCTGGTCATATCTGGCATGGTCTACCCCGAAAAAGTTCTAGGATTTCTTGACCTGGCTGGCAACTGGGATCCGTCGCTCGGTTTGGTCATGGTGGGAGCCATCATAGCCGGCTCAATCGCCTTTGGCTTGGCACGCACGCGCAAACAATCTTATTTAGGGGTAGCAATAAAGTTACCAACGGCACGTAATATCGACCGCCGCCTGGTAATAGGCAGCCTGCTGTTTGGTATTGGCTGGGGTATCGCCGGTATTTGCCCAGGGCCTGCCATAGTCGACCTGGGTACGGGCCAGGGCAAGATATTCATTTTCTTTCTGGCCTTGCTGGCTGGCATGTTTGTATTTGATTTCTTCAATAACCCCAAACGCAGCAAATAATCGCGCCAAGCGCTGACTAACGCAGCTTTATGCCGCTGGCTCATCGAGTAGTCTGGCGGCCTCCTGAGCAGCCACACGCCCCTCATCGGTAGGTATGACCCAAATCTCGACGCTGCTGCCGTCAGCGTGTATGGCGCATACTTCATCCCCGCTAGCGGCAGCGTTGCGCTCTGGGTTAATCTGCACTCCCAGCCATTGCAGCTGCTCGCAGCACTGTGCCCTGGTTAGCGCGTCGCGTTCACCTATGCCGCCACTAAAGGCTATTACGTCCAGGCCTTGCATACAAGCCACCATGGCGCCGGTCTCGCGCACTATACGGTGCACAAACATTTTTATCGCGTGTTTAACGTTGGGGCTATTGTCTGCGCGCAAACGCCGCATATCGGCTGAAACACCAGAAACCCCCAACAACCCGCTTTGCTTGTACAGCAGGTTTTGTATTTGCGCATGGTCCCAGCCTTGTTCCAGCAAATACAGTACCACGCCGGCATCAAGCGTGCCGCACCGGGTACCCATCATTAAACCGTCCAGCGCTGAAAAACCCATGGTGCTAGCCTGACTTAAGCCATTTCTGGCGGCGCACAGACTGGCCCCATTACCCAAATGCGCCATTAGTACACGGCCAATGGCGCGCGCGCTATTGGCCTGTAGCTGCTGCATAATATATTGGTAAGACAAGCCATGAAAACCATAGCGTCTGACCCCTTGTGCGCTCAAGGCCTGCGGCAAGGCAAAGGAATAATCCTCCGGCGGTATGGTCTTGTGGTAGGTAGTGTCAAAACAGGCTATTTGCGGCAACTCCGGGAATGCCTGCATAAAGCAGCGTATCCCGGCCAGATTATGGGGCTGGTGCAAAGGTGCCAGAGAGTTCAGGGCTGCCAGCGCGTGGATGACCTCGGCATTGACGACTACGCTTTTTTGCCATTGTCGGCCACCGTGCACTACCCTATGCGCTACCGCCCGTATGGCTGGCAAATCTGCAGTATTGGCCAGGCGCGTACGCAACCACTGCAAAGCCGCATCAAACGGACCGGCTGCTGTTACATCGAGTACCGTGCGGTGCCTGGTATGGCCATAATTCCATGTAAGTTCGGGCTCACCACCAGGCTCTAAACCAACGGCGGCACCAGTGAGAATAGCCTCCTGTGCAATACCCGACTCAATAGGATACAAGGCAAATTTAAGCGATGAAGAACCCGCATTAACAGCCAGTATAGTCATGCCAGCAAAGCCCTAATCTTTTGGTATTGCAACTTGCGGTACACGCTCGCGCCGCCTATCGTGTGCGGCTAAAACCGCCAATAATGCCGAGGCCACGCGGGCACGTTCGCCGTCAGCACGACTGGTTAAAGCTACCGGCACACGCGCACCCAGCAATACACCGGAACCAGAGGCACCCGCCAGGTATTCCAACTGCTTGGCTAACATATTGCCGCTTTCCAGATCGGGCACCGCCAAGATATCGGCAGCACCTGCCACCGCCGACTTTATCTCCTTAATGGCCACGGCCATGGGAGAAATAGCATTATCAAAGGCCAAGGGGCCATCCAGTAAACCGCCACAAATCTGGCCGCGATCAGCCATTTTGCACAAAGCGGCGGCATCCAGCGTCGACGGGATTGCAGGATTTACGGTTTCTACGGCTGAGAGTATCGCCACCTTGGGCTGTTCAGTACCTAAAACCCTGGCAAAATCGATGGCGTTTTGGATAATATCGGCCTTTTCCAATAAAGTGGGCCGGATGTTCAGGGCCGCATCGGTTATGAGCAATGGCTTGGTATAAAGCGGCACATCAAAACGGAAAACATGCGACATGCGCCGGCCCGTGCGCAGACTTGGCTGACAAAGCACGGCTTTTAACAGCTCATCGGTATGCAGGCTACCCTTCATTAACACCTCTACCTCGCGTTTGCAGGCCAGCTCTGCGGCCAGATCAGCAGCGGCATGGCTGTGTTCAACGTCGATGATTTGTACGCCCTGTAAATCCAGCCCGGCTTTTTCTGCGGCCGCCATTATGCGTGCCTGCGGGCCGATCAAAACCGGCTCGATCAAGCCGTAGTTTGCAGCATCCAGCGCCCCCTTTAACGAGCCCGGATCACATGGATGCACCACGGCACAACGCAAAGTCGCAAGTTTATCGGCCTTGGCCAGCAGCTGATTAAAACGTGTTTCCGGGTCAAAAAGCTGGATCTGGGGAGCGTGGATACGCGGTAAACGCAGTTTTTCCAACGGCGGAATAATGCGCGCCACCCCTTCCAGGACGTGCTCACCTTTTTGGTTTACTACCTGACAATCGAGTTCGACGCGCTTATTGGTCTCGTCCTTGCTTATTACCGTGGCCGAGACCGTCAAAGTATCGCCAATCCGCACTGGACGGTTAAATTTCAGGTTTTGCTCAACATAAATCGTGCCAGCCCCAGGAAACTTGGTACCCAATAGAGCAGATATCAAGGCGCCGCCCCATAGACCATGGGCTACGACTCCACGAAACAATGAGGCATTGGCATACTCGGGGCTCATGTGAGCGGGATTGGTATCACCCGAGACTGCGGCAAAAGCCTCGATATCAGCCTGGGTAAGCGTACGCTGCAAGCTGGCCGACTGGCCAAGCCGCAACTCGTCCATGGTGATATTTTCGACGTAATCGTCGTTGCCGGTATCAATTGATGTATTCAATTTTTCTCTACTTATGACTGGATTATTCGGCGTAACGCATATGTACGTAAGTACCCGGCGCATCGCATAATACGTGCTGCTCTGGTATCGGCTGAGCGCTTAGCGGCGCACCAGAGTGTTGTTTAAGCCACGCGTGCATGGCAGGCCACCAGGACCCCTGGATGGTAGGTGTTTGCTCTGCCCAGTCATCGGGGTCGACCCAGGCATGGCCATGCTCGGCCGTTGCTATCTGATAGCTACGCCTGGGCCTGCCCGGCTCGGATACTATGCCAGCGTTATGACCACCCGAGGTTAGTACAAAGGTGATCGGTACATCAGTCAACAAATGAATTTTATACACCGAGCGCCACGGCGATACGTGGTCACGCAAGGTCCCCACCACAAACATTGGTGCCTGTATATCGGTGAGCGCGATGGTCTTGCCGGCGAAGTGAAACTGTCCACTGGCCAAGGCATTATTCAAAAACAATGCGGTCAGGTACTCATCATGCATGCGCGCAGGCAAGCGGGTTTGGTCCATATTCCAGCTCATTAAATCAAAGCTGGCATCCTCTTCGCCCAACAAATAACGCTTGGCATTACGCGACCACACCAGATCCCTGGAGCCCAGAAACTGGAATGTGCCACCCATTTGCTTGCCGGATAAATAGCCCTGGTTATACATGATGTGCCGCAGGTTGGTCAGCTGCTCTTCATCTATGAAAACGCCCAGCTCGCCTGGATCGACAAAATCGACCTGCGCAGCCAGCAGCGTGACGCTGGCCAAATCTGGCAAATCCTGGGGTATTAGTTGCTTTTCCTTGGCGCTTAACTCGGTACCATGGGTAATTTTCAGGCGCCCTAAAACGGCTGCAACCATAGCCAGATAGGTACCTCCGAGGCAATAACCTATAGTATGTATGGACTTGGCCGCAGTAATCTTGCGTACCGCAGCCATGGTATGCAAAATACCGCTGGATAAGTAATCCCTGATTTTCAGATTGCAGTCGGATTCGTCCGGGTTGCGCCAGGAAATAATAAACACCGTATGCCCCTGTGCAACCAGGTAACTGACCATAGAGTTATGCGGCGACAAATCAAGAATATAGTACTTCATGATCGTCGAAGGTATTATCAGCACCGGTTCGGGCAATACCTTGGCGGTACTGGGAGAGTACTGGATCAACTCTACCAGATGGTTGCGCCAAACTACCTTGCCTGGCGTAACTGCAACATCCTTGCCAACCTCAAAACTCAAAGGCGGCAGCTCATCTTCTTGATAATTGGCCTTGGCCTTAAAGCGCTCGTGCAAATCGTGCAAAAACAATTTGAACCCTGCCCGCAGGCTCGCTCCGTTGGTTTCCATGGCCTTGCGAAATACGTCTGGATTGGTCAAAGCCCAGTTAGATGGCGCATACGCATCCAAAGCCTGACGCGTAAAAAAATCCACCATACGTTGATCCTGGCGGGTCATACCTTCAAGCTGGGCGGCCTTATGCCACCATTTTTCACTGGCCTTGAAACCCTCTTTAAACGCTCTGTATGGCAATTGCTCCCAGCCAGCGCTGCTGAAGCGCGAGTCCTTTTCCGGGTGTTCCGCGTCGGTAATCGGACTGAAGCTGGCAGAAATTGCGTGCTGTCCGAGCGCAAAAGCTTTTTGCATTAAATCCAGTTGATGTCCCGGCGACACCGCCATGTGCATGGCCCAATCGAAGTAAGCCCTGGATAAAGCCAACGGGGACAAGCCCTTGCTAGTACTGGCCAGCCAATCACGAACGTTCTGATCCAAAGCCCGCGCACCAGACTCGGTGGGCGCACAGCCTGGCCGTGGTTTTTTTTGTGTTGACATTATCAACCCCGTTTAATTGACTAATTAATAAGTAAACAACATACTGTCATTATAGTGTTTTCCCTAAGTATACTGTTTATTCAAGGATAAACTACTAAGGTTAAAATTTGCAAAGCAATTGGTAAGAACATTGAAACTCGCAACCTGGAACGTAAACTCTCTTAATGTCCGCCTGCAGCACGTACTCGACTGGCTACAGGATAACCCTGTCGATGCGCTGTGTTTGCAAGAATTAAAATTGCCTAACGAGCGCTTTCCCGAGCAGCAAATACTTGAGGCTGGCTACCACTCTTGCTGGAGCGGGCAAAAAACTTACAATGGCGTAGCCATACTAAGCCGCGCCATACCCACCAATGTACAGCGCAACCTGCCCAATTATCAGGATGAACAACAGCGTGTTATTGCCGCCGACCTGAACAACGGCAAGGGTCACAGCTTGCGCGTAGTCAGCGCCTATTGTCCCAATGGCCAAGCCCTGGAAAGCGAAAAATACGCCTATAAGCTGCAATGGTTTGCAGCCTTGCACGCCTGGCTCCAAGACGAACTGGACAAATACCCGCTACTGGCCATTTTAGGCGATTACAATATCGCCCCAGCGGATGAGGACGTGCACGACCCACAGGCCTGGGAAGGCAAGAACCTGGTTTCTGCGCCCGAACGACAGGCTTTCAGCAAATTATTGGACTTGGGCTTAAAGGATACTTTCAGGATGTTTGCACAGGAGCCGCGCAGCTTCAGTTGGTGGGATTATCGCCAGCTAGGTTTCAGGCGCAACGCTGGTCTGCGTATTGACCACATACTGGCCAGTACAGCACTGGCCGCCACTTGCGCCAACTGCCACATCGACAAAACGCCCCGCGCCTGGACCAAGCCGTCGGACCACGCCCCCGTAATTGCTGATTTTGCACTGGGCTAGTCGTTAACACCAGTAACAAAGCCGCGTATAATGACAAGCCCCCATTCGTCTCAAGATCACCATGCCCCTGGATAGCCAATTGGTAGAACGCTTCGATCAAGGCCTGGCGTTCGACATTAATCTGGAAAACCTGATTTTCAGGGTATATGTGGCCCAGCGTCCGGCCGACGTCCAGGAAGCGGCAAATATAGTACCAGCCGAGCTCTTCGCATCCGCGGGCAATGTGCACGTCGCAGCTATACACGATACTGACGACGCCGCAGTTGAAATACAAAACGTATTATTCAATCTTGATCCAGGCGATACTTTGGTATTTTTATGTAGTGGACCACTGTCTTACGCAGCCACTTTGGCAGAATTTGGCCAAGGCCGTACGGCCGCTTCCTGAGATTAAGGTATTTATGTTTTTATCTGCCGGTAATATTTTCATTATTGTAGCCCCCAGCGGTGCCGGCAAATCCAGTCTGGTTGACGCCTTAAGGCAGGCCGACTCCAGCCTGGACCTATCCATATCATGCACTACCCGCCAACCCAGACCAGGCGAAATTGAAGGCCGGCATTACCGCTACATAAGTACGGACGAATTTTATAGGTTACGCGACCAGGGCAATATGCTCGAATGGGCCCAAGTGCATGGTAATTATTACGGCACTCCGCGTGACAGCATACAACAAGCCGTTAATGCTGGACGCGATATTATTCTGGAAATAGACTGGCAAGGTGCGCGTCAGGTGCGTAAGCATTATCCCAACGCCATAGGGATTTTTATCCTGCCTCCGTCTATCGATGCGCTGCAATCCAGGCTGGAAAAACGCGGCCAGGACCAGCCAGCTGTTATAGCCAAGCGCTTAAGAGCCGCCGGCGAAGAAATGTCGCATGTTTCTGAATGCGAATATGTTATTATTAATCAAGAATTTAACTTGGCGCTATCAGATTTGCAACATATCATAAACGCAGCTCGCCTGCGCTATGCGACTCAAACTGTGCGCCACGCTTTGCTGTTTTCTCAATTAGGCATACGCCAACCAACCTCTAATTAATCAAGGATTAACATGGCACGTATAACCGTCGAAGATTGTCTTGAGCAGGTACCCAACCGCTTTGACCTTACCCTGGTGGCCACATACAGAGCCAGAGAGCTGGCCCAGGGTCATGAGCCACGCCTAAACACCCACAACAAGCCAACCGTTACGGCGCTACGCGAGATATCCAAAGGCTTGGTGGGTGTGGAAATGCTGCGCAAGGTACCAACTTAATATTGCTACATTGGTTTAGGGTATGGTGTTTACTGGCTTAAAAGGAGCGTCTTCGGGCTTGCTTGCGGTGTTGCGCAAGGGCCCCAAGCTGCGCAAACGCAAACCTCGCCGTACTGCCGTTAAAACGCTTATTTCAGCCGATGAGCATCAGGCTACCTTGGGTGGCCTGCTAACGTTGGTTGCTGAATACCTCGAACCCAAAGAGCTGGAGCGCATCCGCAAGGCTTACCTGTTTGCTGAAAAGGCCCATACAGGTCAATTACGCGCAAGCGGCGAGCCATACATAACCCACCCGATAGCAGTAACCGAAATTTGTGCGGGCTGGAAGCTGGATACCGAGTCGCTAATAGCCGCCCTACTGCATGACGTTATCGAAGACCAAGACGTCAGCAAGCAAGAAATAGCAGAGAAATTTGGCGCCGATACCGCCGAAATCGTTGATGGCTTAACCAAACTAGAGCGTCTGGAGTACGCCACCAAAGCCGACCAGCAGGCCGAATCTTTTCGCAAAATGTTGCTGGCCATGGCGCGTGACGTGCGCGTCATACTGATAAAGCTGGCCGACAGATTGCACAATATGCGCACGCTGGATGCCGTCAAGCCAGAAAAGCGCCGCCGCATAGCTCGTGAGACCCTGGATATTTACACCCCAATAGCACACCGCCTGGGGCTGAACACGCTGTTTCGCGAGCTGCAAGACCGCTGCTTCAAGGCCATGTATCCAAATCGCTACCAGGTTTTACGCAAGGCTATGATGGCTGCCCGCGGCAATCGCCGCGAGGTTATCACCAAAATAGCCGATGCCGTGCGCGCAGCCCTACCCGCAGCCGGGCTGGATGCCGAAGTATCAGGGCGCGAAAAGTCCTTATACAGCATCTACAAAAAAATGGTGCAACAAAAAAAATCATTTTCTGATGTGCTGGATATATATGGCTTTCGGGTAGTCGTCCACACCTTGCCCGAGTGCTATCTGGCCCTGGGCACCTTGCACCAGCTTTACCGGCCAGTGCCTGGAAAATTCAAGGACTACATAGCCATTCCAAAAATTAACGGCTATCAATCCTTGCATACTACCCTGGTTGGCCCCTACGGCACACCGGTGGAGTTCCAATTCCGCACCCACGACATGGACCATATCGCCGAAGAAGGCGTGGCTTCGCACTGGCTTTACAAAGAAGAAGGCACCTCCCTAAACGATTTACAAAAACGCACGCACCAATGGCTGCAATCCTTACTGGATATACAGGGACAAACCGGGGATTCGGGTGAATTTCTGGAGCACGTAAAAATCGACCTGTTTCCGGATGCTGTTTACGTGTTTACACCACAAGGCAAGATACTCTCGTTACCGCGCGGGGCAACCCCGGTAGACTTTGCCTACGCCATCCATACCGATGTGGGCAATCACGCAGTAGCCTGCAAGATCAATGGCGATTTTGCCCCGCTGCGCACCGAGCTGCACAGCGGCGATAGCGTTGAAGTGATCACCTCGGCAGCCTCCAGGCCAAGCGCACAATGGCTTAATTATGTGCGTACCGGACGGGCGCGCTCAGAAATACGTCATTATTTACGTACCGAACGCTATGAAGAGTCAGTAGCGTTTGGCCGACGCCTGCTCAACCAGGCCTTTGACCGGCTAGCCATGGAATACCCGGCCGACGATGATCCGCAATGGCAACGCCTGGCCAAGGGCTCAGGTGGGGCCAGCCGCCTTGAAATACTGGCCGATATAGGTCTGGGCAAACGCCTGGCTGCCGTGGTGGCACGGCGCTTTACTTCCGAAAACCCGATGCTCGAAACCACCGCCATGGCCGTGGACGAATACAACTCGGCCACCAGTGCCCCTATTGTTATTCACGGCAACGAAGGCCAGGCGGTACAGCTAGCGCCGTGCTGTGGCCCGCTACCTGGTGATGCCATAATAGGTGGCATAAGAATTGGCCACGGCCTGGTCGTACATATGGCAGACTGTCCGGTAGCCCTGCGCCAGCAAAGCAAAGAGCCAGAACGCTGGATACCGGTGATATGGGATAGCAATACCGCCCGCCATCTGAATACCCGACTAGACGTAACGGTAATCAATGAACGCGGCGTGTTAGGCCGCCTGGCTGCCGAAGTTACCGAAGCCGGGTCGAACATAGTGCAACTGACGATGCCTGATGAAGCAGCCGCTACCGCATTACTACACCTGACGGTCCAGGTTGACAGCCGCAAACACCTGGCACAAGTAATACGTGCCATCAGACACGTACCTCAAGTCCAAAAAATAGTCCGCGCCAAGGGTTAAATTAAAACCGGGCAGACGACCCGCGCTGCCCGTGCTACCAGTTACACCCCTTCGGCTATGATCTGCTTGCCATCATCAGTTACCTGCACCTTTAGCTGTTGGCGCAGATTGTGCAAGACCGCATCCACCTCTTGTGCGCCCCATACCTGGGCCAGCTGCATATCCAGGCCAGCCAGCGCAGGGGCATTGGCATCACCAGATTTGACCTCATCGAGCCGAATCAGCACAAAAGCCTGATCCAGGGTCACACTGCCATAAGCAGGTAAATCTTGCTGTTCATTAATGGCAAAAATCGCATCTACGGCCTGTTTGGACAAACCATGTGGATCAAGCCTGCTAACCATAATAGCGTCGTTAAATTCAGAGCCATCCTCTACCGGACTGGCTGAGCCAACAGTTTTACTGTCATTCTGGCGTAATTTAGCCAGCTCAAGCTCGCCTTGTTTTTGCGCCATCTCCAGCGCCTGCGCCTGCTCAAGCTTGTTACGAATCAGGCCAGCCACCTTATCCAGGGCAGGAACCTGGGCTGGCAAAATTTCATCCACGCGTACCACAACCATAGTATCCGGTGAGATCTCAATTACACCGGAGTTTTGCTTCTCGCCATATACTTGCGGACTAAACAGTGCTTGACGTACACGTACATCATCCAGAATGGCTGCGTCAGGGCTGGCCACCGCTGCTTGCGGACCAGCTTCAGCCTCAGATAGCAATCGTTCACGGGCAATGCCAGAGGCCTGACGTGTTTGCAGTCCCAACTCCTTGGCAGCCGGCTCGAGGCTGGAGGAATCATCGTAGACGAGTCCGGTCAACCTGGTTGCCATGTCAGCAAAACGCTCAGCCGCCAGCTGCTGACGCACCTCTTGTTCTATTTTGTCGCGCGCCTGGTCAAAAGTCTCGCCCCTTTGCGCCTGGACTTCATCGGCTTTAAAAATATGATAGCCGTCGCTGCCTAAAACCGGCCTGGATATTTCACCGGCCTGCAACTCAAACACCGCCTGCTCAAGCTCGGCTGGCAATGAGCCATGCTGGATCCAGCCCAGTGCCCCGCCATCTCTGGCGCTACCGGCATCCTGTGACTGACTGCGCGCCAGTGTGGCAAAATCCTGCGGATTTTCAGCGGCCTGCTCAGCTAGCCTGGTGGCCGTTTGCAAGCTCTCGTTCTGCGCCTGTGCAGATGCGTCCGCTGGTAGCTTGATGAGGATGTGACTGACCTTAACCCTGGCTGGCAGCACGTACGTGGATTTGTTTTGCTCGTAGTACTCCTGTAGCTGCGACTCTTCGGGCGCTGGTACGGACGCCAGGGCAGCGGCCTCATCAAGCACCAGATAGGTGGCGGTAACTTGCTCGGGCAACATTAACTCGCTGCTGTGCCCGGCGTACCAGGCCTGAATATCATCTGCGCTTATATTTACCTGATCCAAATAACTGGCGGCATCAAATATTTTCAAGCCGACTTTACGCTGCTCGGTTAAGGCAAGCTTGATGGCATCCAGCACCGGCTTAGGTAAAACCGTCGACCCGGCAATCGGGTCAAGCACGGTGGCCAACGATAGCTCAGCCCTTTGGCTAGCCTCAAAATCTCTGGGGCTGATGCCATACTGCGCCAATACCTGGTTGTATAAATCGGGGGCGAACCTGCCATCCTCCTGCCACTGTGGCATGGTTGCTATGGCCCTGCGCAAAGCTGCATCAGACACGCTAAAATGGTTCTTGCTGGCGATGGCTATCTTTATTTGCTGATTTATCATTTGATCCAGCAAAGCCGCGCGGGCTTGCGGATTGTCCAGGGTATCAGGATCAAAACGCCCTTGCGTACTTTCCTGCATTTGCTGTAATTGGTTGCGCTGGGCCTGAGTAAAAGACTCTTTGCCGATTTGCTCCTGATCAACTACCGCCATAGCGGTATCTGCGGTTACAAACGAGTAGCCACTTATACCCAGAAATACAAAAGAAGGAACAACCAGAATAAGTAAAATCAGCTGCATCAAGCGCTGATGCGTGCGGATAAAATCAAACATTAACGGCTCTCTTGCCAAGTTTTAGCGGTTTACAACCGCGATATATTTTTCAACAGTAAAAGGCACACTTTCAAGTGTCCAGAAGTTTAACACCCTAAGGCCTTATGTTCAGCTACCGACACGCTTTTCACGCCGCCAACCATGGCGACGTCCTGAAACATTGCATTTTGTTGCACTGGCTTGAGTATTTAAAGCTCAAAGACAAGCCGTTCTGGTTTATCGACACCCATGCCGGTGCCGGCGTGTACGCATTGGATGCCGCCTGGTCGCGGCAAAGCTCCGAAGCGGATCTGGGCCTGGGCAAAATACTGCAAAATCAGCAATCCGCCCCGGCCATGGTACGCCGCTACATCGCAGCCATTGTGGCATTTAATCAGCATTACCCTGGCAAATCAGCGCGCGGACAAGCCCAAACACAAGAGCTACCAAAGTTATACCCCGGCTCCCCGGCCCTGGCTTTACAAGCCTTACGCGCTCACGACAAGATTCGTCTGTTTGAGCTACACCCGAGCGAGATCGATGTTTTGAACTCAACCCTGCAAGGCATGCAGATAGCACCACGGCAATTAAAACTTATGTATGAGGATGGCTTTAAGGGACTTTTACGCTTGTTACCACCGGCAAGCAACCGGGGACTGGTACTCATCGACCCGTCTTATGAGGACAAGAATGACTACAAGCATGTGCTGGAAGCCTTACGCGGCGGCTTACAGCGCTTTGCCCACGGCGGCTATATGGTGTGGTATCCACTGGTACAGCGCACCCAGGCCCAGCACCTGGCGCGTGCGCTTGAGCGCCTGCGAGTAAACTGGTTACACGCTACCTTAAAGGTGCGTAAGCCCAGCAGTGATGGTCTGGGCATGCACGGCAGCGGCGTCTTTATGATTAACCCACCCTATACGCTCGCGGCCGATCTCAAACAAGCATTACCTTGGCTGGCAAAAACCCTGGCGCAGGACAATAACAGCGGCTTTAGCATGGCTGCCAGGTAGCATCAGCCTGGGCGGGAGACTATAATCTGCCCAGCGCCAATTTAATTGTGTAACTCATGGAGGTACTCAAAAGTGCTCCCCGACAAAACTCCCAAGCGGCAAGACATCGACCAGGGTGATTTTTTTTTACTCTGGCAAGAAACCTTAACCCGGCTCCTGTCACAAAACCTGGAGATATATCGTGAAATCAGTGAGCGCAGCATTGCCCTATTTTATGAAGCCTTATATACCAATCCGTTAATGCAAGGATTGCGCGATGCTGAGTTAACCACCACAGTGCGTGCTCAGCCAAGTCAGCCCAAACCTACTCAAGCCAGCACAACAGCCAGCGTAAAAAAGCCAGCGGCAAAACCCAAAACCCCCACCAAAAAAGCACCAGTAACAAAAACCAGCGCCGCTGCCAAGGTAGCTGCCCCAGCAAAAAAAACCACGCTTAAAAAACCTGCTGTTCCAGCCAAAAAACCAGCTAAGGCAAGATCAGCCACCAGCGCGAGCAAAAAAGCCGCACCGGCTGCAAAATCTGCCCCGGCCACTAGCTTGACGCCGGCACCAGTATCTGGAATGGTATCTGCCCTGGTTCCAGCGCCAGTAAAAAAACCTCAATAACATGTCCTCACTAACTGCCAAAGTATCACCATCAAGCGCCACTAACAACTACACACCGGATCCAGCCAGATGGCGTATTTTGGCAGTTTTGCTAGCTACTATCTTCATGTCCCTGATAGGGGTTAGCATCGTCAATGTCGCCCTGCCTTCAATACAGCACTCGCTGAACGCCACCCAGTCCGATATACAGTGGGTTTTATCTGGCTATGCCCTAACGTTTGGCGTAGTTCTGGTAGCCGCTGGACGCGCAGGCGATATTATGGGGCGCGGCGGGATATTTATCCTGGGGGTTAGTATCTTCACCCTGACATCAATTGCCGCGGGCCTGGCGCCAGATGCAAAATGGCTGAATATTGCCAGGTTTTTACAGGGCCTGGGCTCGGGCCTGCTCAATCCCCAGGGTCTAGGCATGATCCAGCAATATTTCCGCGGTGCCGAGCGCGGCCGTGCCTTTGGCTATTTTGGCACCATGGTCGGTTTTTCAGTGGCCATCGGTCCGGTTCTGGGCGGCGTCCTGATAGAGCTGGGCGGACTTGATTTAGGCTGGCGCCTGACCTTTCTGGTAAACGTGCCAATAGGTATTCTGGTATTGATTCTGGCTTTCAAATGGTTTCCAAGACCACTTATACGCAGCTTGAACAAGTCTGCTGATAAGTCAGGCAAGCATGGTAGTTTGTGGTCACTCGACCCGGTAGGTTCGATATTATTGGGCCTGGCCGTACTAACCGTGTTGTTTCCATTTATGGAATCACGCAGCTCACCGTTGACGTGGCTGTTATTGCCAGCAGGGTTTTTATTGCTCGGCTTATGGGTTGGCTGGGAGCGTTACATGGCGCGTAAAGGCTATAGCCCAATGGTAGATCTGGATATATTTTCTACCCCCAGTTTTACCAATGGTGTGCTTATCATGACCCTGTATTTTCTGGGCATGACCAGTATATGGGTGTTGATTGCCATATACATCCAAGAAGGCCTGGGCATGAGCGCGTTGCAGTCTGGCCTGTTTGGCATACCCTCAGCCCTGCTATCGTCCTGGGCGGCAGACTGGGCTGGCCGGCGGGTAATGCGTTATGGCCGCAAAATAGTTATCAGTGGGATCTGGATCGCCATAAGCGGCCTGGCATTGAGCATAGGGGTTGTTTATCTGCAGGAGCTTGGCCTGGTCAGTATCTGGTGGCTGGTGCTCACGCTGTCATTGGTAGGCATTGCACAAGGTTCTGTTATTAGTCCGAATCAGACCTTGACATTAATGGACGTCCCCCTGGATTATGCCGGCAGTTCGGGCGCCATTATGCAAACCGGCCAGCGCATAGGTACATCAATCGGCATAGCGATAATTACCGCCGCGGTATTCAGCTCATTAAGTTTAACGACCTGGGCGCGTGCCACGATGATAGGGTTCAGCTTTATTATCGTGGTCATGCTCATAGCCCTGGCGCTGGCATACAAGGATTTACACTCCAGAAGAATGGCCGGGCGAGCCAGCAGCCGCAGCAGTAACGTAGCTGGCTGATGCGGCTAAAGCCCAGGGCCACAGGCTAATTATGCACCATACGCAAGTATTGTCTATGGCGCTCGTACTGATCCAGCACGTCACTTATCACGGCGGCCTGCGACCATCCCATAATGTCATAATCCTGCCCACCTTCGCGCAAATAAACCTCTGCCCTATAGTAGCGCTGGTTTTCTTCGTTGGCGGGCTCTTCGACCGTCACTGCTGGACGCATTTGCGCCAGCAGACGCACCGCGTACTCAAAATCCAGATATTCACCACGGTGATGGACGTGCAATAAACAGCCTTTTAATTCGCCATCTTTGCGCTCTATACTGACCTCACTGCTCAAACCTTGAGACTCAAGCTCTTTGGCAACCGCGTCTAACGATGGCTGCACTACGTTTTGCAAGTATTCGATTACTTTGGCACGATCAGGCATACGCACAATATTTTGCAAGCGATTTTGCCACGACTCGCGTGGGCTTGGCGCGGGTGCACGAGTAACCGTCTGGAAGCGTATGCGATGCTTGGTAACATCCAGTTTTAATGCTTTAAACACCCCCCACAAGGAAAGCAGCAGAATTACTGAAAATGGCAAAGCGCTGGCTATAGTAGCGGTTTGTAGTGCCTCCAGGCCATCGGCCAACAGCAATGCTATGGCTACTACACCCATGAGCAACGACCAGAAGATACGCTGCCATACGGGCGAGCGCGGCGCACCGTTAGAAGCCAGCAAGTCAACCACCAGGGCGCCCGAGTCGGCCGAGGTGACAAAAAACACCAGGACCATAATAATGGCTATAAATGACGTGATGCTGGCTAAAGGCAAGTGCTCCAAAAAAGCGAATAAAGCCAGGGAGCTGTCCTGTAACACAATTTCAGCAAAACCTTTGACCTGATCGACCAACAGCAAGTGAATAGCAGTATCGCCAAAAACCGTCATCCAGATAAGAGTAAAGCCAGTAGGCACCAATAGCACGCCACGCACAAAGTCGCGAATCGTACGGCCACGTGAAATCCTGGCGATGAACAGCCCCACAAAAGGCGACCAGGCTATCCACCAACCCCAATAAAACAAGGTCCAGCCACCAATCCAATCGGTGGGCTCATAGGCATACAGGTTAAATGTTTTACTAACAATTTCGGACAGGTACTCACCAGTATTTTGTACAAAAGTTTGCAGCAAAAAGACGGTAGGTCCGAGCACCAGCACAAACAGCAATAACGCTACTGCCAAGGCAAGATTGGTCTCGGACAATATACGTATGCCACGATCCAGGCCGCTGGCAACGGATATGGTGGCCAGCAGGCTGGCACCAATTATCAGTACGATTTGCACGCTTAAGCTTACCGGCAGGCCAAACAAATGGTTCAAACCGCTATTGATCTGCGCCACGCCCAGACCCAAGGAGGTGGCTATACCAAAAACCGTGCCGATAATTGCAAAAATATCCACGGCGTGGCCAATAGGTCCGTAAATACGCTCACCTATTAATGGATACAAAGCCGAGCGCAAGGTTAGTGGCAAGCCGTGCCGGTAGCTGAAAAACGCCAATATCAGGCCAACAATGGCGTATACCGCCCAGGCATGCAGGCCCCAGTGGAAAAAAGTGATATTCATCGCCTGGCGCGCTGCCAGTACCGTACCAGCATCGGCCTCGGGTGGCGCCAGATAGTGCATAACTGGTTCAGCCACGCCAAAAAACATCAAGCCTATACCCATGCCTGCTGAAAACAGCATGGCAAACCAGGTCACGTCTTTATAGTCGGGCTGGCTGTGATCTGGCCCAAGCTTTATGTCACCGTAACGGCTAATAGCCAGAAATACTATAGCCAGCAGAATAATGGCTACGGTCAGAATGTAAAACCAGCTGGCGTTGGCAAGAATCCACTCCTGCGTGCCATTAAAAACCAATTGTGCCCGTGCGGGTAGCAAAATAGTAAATAAAACTGTGCCTAGAATGAAGGCAGCGGCGGTGTAAAAAACTGGTGGGTATAGTGTTTTTCGCAAAACCAGATTTCTCCATGAGGTTTGTGTGCACTTCAGGATACCGATCTAAGCAGGTAATATCAAATAAAACCAATGCTTTGGCTGTTACACTATAAATACAGCTATCATGTTGGCTTGCAAGGTAAATCCTTACTCGATTTACCAAATTCATCGATTATAAAACTTACAATAATTAACAAAGCGGGGCCAGATATGGAAGAGTTTTTCTCGTTTGCCTTTATTCTTGTGCTGGTTGCCATTGGCATCGTATTTACCGGGGTAAAAATCGTACCGCAGGGGCAAAAATGGACTATTGAGCGTATGGGGCGCTACACCAAGACCCTGGATGCCGGTTTGGGGATAATCATTCCCCTGATAGACCGGGTCGGCAAAAAGCTATCGGTTATGGAATCGGTGCTGGATGTACCTGAGCAGCGCGTGATTACCAAGGATAACGTAGCCGTGGTGGCCGATGGCGTGGTTTTTTATCGTATCGACGACCCTTCCAAGGCGGCCTACCAGATCACCGACCTGACGAGCGCCATTGTTAATCTCACCACCACCAACTTACGCTCGGTATTGGGTGAGATGGACCTCGATAGCATGCTTAGCAACCGCGAGCTGATCAACAAAAAATTATTGGATGTGGTGGATACCGCGACTTCGCCCTGGGGGGTAAAAATCACCCGCATAGAAATCCGCGACCTCAGCATTTCAGCCGAGCTACAAGAGGCCATGAACCTGCAAATGACCGCCGAGCGCAGGCGTAGAGCGATGGTCACTGAAGCATCTGGCAAGCGTGAGGCCGAAATCCAGCTGGCAGAAGGCGAAAAACAGGCGGCGATCTTGCGCGCTGAAGGGCAAAAGGCTGCAGCCATTCTGAATGCCGAGGCGCGCGAGCGCGAGGCCCAGGCCGAGGCCCAAGCCACCACGGTGGTATCGGCAGCGATTAGCACGGGCGACATCCAGGCCATTCAGTACTTTTTAGGCGTCAAATACGTGGACGCTTTGCGTCAAATTGGTAGCGCAGACAACAGCAAGCTGGTGTTGATGCCTCTCGAAGCCGGTGGTATTACCGGTGCCGTCGCAGGGGTTGCCGAAGTGCTTAAAAATAGCGACAAAGGCTAGGGGCAGAATCAGCCATGGATATAGTTTTTGCAAGCCCCTTTGCCTGGTTTATCGCTAGTCTGGTATTAATGGGGCTGGAGCTGGTACTACCGGGGGTGTTTTTGATCTGGATAGGTATCGGCGCTGCCATCGTAGGCTTGTGCCTGACGGTTTTGCCTGAACTGTCATTGGCCTTGCAGCTGGTTATTCTGGCGCTTGCCATGCTGGCTTCGGTCTATCTTGGCGTAATCGTACAAAGGCGCCGCACATCCGACCCTGCCAGCGGCCTGAACGCTGGTTTACACTATTACATTGGCCGCCAGGCCGAAGTCGATACCGACTTTAGCGCTGGCCACGGCCGCGTGCGTATTGATGACACCTGGTATACCGCTTCCAGTAAGCGCCAGTTGCGCGCCGGCGAGCGCGTAACCGTTACCGATGTAATAGATGGGATCCTGCAAGTTGACTAAACACATTGACGTCGATCAGCTCTCCAGCCTGCGTGACATGTTACGCTGGGCGGTCAGCAATTTTAATCAGGCTGGCCTGGTCTTTGGCCATGGCAGCGCCAGCGCCTGGGACGAAGCGGTGTATTTGCTGCTACATAGCCTGCACTTACCACTGGACACCCTTGAGCCTTTTCTGGACGCCCGCATGCTTGCCAGCGAGCGTGCTAGCTACGCGCAGTTGATACGCACCCGTATCAGCACCCGCAAACCAGCCGCTTATCTCACTGGCGAGGCGTGGCTACAAGGCTTGCGATTTTTGGTGGACGAGCGGGTAATAATCCCACGCTCACCGATAGCCGAGCTGTTAGCCGAGCAACTACACCCGTGGATTGATGACCCGGGTAGCATCAACAGGGTGCTGGATCTCTGTACTGGTTCAGGCTGCCTAGCGGTTCTGGCTGCCCTGAGTTTTCCCAACGCTAGCGTTGATGCCATTGACCTGTCCACGGCAGCCTTAGAGCCGGCGCGGCAAAATATCGCCCTACACGACTTGCAGGCACGCGTGCACACCGTACACAGCGATTTATTCCAACAGCTGCCGGAAGCCACCGTATACGACTTGATTATTTGCAACCCGCCTTACGTAAACGCCCAGGCGATGGCCACATTGCCGCCCGAGTACCGCCACGAGCCAGCCATGGCGTTGGCTGGTGGTGTAACAGGTATGGATTTGGTCGGTCAGATTTTGCAGCAGGCCCGCCAATACCTGAGCACCGACGGCTTGCTGGTGCTGGAAATCGGCCATGAACAAGCAAATTTCGAAGCCTGTTTCCCCACTCTCGAGCCGCTTTGGCTGAGCACCGCAACGTCCTCAAACCAGATAATGCTATTACGAGCCGAGCAATTACCACAATGATACGTGCAACTGGTTTAAGTCTGCGACGCGGCACCAAGATTTTGCTCGACGAGGCCGATTTTGTTATTCATCCTGGTGAGCGCGTTGGCATCGTAGGCAAAAATGGGGCTGGCAAAACCTCTCTTTTCAAACTCATACTGGGCGCGCTCGACGCCGATGCTGGCAAGCTGGAAATACCCACCGCATGGCGCGTAGCCAGCGTGCAGCAAATCGTCCAGGATACCGAGCGCGCCGCCAACGAGTTTGTGCTCGATGGTGACCAGCATCTGCGCCACTTGCAAGTCCAGCGCGCTGCTTTAAGCCCGGACGATGGCCAGGCCATCGCCGAGCTTGAAGCCGCCCTGGTAGAAGCCGGGGCTTATAGCGCCCCTGCGCGTGCCGAGCAATTACTGGCCGGACTGGGATTTGCGCCACAGCAGTGGCAGCAACCAGTCAAGAGTTTTTCCGGGGGTTGGCAAATGCGTATCGCCCTGGCACGGGCATTAATGGCGCCGTCTGAGCTTTTGTTGCTGGATGAACCAACCAACCACCTGGATCTCGACGCCATGCTATGGCTGGAGCGCTGGCTGAGTTCCTACCCCGGTACCGTACTGTTAATTTCGCACGATACCGAATTTCTCGATAGCGTAGCGCGCAGTATTTTGCACTTTGAGCAGCACAAGCTGATTCGTTACAAAGGGGGCTACCAGGAATTTAGCGTGCAGCGGGCCGAACGCCTGCGCCAAAACCGTTTGGCTATACAGCGCCAAGAACGCGCAAGCGCCCATTTGCAGACCTTTATAGACCGTTTCAAGGCCAAAGCCAGTAAGGCCAAACAGGCGCAAAGCCGCGTCAAGGCCTTGGCTCGTATGCAAAGCCTGACCCCGCTGGCGCTGGAGTCTGGTATCAACATCAGGCTGCCTGAACCTATATCCAGCCCAGACGTGTTGTTAAGCCTCAAAAATGCCGAGCTTGGTTATGGTAATGGCACGGGCGCCGGCACAAGCGTGCTGCATGACGTTAAGCTGGCGCTACGTTCAGGCAGCCGCATCGGTGTATTGGGCGTAAACGGCGCAGGCAAGAGCACTTTGATAAAAACATTGGCGGGCGAACTAACCCCTTTGAACGGGCAATATCACGCCGCCAAAGGCCTGGTAGTCGGCTACTTTGCCCAGCAACAGCTGGATATGCTAAACGCTGAACTCAGCCCGTTGCAACACTTTGCCCGTATAGCACCAGAGACACGCGAACAAGAGCTGCGCAATATGCTTGGCGGCTTTGGCTTTAGTGGCGACGTGGTAAGCCAGCCCGTAGCCCCTTTATCCGGCGGCGAAAAAGCGCGCCTGGCGCTGGCCCTGGTAGTCTGGCACAAGCCCAATTTATTACTGCTTGACGAGCCCAGCAATCACCTCGATGTAGAGACCCGCGAGGCTTTAACCAGGGCACTGGCCGAATATTCTGGCAGCTTGCTATTGGTTTCGCACGACCGTCATTTATTGCGCACTACGGTGGACAGCTTTTGGATTGTTGCCGACGGTAAAATCCAGGAATTCGATGGTGACCTGGATGATTACCGCAGCTGGCAGCAAACCAACGCCGCGACCGCTCAAAAGCGCTCTAGTGTACAGGCCGCCAGCCAGACTTCGCGTAAAGAGCTACGGCGCGAACAGGCTGTAGCACGCCAGGAGCTGGCTAAACAGCGCAAACCCCTGGAACAACGCCTGGCAAAACTCGAAACGCAAATGGGTAAGCTGGAACAACGGCTCGCCGAATTAAATGCGCTCGTGGCCCAGGACGACTTTTATGGCGAGGCCTACAAGGCCAGGCGCCCGGATATACTCGCAGAACACGGCGAACTAGGTAAGTCTTTAAGCACCTGCGAAGAAGACTGGCTGCAGCTGCAGGAGCAGTTGGAAGCTTTATCCTGACGGCACGGCTTTAATCCAAAACTTTCAGCTTGGCCACAGCCAAAGCCAGGGTTTTGGTGCCAACCTGGGCAAACTCTATACGCGCCTGGGCATCCGCACCCGAGCCGCTCAGGCTCAAGACCGTACCTTCGCCAAAACGGTCATGGCTTACCCGGCTGCCGACATCGAAAATTTGCCCGCCTACGCTAATCTGCATGGCCTGGGAGCGTGGGCTGCGGGGCGCAAACTGCTTACCAGCATCGGTTTGCCAGCCCCCCAGGCCACGTCTAAAAGCGCCACCCCAGGTATTTTGCTCTGGCATTTTCTGGCGCGGGCCAAGCCATTGCAAATGCTCTTCAGGAATCTCATCGAGGAAACGCGAGCGCAAGGCATAGCGCGTTTGCCCATGCAACATACGGCTTTGCGCCAGGCTTAAGCTAAGCCGTTGACGAGCCCGCGTAAGCGCCACGTACATTAAGCGGCGTTCTTCCTGCAGGCCATCGCTATCGAGCAAACTGTTTTCATGCGGGAACAGGCCCTCTTCCATACCGGTTATATACACGCAATCAAACTCAAGTCCTTTGGCGGCGTGTACCGTCATTAACTGTACGGCGTCCGTACCCGCCTGAGCCTGGTTATCACCGGCCTCCAGGGTAGCGTGGCTGAGAAAGGCACCCAAGGGCGACATTTCGCCGCCCTCTGGCAGCTGTGCGGCCGGCAGGTTTTGCAAGCTGGCCTCATTGGCAAAGGCCAAAGCGGCATTCACCAGTTCTTGCAGGTTTTCCAAACGCTCCTGGCCCTCGCGCTCGGCCTGATAATGGGCCTCCAAACCGCTATGATGTATGACGTGGCCGATTAATTCAGGTAAATCCAGGCTCTCGGCGGCGTGCCTGAGCTGGCTGATAAGGCCCAGAAAACGTCCAAAACTGGCCCCCGCCTTGCCACTTACGTAAGGCACCGCCGCAGCCAGGCTAATACCATACTGCTGCGCGTTTGCACTTAATTGCTGCTGGCTGCGCGCACCAATACCACGCGTAGGGAAATTAACCACCCGCAGCCAGGCGGTATCATCGTCGAGGTTATCTACCAGGCGCAAATAAGCCAGCACGTGCTTGACCTCCTGGCGCTCGAAAAATCGCAGCCCACCGTATACTCTATAAGGTATTTGGGCCGAAAACAACGCGTGCTCCAAGGCTCGCGACTGGGCGTTGCTGCGATACAAAAGGGCTATCTCGTGGGCCACCTGCCCCTGACGCAGCAAGTCGTGGATTTCGTCAGCCAGAAACTGGGCTTCGAGCGTGTCCGAGGGCTGTTCTATAACGCGCAGCCGCTCTCCTGGGCCGGCCTCGGTCCAGAGATTCTTGCCCAAACGGCCATGGTTGTGTTGAATCAGGGCATTTGCGGCGTCAAGTATGTGCCCCTGGGAGCGATAGTTTTGTTCTAGCCTGATGACGTTGCCAGCCGCGTAGCGGCGTTCAAAATCGGCCATATTACCTACGTGTGCACCCCGAAACGCATATATCGACTGGTCATCATCACCGACCGCAAAAACCGGGATACTACCGCCAGATAACAGCATCAACCAGCGATACTGCAAAATATTGGTATCCTGAAACTCATCGACCAGAATATGTTTGAAACGGCTCTGATAGTGTTCACGCAACGTGGCGTCACGGCTTAAAAGTTCATAAGCACGCAGCAATAGTTCAGCAAAATCCGCCACCCCTTCGCGCTCGCACTGCTGTTGATAAGCCTCATACAAATCAGCCAAGTGGCGCGCGTGCCGGTCGCTGACATCGAGATCGGCTGGCCTTTGGCCATCCTCTTTGGCAGCATTGATCATGCGTTGCACATCGCGTGCCGGAAAATGATCGGTATCTACCCCTTTGGCTTTTAGCAAGCGCTTAATAGCCGATAATTGGTCAGCCTGATCCAGGATTTGAAAGTTCTGCGGCAATTTGGCCGCGCTATAGTGAGCGCGTAGCAAGCGGTTGCAAAGTCCATGAAAAGTACCGACCCACATGCCCTGGGTATTTATGGGCATTAAAGCCGTCAAACGCGATAACATTTCACGCGCGGCCTTATTGGTAAAAGTAACCGCCAGCAGGTTTTGTGCCTGCAGTTGCCCGCTTTGTATCAGCCAGGCCATGCGCGTAGTCAAGACCCTGGTCTTACCGCTGCCTGCCCCCGCCAGCACGAGCACATGCTGTAAGGGCTGGGTTACGGCCTGTTTTTGTTGCTCATTTAAACCTTCAATCATGGCTCTCTTTGTAATACAGCCGCGAAAAAACCATCTGTGCCATGCACATCCGGACGCAGCACTAAATAATCATCAGCCATACTTATCTCAATGCCGCGCTCGGCCAAAACAGCCGCGGCATTAGTTAGGCTGAAATTGCTATGCGCCGCCAAAAAGGCCTGTACCTGATCCTGATTTTCTTCTGGCAAGATACTACAGGTAGCGTAAACAAGGCGGCCGCCCGGACGCACACAGCTGGCAGCCTGACGCAAAATGCTGGCCTGGGTTTGGCATAACTGCTGAATAGTTTTAGGCTGCTGGCGCCACTTAAGATCAGGGTTGCGCCGCAACGTGCCCAGGCCGCTACAAGGAGCGTCCACCAGCACCCGGTGGGCTTTGGCACGCAAGCGTTTAACCCTTTGATCATTTTCGGCACTAATCACTACTGGAGTAATGTTAGATAGGCCACTACGCGCAAAACGAGGCTTGGCGCGCGCCAGCCGGGCAGCTGCTATATCAAAAGCATACAAGCGCCCACTGGAGCGCATTAACGCCCCCAGTAGCAAGGTTTTACCGCCGGCGCCCGCGCAATAATCAATCACCATTTCACCGCGCCGGGGAGCTACCAAAGCTGCCAATAACTGACTGCCTTCATCCTGGACCTCAATTTCACCGCGCTCAAACGCCGTCCAGCGATTTATCGGTGGGCGCCCGCGCAAGCGGATACCCCAAGGCGAATACGACATGGCTTGCGGCTGCCAACGCGCCTCGGGCCCCTGCTGCCAGACGGCCAGAATATCATCACGGCTGGTTTTAAGCGGGTTAACGCGTACGTCCAGATCAGCACTTTGGTGCAAGGCCTGCACTAAATCCTGGTATTTCGGCACGAGCTGCACCTGCTGTGCCAGCCAGTCAGGCCAGCTGTAACGAATGGCAAAAGGCAATGACTGTAAGCCGTCAAAGCCAAGCGCATCCTCAAGCCAGGCGCGCTCAGCAACGCTTAAGCCGGTATCTAACTGCGCCCGCTCCAACACCTTGGCTAAACCTAGTATGGCCAAACGGCGCGTATTCGAACCTGTACCGCCTAGCGCGAGCTGACGATACAAGCGTAAATTGCGCAATACATCAAAAACGGCCTCGGCTATTTGCGCCCGGTCGCGTGAACCAGCCTTGGACTGGGAGCGAAACCACTGGCTTAAAACGACATCCGCTGGTTGCGAAAAACTCAGCATTTGTTCCAACACCTGGGTCAATTGCTGCAAACGCACATATGTTGCAGATTTATTCATGGACATAAAGCAGCTCCTAGCCAAGCCCTATGGGGCTGTCCCTGCACCTGCACCGTAGCATCTTCTAGCAGTTGCACCCGGCCCTCTGCCAGCCAGCGCAACACCTGCACGTAAAGCGCGTGTTCTACGGGTAGCAAGCGTGCCGCCAGTGCTTCGGGCGTATCGCCCGCCAATACCGGGATAACCCCCTGGGCTATGATCGGCCCCTGATCCAACACGGGGGTGACAAAATGCAGCGTACAGCCATGCCACTGCACTCCTGCCGCCAAGGCCTGGGCATGGGTGGCCAAACCTGGAAAAACAGGCAACAAGGACGGATGGATGTTGATTATCTTACCGCTAAATTGTTTAACCAGCGGTGCGCCCAACACCCGCATAAAGCCAGCGAGCAAAATATAATCGAGCTCAAGCGTTTCAAGATAAGCCCCCAAAGCGGCATCAAAATCCGCCCGACTGGCAAACTTATTATGCTCTAACAGTTTGGTATTAATGCCTTGATCGTGGGCCCATGGCAGGCCCTCGGCGGCGCTGCGATTGGCAACCACGGCGCAGATCTGGACCGGTAGCCGCTCGGCACGCACCACCTCGACCAAAGCCTGCATGTTCGAGCCCCTTCCAGATATTAAAATGGCCACGCGTAATGGCCGTTTGGCGCTAGGCACCATAAAATTAAACTCCAGCATAAAATTAGACTTAATCTTTAATTGTAAACTGTGGCCTGTGAACAGTTCCCGTTTTTCCATCTATCGCCATTTGCCGCGCTTTGATAGCAACGCGGCCAGCGCCGTTACCATCGGTAATTTTGATGGCGTACACTGCGGCCATCAGGCCATTTTGCGCCAGCTTTGTCGGCACGCCCAGGCGCATGAGCTGCTGCCTACGGTGCTGACGTTTAGCCCACACCCAAGGGCTTTTTTTGCCCGGCGCAGCCAGCGGCCCGAGCTGATACCAATGCAAATAAGCAGCTTGCGCGACAAAGCCCAAAGCCTGTTTAAAAGCGGTATACGCCAAATGGTTATCATGCGCTTTAACCAGGCCCTGGCCGATATGGAGGCAGACGCTTTTGTCACACAATTCCTGGTGCACGGCCTAAACACCAAATGGCTGCTGGTAGGACAGGATTTTCGCTTTGGCCGCAGACGCAGCGGCGACATTGAGTTACTGCGCGAGCTGGGCGAAAAGCATGGCTTTGGCGTCCAGACCATTAATGATGTAACCGGTAGCGCTGGTCAACGAATATCCAGCACCAGTCTGCGCCAGGCTTTGGCCAGCGGTGATTTAAGCGCAGCCACCAGGCTATTAGGCCAACCCTTCAGTATCAGCGGCCACGTCGTGCATGGCCAAAAACTAGGCCGTAATCTGGGTTTTCCCACCTTGAATGTGCGTGTTCCCGAGCATAGCGCGGCGTGCCCCGGCATCTACGTGGCGCGCGTTCATGGTCTGGCTGCGGGCGCCCTGGACGCGGTTGCCAGCCTGGGCAAGCGGCCCAGCGTCGCTAGTGATGGCAGTCTTATACTCGAAGCCCATGTGCTTGACCGTCACGTTGACGCCTACGGTAAACTTGTGTGCATAGAATTACTGCAGTTTCTGCGGCACGAACAAACCTTTTCAAACCTTAACTCGCTCAGCGCCGCCATCTCGCAAGATGCCAACGACGCGCGTAAATATTTTGCCTCGAATGGACTACAAAAACACACTTAACCTGCTAGAGTCACCTTTTCCAATGCGTGGCAACCTGGCCAAACGCGAGCCGGGCTGGGTGGCCCAATGGCAACAAAAACAAGTTTATGCCTCGATTCGCAAGGCTGCTGCAGGGCGTCCAAAATTCATTTTGCACGATGGCCCACCCTATGCCAACGGTGATATTCACATAGGTCATGCGGTCAATAAAATTCTCAAGGACATAATCGTCAAAAGTCGCAATATGGCCGGCTTTGACGCCCAGTATGTGCCAGGCTGGGATTGCCATGGTATGCCCATCGAAATCCAGATAGAAAAAAAATACGGCAAAAACCTGCCCGTAGCCGAAGTACAGGCGCGCGCCAGGACCTATGCCTACGCGCAAATCGAGCGTCAACGCGAAGATTTCAAACGCCTGGGGGTGCTGGCCGAATGGGATAACCCCTACCTGACCATGAGCCCCCACAACGAAGCCGACGAGCTACGCGTATTGGGCGAGATACTACAAAAAGGCTTTGTATTCAGGGGCTTGAAGCCCGTTAACTGGTGCTTTGATTGCGGCTCGGCACTGGCCGAAGCCGAGGTCGAGTACGCCGATCGCAGCGATCCTTCCATTGACGTTGCTTTTGCATTTAACGACCCGGCTGCCGTAGCCCGCGCCTTTGGGTTAGAACAAGTAGCCGCTGGTGCTATTGTTATCTGGACGACAACCCCATGGACCATCCCGGCCAACCAGGCCTTGAATGTCCATCCCGAGTACGAGTACGCGCTGGTAAAACTGGATCACGCGCGTCCCACGGGCCAATTGCTCATTATGGCTGCCGAACTAGTCGAGCCTTGCCTGCAGCGCTGGGGCTTGCAGGGGCAGATTTTGGCGCAGGTTCCTGGCAGTAAGCTCCAAGGCCTGCAATTCAGGCACCCCCTTTACGCTCTTGATCCTGGCTATCAACGCCTGGCCCCGGTCCACCTGGGTGAATACGTCACACTCGACTCCGGTACCGGAGTGGTGCATTCCTCGCCCGCTTACGGTGTCGAGGATTTTATTTCTTGCAAGGCACACGGTCTGGCCGACCAGGATATCCTCAACCCGGTTATGGGCAATGGCGTATACGCCAGCAGCTTACCGCTATTTGGTGGGCAGTTTATCTGGAAGGCCAACCCGCACATCATAGAAGCGCTGCAGCAAGCCGGTAGCCTGCTGCACACAGAGGACATCAAGCACAGTTACATGCATTGCTGGCGCCATAAAACGCCAGTCGTTTACCGCGCTACCAGCCAATGGTTTGCCGGTATGGATATTGCCCCAAACCAAGGGCCGAGCCTACGTGAGATGGCTTTAAAAGGCGTGGAGAACACCGCTTTTTATCCATCATGGGGACGCGCACGCTTACATGCCATGATCGCCAACCGGCCCGACTGGACGCTGTCGCGCCAGCGCCAGTGGGGCGTACCCATGGCCTTTTTTGTGCACAAGGAAAGCGGCGAGTTACACCCACGTACCCCCGAGCTCATAGAGCAGGTGGCGCAGTTAATCGAGCAAGACGGCATAGAAGCCTGGCAAAGCCTTGATCCGCGTGATTTACTGGGTGACGAGGCCGAGCACTACGAAAAAAATCGCGACACGCTTGACGTCTGGTTTGACTCGGGCACCACCCATGCAACCGTATTAGGCGGCCAGAATCATGCCTTCAAGGGCTCGCATGCCAACCAGCTGGCCTGGCCCGCTGATCTTTATCTGGAAGGTTCAGACCAGCACCGCGGCTGGTTTCACTCATCGCTGCTAACCGGCTGTATGCTTTATGGTAGACCGCCTTACAAAGCCTTGTTAACACATGGCTTTGTAGTGGACGGCCAGGGCAAGAAAATGAGCAAGTCCGTCGGCAATGTGGTTTTCCCCCAAGAGGTTTCCAATACCCTGGGTGCCGAAATACTACGTCTCTGGACTGCGGCTACCGATTATTCCGGCGAGCTGTCGATCTCCAAACAAATTCTCGACCGCGTAGTCGAATCCTATCGGCGCATACGCAATACGCTTAAGTTCTTGCTTGGCAACCTGGCTGATTTTGATCCGCACAAGCATCTGCTTGAGATTGACCAAACCCTGGAGATTGACCGTTACGCCATAGTAATGACGGCAGCCATGCAAAAAGAAGTGCTGGCGGCCTACGAGCGCTACGAATTTCACACGGCGGTATCCAGGTTGCAGATATTTTGCTCCGAAGACTTGGGCGCTTTTTATCTGGATATACTTAAAGACCGCCTTTACACTACCGCCGCCGACAGCCATGCCCGTCATGCGGCCCAAACCGGGCTGTATCACGTAACCCAGGCGCTGCTGCGCCTGCTGGCCCCCATACTGTCATTTACTGCCGAAGAGGCCTGGGCTGATTTACACGCCAACCAGGCTGACACCCCGAGCATTTTCACGACCCTTTTTCATGCCTTGCCGCTACCCCAGGACGCGCCCGCTTTAGCCCCCAGATGGCAGCGTTTGCGCGCCATTCGTGCCGCGGCGATGCGCGCCATAGAAGACGTGCGCAGCCGTGGCGCAATCGGTTCATCACTGGCGGCCGAGCTCAGCTTTCAGGCCAGTGGCCCAGACTTGGAGCTACTGCAAAGCTTGGGCGCAGACTTACGCTTTGTTATGCTGGTTTCGAATACCCAGGTGCTACCCGCTGATGGTGCTATCGCTATCGAGGTACATGCCAGTGAGCACGCCAAGTGCGGTCGCTGCTGGCATCACGTCGCCAGCGTCGGCAGCAACCCGGAACACCCGCAACTTTGCAGCCGTTGTGTTGACAATCTCTATGGCGATGGCGCAAGCCGCACACATGCCTAAAGCCAGGTTACTGTTCTGGCTGGTTCTGGCCGGGCTGGTCGTAGTTCTGGACCAGCTCAGTAAAGCCCTGGTTCAAGGCCAGCTGCTGTTTGCCGAGCGCGTAGAGGTACTGCCTGTTTTTGACATTACCCTGCTCTATAACAGCGGCGCTGCATTTAGCTTGCTGGCCGACGGCGCTGGCTACCAACGCTGGTTTTTTACGTTAATTGCGGTACTTGCTACTGTATTAATCGTATACTGGCTCAATAAAAATCCACAGCAAAAATTATTTTGTACCGCTTTAAGCTTAATCCTGGGCGGTGCTATCGGCAACGCATGTGACCGTTTGCTGCACGGCCATGTAACCGATTTTTTATTGTTCTACTATAACAACTGGTATTTTCCGGCATTTAATGTAGCAGATATTGCCATTAGCTGCGGTGCCGTATTGCTGATACTGGACGAAATCCGTCACGTACGACAACGCCGCAAAACAAGCACTTAATAGGCGGCACATAAAGAGGTAGATATGCAGGAACTGGCTGGCAAACGCATAATTCTCGGCTTAACTGGCGGTATAGCCTGTTATAAAGCGGCGGACCTGCTACGCCGCTTACAGGAGCACGGCGCCAGCGTTGACGTGGTAATGACCCAGGCGGCCACCCACTTCATCACCACTACCACCATGCAGGCACTGGCTGGGCGCCGGATATGGCTGAACCCCTGGGACGACCGCATGGATAACAATATGGCTCATATCAATCTGAGCCGCGGTGCGCACGCTATTTTGGTAGCACCAGCCAGCACCAACTTCATGGCGCGCGTCGCTCATGGACTGGCCGATGACCTGCTCAGCACTTTATGCGTTGCCAGGGGTGCGGTACCTTTATTACTGGCCCCGGCGATGAACCACGAGATGTGGACCAACCCGGCCACCCAACGTAATGTTGCCCTACTACAGCAAGACGGCATACAAATCATTGGACCCGCGTCGGGCAGTCAGGCCTGCGGCGAAACCGGCACGGGCCGCATGGTAGAACCACAGCAAATCCTCACTGCCCTGATTGCCTCATTTCAGCCCAAGCTGTTGACTGGACGCAAAGTACTGCTTACCGCCGGACCGACCAACGAAGTCATAGACCCGGTACGGGTTTTAAGCAACCGCTCCTCGGGCCGCATGGGTTACGCCTTGGCACGTGCGGCACATGACGCCGGCGCCCAAGTCAAGCTGGTATCCGGGCCATGCTGCCAGCCCGTCCCGGATGGCGTAGACGTCGTACAGGTAAGCAGCGCGCGCGAAATGCACGCCGCGGTAATGGCCTCAGCCCAGCAAGCTGACATTTTTATTGCAGTTGCCGCGGTAGCGGATTGGGGCATAGCCAACCCGGCCACCAACAAATTGAAAAAACAAGCCAATGGCACGCCACCACAGCTGCAATTCGTACAAAACCCCGATATTCTTGCCGCGGTGGCGGCCTTGCCAAATGGTCCATGGTGCGTAGGGTTTGCCGCCGAAACCGAAAACCTATATGCCAACGCCCAAGCCAAGCGGCAACGCAAAGGCGTGCCCATGATTATTGGCAATCTGGCCCAACAGGCCATGGATAGTGAGACTACCGAGCTGGTGATTTTTGACGCCAACGGCGCGCACCCTTTGGCACGCCAGCACAAACTGCAGGCAGCGCGTGCGCTGATCACCGAAATAGCCAAGCAGATTCAAAACAAGCGCAGCTAAGGAGCGACCTACATGCACAAACGTCTGATCGAAACCCGCATAGTTAACCCCCTGCTGGGTACCAGCCTGGTGCCACTACCTGACTATGCTACCGATGGCGCCGCCGGCATGGATTTGCGTGCTTGTATCGAACAGCCTGAAGTCTTATCCCCAGGAGAGCGGGCAGCGATACCTACCGGTATGGCACTGAATATGATGGACCCAGGTCTGGTAGCCATTGTGGCCTCACGCTCCGGTTTATCCCTTAAACACGGCATACGCGTAGCTCAAGGCATAGGCGTAATCGACGCCGACTATCATGGCGAGATAAAAGTTTTATTGGCTAACGACGGCCAGCAATCCTACACCATCCAGCCGGGCGAGCGCATAGCTCAGCTGCTTTTTACGCCGGTAGTCCAGGTAGGTTTGCATCTGGTAGGTACCTTTAGCTGCGCGACGGTGCGCGGTGAGTCAGGCTTTGGTAGTACCGGGTACAAGTAATGTCTTGTTCTTACTATAGGCAATAACCCGAGTTGCACTGTTTTTTTTGCAGTGGTTATACTTCGACATATTATTGGTTATCCACAAACTGATTTTAGGTTATAAGGATAAACATAAAAGGTTAACCCACCCAACTCCGTCAATAAGGAGACACACATGAGCAGGCTGAAACAACTTTCAACCCTATCCGCCGCAATGCTGCTAGCCATGGGCAGCAGCGCCGTTTTGGCTGCAGACGGTCCCATCAAAATTGGTGTTCAGGCACCGATCACAGGCGAGTACGCTGCCGAAGGCCAAGGTATTGAAAATGGCGTTCGTTTGATGGTCAAACAAATCAACGCCGACGGCGGTTTGTTAGGCAGGCAGCTGGACGTGATAGTCTGCGACGACGAAGGCAAGGCTTCGCAAGCGGCGATTTGCGGGCGCAGGCTCGTCAATGATGGCGTAATTGCCGTTATCGGCACTTACACCAGTGGCGCCGCTCTGGCTGCAGCACCCATATACGCTTCTGCCAACGTCATCCAGACCTCTGACGGTACGGCCGACGAACTCACGCAACGCGGCTGGGACACTTTTTTCCGCAACGCCCCGCCAAACAGCGATGAAGCCACTTTTGCCGCTGACTACCTGGTTAACGTCAAAGGTTATAAACGTATTGCCATCCTGAGCGATCACTCCAGCTACGCCACCGGTCTGGCTAAAGCCACGTCAGCAGCGATCAAGGAGGCCAAAGGCAACATAGTCGCCGAGGACTTCATCAACGCCGGCACCCAGGATTACACCGCTGTTTTAACCAAACTAAAATCCGAACAGCCTGATGCCCTGTTCTTTTCTGGCTACTACACCGATGGTGGCCTGATTAAGGCACAGATGAAGCAATTGGGTATGGATACCGTCTTTATCGGGGGTGACGCCAACCAGAATGCTGACTTTGCCAAGATTGCCGGTAATGCCGCAGCCGGTACTATCATCGTCAATATTCCCGCCCCGGAAAACCTGCCCTACCCTGAAGCTAAGAAGTTTCTGCAGGATTACGTCCAGGAGTTTGGCTCCGAGCCACCAAGCATTTACACCTTTACCAATGCCGATGGCTTTAAGGGTGTGATCGAGGCTATTAAAGCCACTGCCAGCACGGACACGGCCAAGCTCATCCCCTGGCTGCACGCCATGCCCCAGCCCATTAATTATCTCACCGGTCCTTTTACCTGGGATAAGGTTGGCGAGCGCATAGGTAGCCCCATGTCTGCCTTCGAAATTCAGGCTGACGGCAGTTACAAAATCGTTTACCCGGAATAAGCGCAGGCCCACTTCGACTGCCCCCTCGTTTTATACGTTAAGACTTGGGGGCATTAATTTTTACAAGCCTTGGCAGCTAAAAGGCTGGAACGCCGCAGAGCGCGGCCAATTATGGGACCCGACCAATGGATTTTATACTCCAACAATTCATCAACGGGGTAACAGTCGGTGGCATCTACGCCTTGATCGCTCTTGGTTACACCATGGTTTATGGCGTACTCAAGATGATTAACTTTGCCCACGGCGATTTATGCATACTGGGGGCCTTCATCGGCCTGACTGCAATTACCTCTGGAACCGTAATAGGCCTGCCTATGTGGGTCCTGTTGCTGCTAGCCTTTCTAATAGCCGTATGTCTGGTAGCCGTGGCCGGCACCCTGCTGGACCAGCTGGCTTATAAACCACTACGCAAAGCCCACCGCCTATCGGCTGTGGTATCGGCTCTGGGCGCCTCGATGCTGATCGAAAACGGCATTATGCTCATCTGGGGCCCGAACGTGCGCGTTTTTCCAAGCAATTTATTGCCCAGCTACGACTGGCAGATTGCCGGAGCGCATATAAGCTTTATCCAGTTAGTGATAATAGTTGGCGCATTTGTACTCATGGCGCTGCTTTATTATTTTGTTCATCATACCCGTCTGGGTACGGCCATCCGGGCCAGTGCCATCGACCAGGACGCTGCACGCCTGATGGGCATTAATGTCAACCGGGTAATTGCCCTGGTCTTTATCATCGGCCCGGCCCTGGGCGCCATTGGCGGGCTGTTCATTGGCCTGTATTACCGCCAGACCTACTTTACCATGGGCTGGTCGTACGGCCTGAATGCTTTCATCGCGGCCATTATTGGCGGCATTGGCAACATACCTGGAGCTATGTTGGGGGGCCTGTTATTAGGCTTGTTCAATGCCTTTGCTGCAGGTTACATATCCAGTTCATGGCAAGACGCCATAACCTTTAGCCTGCTGATATTCATATTACTTGTGCGCCCCACTGGTTTGTTGGGCGAACGCGTGGCCGAAAAGGTGTAAGTATGCAAACTACCGACACACAAACTCAAGCGGGCACGCCCACTGCCCAAAGTCCGGTCAAGCGCGGGCGCAAGCGCACATATTTGGGCTGGCTGGGCATATTGCTCTGGATTATTGGCCTGGGCGTGCCATCAGTTATGTCGCCAGCCTGGATTACCATAGGCGGCATTTTTGCCATTTACGCCATAGTTGCGCTATCCCAGGATATAGTCCTGGGACGCGCTGGTATGTATGACATGGGCCACGCCGTATATTTCGGCATCGGAGCCTATACCACGGCGATATTGTCGATGAGCTTTGGTTGGCCTGTACTGTGGACTACGCCAGTGGCAATATTGCTGGCGGCGGCCTTTGGCGCGGTACTCTCAGCACCAATCGTAAAGCTGCGCGGCGATTACCTGCTGGTAGTTACCATAGGCTTTAACTCCATTTTTGTGCTGGCCATGCAAAATAATATTTTTGGTCTGACCGGTGGCGCCGACGGCTTATTTGGTATTAGCGGACCGACGTTTTTTGGCAAAATGTACGGTAGTCAAAGCGACCTCTTTTACCTGAACTGGGTAGTATTGGCAATCGTGCTTTGGCTCATGCGTAACCTGGACCACTCAGCCTTGGGGCGCACCTTTAGGTATATCAAGCATGACGAATTAGCCTCTAGCACCCTGGGGGTCAACGCCCGTAAATACAAGGTTGCGGCCTTTACCCTATCCGCTGCCCTGGCAGGCCTGGCAGGCACCTTGTTTGCCATGCAGCTTTCGGCGGTAAGCCCTGGGTCTTTTAAATTTACCGACTCAGTAGTGCTGTTCGCCATAGTCCTGGTAGGTGGCCAGGCTTCTGTACCAGGCGTTTTACTGGGCACTGCCATGATGTTCGTGGTACCGCAAATCTTCAGTGAGTTTGCCCAATACCGCTACTTCGTATTCGGTATCGCCATGATTCTGGTAATGATTCTTCGGCCACAGGGCATATGGCCTGCACCCAAGGGGACGATACGATGAGCCAAGCCAGCCCTTTATTGGAACTTAAAGATATAGGCATAAGCTTTGGCGGCCTGCGGGCGGTCGACCAGCTTAGCTTCAGCGTACAGGAAGGTCAGATCGTTGGCCTGATCGGGCCCAACGGTGCTGGTAAGACCACCGTCTTTAATATGATTACCGGCGTTTACCAACCTACCGACGGCAAGGTGTTCTGGCAAGGTCAGGATATTACCGGCCTGCCGCCACACCTGATTGCCAAGGTCGGCATTAGACGCACTTTTCAGACCATTCGCCTGTTTCAGGATATGACGGTACTGGAAAACGTGATTGCCGGCCAGCATCTAAGTATTCACCAATCCTGGTGGCAGGCCCTGTTAAGCACCCCGGCGCAAAGGCGCGAAGAACAGGACTTGGTCAAAAACGGCATGCAGGTGTTGGAACAGCTGGATTTAGCCGATGTAGCCTACGAGATTGCCACCTCTTTACCCTACGGCGTACAGCGCCGGGTGGAGATGGCGCGCACGCTGGTGGCCAAACCCAAGCTGATTATTCTGGACGAACCAGCTGCCGGCTTAAACGAACAGGAATCCGTGGCACTCAACCAGACGATCAAATCTATCCGCGACATGGGTATAACTATTATCCTGGTCGAGCACGATATGAGCGTGGTAATGAACGTAACCGATCATATAGTAGTCATTAATTTTGGCAAGAAAATTGCCGAGGGCAATCCCGAGCAGATTCGTAGCAATCCGGTGGTAATCGAGGCATATCTTGGGCAGGATGAGGATGACGACCCAGACGGCCCCATAAGCTCTGTAGACCATAGCCAGGACCTGCCATTAAGTCCTGAAAACCCCGAGCAGGTGAGAACATGACCAAACACTTACTGGAAATCAACGATCTGCGTGTAAATTATGGTCATATAGAGGCCCTTAAAGGCATATCACTACAGGTAGCAGAAAAGGAAGTAGTAGCTATTTTGGGCGCTAATGGCGCGGGCAAAACTACCTTAATGCGCACCCTGAGCGGCTTATTAAGCCCCAAATCAGGCAGCATAAAATTTGATGGCCAGGAAATCACCCGCTTAGGTGCCGACCGCATAGTTCGATTAGGCATCAGCCAGTCACCCGAGGGACGACGCGTTTTTGGGGTGCTTACGGTCGCTGAAAACCTGCATATGGGCGGTTTTACCAGGCCACCAGCAGAAATTGAAGCTAGCTGCGAATACGTTTACAAGATCTTTCCGCGCCTATACGAGCGGCGCGCACAATTGGCTGGCACATTATCTGGCGGCGAGCAGCAAATGTTGGCTATTGGCCGGGCCTTGGTGACCAAGCCACGCCTGCTGCTACTGGATGAACCAAGCCTGGGGCTGGCCCCTATAGTGGTGCGCGATATTTTCAAGGTCCTGGCCGATGTACGCGATACCGGCGTGACCATCCTGATCGTCGAGCAAAACGCCCGTATGGCCTTAAAGCTGGCTGATCGCGGTTATGTGCTGGAGGTAGGCCGCATGTCTCATGAAGGGCCGGCCAAAGAACTTTTGGCCTCACCCGAAATCCAGGCAGCCTACCTGGGCCACTAGCTAATAGTCATCAGGCTGGCGTTACCGCCAGCCGCCGCAGTATTTATACACAGGGCAAGTTCACGCACCAGCATTTCCTGCGGGTACTGCTTGCCGGCCGCGATCTCATCGGCGCGTAACGCCAACACCGGGACTATGGGGCCATTGCGCTCGGCCATTGCCGCCACCATGGCTTGTAAATCGTCACCATCGCCTTCAAACAGCACCACGTCAAACGCAGCCTGGGCCAAATCCTGGGCGCTTACCCATTCAAGCTGGGCTTGCTCGGGCTGTTGGGCAAAAAACTCACGCACCTGGGGATTATCCAGCCATAGCATGGCATTTGCGCTTTGTGTACAGGCCTGTATTTGCGCCTGCGCGCCAGCGGCGCTGTTGGCACGGCAAAGTACTATACCCCTAGGTTTGAGAAAATAATCATTACTTTCGCCAGTTGGGCCCGGCAGGCTTAAATAAACCTCTGCGTTGCCAATACCGTCTTGTTGTATCGGCAAGCCGACCGGCCCTTCGGCCAGTAAACGGTGTAGGTACAGTGGCCCACCAGCCTTGGGACCGGTACCCGAGAGACCTTCACCGCCAAAGGGCTGCACACCTACGGTTGCCCCAACTATGTTGCGGTTAACGTAAACATTACCCGCACGAATCCGTCTGCTTACGAAATCCACCGTTTCATCCAGCCTGGTATGGACACCAAAGGTCAGACCATAACCGCGCGCATTAATGGCATCAATTAGCTGGGGCAAGTTCTGACGCTGATAGCGCACCACGTGCAACACCGGGCCAAAGATTTCGCGCTCCAGCTCGCTGACATCATCCAGGTGAATAATGGTTGGCGCCACAAACGTACCATGCTGATTGAGCTCGGGTGGCAAGGGAAAGCGCACCACCTTTTTGCCCGCATTCTGCATGGCTTTGACGTGTGCCTCAATTACCGCTTTAGCCTCGTTATCGATCACCGGGCCTATATCCGTAGAAAGCAGATCAGGCCGCCCGATACGCAATTGATTCATTGCCCCGTGCAGCATCTCCAGGGTACGCTCAGCACAGTCCTCTTGCAGGCACAGAATACGCAGAGCCGAACAGCGCTGCCCAGCCGAGTCAAAGGCTGAGTCCAAAACGTCGTAGACGACCTGTTCGGTCAGGGCCGATGAATCCACTATCATGGCATTTAAGCCACCAGTTTCGGCTACCAATGGTATAGGATGGCCAGCGGCGCTGAGACGCTTGGCTAAACTGGCAGAAATTATATTGGCGACCGCGGTTGAGCCAGTAAACATAACGCCGTTTACTGCCGGGCTATCGACCAGCCTGGAGCCCACTGTTTCACCCCGACCCGGCAGCAGCTGCAATGCATCTGCCGGTACGCCGGCGCGGTGTAACACCGATACGCCGTAAGCGCCGATCAAGGTAGCCTGCTCAGCGGGCTTGGCCAAAACCACGTTGCCAGCGGCCAAAGCAGCACTAACCTGACCGGTAAATATCGCCAGAGGGAAGTTCCAGGGACTGATACACAGCACCACCCCAAGCGGCCTATGGGTGTCATTGGAAAAACCCGACTCGATGCGATAGGCATAGTAACGTAAAAAGTCGACCGCCTCGCGTACTTCACCAATGGCATTGGGATAAGACTTGCCGGCTTCGCGAATTATCAGGCCTATAGAAGTTTGCAGCTCGTCTTCCATGATTTGCGCGGCCCGGCGCAGGCACGCAGCCCGCTCGGGTACCGGCGTAGACTGCCAGATTGGCGCCACATAACGTGCGCGCTCCAGGGCGGCATTAATATCTTGCTCATTGGCCTCGACACACTTGCCAACTACATCACGCCGATCGGCCGGGTTATGAATAGCCAAAGCGCGCGCATCGTCCCACTGCCCCATAGGCGCTGCTTGCCAGTTACTGGTGGCGCTATTGAGCAGGGCCGCCGATAAGGAACCCAGGCGGTGCTCGTTGCTTAAATCGAGGCCGCTGGAGTTCACCCGAGCCTGCTCGGCCATATACAAATCTACCGGCAAGGGTATACGCTCGTGCGGCGCGCCCAGCGGCTGGATACTACGCGCTTTTACTACAGGGTCCTCAATCAGGCTGGCAATAGAAATACTGGCGTCACCAATTTGATTGACAAAGGAAGTATTGGCGCCATTTTCCAGTAACCGGCGCACCAGATACGCCAACAGCGTTTCGTGCGTCCCCACCGGTGCGTAGACCCGGCAAGGCCGGTTGAGGCGCCCCTTGGATACCGGCCCTACGACCTCTTCATATAAGGGCTCGCCCATACCGTGCAGGCATTGAAACTCGTACTGGCCCGCGTAGTAATTGGCGCCCGCCATGTAATAAACCGCAGCCAGGGTTTGGGCGTTGTGGGTAGCAAATTGTGGATAAATAGCCTCTGGTGCAGTCAATAGGCGTTTGGCACAAGCCAGATAGGATACATCGGTATAGACTTTGCGCGTATATACCGGGTAGCCTTCCAGACCATCGACCTGGGCACGCTTGATTTCTGTATCCCAATACGCGCCTTTTACCAGACGCACCATGATGCGGTGTTTGCTGCGCCGTGCTAAATCGATAATATAGTCAATCACAAACGGGGCACGTTTTTGATACGCCTGTACCACAAAACCGATGCCGTTCCAGCCCGCCAGCTCGGAGTCGAAACACATGGCTTCGAGCAAATCCAGAGAGATTTCCAGGCGATCGGCTTCTTCGGCATCGATATTCAAGCCTATATCGTACTTACGTGCCAGCACGGCTAACTGTATCAGCCTGGGTAGCAGCTCGGCCATGACGCGGTCGCGCTGATCGCGCGAGTACCTGGGGTGCAGGGCCGAGAGCTTGATCGAGATGCCCGGACCTTCGTAAATTCCACGGTTTTGAGCGGCTTTGCCGATCGCGTGTATAGCCTGCTCGTAATCCTGATAATAGCGCGCGGCATCCTTGGCCGTAGTAGCTGCCTCGCCCAGCATATCGTAGGAGTACCTGAAGCCCTCTTGCTCGTATTTGCGGCTATTGGCCAGGGCTGCTGATATGGTTTGGCCGCTTACGAATTGCTCGCCCATAAGCCGCATGGCCATATTGACCCCGCGCCTGATCAGTGGCTCACCACCCTTACCAATTAAACGCGTCAGGGCCTTGGAGAGGTTTTGCTCGCTATTGACGCTGACCAACTTGCCGGTAACCAGCAGGCCCCAGGTAGCGGCATTAACAAATAGTGAACGCGACTCACCCAGGTGCGAGCGCCAATCACCCTGACTGATTTTGTCGCGAATCAGGGCATCACGCGTGGCCTGATCCGGGATTCTAAGCAGGGCTTCGGCCAGGCACATCAGGGCCACGCCCTCTTGGCTGGACAAGGAGAATTCCTGGATCAAGCCTTCTACACCACTGCTTTTATTTTTTTCACGCAGGCTTTGCACCAAACGGTGCGCCATGGTCTGCACCTTTTCGGACTCTGGTACCTGGGCCTGATCTATGAGCATGGCCAGGCACTCAGGTTCGGGACGCCGGTAAGCCGCGGTAATCGCTGAGCGCAATACCGACTGCGGCTGTACCTCGTGGGCAAATTCCTGAAATGGCCCCTGCCAGGCAGCCTGGATGACTGGCTCGACGCTATCACCATCTGCCTGGGGCTGGATTTCAGGTGGCAGTTGACCACGCTCCAGGGCGTCTATATAGCTGTACAGGGCCTGCTTGTGCAGCCAGTGCGGCGTGCAGCCCAAGGCAGCAGCCTGCTCGCGTAAGCGTTCGCGTAAAGATTCGTCTACTTTGACGCCCAAAGTAATAGTGGCCATGGTCAGAAATCCCAAAATTGAAAGTACTCCCCAAAAAACAGGGAGTAAAGCAGGCACCAAGAACAGGTTAACTAAAAGGTTAACCAAATACTATAGCTAGGTACAACTCAATTTTGACACCTCTACCCCAGACTGTAAACTAGGGGTTGACCCTGATTCCGTATTTGCGATTATATAGGCCAGATTTTTAAGCAGGAAAGTCTGCGCCTGTACTAATGAAGCAACGCTGGCTTGCGCCGGGGCGCGCAGCTCGGCCTGGCATAAACGCCCCTGAGCAGGCTTGTCGGCAGCAGCATCGGACCAGACCGCATGCAACACCGCGGCTTTACCCCAAAGCATATCAAAGCGAGCGATAGCTACGCTTATATTACGACTGACCGTATACTTATCAGCCGGTAGTCCCTGCGTGTTGACCAACCCCAGATAAGCGCTGACATCGGCACTTAGCAAATCCTCAATCTGTTGTTGCAAACTAGCTGACCACAAGGACTGATTAAGCACATCTACCGCGGCAGACGAGTGCGCCGTTGGGTTTTGTACGACAATTTGCAACCTATCGGCCTGCGCCGGTATCGTAGTAACCTGCAGCACCAGTCCTGCTGCCTGGGCACTAGCTAATACAGGGCTGGCAGACGCCACCGCATTATCTGCTAACGTCAATAAACTATAGTAATTGTTGGTTTTGCTAGCGCAGGCGGCAAGCACCAAACTAATGCTTAAGATCAATAATTTTTTATAAACAGCCATATTATTGCCACCCCTTAGCGCAAATTGTCATTGGGGTTACCCAAGATCAGAGATTGTGGGTCTGCCTGCAACATTTCCGCCAAAGCACGCAACGCCTGGGCCGCCCGGCCCAATTGCGTCAAGGTGTCCTGAATACCGTTGACTATGGGAGCCCCAGGTGCCAACAGAGAGCCAACCCCGTCGAGCGAGCGTTGCGTAGCAGCCAGGGCTTTGGTAGCCTGCGGCACCAGACCGGTATTCAGGTTCTGCAGCAGCTCGCTTAAAGATTGCATACTTGTACTTAAATCCTGCCCTATGGTTTCGATCGGGATGTTATCAAGCTTATTGATTATGCTACCAAGCTGTTGTTGTAAGCGGTCAAACTCGCCTTGCGTGGTGGGAATCAGGAATTCTTTGGGATTTGCCTGACCGGGGATGGTCTGGGCTTCACCCTCATCCGGGAAAAAACCAAAAGAGATATACTGCTGTCCGGTTAACAGGCTGGCCGTACGCATCTGAGCTTTTAGGCCATGTTTGACGAGCACCTCAAACAAATCATGGCCCCGATTGCCACCAGCCGATTGCACCAGCTTGGGATAAACCTGGCCCAGGCGCGACGGGTACAGATTAGCCCTGACACTGGTATAAAAGCGCTGTATACCAGGATCGTATTCGAGATCTATATCTATCACCTTGCCAATATCCAGACCCCTGAACTCGACCTCGGCGCCCATATTCAAGCCACGTACCGACTGCATGAAGCGCATCTCCACCGTTACTGGGTGACCATCGGGCTCGGCCAGGGCCGCGGCCCGGTTATCGAACAATTCAAAGGAGGCATCGGCAGGCGCCGGCGTAGTACTGGCAACCCCATCATAATTACTGGCCTCGTCGGCCTGGGCAAAGGATATGCCACCGTCTATGATAGCTGCCAGACCGCTGGTTCTTAAGTCGACCCCGGCCCCCGATACCGACATGTCGATACCGCTATCATTCCAAAAACGGGTATCGGCGGTAACATATTTATCGTAAGGCGCATCAATGAATATCTGCACCTCCACCCGCCTGCCATCTTCTGACATAGCGTAATTAAACACCCGGCCAACATCGATACGGCGGTAAAACACCCTGGAACCAACTCGTAATGACCCCAGGGTATCGGCATACAACACAAAACGTGTGCCCTTTTGTCCGCTTAATACTTCTGGCGGATTGGCCAGGCCTTCAAATTTAAATACCGGGGATTTGTCTTCCAGGTGTAGGGGCGCATCAACGCTTATATACACACCGGAAATAATGGTGTCCAAACCCGACACCCCGGAAATACTAAAGCGTGGCTCAACTACCCAGAATTTGGACTCCGGCTGGGTGATGAACTTGGCGCCATCGCGTTGCAATTGCACGTCGACCAGCACGTGTTGACGATCATTGGCAACTTTTACCGCAGCCACTTCGCCCACCACCACGTTGCGATAACGTAGCTTGGTCTGACCTGCCTCTATGCCTGCGGCAGACTCAAGACTAATTGTTATGACCGGACCAGATTGCACCCACACCGAAGCCAACAAGGATAAGCCAACCAGCAAAGCCAATAATGGCACCAACCAGACCCAGGACCAATGAAAATTGCGAGCTGGTTTAATGATAGGCTCTGGGGTGTCCTGATTAGATATTGGAGACTGCTCAGATTGATTCATATTGTTATTTAAAGGTCGGATGGCTCTGCTGCCGTAGAGGTACGTAACCGGTCCCAGCCCAGACGAGGATCATAACGCATAGCCGCCAACATGGTAAGCACCACCACAGCGCCAAAGCAAAGCGCCGCCGGGCCGATATAAATTTGCGACAGACCCGGAAAATTAACCATGGCGGCCATCAATACCACTACAAAAACGTCCAGCATAGACCACTGGCCAATAAATTCGACCGCGTGGTACAGGCGCGTACGCTTGCGCTGCACCACGACACCCAAAGGACGGTTATACAGCATAAGAAAACCCAAGGCCAGCAGCTTGGTAACCGGCACCATTACGCTGGCGACGAATACTATTAGCGCCAGATCCCACGAACCGTAGTTCCACAGTTCTATTACCCCACCCAGGATCGTATGCCCGCCAGCCCCAGCTATACCGTGTACTTGCATCATTGGTAGCAAGTTGGCGGGGATATAAAATATAAACGCCGCCAACATCAACGCCCAGACTTCGGCGTGGCTGCCGAGCCTGGCTGGCCCCAGTTTGGCATCACAGCGTCCGCAACGCGCGCGACTCAAGGTGCCAGGCGGCGCTTGCACGAAACCGCAACTATCGCATACAGCTCCAGTGCCATGATGCCCGGATACCGGCACCAAGGCGGCATCCTCGGCGCTGCGCCAAAGGGCTTGTGCCCCCCAGCGCCCCAAGCCGGTAAGAAAAAAACTTAAAGCAAAAAAACCCAGCAACCCTGGCCCGGCCTGCAGGTGCGCCATACCAGCTATTTTTACGATGGAGACAAAAATCCCCAAAATCATCACCGTAGCCATAGACCAAGGCGTGAGCATATGGATAATGCGTAAACTGCGCGTTTCCTGAAAAGGCTTGCGTTTACTATTTATAGCGATAAGCACCTGCAAAACCAAGCCTATTTGCAACAGCGGCAACCAAAATCCTACCAGGCCTGTTAGTATCGATACGCCGTAGTCGCCCCTATCCCAGGCCAAGCGCAAGGCCTGCCAGAAACTAATCTTTATCTCCAGACCCTGGACCGTCAAGACGCCAATCGGAAACCACTGGGCAATGGCAAAGACTATCAGGCACGTCCAGGCCAAAGCAATCCATTGTTGCGTGCTCAGCCAGCCCCGCCGATACAACACGCCATGGCAGCACGAACAAATGGCGCGGGCCCGTTTATCCAGGTCAATGCGTTTATGCAAGGTAGCACACTGCGGACAAGCCACTACAGCACCCTGCGGTGCCTGTGCTGAGGCTTGTGCCATAACCCTTGGTGCGGGCAGATAGTCGCGCTGCTCGCCCGCCATTATTCTATGAGTTCGGGCTCGGACTTGTTATGAATCCGGTTGGCTTTGCCAGCGCCGTGGCGGGCACCAGAGGATTCTTTGGCGGCAATGCGCAGCTGTACATTTTGCTCCTCATCCAGATCCACCAGTACCTTACCACCATGCACCAGACGGCCAAACAAAAGCTCATCGGCCAAGGCACTACGGATAGTATCCTGAATCAAACGTTGCATAGGCCTGGCGCCCATGACCGGATCAAAGCCATTGGCTGCCAGATGCGCGCGCAAGGAGTCACTAAAAGTAGCCTCGACGTTTTTTTCCTGGAGTTGATCTTCAAGCTGCATCAGAAATTTATCAACCACCAAGATTATTACTTCTGGTGTCAGCGCGGCAAAAGGAATAATGGCATCCAGACGGTTGCGAAACTCGGGGGTAAAGCGGCGTTTGATTTCGTCCATATCATCACCGCTGCGCTGCAAACTGGCAAAACCAATGGTATTACGCCCCATGATTTCAGCGCCGGCATTAGTGGTCATGATGATGATAACGTTACGAAAATCTGCCTTGCGGCCATTAGTGTCGGTTAGGCTGCCGTGGTCCATAACCTGGAGCATGATGTTGTAGACGTCTGGATGGGCTTTTTCAATTTCATCCAACAGCAAAACGCTGTGCGGCTGCTTGGTGATGGCTTCTGTAAGCAGCCCGCCCTGATCAAAGCCAACGTAGCCGGGCGGCGCCCCGATCAGGCGCGAGACGGCGTGGCGCTCCATATACTCGGACATATCAAAACGTACTAATTCCACTCCCAGAATAAACGCGAGCTGGCGCGCCACCTCGGTTTTACCCACACCGGTTGGCCCGGAAAACAAAAAGCTGCCAATCGGTTTATCCGGGCGCCCCAGGCCAGAGCGCGACATTTTTATCGACGCGGACAGTGCCTTGATGGCCTGGTCCTGGCCAAATACCATGGATTTCAAATCACGCTCAAGGGTAGCCAGACGATCGCGATCATCGGAAGAAACGTTTTGTGGCGGGATGCGCGCCATACGTGCGACCGTGGCCTGAATATCGGCCAAGCCAATGGTTTTCTTTTGGCGCGACTTGGGTAGCAGTTTTTGCGCCGCACCGGCCTCGTCGATTACATCTATGGCCTTGTCCGGCAAAAAACGATCGCTGATATGGCGCGCCGAAAGCTGTGCTGCAGCGCTAAGCGCAGCAGCTGAATAACGCACACCATGATGCTCTTCAAAGCGTTTTTTAAGCCCACGCAAAATATTTATGGTCTGCTCAACGCTAGGCTCGGCGATATCGACTTTCTGAAAGCGCCGGGCCAGGGCGTGGTCTTTTTCGAAAATGCCACGGTACTCGGTATAGGTGGTGGCACCAATGCACTTGAGCGCCCCCGAAGACAGGGCTGGTTTGAGCAGATTTGAAGCATCCAAAGTGCCGCCCGAGGCTGATCCTGCGCCTATGAGAGTGTGGATTTCATCGATAAACAAAACGCTATTGCGGTTATCCTTGAGCGCCTTGAGTACTTGTTTGAGGCGTTGTTCAAAATCACCGCGATACTTGGTACCCGCCAGCAAGGCCCCCATATCCAGCGCATAAACTCTAGTATCCAATAATATTTCTGGCACGTCGCCCTGAGTTATGCGTAATGCCAGGCCCTCAGCGATGGCGGTTTTGCCAACCCCGGCTTCACCAACAAGCAATGGATTATTTTTGCGCCTGCGGCACAGCACCTGAATCACCCGCTCAACTTCGGTCTCACGGCCGATTAAAGGGTCGATGCTGCCCTTTAAAGCTTGGGTATTGAGATTGGTAGCGTATATATCCAGGGGCGATTTTTGTTCGTCGCTGGTCTCTTGCTGCCTGTTGCTGGATTTTGGTGGCAGCGCGGCTGCAACGGGCTCGGCATTTTTGCTGATTCCGTGCGACAGATAATTCACTACGTCCAGGCGACTTACGCCTTGTTGACCGAGAAAATATACGGCGTGCGAGTCTTTTTCAGAAAACATCGCCACCAGTACGTGCGCGCCGGTAACCGATGTCTTGCTGGTGCCATTGGCCGACACGTGCATGATGGCGCGCTGAATCACCCGCTGAAAGCCCAAGGTAGGCTGGGTATCGACCTCGTCCGGGCCAGGCAAAACCGGGGTATTTTCGTTGACAAACTTGCGCAAGTCCTGACGCAACAGTTCTATATCAACGGCACAGGCACGCAAGGCCTCAAGCGCCGAGGCGTTATCGAGCAGGCTCAGCAACAAATGCTCGACGGTTATGAATTCGTGCCGGGCGGCTCGCGCCTCGACAAAGGCCATATGCAAACTGACTTCAAGCTCTTCTGATATCACGCTACCTCCGTTACACCCTGGATTCTGGCCAAGGCATAGTATCTATTCTATGACTAAAGTTGCACGGGCTCCATAGTGCACTGCAAAGGATGCTGATTTGCACGGGCCAAACGCAAAACCGCATCAACTTTGGTGGCCGCTACATCGCAAGTAAAAATACCGCAAGCTCCACTACCCTTATGATGCACCTGCAACATTATGGCCTCGGCCTGCTCTGCGGTTTTGTGGAAAATCTGCTGCAAAATAAAGACTACAAAGTCCATAGGCGTGTAATCGTCATTATGCAACAACACCTTGTACATGGGCGGCGGCGCCGTATCCAAGACCTCAGTCTGGGGCAGCAGCACTCTTTCGGTTTGCGTTTCTATTGACATCAGTAACAAAACCTAGTGATTACCATAGTTGACTGAATGTGGTTTTATTCAGCATCATTCATACTCTCATTAAACAACCTTAATATATAGGTAGTTTAGTTTTATATTACAGTTTAGAGGCAGTTTGCATGTCCGATTCAATCGAAAGCACCGAAGGCGTTCAAAAGCTAAGCGGTACCGTTAAGTGGTTTAACGATTCAAAGGGTTTTGGCTTTATTACGCCAGATAATGGCGGTGAAGATCTTTTCGCACATTTCTCATCAATCCAGATGAACGGCTTTAAAACCCTCAAAGAGGGGCAGAAGGTCGTTTTCGAGATAGCCCAGGGGCCTAAAGGCAAGCAGGCGCTGAACATCACGGCCGCCTAAACACACACGGCTTATTCTAGTACGTTTTTCACTACAGGGCCTGGCCATCGGGCTCTGTTTTTGTATGCCCACTCATAAAACCGTACCTATGCGTGCGCCCTACGCCGCGCTACTTTTTATAATTGGCGTGCTTTTCATGCCAACGGCTCAGGCCCAAAATAGCGCCAAGCAACCGCAAACCTCTGCTGCTGGCCTGCCACTGACCGTACTCGAAATCGCCAACAAAAAAATCGTCGTCGAGCTGGCCGCCACCCCGCAGTCAATCCGCACTGGCCTTATGCACCGCAATGCACTGGCAACGGATGACGGCATGTTTTTTAAGCTGCAGCCAAAGGGCCATTACTGCTTTTGGATGAAGAATACTTTAATCCCACTGTCGCTAGCTTTTATCAGTGGCACCCGCATAGTTGCCATTTACGACATGCAGCCTCTTAGCCTGCAATCGCATTGCGCGCCTGAGCCTGTAGATGCCGCATTAGAGATGAATCAAGGCTGGTTTACCAAACACGCTATCAAGGTTGGCGACAGTATTAGCGCTGCGACCATCCCCTAAAGCGCTTCAACTGAAATTTAAAAAAACAGCCCCGGCGCCTAAGTGCCAGGGCTTGGTATTTAACCTATTGCCTCAGCAGCCACGACGACTGCTGTAGGCTAAGTCTTAGGCAAAGTTGCTGGCAGCAAAATCCCAGTTGACCAGATTCCAGAAATTTTCTAGATACTTGGGCCTGGCATTGCGATAATCAATGTAGTAGGCGTGCTCCCAGACATCGCAAGTCAGCAAGGCTGTGTCAGCGGAAGTAAGTGTAGTACCGGCATTGCTGGTATTGACTATATCCAGGCTGCCATCTGGTTTTTTTACCAGCCAGGTCCAACCCGAGCCAAAGTTGCCCGCAGCCGATTGGCTAAAAGCAGCCTTGAAGTCTTCTACGCTGCCCCATTTAGACTCAATGGCCTTAAGCAACTCGCCACTGGGGTTGCCGCCGCCATTAGGCGACAAGCTGTTCCAGTAAAAAGTGTGATTCCATACCTGAGCGGCATTATTGAATACCCCGCCGCTGGAGCTGCGAATGATTTCTTCCAGGCTCTTGGATGCCAGGTCGGTACCTTCCACAGCCTTGTTCAAGTTAGTCAGGTATGCCTGGTGATGCTTGCCATAGTGGTACTCCAGGGTTTCTTTGGAGATATGCGGCGCGAGCGCATCCATAGCGTATGGCAGAGGTGGCAAGGTAAAGGCCATGACGACTCCTTATAAAAATTTAAACATGATCTTTTAAGTCTAACGTATTTTATACAGAAGGCCGAATTTTTTCTTTTGCCCCTACAACACGTATGGCTTTGCGCCAAGGCTATTGCCAGCGCAATCTGTCCACAGGGTTTTTTGTTTTGTCAAACGTGCCAGTTTACGCGGCAAATCAAGCTGCATCTAAAAACACACTTCAACATCTGCCTATAACTCATTGATTTTTTAAATTTAATAAAAAATCAAGGCAAATGGGCAAAAAATGACCAAGCAACCATAAAACGGCTTGAATCATGCCCTTTGGGTACCTTGTACACAGAATTATCCACAGAAACTGTGGACACTACGCAAAGCTACGCAATCCATTAAAATGGTACGCAAAAACTTATGGAAGGGGTGCAAGTGTTACAGATTATTGATGCAGCTGGCTGGCCCATCTGGTTATTGCTGGCCTGCTCGGTTATAACCCTGGCAATAATTATCGAACGCGCCCTGGCCTTGCGCAGTGGACAAGTCATGCCCGCAGGCCTGCCGGAACAGGTACTGGAGCTGATGCGCCGCCAGCAGGATGACCCCGATACCATTTTGCGCCTGGCGCGCGGCAGTCCCATGGGACGCGTGCTGGCCGAAGTCGCGGCGCAACGCGCGCAAGCAGACGCCTGGCGCCTATCGGCCATAGAGTCGGTTGGCAGAGACGTGTCCTGGCGCTTGAACCGCTACTTGCCAGCCTTGGCGACCTTGTCGGTAATAGCCCCCCTGCTCGGCTTGTTTGGCACGGTCGTGGGGATGATAGAAATCTTTGCCTCGTATGACCCGATTGCCGGTGATCCGGCCCAGCTGGCCAAGGGTATATCCATGGCGCTATATAACACCGGTTTTGGTATCCTCATAGCTATACCGGCACTCGCTTTTCACCGTTTCTACAGGTCACGGGTGGAGTACTTCCTGCATACCATGGAGCGTGAAGCCGAAGCCGTCAACCGGCTTATAAGCAGGCGGGCCAATACATGAATTTCGACCATCGCCAAGGCTCGGACAGCCCGGAGTTAAATCTGATTCCCCTGATTGACGTCTTACTGGTTATTTTGATTTTCCTGGCGGCAACCACCTCGTTTACGCGCCAGCGCCAGCTGGAAATTACCCTGCCACAAGCACAGGCCAACCAGCTAGAGCAAGATGCCGTGGTGCAACTAAGCGTCAACCGCGACGGCTTATTTGCTTTGGACGGCCAGCTTATTGACGCCAATGATGACACCGAACTGGCTAGCCAATTACGCGTCGCCAGCGCCAGGCATAAGGCCGCGGCGCTACGTATCGATGCCGACGCACGCGCTACCCACGCTGCCGTAGTCAGGGCTTTAGAAGCAGCCCGGCTAGCTGGCATAGAGCAAATCCAGTTTCTCACCCAAAGCCCACCGTGAAGCGCCAGCTAGAAGACCTGTTACACGCCTTCTGGAGTCGTAAGGGCTGGCTTAACCAAAGCCTGCGGCCGTTGTCGCAGATTTACTGGCAAATAGCCAAATATCGTGCCAAACAACAGCAACAACGCGCCTGGCATGCACCTGTAGTGGTAATAGTGGTGGGCAATATCATAGTCGGTGGCAGTGGCAAAACCCCGGTTACCGCAGCGATTTGCACATACCTGCAAGCCCATGGACTGCATCCTGGCATAGTCAGTCGTGGTTATGGGGTAAAAATTACCGGCCAACCACATCTTAGCAGTGCCGCCGTGAGCAGCACTTATCTAGGTGATGAACCAGCTTTGCTGCACCAACAGACGCACGCACCGGTGGCCTGCCACCCCCAGCGCGCGCTGGCTGCCCAGGCTTTGTTAGCCGCGCACCCGGAGGTTGACGTAATTATTGCCGACGATGGCCTGCAGCACCTGGCCTTGGCCCGTGATATAGAAATAGTGGTACAAGACCAGCGCGGCAGCGCCAATGGTCTGCTGCTACCAGCCGGCCCTTTGCGCGAGCCCCCTGCGCGTCTGGCGCAAGCCGATTGGGTGATAAACAATTATTCTGCCGCTACACAGCCACCACCAGCAGCTAATCACGTGCGCATGCAGCTTAGCCCCAGCAGCGTGCTGGAGTTAGCTAGTGGCACCAGTCACTCCTGGCAGGATTGGTATGCCCACAACAAACACCAAAGCTTTGACGCCGCCGCTGGTATCGGCCAGCCCCAGCGTTTTTTTCAAATGCTGCGGGATTGCGGCTTGAAACTCCACCAAACAACTCCGATTGCCGACCATCAGGTTATTCCCACCAAGCTTATGCAATCCCTGGCAGAACGACCGTTATTGGTAACCGCCAAGGACGCGATCAAGTTTAAAGACAAAACGTTTGCCAACGTACTGGCCATAAATGCCGAGCCGATTTTTACACCAGCAAACTGGCTGGCGGATTTATTGGCTAAAATTACCAGTCTTGGCTCTGGCTGCCAGCAGCAGACCAAAGCCCAGGACATTTAAACATTGAGGTTGGCTTATGGATCCACGACTATTGCAAGTGCTGGTTTGCCCATTGTGCAAAGGACCGCTGAAATACGAACCAAGCGATCAGGAGCTGATTTGCAAGGCAGACAAACTGGCTTTTCCTATCCGCGATGGTATCCCCGTTATGCTGGTTGACGACGCACGCAAACTCAACCAGAAAAAATGAGTTTTACTGTAATTATCCCGGCGCGCGCTGATTCAAGCCGTTTGCCCGGCAAGGCCTTGCTGGATCTGGCAGGCTTGCCGATGGTAGTACGTACCGCCCTACAAGCGGGCAAGTCCCAGGCACAGCAGGTAGTAGTAGCTACAGACCACGCAGCCATAGCCAGCGCCTGCAAGCTGCACGGCATCAAGGCCCTCATGACGCGCAACGACCACCCCAGCGGCACTGACCGCATCGCCGAAGCCGCGGCGCAACTAAGCCTACTGGAGCGACAAATTATCGTCAACGTCCAAGGCGATGAGCCCATGATCGAGCCGCAACTTATAAACGCCGTTGCCGACTTACTCGCCCGGCACCCCCAGGCAGCCATGGCCACTTGCGCCACTGCCATTACCCAAGCCGCAGAATTATTTAATCCCAACGTCGTCAAGCTGGTATGTGACGCCAGCGGCAAGGCTATGTATTTTTCACGCGCCCCCATACCCTGGGCCCGTGACGCTTTAGCTGATGGCCAGCAACGCTTGGCCCCAGGTCTGCCGGCATGGCATCACCTGGGCTTATACGCTTATACTGCAAGCTTTTTACAGATTTTTCCGGGTTTGCAAACCGGCCAGCTCGAACAACTAGAGTCTCTGGAGCAGTTACGCGCGCTGGAGCATGGCTATGAGATTCTGGTGCATAAAACCAATCTCAGCCCCATACACGGTGTTGATACACCCCAAGACCTGGAGCGGGTACGAGCGGTTCTAAGCGGACAATCTGGCTAAAAATTTTCAGCAAAAGTTGCTGCATTGCGGCATAATCTAATGGTAAACAGTATTCGGAGGAAATTATGCGATTAATCCTGCTAGGCCCACCGGGGGCAGGCAAAGGCACTCAGGCGGCCTTTATTACAGAGGCTTTTGGCATCCCGCAAATCTCTACCGGAGACATGTTACGCGCGGCCGTCAAGGCGCAAACCCCGCTGGGCCTGCAAGCCAAACAGGTCATGGACAGTGGCGCGCTGGTGTCGGACGATATCATTATCGGCCTGGTGCAAGAGCGCCTGCAACAAGCCGATTGCCAGGCAGGTTACCTCTTTGATGGCTTTCCACGCACTATTCCACAGGCCGATGCACTCAAAAACGCCGCAGTAAAGCTCGATTTTGTGGTCGAAATCAGCGTGCCCGAAGAAGACATTATCGAGCGTATGAGCGGCCGGCGGATTCACCCCGCCAGTGGGCGCACCTATCACGTCAAATTCAACCCCCCCAAGCAGGCAGGCGTAGATGACGAAACTGGCGAGCCCTTGATCCAGCGCGATGATGACCACGAGGAAACCGTGCGTAATCGACTCAGGGTGTACCGCGAGCAAACTAGCCCGCTGGTGGCCTACTACTCGCAATGGGCTGCCACTGGCGCACCGGACGCCCCCAAGTACGACAAGGTAGCCGGGGTTGGCTCAGTGGCTGACATACGTGCGCGCATTATGGCTGTCTTACAGGCCTAATACCGTTTTAAGCATATAAAGGAATACGAGATGGATATCCGTGATCAGGTAGTAATAATTACCGGTGGCGCATCAGGTCTTGGGGCTGGTACAGCCAAAGCCATGGTAGCCCAGGGCGCCAGACTGGTACTGGCCGACGTACAGGACGAAGCAGGCCAGGCGCTGGCAGCCGAACTGGGTCAAACCTACGTACACTGCGACGTAACTTCTGCGGCAGATGCCCAGGCAGTGGTTGATGCTGCACTTGCCAAAGGCAGCCTGCGCGGTCTAGTCAACTGCGCCGGTATTGCACCTGCGGCACGTATAGTCAGCAAGAAGGGGCCACACGATCTGGAGATGTTCAAGCGCGTGATCGATATCAATCTTATCGGCACCTTCAATATGGCGCGCCTGGCGGCCGCGGCCATGACCGCCAACGAACCCCTGGCAACGGGTGAACGCGGCCTGATAATCAATACCGCCTCGGTTGCCGCCTATGATGGGCAAATCGGCCAAAGCGCCTATTCAGCCTCCAAGGCAGGCGTGGTCGGCATGACCCTGGCCATTGCCCGCGACCTGGCTAGCATGGGGGTGCGCTGCATGACCATCGCCCCAGGTATTTTCGGCACGCCCATGATTTTTGGCATGCCCCAAGAGGTACAGGATTCGCTGGCGGCCAGCATCCCCTTCCCGCACCGCCTGGGTAGGCCCGAGGATTACGCCAAGCTGGTTTTATCCATCTTTGATAACGAAATGCTCAATGGCGAAACCATCCGCCTAGATGGCGCCATCCGCATGGCACCCAAATAGGTCCACGTGGGCCTTTTCCGCTCGGCTGCTACGGTTAGCAGCCTGACCTTTTTGTCGCGCATCACTGGCATGGTGCGCGACGTTATTATCGCCAGCTTATTTGGCGCCGGCGCCATTACCGACGCCTTCTGGGTAGCGTTTCGCATACCCAATCTCTTGCGCCGCCTGTTTGCCGAAGGGGCTTTTACCCAGGCTTTCGTACCCATCCTGGGCGAAGTTCACTCACAGGGCCAGCACGCCGCCGTACAGCAGCTCCTGAACCGGGTAGCCACCTTGCTATTCGTAGTGCTGTGTCTGGTAACCCTACTCGGCGTCATAGGTGCCCCACTGGTAGTGGGGGCTATTGCCAGCGGAATGCTGGAAGCCGGCCGTGAGTACGAGTTTGGTCAGGCCGTATGGATGACACGCTTAATGTTTCCCTACATTATCTGCATGTCACTAGTGGCCTTTGCCTCGGGGGTTTTAAATACTTACGCCCGCTTTGCCGTACCCGCCCTAACCCCGGTATTGCTTAACCTGTCGATGATGGCTACCAGCCTATTGCTGGCGCACCACGTTGACGTACCGATCCACGCCCTGGCCATAGGCGTGATGCTAGGCGGAATTTTACAGCTTACGGTGCAATGGCTGGCGCTGGCCAAAATCGGCATGCTGCCCCACCCCAGTCGCCTGCGCGCAGCCTGGCACGATAGCGTAGTACGGCGCATACTGCGCCAAATGGGGCCCGCCATATTGGGGGTTTCGGTAGCCCAAATTTCCTTATTAATAAACACCAATATCGCCACCTGGCTGGTACCGGGTAGCGTAACCTGGCTGTCTTTTGCTGATCGCTTAATGGAGTTTCCCACCGCGATCCTGGGCGTGGCGCTGGGTACCGTGTTACTGCCAGCTTTATCGGCCGCCCATGCGCGCCAAGACCAGCACGCCTACAGCCAGCTCTTGGATTGGGGCCTGCGCCTGGTTATCGTATTCGGCTTACCAGCCGCCCTGGGGCTGGCCTTGCTGGCAGAAGCCCTGGTAGCTACCCTGTTTAACTACGGCGCCTTCGGCGCGAGCGACGTGGCACAAACACAATTGGCGGTAATGGCCTACGCCATGGGCTTATTGGGGCTGCTATCGATAAAAATCCTGGCACCAGGCTTTTACGCCAAGCAAAACATTAAAACGCCGGTGCGCATCGCCATTATCGTACTGGTGTTTACCCAATTGATGAACCTCGTACTGGTACCCTGGCTGGCACATACCGGCCTGGCGCTCTCAATAGGGCTAGGCGCCAGTGTCAATGCACTGACCCTGGTCATACTGCTGATCAAACGTGGCCTGTACACGCCAGCGGCCGGCTGGGGCAGGTTTTGCTTGCGCATCATACCCGCACTGGCCTGCATGGCGGCTTTTTTATGGTGGGCCAACCAGCATTTTGACTGGATAGCTCTGGGGCAAAGCCCATTACTCAGATTATTATGGCTATTAGCCGTGGTATGCGTAGCCGTAATTGTGTATTTCAGCCTATTGTTATTGCTAGGTTTCAGGCCTAAAGACTTTACACGTAAAAGCTTATAATGCTAGAATCCTCCTTTTACTTAAACCCCAATACTTTATAATTTATGGCTAATACAGCACAAGCACGTAAGCGCGCTCGCCAGGCAGTTGCGCGCAATCGCCACAACGCCAGCATGCGCTCCATGATGCGCACCGCTATCAAGCGCGTACGCCAGGCAATCGACGCCGGCGACCAACAGGCAGCAAATCAGGTTTTTAGCAAAGCTAGCAGCATAATCGACCGCGTAGCCGATAAAAACATCATCCACAAAAACAAGGCTGCCCGCCATAAAAGCCGTCTGGCTGCCGCCATCAAGGCGCTGGCTTAACAAGCTGCAATTTTGGGGTTATTAAAAAAGGTGCCAACGGGCACCTTTTTTATTGAATCCAGGCCCACAAAACGGCTACAGTGGCCCCAATAATAAAAACTCCATCAAAGCTTTTTGCACGTGCAGGCGATTTTCAGCCTCATCCCAAACCACGCTTTGCGGGCCGTCGATAACCGCGCCGCTAACCTCCTCGCCACGGTGCGCTGGCAAGCAGTGCATGAACAAGGCATCGGCTTTAGCCGCAGCCATCATATTAGTATCCACGCTCCAGTCGGCAAAGGCACGCCGGCGGGTTTCGTTTTCGGCTTCAAAGCCCATACTGGTCCAGACGTCGGTGGTAACCAGATCGGCACCCTCACAAGCCTGCAGCGGGTCTTCAAACTGCTGCAACACCCCGGTTGGCACCTGAGCAATCAATAGCGGATCCAAAGCGTAACCTGGCGGAGCCGAAAAATTAAGCTTAAAGCCCATGATTTCAGCAGCCTGCAGCCAGGTATAGGACATATTATTGGCATCCCCGATCCAGGCTATCGTCTTGCCCTGTATGGGCCCACGGTGCTCGATAAATGTAAGCATATCGGCGAGTATCTGGCAGGGATGGTACTCGTTGGTCAGGCCATTGATAACCGGCACCCTGGAGTGGGCCGCAAAGCGCTCCAGGCGGGTTTGCTCGAAAGTGCGAATCATGACCAGATCGACCATGCGCGAAATAACCCTGGCGGTGTCTTCGATAGGCTCGGAGCGCCCCAGCTGCGAGCCCTCTGTAGTAAGGTAAATCACCGAGCCGCCAAGCTGATACATACCGGCCTCAAACGATACGCGCGTGCGTGTACTGGCCTTTTCAAACACCATGGCCAGATTGCGATCGTGCAAGGTGTGGTGGGGCTGGTAACGCTTGAACTTATTCTTGATCAAACGCGCCCGCTCGATAACGTAGAGGATTTCCTGGCTGGAAAAATCGCGCAACTGCAAAAAATGCCGTAATGGCCCGGTGGTATTGGTAACTGGCATGAGTAACTCGGCGTAAAACGATAATCTTACATTGGCTGGACGATACACGCAAAACCCTGATCGGATACAATGCGCGGCGGGGGGTTATTTATTTTATTTTTAGCCCGCCGGTATCGGGAAACCACATGAGCCAAGCTGCACAGTATCTGATTATCTATGGCAAAACAGACCAGGGCCAGCGTTTTCGACCCAGTGACTGGGCCGAGCGTCTGGCTGGCGTACTGGCCCAGTACCGGCCCATCGGCGCAGTCTACAACCCCTGGGCGTATTCGCCGTACGCCAGCCCGCGGCGTATCGACGGCCTGCCCTGTGTAGTTATTGACCACCGCCTGCGCGACCTGGAGCCCTTGGCCTGGAAGTTTGCCTGCGACTTTGCCAGCAGCAATAATCTGCTCACCGCAGACCTGCCCGCCCCGCTTGAGCTTGATCAGCCCAGCAAGGCGGCTAACGAATAACAGCCTTATTTTTCGTCTTTAAGCTTGGGGATGTCGCTGGCTGCACCTTTGGCCAGCAAGCCCACCTCGGTATAGGTAAATAGCTTGGCCCGCGTATCTACTATATCCAAATTGCGCATGGTTAGCTGGCCGATACGATCGCGCGGGGTAAAGCTGGAATCGCCCTTTTCCATGGTAAGGCGCTCGGGCTGGTAGGTAAGATTGGGCGAGCTGGTATCCAGGATGGAATAGTCATTACCGCGACGCAGCTCCAGGGTTACCTCACCGCTAATAGCACGTGCCACCCAGCGCTGGGCGGTTTCGCGCAGCATAATAGCCTGGGGGTCAAACCAGCGCCCTTGGTAGAGTAAGCGTCCCAGGCGCAAGCCATTGATGCGATACTGCTCGATCGTATCCTCGTTGTGTATGCCGGTAACCAGGCGCTCGTAGGCTATATGCAGCAGAGCCATGCCCGGAGCCTCGTAAATACCGCGGCTCTTGGCCTCGATTATGCGATTTTCGATCTGGTCACTCATGCCCAGTCCATGGCGCCCACCAATACGATTGGCCTCTAGCATCAGCTCGACAGCATTAGCGAACTCTTGCCCGTTTAAGGCCACCGGCTGGCCCTCATGGAAACGCACCGTCACCTGCTCGGCGGCAATCTCGACTTCGGGCTGCCAAAACGCCACCCCCATAATGGGCTGGACTATGTTTATACCCGCATTTAAGTATTCCAGGTCTTTGGCTTCGTGTGTAGCGCCAAGCATGTTGGAATCGGTGGAATAGGCCTTCTCGGCCGACATCTTGTAATCAAAACCGTTGTCCTGCATGTACTGCGACATTTCGGCGCGCCCACCCAGCTCATCGATAAACTGTTGGTCCAGCCACGGCTTGTAGATTTTTAACTGTGGGTTGGTAAGCAGGCCATAACGATAAAAGCGCTCGATATCGTTACCCTTGTAGGTGCTGCCATCGCCCCAAATATTGACGTCATCTTCGAGCATGGCAGACACCAGCATGGTGCCAGTAACCGCGCGCCCGATGGGTGTGGTGTTGAAGTAGGTAACCCCGGCAGTAGTGACGTGAAAGGCATTGCACTGCAGCGCCGCTATGCCTTCGGCAACGAGCTGGCTGCGGCAATCCACCAGACGCGCCTGCTGGGCGCCGTAGTGCTTGGCCTTGCGCGGGATTTCGTCATAATCGGTTTCGTCGGGCTGGCCCAAATTGGCGGTGTAAGCAAAAGGTATGGCACCCTTGTTTTTCATCCACAAAAGTGCGGCACTGGTGTCCAGGCCACCCGAAAATGCTATACCTACTTTCTGCCCTACCGGCAGGCTTTCTAAAATGGTTGCGCTCATAAATACCCGAAAAAACTTAAAAATCAACCTTGTATTATATATTCCAAGGGCCTGCCAACACCAGCAGGCTGGCTGGCAATGTTAGTGCAATTTTATTTTGTTATTACGCCTTTGCGTATGTTAACGTTTAAGGCCTTGTCAACCACCAGATGCAACCATGCAAAAACCACCTATAAGTCGCTACCCTATCCCGGATATAAACACCCTGCCAGAAGACATTCGCACCCGCATTTTGCAAGTACAGGAAAAGGCAGGATTCATACCCAATGTTTTTTTGGCCTTCACCCACAGGCCAGCAGAGTTTCGGGCTTTTTTTGATTACCACGATGCCTTGATGGAAAAAGACAGCGGCTTGAGCCTGGCCGAGCGCGAGATGATCGTGGTGGCCACCTCGGGAGCCAACGACTGTCAATATTGCGTAGTGGCCCACGGCGCGGTTTTACGCATACGCGCGCGTAACCCCCTGATTGCCGACCAGGTGGCCATAAACTACCGCAAGGCGGATATTTCGCCACGCGAGCGCGCCATGCTGGAGTTTGCTCTCAAGGTATGCCTGCGCGCCCAGGAAATCACCGAAGAGGATTATCAGGCCTTATACCCGCACGGCTTTAGCGACGAGGACATTTGGGACATAGCGGCAATAACGTCGTTTTTTGGTTTGAGCAACCGCATGGTAAATTTTATGTCCATGCGCGCCAACGATGAATTTTATTTAATGGGTCGCCTGCCAAAAGGCGCGAATTAGTGCTAAAATCGCTGGCTTTGGGGACGTAGCTCAGCTGGGAGAGCGTCGCGTTCGCAATGCGAAGGTCGGGAGTTCGATCCTCCTCGTCTCCACCAAACATCACGCCTGACAGGATTCTGTCGGGCGTTTTTTTGTGCCTATATCGCCCACCCCGACGATAAAGCCTCAGCCTGCTGCAACACGATCTGTACAGCCGCATCCTGCAAGTCAGGCGGGTAGCCGTATTTACGCAGGATGAGTTTCAGTTTGTCATCACCCATAATTTGAATCGCGCTATCGTTCTCGGCCAGGGCGTCGTAGAATGCGATTTCCTCGTCAGACAAACCTTGCTCTTCGCCCCGCTGGCGCGCCGCATTGCTCAAGAGCAGCACCGGCTCTGGCGTGACTCAACAGGAGCGCGAGCTTGCCATCCAGCAAATCGTCAGCCGTGCCGTGGTCTCGACCGAGATCGTGGACATTCTGGCCGCTGCAGGCATCAAGAGCCCGGATATCTCCATTCTCTCGGACGAATTCCTCGCCGAAGTGCAGCAGCTGGAGAAGAAGAACCTAGCGCTGGAGGCCTTGCGCAAGCTGATCAACGACGGCATTCGCTCGCGCAGCAAGGTAGTGGCCCATTGGCGAAAGCGCGTACCTTGCAGTGACTTGACGCGATAGCCTACGGAGATGATGGCGTCCGGGTTGTAGTGCTTGAGCTTACGTTGTACCTGGCGCTGCCCCTCCTGGCGAACTACCGAGAAATCCTCGGTAGTTACCTCCTCCTGCAGTTCCTGTTCGCGGTAGATGTTCTTCAGGTGCAGGCCAATGTTGTCGCTGCTGGTGGCAAATAGCTCTGCCATCTGTGCCTGACTAAGCCAAAGAGTCTGGTCTTCCAGACGCACCTGAACCTGGTGAGATTCGGTTTCGAAGATGACAAGCTGGTTGTCGGTGTTGACAAGCCATGCTACTTGAGAAAGGTTTTTGCATCCGGCACGCGCAGCTCACCGGAGATGAGTTTGGGTAGTAGGGTGTCGCGCAGTTGGGCGAGGGAGCGGGATTCGCGCTCTGCAATCCGATTCGGAGTACGTCCGTTTTCAGGCAAAACATCCATCGTTACATACGGTGTGACTTGACCCTTACGGATGCTGCGTGTCGGATTGACGAAAAATTCCTCGCCTAGCGTCGTTTCTCTCCACTCACCCCCCATACCCCACCTCCTTCAATCGTTGCATCACCGTCAATCCACTGGCCTCCATACGGGTAAAGGCAAACCACTTTTTGCCCAGGTCTTTGAGCGATGCGCCCAGATGATAGACCTCAGTGCCATCCAGAATCAAAAAGCGGTCGTGGCTATGGGCAAATTCGTGCAGCTCAATCGGTGAGTATTGCTGGTTGTGCTTGTCCACATCCTGTGCAAGTGCTTTGCTGATTTTGCGCGTAAGAATGCTGGCCGTTACACCTTTGACGCATTTATCCAACTGTACTAAGGTGCTGTCGTCCACGTAGTTGTCGATCAGCAGGATAGAATGCTTGGCCCGGCGTACTAAGTCATTAATGAAAACATAGGCATCAAAAATCTGCCCGTCGAAAAACACTCCTTGTTCTGGTGCGCTGCGTTTGGCATCTAGAGCGCTAAAAATTTGCTCGAAGCGGGCATCGGTTTTGATTTCATAACCAAGCTGGCGCTTTTCCAGTGTATCGAGCTTCTGCAACAAGGGTTCGTGACTAGCCAGCAGACGACGCATGGCTACAAAGGCCTGCATGATCTGGACACTGACCTGCACGGCAGTGGCGCTACGCAAAACAGCCGAAAGCATGGCCACGCCTTGCTCGGTGAAGGCATATGGTAGGGCACCACCCAAGACGTTTTTATTGGGTATCACAGATTGTGATACCAAGGCATCAATCTCATCATTACTTAAAACCCACATAAAGTCTTTTGGAAAACGTTCTGTATTTCTATTTATAGCTTGTTTTAACACTCGGGTTTCCACACCTTAACATCCTCGCCACCCTGAAGGACGGCAATTCCTACGGCGCTCAGGCAGCAATTGCCTGAGTCGCTTCGGCGGGTTCCTGCTTCGCAGAGGCTGCGCGTTTGGCCCTTGCGGGCCTTGCGCGGCTAACGTCCTCTCCACAGGCTAAAACGCGATGTCCTCGCGCTAAAATATTCATCGCACCGACAAGATCGGCGTTTTCTTCAAAACCGCATTCGACGCATCCAAACTTGGATTGCGTCTGCCGATTCTCTTTCGACACATGGCCGCAGCACGGGCAGGTTTGACTGGTGTATTGCGGCGGCACGGCGACAACGAAACCGCCATTCCATGCCGTTTTGTATTCCAGTTGTCGGCGAAACTCAAACCAGCCTTGATCCAGAATCGAACGATTCAGGCCAGACTTTTGTTTCACCTGCTTGCCGTGCTGTTCGCTGTTGCCCTTGGCCGACTTGGACATATTCCGAACCTGCAAATCTTCGATGGCGATCATGGCGTGGTTTTGGCTGATCTGGCATGAAGTCTTGTGCAGAAAGTCTTTTCGGGCATTGGCGATGCGGGTGTGAATGCGCTGGATTGCGGCATAGGTTGCTCGATTTGCCGCTCAGTCTGGATTGACACGAACCACTTGCCACAGTATTAGCTCACAGTGACGTTCTTGACTTCACCCAGCACGTCCCGGCTGTTGCGATAACGCAGCCAGCCAAGTTTGGGCAGAAACACACGGCTGCCCACCCGATCGAGTTTGATGCCTTGCGGATAGCGAAAGCTATCTGAAACGCCTTTTTTCTTGTATCGGGGGAAGTCGGCACGCTTCTCAAAGAAGTTCTTGTAGGCCCGCTCCAGGTTCTTGAGCGCCTGCTGCAATGCTTGGCTTGGCGTTTCGTTAAGCCAGAGCGTTTCAGGCTCCGTCTTCCATTCGGTGAGCAACTTGCACAGAGCAGCATAGCCAAGCTTTTTTTCTCCTGCCTTGTGTCGATCCTGTTGCAACGCCAATGCCTTGTTGAACACGAAGCGGCATGACCCGGCGAAGCGGAGCATGAAACGCTGCTGTTCGCCGTTGGGCTGTAGTTCGAATCGGTAGGCTTGAAGACGCTGCATGTAGCATAGTACAGTTTGGCCTATGTAAGAGGGCAACGATATTCGTCGCGGACGACACTGTGTTTTTAACATGCACGTCCATTTGGTCTTTGTGGCGAAATATCGGCGCAAAGTATTCGACTCAGCCGCTATCGACAGGCTGCGCGAACTGTTTGCCAAGGTTTGCAACGACTTCAAGGCGCAATTGATCGAAATGGATGGCGAACGCGACTATGTTCATTTACTGGTCAGCTATCCGCCGAAAGTGTCTGTGTCAGCCTTGGTCAATAGTTTGAAAGGCGCATCCAGTCGCGTGCTGCGAAAAGAAAGGCCGGATATTGCCAAACGCTTCTACTACAAGGGTGTGCTGTGGTCGCCTTCCTATTTCGCATCCTCTTGCGGCGGCGCTCCAATCAGCATCATTCGTCAATATATTGAACAGCAGGCGAGACCAACTTAACGGCAGAGAAGGAGTCCTGCGGACTCTGCGCTATCCATCCCCGGCCTGTACGCCGGGGCTTTCCGCGCTAACTGGTAAAGCAGCAGATACTGTCTTACGTAGGAAATTGAGTGGGTTAACCATTTTGATAATCCTTTAAAATAAGACATTAACTGCGATGGACCGTAAACAGCAGAAATATTTTTATTTGCTATATATTTAGAGCTGTGTTTTCCTGTGCGTGATTATAACTAGCTCACTTTTAGCTTCTGCACTCATTTTTGGATTAGTGGTGTGGGAGGTAAACCGCCCGCCAAGCCATAATAAGTATCATTTTATTTATATATATAAATAAATTAGTAAGGACAGCTTAGTATATATTTTTTAAAGGTTTTTAATGAAAACGCTAGGGCTAATTGGCGGTATGAGCTGGGAATCGACAATACCGTATTACCAAATAATAAATAAGTCTATTAAACAACACCTTGGCGGTTTACACTCAGCCAAAATAGTCCTTTACAGTGTTGATTTTGATGAAATAGAGCATTTGCAAAAATCTGGACTCTGGAAGCAATCTGGTGAACTTTTGGCTAACGTGGCACAAAAACTTGAAAAAGCTGGTGCCGAAGGTCTAGTGCTCTGTACAAATACCATGCATAAAGTAGCTCCAGAAATCCAAAAAGCCGTTAAGATTCCACTCCTGCATATTGCCGATCCAACAGCAAATGCCATAAAAGCGACTGGCCTTAGCAAAGTTGGCCTACTGGGCACACGTTTTACAATGGAGCAAGACTTCTATAAAGCCAGGCTAGAGGATAAGCACCAGCTTGATGTTTTAATACCAAACGAGTCGGACCTCATTACGGTACATAATATTATTTACCAAGAACTATGCCTGGGACAAATTTGCGACAAATCACGTAATGCTTATTTGGGCATCATGCAGCGCTTAGTTGAAAAAGGCGCTCAGGCCATAATTCTTGGCTGTACGGAGATATCGTTGTTAGTACAACCACATCATATAGATGTGCCACTATTTGATACCACCTATCTACACGCTGTGTATGCTGCTGATTGGTCCTTGCAGAAGTAGTTTAGCCTGCGAAGATCCACGACATGGTATTGGACAATCCGCAGCTGCCCTTATCCTCATTTATAGTGGGCAAGCCTGTGCATAACTTTTGTACGAAGCACCAAAGCCCTTGAAAACGCTTGCCTTGCACTGCAATGTAAAAAAATTGCTCAACTCTTGTTTTTAAAGCCGTGTTTGGCCAGAACAAACTATAGCCAACTTAAGCCAGCAAGTATCTAAGCAACTGCACTTACGTACTTGCTAGAGCGATAAAGAAACACCCCCACGTACGTGGGGAAGACGGGAGCGTAGGACGCGCCTGCGTGGTGATCTTGGAAACACCCCCACGTACGTGGGGAAGACGCTCTGGCCAGATCGCCGGAATAGTCTGATTTAGAAACACCCCCACGTACGTGGGGAAGACGCAGATGATCGGACGGCTTGCCAAACCAATTGGGAAACACCCCCACGTACGTGGGGAAGACTCATTATGCTCGTCCTGGCTTGTGGCTGACCTGGAAACACCCCCACGTACGTGGGGAAGACATAAAGGTTCGGTCCAGCGCGTAGCCGGCGTCGGAAACACCCCCACGTACGTGGGGAAGACGCCGCAACCCTCTTTGCTTCCTCTAGCCTGTCGGAAACACCCCCACGTACGTGGGGAAGACCACGCGCATGGCTGTCCGCCCTCAGCGCTTGGGGAAACACCCCCACGTACGTGGGGAAGACGCCGTGTCTCAACCCGACTTAGCCTGGCATTCAGAAACACCCCCACGTACGTGGGGAAGACGCTGTATCGCGCGCGGATCTTGGCCTCCATCTGGAAACACCCCCACGTACGTGGGGAAGACGATAGTGGTGTAAGGCGTAGACACCTTTTGGTAGAAACACCCCCACGTACGTGGGGAAGACACTTTCGGATCAAACCAAAGCCTGAGTGGCTGAGAAACACCCCCACGTACGTGGGGAAGACCCGGGTCCGACCGGCTCGCCGATAATCGTGATGGAAACACCCCCACGTACGTGGGGAAGACATACGGGAAAATTGCAAACACCCTGCCGTTGTGGAAACACCCCCACGTACGTGGGGAAGACTCCTTCGTGAATAGCTTTTCTTCCTGTGTTTCGGAAACACCCCCACGTACGTGGGGAAGACCAGGCACAGCGACGTACGTCAAACCGGCCAGCGGAAACACCCCCACGTACGTGGGGAAGACAGCTGCGTCCGCTGCCGCCCGGATTAATCTCGGGAAACACCCCCACGTACGTGGGGAAGACCCGTTGATATCAGCCACACCACAGGCCTGGCCGGAAACACCCCCACGTACGTGGGGAAGACTGCTCCCCGCCACTCCTTTTCAATGACTGCAGGGAAACACCCCCACGTACGTGGGGAAGACTCGCGGATAATCCCAATTAAGGTCTGCGACACGGAAACACCCCCACGTACGTGGGGAAGACCGCTTCAACGCCGACTGGGCCGACAGCAAGCTGGAAACACCCCCACGTACGTGGGGAAGACCCGCCACGGGCCGATTTGACCCGGCTGCGGGCAGAAACACCCCCACGTACGTGGGGAAGACTTTTACCGTCAGCTTGGTTAAAGGGCAGTCCTAGAAACACCCCCACGTACGTGGGGAAGACCAGTCGGGATCAGTACCACGCGCGCCTGGATGAGAAACACCCCCACGTACGTGGGGAAGACATGCGCCAGCTCACGCTCTCACAGGTGCAGGCGGAAACACCCCCACGTACGTGGGGAAGACATTCCACGTACCGGCATTGCGTCC
>JACDJC010000031.1_pt1 | contig 183465 bp, 168 predicted proteins | sample 7454191 | NCBI WGS metagenome assembly JACDJC01 (sample SAMN14253291, study PRJNA609438) | sludge metagenome | isolation source: sludge after 25d culture with pyrite and EDTA | collected 2018-12-20 | reverse complement strand
GTGACGGTGAGCTGCGTCCAGTTCGCGCTGTTCTTCGTGGACTTCTGGTTCCAGCTCGCGCGCTGGATCGACAGCACGATCCTGGACGCGCTCTACGGCTGGGGGTTTGGCGCGGACAGGCCGCACACGAACTTCGATCCGTTGATCGGTTTAAACAACGCCTTTGGCGACATGCTCCTCAACTTCGTCATGGCGATGATGTTCATCGTGCTGCCGGCTTTTTGGGTAGCTGCGCTCGCCTGGGTTGGTGTTCGCGTAGGCAACATTTCGCAGATGCTCTCAGCAGCCACCGATGGCGCCAAGTCTGCGGGAGGCAAAGGCGCTGACCTTGCAATCAAAGCAGCGAAGGCAAAGTAGTGCCGAGAGTGGCGATTCGCTACTCGTCGTCCGCGCTGCCGCCGTCGATGCGTAGCTCTCTCCGGTAGAGACCGTATCCGTCCAAGCCGTTTCGCCACAGAGGCTCGTCATCGTCACTGCTTTCGTCGGCATCAGCGTTGCGTACCCCCCAGGCAGCGATCGCCGCAAAGACCAGCATCAAGCCCAGCCAGAACGCGGAATAGAGCAGCACACCGAGCACGGCGAGCTTGATGATCCAGAGCACCGCCGTCGCCGCGCCCGCGGGCACCTCGCGCGTCACCAGCCAGCCGGCGACACGCTGCTCGCGGCGCAGGTATCCACGCCAGGCACGGCCGGCCCCCCGGCCCAGCCGGTGACTCCAGCGCCCGTTGTGCGTGTTGGTGGTCATGCTCATGTGCCTCGGCTTCAGTGTTGCCTCACCTCGCGGAGTGGCCGGTCGTGGCTTGCCCTCCAGCATAGACCGCGATCAGGAAGTCGGGTTGCCCTTTTGTCTTGTCCCAATAAGGGTTCAGGATGTCCCCGTCTATGCAGAGTGAACCGAGCAGATCGTTCCACCTTGCCATGTAGTGCGAATGCGTCGTGCGGGTACTGTTCGAGCCCAGCCGCAGTGGGTCTAGCGGCACATTCGGAGCGATCAGCCAGTTCTCGGGAATGGACGCCAGACCAACGTCATCGACGCGCAATGCTGGCCTCGGTGTAGCCCTTTGCTGCAGTTCGGCTCGTTGACCGGACAAGGCCAACGCCGCCCGCCAGGCGCCGCTTGAAACTCGGTGGCGGCGCTTCGCGCGAGCTTGGGGCGCGATCCGTGCTAATTCGCCAAGCGGTTGACAGGGACTCTCGGTGCTGATCGATCCGAATGCGCGGCGGGACGACGCGGGACTGCGGATATCGATTGTCTGACGCTCGCATTCTCTGGGGCCGCGGCATCTGCTGCTCTGCTGCACGACCAACATGTTTCGGACGTCCAAAGCGTTCCGGTCCGCGCCGACGGCCTGCCGACAGGGCGACCAGCACACGCCAAAACAGACTTGCTCAAAGAGGACTTGACAAACAATACGGACGTACGTAGTATTTACGCATGCGCAAACCGTCTCATCGTGATCGTCTCCTGGACGCTGGACTCAAAGTCATGTTCCGCAAGGGCTATGTCGGGGCCGGTGTGCGCGACATCGTCGCCGAGGCCGGCGTACCTCAGGGGTCCTTCACCAACCACTTTCGGACCAAGGAAGCCTTCGCGCGCGAGGTTCTCGACTGCTACTTCGATCACGTCAAGGTGCTGGTCGGGCAGGCCCTGAATGACGAGAGCCTCACCCCGCGGGAGCGTTTGCGTCGCTATCTCGAAATCATCACGGCGAGGCTCGAGGCAGACGGCTTCGCGCGCGGCTGCCTGATCGGTGACTTCAGCCTCGAGACTGCGTCGCTCAGTGAAGCGTTGCGCGAGCGCTTGGTGGCGATCTTCGCCGAATGGCGCGGCCCATTCGAGATCAGCATCGCCCAGGCCCAGGCCACAGGCCAGATCTCTTCCAGATTCGCTGCTGACGACCTTGCCGACTTTCTGCTCGCCTCCTGGGAGGGAGCCATCCTTCGCATGAAGGTCGAGCGTGATGGGGAACCTCTAGAACGATTTAAACGAATCGTATTTGCAACTGTCCTTAAGGAGACCAACCGATGAACGCCGACTTCACCCTTCCGCACCTACCCGTACTCGGGTCGACCATGGCTTACCGCGAGATTCGGCGCCCGGGCGCACCGGTTGTGCTGTTCTTGCACGGCAATCCCACGTCGTCGTATATCTGGCGCAACATCATCCCGCGCGTGTCCAGTGTCGCCCACTGCATCGCGCCAGACCTCATTGGGTTCGGCCAGTCGGGCAAACCTGATCTCGACTACCGGTTCGAGGATCACGTTCGATTCCTCGACGGATTCATCGCCGAAGCGCAGATTTCGTCCGCCTATCTCGTCGCGCAGGATTGGGGCACGGCGCTGGCGTTCCACCTTTGCGCACGTCGGCCCGAGTTCGTTCGTGGACTTGCCTTCATGGAGTTCATCCGTCCCATGCCGACATGGGAGGATTTCCACCAGCAGCCGGCAGCGCGCGAGCTCTTTCGAAAGTTCCGCACTCCCGGTGAGGGCGAGACTTTGATCCTCGACGGCAATGTCTTCGTCGAGCGCGTGCTGCCCGGTTCTGTCATCAGGACGCTAACGGAAGAAGAGTTGGGCGTGTATCGCGCGCCGTTCGGGACTCCGCATTCGCGTCGACCTGTCTGGCGCCTGCCGAACGAGTTGCCGATTGCCGGCCAGCCCGCAGATGTACATGTCTTGCTCACCGAAGCGCACGCAGCTTTGCAAGAGTCGCGGTATCCCAAGCTGCTCTTCGTCGGCAATCCAGGGGCACTTGTCTCCCCGCCCTTCGCCGCGGAATTCGCCTCCAAGCTGCACGACTGCCGCGTCGTGGAGCTCGGCGCTGGTGCCCACTACTTGCAGGAGGATCACCCGCAGACGATCGGTGAGTCCATTGCGGACTGGATCGCCGAGAACGAGCGTGCTCGCCAAAGCGGCATCGCAGCATAGTCGCTGCAAGTCGGCTCAATGGATCAGGACACTTCCGTGTGAATCGAGGAGTTGAACATGAAGCAGGTTTCGATCGTGTACTGCAAGCCCTGTGGATACCTGAAGCGCGCCGAAGCCGCGGCTGGGGCCGTCAAGGAGAAGCTTGGCGTGTCGGTTTCGCTCACACCTGGCACAGGGGGCATCTTCGAGGTGCGCATCGGTGCAAACGTGGTCACCAAGCGCGAGAAGGGGCACTTCCCTGACACACCGGAGATCGTCGCGGCCGTGGCGGGCGCCTTGAAGGCGCGATGAGGGGTCGTTGAGTCAAGGGTCGCCTGGGGATGTCTCCGTGGGGCATCCATGCATTGATAGGAGCTTTGTGATGATCATTCAACAGTCTGCAGGTCCGATGACCGAATCGCTGCATGCGCCGGGTCCGGACGCCGAGCATCAAGCGAAGCTGATGCAGTTCGGCTGCTTGGTTGGGAGTTGGGATCTCGACGTGGCCTACTACGACGAGTCCGGCGCAATCAAGCGTCGAACTCCTGGCGAATGGCACTTCGGGTGGGCACTCGAGGGCCGCGCTATCGTGGATGTCTGGATGGTCCCGCCGCGCTCTCAGCGTGCGTCCGAGGGCCCGGCTCCCGGCGAGTACGGCATGACCGTGAGGTTCTATGACCCGCGGCTCGACGCCTGGCGCTCGACCTGGCATGGACCGGTGAATGGCATCGTCTGGCCCTTCATCGCGAGGCAGGTTGACGACGAAATGATTCTGGAGCGCACCCAGGACGACGGCAGTCTGACTCGCTGGGTATTCAGCAAGATGAGGCCCGAATCGTTTCACTGGCGTGCTGTCACATCAACCGACAGCGGGAAGACATGGCGTCTCGAGCAGGAGATGTTCGCGGAGCGCCGTCATTGACGGCATGGCTCCGTTTCGCCCTGAATCGCCTCGTCCATCCTCTACGCCGCTGATCGCGTTCTCGCTGCGATCCTGGCCGGGAGGCGAACAAGGGGGGTGGCAGCAATTACCGGCATCGATGCCACCCAGCGCCTTCGTCTCTGACTTGCTGTCAGCTCACTTCCTCAGAGTTGTCACGGTCACAGAAAGTTGTCTATCTATGCCGTGCCCGGCAGCAGTCCCTTCTACAGGCAGTTCGGCATTCGCCACTCGAAGGCTGCAATGGCCAGGCTCACTTGAAAACATCATCTCCGGCCCAGGCAGCCATCAGGTTGTACCCACGCAATGAAGCACCCCACCATCTCCCTCATCGAGCGGCGCGTGTCTGCGAACCACTTCGACGCTTCGTTCACCCTGACAAACGCCGAGATCGAACGGCTGGTCGATCTCGCGACGCGCGCCCCAACGGCCTACAACTTCCAGAACTGGCGGTTCGTTGCCGTGCGGGGAACGCAATCCAAAGAGCGCTTGCGCGCTCTCGCCTACGGACAAACCAAGGTGACAGATGCGGGCGTCACCTTCATCGTCTGCGGTGTGCTTCCCCATCATGAGGTTCTTCGAGAAAGGCTGCGCCCGTTCGTAGAGGCTGGTTTCATGTCCGCTGTCACGGCAGCGGGCTGGCGCGAGGCCGCGCGGCAGGCGTACGCCGATGAGCAGAAGGCACGGGACGAGGCGGTGCGCTCGGCCGCGCTTGGCGCGGCGACACTGATTTACGCTGCCGAGGCGATGGATCTCGCTACAAGCCCCATTGGGGGGTTCGACACCGCAGGAGTGGCCAGGGCCTTCGGCTTGGCGCCGAACGAGTTGCCCGTTCTCATTGTGGCCGTCGGACGCCCTGCGTGCGGCAACTGGCCACAGAAGCCGCGACGTCCAGTGTCCGAGGTGCTGGAGATCGCATGAAGGCGCGCGCTTCCAACTTGCTCGCGACGGCGGTCGCGCCTGCTATCTGGGGCAGCACCTACGTTGTCACCACCGAACTGTTGCCAGGCCTTTCTCCGCTGTTGGTCGCGATGCTCAGAGCCTTGCCAGCAGGGTTGCTTCTCCTGCTGATCGTGCGACAGATCCCATCGGGCATCTGGTGGTTGCGCATATTCATTCTCGGTGCCCTGAACTTCTCGATCTTCTGGAGCATGCTGTTCGTTTCGGCGTACCGTCTGGCGGGCGGGGTGGCGGCAACTCTTGGAGCGACACAGCCGTTGATTGTCGTTTTCATCGCCGCGGTCGTCTTGGGGCACACGGTACGGCCGCTGTCAGTGCTAGCGGCCATCATCGGCCTCGCAGGAGTGGCGTTACTCGTGCTCACGCCGAACGCGGCACTCGACATGGTCGGCGTCGCCGCCGGCCTCGCGGGTGCGACCTCCATGGCCTGCGGAACGGTGTTGACCCGCAAGTGGAAACCCCCGGTGTCGCTGCTGACAATCACTGCCTGGCAGCTGACGGCTGGCGGCCTGCTCTTGTTGCCGGTAGCCTTTGTTGCGAATGTGCCTATTCCGGTTCTGAGTGCGACCAACCTGCTTGGGCTTGCATGGCTTGCACTGATCGGTGCGGCCTTGACCTATCTGCTCTGGTTCAGGGGTATTGCTCGCCTGGATCCAACGGCAGTCGCCCCGTTAGGGTTCCTCAGTCCGGCAGTGGCTGTAATTCTGGGGTGGGTCCTCCTGAAAGAAGCGTTGTCGGCGCTTCAGGCAGTCGGCTTCATCCTCATTGTCGGCAGCATCTGGCTCGGTCATCGCACCTCGAGCACCGCTGAGTGTGCGCCGGCGAGGAGCGGCGACAGCAAAGCCTCGGCCGACGCGCGGTGAGCCCGAGAAACAATGGGCGGCGCGATGACGCAGACCAGCGGAAATTTAAACCATTGCCTGCACCGGCTCGTGCAGCGCGATCCAGTACACGCCGGTGGACTCCATCACTCCATCGCCACAATCTTCGCCTCACGGCGCTCAAGCCAGTCGGCCAGCTCGGTCAGATCGACCGTCAAGCTCTTGAACTCCCCGCACCGGTTCGTCGTCGCGATCCGGTAGGGCCGCCATGCGGTGCGATGACGGCGATGGATGATCCGGCGAACGGGAGTACATGCACGCTGTAGTCAGTTCCTTCGGCTTGCGTGCTGGCCAAGTCGGTATAGCTGTCATGTCCATCGGCAAGGCTACTCATCGCGTCCCTCGACTGGGAGCGCCGGCCCTTGGGGTGATGCCAGCAAGATTGCGCACGGCGGCTCAGGCATCAGGCGCCCGTTCGAAGAAGTTACGGCTGGCCGAGTCGGGTCGGCTTGGGTCGCAGAATGATTAGCTATTTCATCAAAAATCAAACTTTATGCTATTTTCTCTGCGAGTTCTTGCAGTAGCTCTAGAGCCTGATTGAATTTCGTGTTATTTTTAAAACATGGATAGAACTTCTAGGCATCAGGTAATCAAGCGACTGCAGGCGGGACTCCCCCGTGGGGCGCCGTTCGACCTTGCCACCCTGAGCCAGTTCGGGGTGTCGCCCCAGCTCGCCGCCCACTATGCCGACGGCGGGTGGCTCGTGCGCCTGGCCCATGGCGTCTATGCCTTCCCGAACGATGAGTTCGGGGTCTACGGTGCGCTGAAGTTCCTGCAACAGCGCGTGCCCGGCCTGCACGTCGGCGGCAAGAGCGCCCTGGCCCTGCAGGGGGTGCGGCACAACCTGGGCAGCCGGGAGGCGCTGGTGCTGTGGGGCGACGGTCGCTTCGCGTTGCCGGCCTGGTTCACTTCGCGCTTTCCGGCCCGCTATGTCCACGCCCGCCTGTTCGACTGGCCGGACACGGCGCTGGCCAGCAAGACCCTGACCACGCCGCCTGGCCTGCCCGAGGATCTGCGGGTGGCAGCCCCCGAGCGTGCCGTGCTGGAGCTGCTGTACGAAGCCGGCGTCAAGCAGAGCCTCGAAGAGGCCCGCAACCTCTTCGATGGACTGCGTTCCCCCCGCAAGGACTTGCTCGGGCAACTGCTGTCCTGCTGCGCCAGCGTGAAGGCCGTGCGCCTGTTCCTGACCTGGGCGCGCGAGACCAGCCTCGTGGACGTCGATGCCCTGCTGGAGCAGTACCCGGTTCGCACCGGCAGCAACACGCGCTGGATGAGCCGGCTCGATGACGGCACCTTGCTGAGCCTGAGACCTCATGGATAAGACCTACGCGGACACCGTTCGCCTGCTGCTGGCCGTCGCGCCCGACGTGTTCGCCAACGACATCTTCGCCATGAAGGGCGGCACGGCCATCAACCTCTTCGTGCGGGACATGCCGCGCCTGTCGGTGGACATCGACGTGGTGTACCTCCCGTGGCAGACGCCGCGCGACGAAGCGCTGCAAGCCATCAACCAGGAGCTGGCCGCCATCGCCACGCGCCTTGCACCGCTGGGCGTGCAGACACGCCTGGTTCGCGCCAAGGACCTGGGAGACACCAAGCTGATCGTCGAGAACGACGCCAGCCAGGTGAAGATCGAGGTCAACGTCGTGTTCCGCGGCAGCGTGCTGCCCGTCGAGCGGCGGCCGCTGAGCGCCAAGACCAGCGATCTGTTCGGCGTCGAGTTCGAGCTGCCGGTTCTGGCACCGGACGAGCTGTACGCTAGCAAGCTGGTGGCCGCGCTGGATCGGCAGCACCCCCGCGACCTGTTCGACGTGTGGCAGCTCTACGAATCGGGCGACATCAGCGACGGCATGGTCGAGTGCTTCGTGATCTATCTGGCGGGCCACAACCGGCCGCCCCACGAAGTGCTGTTCGGCAACGACAAGGACATCGCCGGCGAGTACGAGCGGGCCTTTGTCGGCATGACCGAAGTGGACTGCTCCCTGGAGACACTGCTCGACGCTCGCGCCAGGATGCGGCGTGAGCTGCCACAGCGACTGAGCACCGCGCACAAGCAGTTTCTGAGCGGGCTGGCGCGCGCAGAACCGGACTGGTCGCTGGTGCAATGCCAATACGCCGCGCAACTGCCGGCACTGCGCTGGAAGCTCGCCAATCTCGAAACCTTCCGCAAGCGCCGTCCCGACGACTTCGCAGCGCAATCCGCCGCCCTCGACACCGGCTTGGGCCAGAGCTGACGAACATCCCGCAGCGCCCCACTTGCCGGGATTGCCCCATGCCGCATTCATCGTGGCATCCACGAAGCAGCGGCCCTATACCCAAAGGCTTCCGACAAAGGCCAAAGGGCTGGGAAGGGGCAAAGGAAGGGCGCCAAGGGGAAAGGCCCTATCCTGAAAAGGCCAAAAGGCGCCCCGAGCAGCCCGTCATCCGGGGTTCGCCATGCTCTCGCTGTTCCAGCGCAAAAGGGTGCCACCCACCGTCGGCACACCGCCCACATCCGCCATCGAAACTCCGAAAGGGGCGATGCGGCCGGAGTCGGCCGCATCGCTGCTGACCACGCCGCGTCGGCAGAAACTGCTGGAACACATCTGGCAGCGCACATCGCTCTCGCGCCGGCAGTTCGCCACGCTCTACCTCGCCCCACTGGAGCGCTACGCCGAATTGGTCCAGCAGTTCCCGGCCTCCGAGAACCACCACCACGCCTATCCGGGCGGCATGCTGGACCACGGCCTGGAGATCGTCGCCTATGCGCTGAAGCTGCGGCAGTCATACCTGCTGCCTGCGGGCGTCACGCCGGAGGCACAGGCGGCACAGGCCGAAGCCTGGACCGCAGGCACGGCCTACGCGGCCCTGCTGCACGACATCGGCAAGATTGCGGTCGATCTGCACGTCGAGCATGCCGACGGCAGCGTCTGGCATCCCTGGCACGGCCCGCTGCGAAAGCCCTACCGCTTCCGTTACCGAAAGGAGCGCGAGTACCGCCTGCACAGCGCCGCCACCGGGCTGCTCTACGCGCACCTTCTCGATCGGGACATCTTCGACTGGCTCAGCGGCTATCCCAACCTCTGGGCCGCGCTGCTGTACGTGCTGGCCGGCCAGTACGAGCACGCCGGCACACTCGGCGAGCTGGTCGTGCAGGCCGACCAGGCATCGGTCGCCCAGGAACTCGGCGGCGATCCCAGCAAGGCGCTGGCGGCGCCCAAGCATGCGCTGCAACGCAAATTGCTCGACGGCTTGCGCTACCTGCTCAAGGAAGCGTTCAAGTTGAACCAGGCCGGCCCGGCGGACGGTTGGCTGACCCAAGATGCCTTGTGGCTGGTGAGCAAGACCGTCTCCGACAAGCTGCGCGCACATCTGCTGTCACAGGGCATCGACGGCATCCCGGCCAGCAATACGGCGGTGTTCAACGTGCTGCAGGATCACGGCATCGTGCAACCGACGCCGTTCGCAGGCCGTGTGCAGGTCGAAGAGGAACAAGCGGAGCCGACGCCGCAGGCGCCGGCGGTGCCCGATGGGCCGCGCGCGGAAGGCATCGAAGCTGCATCCGCGAGCACGACGCCGATCGCATCCGCAGCCATGGACACCGGCGTGGCCGCGCTGCTCGACCTGCTGGGCGACACCGCTCTACCCACAGCGCCGGAGATCGCCGAGGCCGAGCCGACCCCTTCGACCGTGCCCCCGCCGCAGATGAGCCTCGCGCCTTCCCAGGATCGCGCGGAGCCCTCCGGGGCGCACTTCATGGCCTGGCTGCGTCAGAGCATCCAGACGCGCAAGCTCATCATCAACGACGCCAAGGCCCTGGTGCATACCGTCGCCGGTACGACCTATCTCGTCAGCCCCGGCGTGTTCCAGCGCTACGCGCAGGAGTACCTTCAAGTCGCCGCGCTGGCCAAGCAGGAGAAGCTGGAGGGGTGGCAGTGGGTACAGAAGCGCTTTGAGAAGCTGGGGCAGCACCGCAAGCAGCCGAGCGGGCTGAACATCTGGACCTGCGAAGTCACGGGGCCGCGCAAGTCGCGCCGGCTGCACGGCTATCTGCTCGCCAGCCCGGAGGCGCTGTTCCGGGAGACGCCGCCAGACAACCCATACCTGCGGCTCCTCAACGAGGCCGCAAAGCGCGAAGATTCAGCCCTTGGGGGCAAGGACAACGACGATCAGGGGTAGGCGTGCGACCGCTGTGCGGGCCGGCTTCAATCTGCGGATGGAGCCGACTCTGCCAGCTTGGCTTCGGTCAGAGTCATCAAGTGGGCGGAACTGCATTTCAGCGCACGGGCAATCTTGAGGATGAGAGGGAGCGTGGGCACATGCTCGCCGCGCTCGATCTTGCCCATGTGCGACCGTTCGATGCCGGCCATGTGGGCCAGCGTTTCCTGAGCTATGCCCTGGTTGGTTCTTTCTTCCCGCACGGCAGCCCCAAACGCGATGGCTGGTTCCGCTTCGTAGGTAGTGGTGCCGGTGGGGCGGCCCCTTTGGATCGAACGCTTTGGCATTGCCAAGAGCGTCGAACACGGTCACGATTTAAACCACGTTAAACTTAACTCATCCAACGGCTTCGAGATCAGTTGCAACGAGTTCACCGCCTGGGGGAGCTGGACGTGGAATCGAGTGACATCACCGCCGAAATTCGCATGGCCGTCCTCGGCGAATGGGTGCCTCCCCAGCTCGCCGACGTGCTCGCCCTGCAGCGTGCCGAAGAGCCGGAGACCCATACCATCCTGGCCGGCTGGACAGATCCCGGTCGAGGCGCGGAGATGCCGGACGACGGCTTCGACTTCGCCTTGTCTGCGGTTGCCCGGCAGTGGCCTGGCTGGGTATGCGAACCGCTGTGGCATGACACGCTGGCGGTCGCCGTGGCCAAGCGCTCCCACCTGCTGGCCCACCGTGAAGTGCCGTGCGGGGAAGTGCTCAAGCAGCCCTTGATCTGCTCGCAGTCCACGGCCGATGAACCATGGCGCATGACCGTGCAGCGTGTGTTCGAAAACGCGCTGCAAGAGCGAGAGCAAACGGTGGAGACATTCGATGTGGCGATGACGCTGGTTGCCGCCGGGTACGGGATCGCCATTGCACCTGCCGCGAGACTGGCGAGCTACCTACGCCGAGGCATCGCCGTGCGGCCGCTGGCCGGCGCACCAACGATCGTGATGGCCTTCCTCCTGCGCCGCAACGCTTCCATGTCGGACACCCAGGCAAGATTCGCCCGCCGCGCGCGCTTGGTGTCCTGACAGACGCGCGGGGATCGCGGTTTCGCCACGATCCCGTATTCCTGCTGCTAGGCGACTCCGACTCGCAGCGGGGTCCATTCGCTTTCCTTCACGGCTGTGCTCACTGCCATGACGAGCTTGTCGAGATTGCCGGCCGTCACGCCCTCCAGTGCCGAATGCCCCCGCAGCATCGAGCGCGGTTGCAGCAGTGCATGGTAGATCTGCCAAGGGTCCGCACCCCTGGTCAGCTTCAGGACGGACTGGATCAGCTCGTGCTTGAGTGGGTCGAGGTGCCAGTCCGGCACGCGCTGGCCGCGGTTGCCCACGTTCAACGCCAGCAAGTTGCCCGCCTTGATCTCGTAGCTGATCCACCTGCGGGACTTGCCCGCCATCTTGGCAAACGCCGCAACGGGAAGGTTGTGCGGCGCTTCGAAGACATCGAACAGTTCCATCCTCTCGCGCTGAATGTCCGAAGGCACCAGCGGCGCTGCCGATCGAGGGGGCGGAACCGCCGGCAGCCGATGTGCGGCGGCAGAAACCAACGGCATGGCGTCACCCGGCTTCGTCACGAGCAGGATTGGCGAAGCGGCAACCGGCGTGGAGGGTACGCTTGCGGTTTGCTCATTCGGGAACGCGGGCACGCCTTCCAGATGCACGGTGAGCGGCATGCTGGCCGCCTCGACCTGGTTCTGCTCGAAGAGGTCGAGCCGATCGGCCCAGTCCTGCATCATCCGGCGACGCTGCTCCACGTACTCGGCATGGTTGTAGGTCGCGCTGACCTTGTTGGGATCGACATGCGAGAGCTGTGCATCCACCCAGATCTTCGGGTAGCCGATCTCGTTGAGCGCAGTGGACATCGTGCCGCGGATGCCGTGCCCCGTCAGGCGTTCCTGATAGCCCATGCGCTTGAGGGCACCATTGAGCGTGTTCTCGCTGATGCGCTTCTTCAAGTCGCTGTCGTGCCGGAACAGGTAGCGCTGGGCCGGCTTGAACTCATCGAGCAGGTGCCGGACGATCTCCATGGCCTGAATCGACAGCGGCACGATGTAGGGCGGGATGTCCTTCGGCTGCTGCCGCTTCTTGCGCATATCCAACTGGAGTTGCTTCACGACGTCGGGCGGGATGATCCACAACCCACGGTCCAGATCGAATTGATCCGGCATCGCCTGTCGCAGCTCGCCGGTTCGCACGCCGGTCAGCAGCAATAGCCGCAGCCCGAGCTGGGTCTGCCGCCTGCCGCGATAGCTGCGCAGCCGCTGCAACAGCTTCGGCAGCTCGGCCATGCGCAGGAACGGGTTGTGGTTGACGGGTGGCAGCGGCAGCGCCACCACATCGAGATCGGAGGCAGGGTTCTGCTCCAGGCCCGGCACGATCACCAGCGCGTAGCGGAACAGTTGGTTGAACCAAGTCCTGACTTTCTCGGCGACGGAGAGCGCCTTGCGCTTCTCGATCTTGGCGATCACCTCCAATAGGTCGGGACGCTTGATCTCATAGACCGACCGCTTGCCCAAGGCGGGCAGCACATCCTTGTCGAAGATGCGCGGAAGTATCGAAAGGGTCGTCTGCCGGCCTTCCTTGAGGCTGAGCCCGCGATGCTTGAGCCACTTGCGATACACCGCCTCGAAGGTGTTTTCGTCGGCGAGCCGGACAGCGGTGCGCTTCTGCTTGCGGTGAACGCGAGGATTGGTGCCTTTGGCCAGCAGGGCGCGCGCTTCGTCGCGCAGGCTGCGGGCCTCGCGAAGCGTCACCTCCGGGTAGGTGCCGAGCGACATCCGCTTCTGCTTGCCCGCCCAGTAGTAGCGGAAGTGCCAAGTCCTGCCCCCTGCAGCCGTGACGGCCAGGGAGAGGCCATCCAAGTCAGGGAGGGTGTATGCCTTGCCAGTTGCCTTGGCCTGCCGAACGGCCAGGTCTGAGAGTGCCATGCTCTTGCTCCTGAACATGAGTCAGGAACCAGATGCTGGTCACGTCGACCTCGCCCCTCCATCAACAATCCGGAATCAGCCGCACCCGCAAAAATGGACTTGTTTGTGGACTTAAAAGTCCCGGCTGTAGGCGGATCGCAGTGGACTACGGCAGAACGTCAAAGAGAGGAAAAGTCCTTGTGTGGCAACGACTTGCAGACTCTCTTGGATTTCTGCGGAAGTCCGCAGAATGATGCGGTGGAGCGGGTGATGGGAATCGAACCCACGCTTGAGGCTTGGGAAGCCGCCGTTCTACCATTGAACTACACCCGCATCGAGGAAGGTCGATGACGGCAAGGATTCATTGGTAAAATCGAGGCTCACCAAGTCCCTTGCAGCCCGACATTTTAACAGCATTTTGAACCTGCCCAAATCCCCCCCGCCCGTCGTGACGGCCCAGACGCCGTCGGGCAGCACGCACATCCGCAGCTTCGTCCACCGCCGCGCCCACATCACCCCCAGCCAGGAACAGGCGATCGCCGAATGGCTGCCGCGCTGGTCGATCCGCTACCAGGACACGCCCATCGACCTGTCGGCGGCCTTCGGCCGCACGGCGCCGGTGATCCTGGAAATCGGCTTCGGCATGGGCGAGACCACCCAGAAGATCGCCCAGGCCCGGCCCGGCGACAACTTCCTGGGCGTGGAGGTCTTCAACGCCGGCGTGGGCGCGCTGCTCAAGCGCATCCACGAGAACGGGCTGGAGAACATCCGCATCATCCAGCACGACGCGGTCGAGGTGCTGCGCGACATGATCGCGCCGGACTCGCTGGCCGGCGTGCACATCTACTTCCCCGACCCCTGGCCGAAGAAGCGCCACCACAAGCGCCGCCTGATCCAGCCCGCGTTCATCGAACTGCTGGCCAGCCGCATGGCGCCGGGCGCCTACCTGCATTGCGCCACGGACTGGGAACACTACGCCCAGCAGATGCTGGAAGTCCTGTCGGCGGCGCCGGCGCTGCAAAACACCTGCGCGGACTACGCGCCACGCCCCGACTACCGTCCGCTGACCAAGTTCGAGAACCGCGGTCTGCGCCTGGGCCACGGGGTCTGGGACCTGATCTTCACACGGCGCGCTCCGGCGGACGCCGCGCCCGCACCGGAGGCCCCCTGATGTATCCCGAGATCGAGCCCTACGCGCAAGGCTTCATGGACGCCGGCCACGGCCACCGCGTCTACTGGGAACTGTGCGGCAACCCCCAGGGGCAGCCGGTGGTGTTCCTGCACGGCGGACCGGGCGCGGGCTGCTCGCCCGCCCACCGCCGCCTGTTCGACCCCGAGCGCTACAACATCCTGCTGTTCGACCAGCGCGGCTGCGGCCGGTCCACGCCGTCGGCCGACATCGAGCACAACACCACCTGGGACCTGGTCGCCGACATCGAACGCCTGCGCGCCGAGGTCCTGCACGCCGACCGGATGGTGGTGTTCGGCGGCTCCTGGGGCTCGACCCTGGCGCTGGCCTACGCCGAGACCCATCCGGAACACGTGCGCGCCCTGATCGTGCGCGGCATCTTCCTGCTGCGCCAGGCGGAGCTGCGCTGGTTCTACCAGGAAGGCGCGTCCTGGCTGTTCCCCGACTTGTGGGAAGACTACCTGGCCCCGATCCCCGAGGCCGAGCGCGACGACCTGATGGCCGCCTACCGCCGCCGCCTGACGGGCGACGATCCCCAGGCGCAGCTGCGGGCCGCGCACGCCTGGACCCAATGGGAAAGCCACACCATCAGCCTGCTGCCCAATCCGGCGCACCACCGCGCGCACGCGGCCGACCAGGCGGCGCTGGCCTTCGCCCGCATCGAGAATCACTATTTCGTGAACCGGGGCTTCATGGAAGAAGGCCAGTTGCTGCGCGACGCGCACAAGCTGGCCCACATCCCGGGAGTGATCGTCCAGGGCCGCTACGACGCCTGCACCCCGGCCAAGTCGGCCTGGGACCTGCACCGCGCCTGGCCGCAGGCGGAATTCCACATGATCCCGGACGCCGGCCACGCCTTCGACGAACCCGGCATCCTGACGCAGCTGCTGGCCGCCACCGACCGCTACGCGGACGACTGAGGAGACCGACGCATGAGCCTGAACATCCTGCTGAACGGCGCCGACACCGCCCTGGACGACGTGCGCACCGTCCACGACCTGGTGGTCCGCCTGGGCTACGAAGGCAAGCGCATCGCCGTGGAACGCAACGGCGACATCGTGCCCCGCAGCCAGCACGCCCAGGCCCCGCTGGCCGAGGGCGACCGAGTCGAGATCGTTGTTGCCGTGGGTGGCGGGTGACATCGTGGCATACTTCCACCCGTAACCAGAACCACCCGAGGCGCACCATGCAAGGCCACCCCGAAGTCATCGCCTATCTCACGAAACAGCTGCGCGGCGAACTGGCCGCGCGCGACCAGTATTTCCTGCATTCGCGCCGCTACCAGGACATGGGCCTGGCCAAGCTCCACGCCCGCAGCGACCACGAAATGCAGGAAGAAACCCAGCACGCCGACGCCCTGCTGCAGCGCCTGCTGATGCTCGAAGCCGAGCCCGACATGCGCCCCGACGCCTTCACGCCAGGCACGGACGTGCCTGGCATGCTGCGAGCCGACCTGGAACTGGAATACGAAGTGCGCGCGTCCCTGCGCGAAGGCATCTCGATCTGCGAGACTCACGGGGACTACGTCACCCGCGACCTGCTGCTGGTGCAACTGCAGGACACCGAATCCGACCACGCCTACTGGCTGGAAAAACAGCTGGGCCTGATCGAGAAGATCGGCCTGCAGAACTATCTGCAGTCACAGACCTGATCCCGCAACACCGCATGCAAAAGGGCCTGATGATTCAGGCCCTTTTCAATGGGCCGTCCGACCCGGACATGCTTAGCGGAAGCCGCCGCCCCGGCCGAATCCGCCCAGGCCCTTCATCCCGCCCATGGCGCGCATCATCTTCGCCATGCCGCCTTTTTTCATCTGCTTCATCATGCCCTGCATCTGCTCGAACTGCTTGAGCAGGCGGTTGACTTCCTGGACCGGCACGCCCGAGCCCGTGGCGATGCGGCGCTTGCGCGAGGCCTTGATGAGTTCGGGCTTGGCGCGTTCCAGCGGCGTCATGGCATTCAGGATGCCTTCGGTGCGGGCCAGCTGCTTTTCCGCCTGACCGCCCTGCACCTGGGACGCCGCCTGGGCGAACTGCGCCGGCAGCTTTTCCAGCAGCGAGCCCATGTCGCCCAGCTTTTTCACCTGCTGCAGCTGGTCGCGAAAATCGTTCAGGTCGAAGCGGTCGCCGGACTTCATGCGCGCGGCGAGCTTCTGCGCCTCGGCGATGTCGATGTTCTTCTGGGCCTGCTCGACCAGCGACACGATGTCGCCCATGCCCAGGATGCGCTGGGCCATGCGTTCCGGATGGAAGGGCTCCAGCCCGTCCAGCTTTTCCGACACGCCGACGAACTTCAGCGGCTTGCCGGTGACCTGGCGCACCGACAGCGCCGCGCCGCCGCGCGCGTCGCCGTCCAGCTTGGTCATCACCACGCCCGTCAACGGCAGCGCGTCGGAGAACGCCCGCGCCACATTGACCGCGTCCTGGCCCTGCATGGCGTCCACCACGAACAGCGTCTCGATCGGCGAGAGCAACGCGTGCAAATCGCGGATCTCGTCCATCATCGCCTGGTCGATGCCCAGGCGGCCCGCCGTGTCGACGATCAGCACGTCGTAGTGATGGCGCCTGGCGTAGTCCAGAGCATCGCGGGCGATGTCCCGCGGCTTCTGCGTGGGCTCGGTCGGCAGGAAATCGACCCCCACCTGGGCGGCCACGGTCTTCAGCTGGTCGATGGCGGCCGGACGGTAGACGTCGGCGCTGACCACCAGCGCCTTCTTGCGGCCGGTCTTGCGGCCGTACTGGACGTGCTCGCCGTCCGACAGCCATTTCGCCAGCTTGCCGGTGGTGGTGGTCTTGCCCGCGCCCTGCAGGCCGGCCATCAGGATCACCGCCGGCGGCTGGGCCGCCAGCGACAGTTCGCCCGCCGCGGCGCCCAGGTCGCCGCCCATCAGGGCGGTCAGTTCCTTGTGCACCACCCCGACCAGCGCCTGGCCCGGGTTCAGGCTGCCGACGACCTCCTGTCCCAGCGCGGATTCCTTGACCCGCGCCACGAAATCGCGCACCACCGGCAGCGCCACGTCGGCTTCCAGCAGCGCCATGCGGACCTCGCGCAGCATCTCCTGGGTGTTGGCCTCGGTCAGGCGGGCCTCGCCGCGCATGGTCTTGACGACGCGCGACAGGCGGGATGTCAGGTTATCGAGCATGATGCCGTATCCGTAAAACTGGTTGATCCGTCGGCCAGCGCATAAAATGGATGCTTTTGGGGCGCGGCCCTGCGCGCCGGACACCGATAGGACTATGTCAGTCAGCATTGTATTTCACTTGCTCGCCGCGCTGGCCTATGCCGTACTGGGCATCGCCCTGTGGCGCCCCATCGCGCGGGCGAGCGACGTCCGCCCCACCGGCACCATCGGCCGCAGCTGCCTGCTGGGCGCCATCGCCCTGCACGGCATCGGCCTCGCGACAGCCGTGCTCGCGTCCGACGGCCTGTATCTCAGCTGGGCGCTGGCCCTGTCCACCGCCATGTGGCTGGGCATGATCGTCTTCTGGATCGAAAACTTCCTGCTGCGCCTGGACAGCGTGCTGCTCCTGCTGCTGCCCGCCGCGGCGCTGGTCAGCCTGCTGGCCGCCGCGTTCCCGCAAGGCTACCTGGTGCCCCACGCCAGCAACGACTGGCTGCGCGTGCACCTGCTGATCGCCATGACGGCCTACGGCCTGATCACCGTCGCCGCGCTGCACGCCATGCTGATGACCGTGCTGGACCGCCATCTGCACCGCCCCATCGAATCCGCCGGCGAACAGGGCACCATCGGCCGCGCCATGAGCGCCATGCCGCCGCTGCTGACCCTGGAACAGCTGCTGTTCCGCCTGATCTGGATCGGCTTCGGCGTGCTGACGCTGACCGTCCTGACCGGCATCGTCGTGTCCCTGCGCCTGGGCGGCCACGCCCTGCCCATGGACCACAAGACCGTCTTCACACTCCTGTCCTGGGCCACTTTCGGCGTGCTGCTGGCGGGGCGCCACATCCAGGGCTGGCGCGGCCGCGTCGCCCTGCGCTGGACGCTGGCCGGCTTCGCCTTCCTGCTGCTGTCCTACACGGGCAGCCGGTTCGTCCTGGAAGTCATCCTGCAACGAGGCACTCTTGGGTAAATTCCTGCTCTGGGCGATCATCATCCTGGCCGTCCTGTTCGTTTCCCGCATCCTGAGCCACCAGAAGGCCCATGCCCGCCAAGCCGCCGCCCGCCGCCAGGCCGACGACGCGCGCGCCGCGTCCGAAACCATGGTCCGCTGCGCCCACTGCCGCATCTACCTGCCCCGGTCCGAGGCCTACCAGAGCCAGGGCAAGACCTGGTGCTGCGCGGAACACGCCCGGCTGGGTCTGGGGAAATAAGTGGCGGCGGGGGGGCCTGCCGAACCTGGACTGTCCTTGTCCATCGGGCCGGATGGCTGGCTGCTTGACGAGCCTGGCATCCTGCGCCGCCCCTCCCCCAACCACGACCAGCGCCCCGATGACGAGGATCCCTACCTGCTGGTGATCCACAACATCAGCCTGCCGCCCGGCGTGTTCACGGGCGACGCCATCATCGATTTCTTCCAGAACCGCCTGGACATCTCATCCCACCCCTGGTTCGAGAACATCCGCGACATGCGGGTCTCCGCCCATTTCCTGATCCGCCGGGACGGAACGATCGTGCAATTCGTACCGACGGTGCTGCGCGCCTGGCATGCGGGCGTCTCGTCCTTCGAGGGCCGGGAACGCTGCAACGACTTTTCCATCGGCATCGAACTGGAAGGCACGGACACGCTGGCCTATACGGATGTGCAGTACGAACGGCTGGCCGGGCTGGCGGCGGCGATCCGGGCGCGGCATCCGATCCGTGCGGTGCGGGGGCACGAGCATATCGCGCCGGGGCGGAAGACGGATCCGGGGCCTGCCTTCGACTGGGACCGGTTCGAATCGAGCATGAGGTAGCCAGCCATGAAGCCACGCGTCACCGTCATTACCCTGGGCGTCGATGACCTGGAACGGTCGCTGCGGTTCTACCGGGACGGGCTGGGGCTGGCAACCGAGGGCATCATCGGCCAGGAATTCGAGCACGGCGCGGTTGCGTTTTTCGACCTGCAACCGGGGCTGAAACTGGCGGTCTGGCCGCGTCGGAGCCTGGCGAAGGATTCGGGGCTACCGCTGGGTTCGGCCAGCGCCACGGAATTCAGCCTGGGACATAACGTCGCTTCACGGGACGAGGTGGATGAGGTGATGGCGCAGGCCGCCGCGGCGGGGGCCGTGATCGTGAAGGCGGCGCAGGAGACGTTCTGGGGCGGGTATGCGGGATATTTCCAGGACCCGGACGGGCATGTGTGGGAAGTGGTTTGGAATCCGGGAATGATGCCTGTGGTGAATTGTCGATAGGCTGTATTCATCCAGCTTGAGTCTGGGGATAGGACGGCACCGCTGACTCCCTGGCGCAGGCGACGCCATGAGGAAATAATTCTTCGGCGGCTTGCGCAATATCCAGCAATAGCCCATCGGAAAATCGGGCGCCGATCGCCTGGAGGCCAACGGGGAGGCCCGCGCCGGTGCGACCCACTGGCATATTCGTCGCTGGCTGACCCGTGAGATTCGCAAGAAACGCGAACGGGGACCACTCCCGCTCATTTTCGATTCCCGCCTCATCGCGATGAGGAAACCGCCGCCCCACAGGAAACGCCGATGTCGCCGTGGTCGGTGTCAGCAATACGTCATAGATATCCGTGAAAGCCTGAAACGCATGCCTGATACGACGCCGCGACTCACACGCAAAGTCGAACTCCTCGGCAGTCCATTTGCGCGTGGCCAGTTCGTGAATATCCGGCGAGACGGAAAACTTGTTCGCGATCTGCGCCAGTTCAAACCGATTCGCGTCCATCGCGACCGTCGCGAGAAACGTGTTGCGCAGCTCCGCAAGCGGCGGGAGGTCCGGGGACACAAGAGACAGGTCCCAATCGAGCGCGGCAGCGAGCTGCGTGACCGCGCGCCGCACGATTCCGGCCACTTCAGGATTGACATTGGCCACACCCAAATCAGTGCTGTAGGCCACCCGCAGTTTCATCGCCCTCGAACCGTCGGGACGCTCCAGTTCCATGCATGCTGCCGATGTCGAATGCCAATCCCGGATGTCAAAGCCCGCGATGGCCTGCAAAATGAGCGCACTGTCCTCGACCGTTCGAGTGATAGGGCCAATGCATTCAAGCGACTCCCAATTGGCGAGCCCGCTTCGAAGGTTCACCCTGGCAGACGGATAGAGCGGTACAAGTCCGAATGTTGGCTTGATTGAAAACACTCCGCAGACAGCCGCAGGCACACGCAGCGATCCCCCTCCGTCGCTCCCGAGCGCCACGGCACCCATACCCGCTGCCACCGCGGCGGCAGCGCCACCAGAGGACCCTGCCGCCGTCATCTGCAAATTCCAGGGATTTCGAGTCGGGCCGAACAGGGCGTTGTCGGTCACGACCCCAAAGCCGAGTTCGCGCGTATTGGTCTTGCCGATCAACACGCCCCCGGCGGCGCGGAGTCTGGCTACCGCGACTTCATCTTCGGCCGGTATCCAATCGACATGGGCGGCACAACCGAGCGTCGTACGGACACCCGCCGTCGGAATGAGGTCTTTGACGGAGAATGGGACCCCATGCAACGGAACCAACGGCGCGCCTGCCCGACGCTCCCGATCGCTCCGTGCGGCATTTTCCAGCGCAGCGACGTCGAGCGTGCAGTATGCATTGATCTCACCGTCCACCGCGCGTATGCGCTCAAGGACGGACTGCATCAGTTCCTCCGCAGACCACTCCCCTGCCCGGACTCCGCGCGCTTGCTCCGCCGCGGATAAAGACCATAGAGCTGAGCCCATTAAATGATTCTCCTCGTTTGCGCTCTGAGAACATGCTTCACAAACCACAACAGAGCACCGCAGCCAGGGTTGCGATAAATCGACGTGCCGATGTTTTGCATCCCCGCGATCCCGCCATTCGACGCGACACGGTAAGCCGCATGGGGGTTGGCTCCCCTTGATAAGACAATGGAAGGCCCCGCCCCACGCCGCCTTTCGGTCGTAAGCCAGTCGTGCCTGAAGTAGTTCTTAATTCCCGGCTGGATCCCCGGTGGAGTTACTTTCCGCGGCAAAGTGCGCCGCGAGGTCGAGTGCGCGACACTGCCATACCGCGCGGCGCTTGAAAATAATCGCCAGCGCCCGCTCCAGCGCCCAAATACGCTGCGGCGTTCCGATCAGCCACGGATGGAGATGCAAGCCGAACACGCAACCTGAAGCCCTCCCTTCATTCCAAAGGGTATTAAAGGCCTGGATGACGGAATCCAGATATACACGCGTGGAAACCTGCCTATGCCAGATCATCTGCACATCGTCCCATTGCTCCTGAGCGGGAATGGACACGATGGCTGGCTCCGTGTGCATAAAATAAGGCTGATCGTCGTTTGACCAATCTGCGACATAACTCAGACCAGCCTCGGCCAGTAAACTCGGAGTTCGATGCGACTCACCGTAGTCCTGTCCGATCCAGCCTTGCGGCGCCACTCCCGTGTATTTTTTCACCACGCTTATGCTGTCGCCAATGTAGTCGCGTTCCTCCGTCTCGCTCATGCGTGAGCTGATCATCCGGGTGGCGCACTGTCCGTGCGCCGCGAACTCGTAACCTCGCCGCAGGCAACTGTCCACCAGGAACGGATAACGGCGGCATGCATCGGAATTGGCCGCCACGGTTGCCTTGACGCCGTACTGATCGAGCAGCTTGAGTATGCGGAAAATACCCACCCGGTTTCCATACTCACGGAATGAGTACGACCGGTAGTCCGGGAAATAATATCCAGGGCCATCCGAGAAACGCGGATCCCGCACAGCCGTCTCAGGCGGGTCGAGCTCGTAATACTCGAGATAAAGAAAAACGCAGACCGCGATCCGCGCATCTTCCGGCAGACGAAAATTCTTCCGCTCCGGAGCCGGGGAATGAGAATAGAACGGGTTATCGATATGGCCCTTCGGAGCGTTCATGATTTCCGCTCCTCCTGAAACCTTGGATCCATTGCTTCCTGCGCCAGGTGCACATTCAGCAAGGGCAGATAATTGGTCACATACCAATTGGCTATCTCATCCCCTGTGGCTTTCCATACGTCCTTGTGACCCGTGACGTGAGCCACGATGCGTTCGAATTCGCGTATCCGATGGGGTTGCCCGAGAATATATGGATGAGGCGCAAGCGAAAAAATGGTACCGCTCTCCCCGCCTTCCTCATACAAGCGATCGAACAACGCTATCGCGTTATCGGCAAATTCCTCCGCCTCGGTATTCACCCTGAAGTTCCTGCCATCATTGACCTGTATTTGATACGGAAGGCTGATGAGGCTGCCGGAGCGCACGCGCATTGGAAACGGCTGGTCGTCATGGAACCAATCGCAATAGTAGCGGACCCCTGCCTCGGCAACCAGATCGGGGGTATTGATCGTGTGCGTTCCCGCCGGGGAGAACCAGCCCGTAAAATGCCGGCCCGTAAGGCCGTGAAAGCGCTTGACGCAATCCGCGATGACAGCCCGCTCTTCCTCCTCCTTCAACCCCCACAGGAACTGCGTATTATATATTCCGTGACACATCACATCGAAGCGGCGACTCTCGCACTCACGCATGATCTCCGGAAAGCATTCATATGCGGAGATATTGAGAGATATGGTGCAAGGCACCTCATATCGGTCAAGGACATCCAGCATCCGCCAGAATCCTATGCGGTTTCCGTAATCCCGGGTGCTATAGCCCTGGACGTCCGGATGCGGAACGCGTGGCCAAGGGTCACGCATCCTGACCTCACCCGGCAAATATTGGTACACCTCGATATTCGGGACCATCCACAGCGCGATACGCGCGCCGCCAGGCCATACCAAACGAGGCCTGGTGATGATGGGAGAATAAACGAGTCGGGAAGGTTCCATAGCTCATAACCGGAAATTTATGCAAGGCCACTCACCGAAAAATCAAATCCCGATCGATCGGCACGGGATCCCGAAGAGGACAGCCCCCTGAACTCATGAAAATTTCGCAGGCAGCCAAAGCGCCACATCCGGAAAATAGATCAGCACCGCAACGAAAACCAGCATTGCGAACACGAACGGACCAACCCCGAGATATACATCCTTGATATTGGCCGATTTATTCACCCTGATACTCTGAACCACGAACAGGTTGAGTCCGACCGGAGGCGTGATCTGAGACAACTCCATCATCACAACAAGAAAAATCCCAAGCCAGACCGGATCGAAACCCAACGCCGTGACCAGAGGAAAGACTACGCCGATCGTGGTGACGACCATTGAAAGAGACTCAAGAAAGCAGCCAAGCACGAAATAAAAAATGACGAGAACCCAAATCGTTTGATAAGGCCCTATCCCGAGTCCAGCCACCCAATGCGCGAAGCTCTGGGGAATCCCCGCCACGCTCAGGATGAAATTCAGAAGGAATGCGCCAACGAGTATCAGGACCATCATGGCGGATGTCCTGAGCGTTGACAAAAAAGCATCATGCAGAATTTTGATGGTGAGCGAACGGTTGAAGGCGGCAAGGGCCAGTGCGGCCAGAACACCAAACGCCGCGGATTCGGTCGGCGTGCCAATCCCCGTATAGATCGTTCCCATGATGACCACAAAGAGAACCGCCATGGGCAACAGATGTTTCAGGGACTGAATCAGTTCACGCGCAGTCGCCCTGGGCCCCGCCTCGATGGGCTTTTCATGACCGAACCACGTCTTGATGACCACAATCAGCGACATCGTCATGGCAAGAATGATCCCGGGCACGATCCCCGCGGCGAAGAGCTTGCTAACCGACGTATTGGTGAGCGCTCCGTAGACGATCATCGGTATCGACGGCGGAATCAGGATGCCCAGCGTGCCGCCGGCTGCAATGGAGCCCAGCATGGTGCGTTCGTTGTATTTCAGCCTGAGCATGGTTGGCTGCGCCACTGTGCCGATCGTTGCAGCGGTCGCCACACTGGAACCGGAGGTGGCGGCAAACAGTGTGCTCGCCAGGATATTGGCATGGAGCAGCTGCCCGGGAAGCCAGCGGACCCATAGGGCCAGGGACGTGTAGAGTCGATCCGCCAAACCGCTACGCATCAGGATCTCGCCGAGCAGGATGAACAGCGGGATGGCGACCAGAAGATAGTCATTCATCGTATTCCATACGATGTTTCCACTCATATTCTGAAGGATCCGAAGGCCTGTGAAATCAACGCCAACGGCAATCAGGTACAAACCTGCGCCGACGGCCACGCCCAATGCCAGGACAATGACCATCCCGATGAAAATCGCTGAAATAAGCATTTTTAATTTCCTTCGGCTCTGGACTCAATCGACGGAATCACCCTGAGCTCTTCTTTGATCTCTTCATTGGTACTGCGGGTACCAAGAAAGATTTCAACGAAGGACCAATCTTTTCGTATGAAGGCGATGACACCGCTCACCGCCAATGCGCCGCACGTCAGCGCGAAAAACAACAGGGAAAACGCCCACAGGAACTGCGGAATGGTAAGCGGCGTCTGCAAGGCCGTGGTCGCATGTGCGTTCATACGCGACGAAGTCGAAAACACCGAGAATGCCGAGTACGCAAGATTCGTGGCGAACACCGCCAAGACGGACATTGCAAATATATCCAGGGCGGCCCTTGCCCTGTCGCCGAACATATCGCGAAAAACGGTGATGCGAATATGTGCACGATCAAGAATGGCGTAGGCAAATCCGAAACCCATCGATACGGCCAATATATAACCGCCGTATTCATCGGCTCCCTGAATAACGACACCGAAGAACTTTCTGAGCAAAGCCGATATGACGATGAATACGCAGAGCGCCAGCAAGGCCCACCCCACGAAGATCGCCAGCCGCCTAAGGGCTTTTCGTAATGATTCGGTGAACGAGTACACGATTTTCCTACCTTTGAATATGTTCGTCTGGGTGAGCGGGATGACGGTCAACCCATTGGGCCGCGACCTCGTAGGAAGCCGCAACGTGGAACAATAAAGGTTCGCTATGCGGCGGGCCGGAAAGCTGGAGGCCCACCGGCAGTCCGTCTCCGGTGAATCCACACGGAACCGACAATGAGGGGAGACCCATCGAGCTCGTAGGCGCCGCATACCGTGTATAGACGCTATGCAAGGCCTCCAGGCCCCGCGACCCCGTACTCACCTTCAAGGTTCCCAGAGGGGCGGCAGGCACCGGAGACGTCGGGGTAATCATGACATCGGCCCGTCGCCATGCTTCTGAAAACCGCCGGGCAAATTCTCCACGAAGGCGCCAGGCCTTAAGGTATTCACTCGCAAGCATTCCGCGTCCGGCTTCCTGGCGATCGCGTATCGTGTCGCCGTACTCCCCGGCCCTCGTCAGGATGAATTCCTCATGAATGCTCGACGCCTCCGAGAATGCGATCGCCCGATGCACCGGAGCCATGCTCGTCAAATCCGGCAGATCGATATCAACGATCTCGGCCCCTAGGGATTTGAGCAAATCAAGGGCGGTCTCGAATGCGCCTTGCACACCGGCGTCCAAACCCATTGCGAGCCAGCCGGAAGGAACCCCCACTTGCAGAGGCACTTTGGGCATGCGACTACCGCTGAGAGCCGCGGACGTGCAAGACTGGCCATAGCGTTCAAGCGAACGGCCATCGAGCAGCAGATCCGATATCTGCGCAGCACCCAAAACGGTACGTGCAAGTGGGCCAAGCGCCTCAGTGGTCCATGTCAGCGGTATCGATCCGGAACGATCTATCGCGCCGAAAGTGGGCTTAAGCCCAACCACGCCGCAATGCGCCGCCGGAACCCGGAGAGACCCGCCCGGGTCGGTGGCAATCGCCGCGGACACCAGTCCGGCGGCCACCGCCGCGCCTGCCCCGCCAGCGGCGCCGCCCGCGTGCCGGGACGGATTCCAGGGATTGCGAGTCGGTCCGAACCAATCATTTTCCCCCGTGGTGCCCGCGGCGAATTCCTGCGTGGTCAGCTTACCGGCGAGCACCGCCCCCACGCCGGAAAGCCGCTTCCACGCCGCCGCATCATCCTCGGGTATGAATCCCTCCAGAATGTGGGATCCTGCGGCTGTGGGCACGCCGCGCGTGCAGATCATATCCTGCACCCCCACCGGAACGCCCGATAGTTCCCCGGTCCCGTTCCCCGGATGATCATGATCCAGCGTAATGCAAGCAAATGCGTTCACCACCGGATTCCATTGATTGATCCGCCCGGCGAACCGCTCGAGGACCTCCCGACGATTCAAACTCCCGGACCTGATCCGCTCGCCAAGGTCGGCAGGGTCGCACCACTCCGGGTCACACTGGTCAGCGTGGCGCGTGCTCGGCGACAGGGGTTTGACATCCACGGCCCGCGGCAAAGCGATCGGCTCCGGGAGATACGATGAGGCGGCAACCGGGTCGAAGACGAATGCCGGAGGCCTGTCAAAAAGACGTGTGCAGCCTGCCTCCCTCAGATGCGCTGCGACAGGGTCGAGCAAGCGCCCAGCCACCTCGGCCAGCTCGTCCTGTAGACATGGCTTAAGCAATTTCAGCAAGTCTTTGCGCTGCATTCCGTCCCTCTGCCTTGAAAAAAAGGGCGACGCCTGCCTGTTCCCGGCACGAACCACAAGCTACTGTTTCCGGTCCACCGCCCCGGGCCACCCGGATGCCGCGTGCGATCAGTTCAATGTCACACCAATCGTTTTGCCCACAGTGTCCGACCAGACGCGGGCGCAGTTTTCCATGACCTTGTTACAAGACTGGGCCCACTGCGGGAAAATCACCTCTCGGGAAACCTTTTTCATCAGTGCACGTTCATCGTCACTGACCGCGACCTCCGTCATGTTTCCAGGCTTGCCGATAGAGCATGCACCCTTGCCCGTATTGCAATCGAGTCCTTCCTGGTTACTCGAAACGGCCATCTTCTGAAGTTGGCCTTCGAGCTTGGCCATTTCTGCCGTCAGGGCGCTCTGCTGCTCGGGTGAAAGCGATTTCCACGAAGCATTGCGCATAATGTGGACACCCACACCATTGCCACCGATGGGCAGGGGGTAGACGACATTCGCAACGTCTTGCCAATCATTCGCCGCCGCGTACTGGCTGCCTGTGATGGCGCAGTCCACGACGCCTTGCCGCATCGCTTGATAAACCTCCGGCCCGGAAAGAGAAACGACCGACCCACCGAGGGCTTCCACGGCCGCCGAAGCCGCGGCGCTCTGGCTGCGCACCTTCTTTCCTTTCAGGTCGGCAAGACCGTGGAAGAAGTCTCCGCGGCAGTAAAGAATCTGGGGAGGGAAAGACCACATGGCCAGCAGCTTCGAGTCGTATGCCTGTTCGAGGTGCTTGTCGAGCACGGGGCGATAGCTGCTATTGATCTTTTCCACGTCTTCAAGAGAATACGCCGTCCCGGGGAGATCAGTACCCACAAAAACCGGATCATCTCCGCTGACGAAGGCGACTTGAATGGCGACGATGTCAAAAGCCCCGCTTTGAAGCGTGCGAAGCGCCTCGGCACCCTTCAATCCCAACTCGTCCAATGCCCGGAAGCTTGCCGCGAGCGATCCATTCGTCTTCTTCGCCAGATTGCTCCACATGGGGGCCTCCAGCTGCGACACCTGAGGCTGACCACTGTTCCATCCGAGTACGCGCAAGGTTTTATCAGCCGCCAGCGTTTGCCCAATCCCGCCAAAAACCAGCGCAAGCGTGCCAGCGCAAAGAAATAGCTTGCCACTCTTTTTAACCGAGTTCATAAACTGCTCCTATGAGTGAATGCTCCGTCAATGCGAAGCCTTGACCGCATTCCACCACTCCATCCAGCGGCCGTCTGGGGAGCCCTGGGGGATCCCTGAACATATCCCGGGGACCTGCCGGAATGCAGGTCGGCAAGCGCCGGGCCTTGGCAGGGAAAATACGGACTGGATGCTGAAGCCGGGCTAATCAGTCCTTCCCTAAAATGCAACTTCTTCTGGACAATCATATTAGACATCGTTGTTGATCAGAAGCGATAATTTCTGACAAGCTCATTAACTAAACTAATGACTATGCAATTCGATCCCTCCCTCTTCGGCAACCTGCGCACCTTCGATATCGCCGCGCGCGTGCTCAGCTTCACCAAGGCGGCCGAGATGCTGAACATCACCCAGAGCGCGGTCAGTCAGCAGATCCGGCATCTGGAGACCCGGTTGGGCTATCCCCTGTTCGTCCGCCATCGTGGCCGCCTGTCTCTGACACAGCACGGGCAATCGCTGTTCAATACCTGTTCCAGAGCATTCCAGGAAATCGAGCGCACATTGACGCGCCTCGGCGACAAAGACTCGGTGCTTCAGGTCAGTTGCCTGCCCTCATTTGCCCTGGAATGGCTGATGCCCAGGCTGCCCGACTTCCATCGGGAAAATCCAGGACTCGTGGTCCGCCTGCAGGCGGAATTCCCTCATGCGCTGAGCAATCAGGCCATCCGCGAGGGGAATGTCGACGCCGCAATCCGGCTCGACCCCCGGGACCGGGAGGAGAGCGACGCAAAACCCATTCTGGACGAATACTTGTTTCCAGTGGCGACGCCGGAATACCTGGCACGACACCCGGAATTCGCATCGGGCCGGTCCCTGTGCGGCATCACACTGCTGCACGATGCAATGCCCTGGGAGGGGGCGCCCGAATTCATCGAATGGAGCACCTGGCTGAAATTGAAACGTCCCGATTGGCTGTCCGAACTGGATGGCATCCGGTTCAATCTGGGCAGCCTGGCGATCCACGCCGCGCAGAATCACCAGGGCGTCGCGATGGCGCGGACCGCGCTCGTCGGCGAGGAAATTCGCAGCGGCCGGCTCGTGAACGTATTCAATTGCCATGTGCTGTCGCCGGCGCGCTATGTGCTGTTGTCAGGTCATAGCGACGACCCCGACTTCCACAGGTTCACCCAATGGCTGCGGCGAGAATGCCAACGCTTTGATCGATCCCGCGCGCTCTGGTTGACCGCAAAGAGTGGCGCCAGTCCCACCGGCACCCCGACGCCATGACCCGCGCCCCGGACATTGTGCCGTGCTCGAATACGCACTTCCCGTTCGCGTCACCCTGATTCGCTCAGGCAGGGTTTTTGAAAGAAGCGTCGCCACGAGGCAAAATACAAAATAACGGTCCCCACCCAATGAACTGCACCCCAAAAGTTGGACATCGATCCAACCTTTGGGGTGTTTTTCATGGCGAAATACGATGAGCAATTCAAGCTGTCCGTAGTGCAAAGCTACGAGTCTGGTAGGCAAGGCTTCAGATCCATTGCACAGCGATATGGCCTTGACTACGCGATGGTACGGCGCTGGGTCGCATCCTACCGGCAGCATGGGGTGTCAGGCCTGCGCAAGAAGTTCAGCCACTACAGCGCAGAATTCAAGCTGTCTGTGCTGCGCCGGATGCAACAAGAGGAGCTATCAGCCCACCAGGCGATTGCGCTGTTCGATATCCGAGGAGGAGCGGGAGTCATCGCCGACTGGCAACGTCGGTATCATGAACAGGGTCTGGCTGGACTCCAGCCCAAACCCCGAGGCCGCTCGAAGAAGATGTCAGCCCCTGACTCGCCCAAGTCCGCAGATCCGCTGCCCGATGACAAGCGCTCCCGCGAAGACCTGATGGAAGAGGTCCAGTCTCTGCGTGCGGAGGTGGCTTACCTAAAAAAATTGCGGGCCTTGCTTCAGGCCAAAGAGCAAGCTGCGCAGAAAAAGCGCAGGTAGTGCTCGAACTGAGGCAAGGCCACACGTTGACGAGGCTGCTGAAGGCAGCGGACCTGTCACGCAGCACGTTTTACTACCAGGCGAGGGTCCAGCAAGCCGAGGATCCGTATGCTGGGTTGAAGGCGCGCATCCGCGCTGTGTATGAGTGCCACAAGGGCCGCTACGGCTACCGACGCATCACGGCGGCGTTACGCCAGACAGGTGAGATGATCAACCACAAGACGGTCCAGCGACTGATGCAGGCGCTGGGACTGAAGTCTCTGGTACGGCCAAAGAAATATCGTTCTTACCGGGGCCAGCAGGCCAATGTTCCTAATGTCCTGGCTCGCCAGTTCCAGGCGCAACAGCCAAACCAGAAATGGGTCACAGACGTGACCGAGTTCAAGGTCCGGGGCGAGAAGCTGTATCTCTCACCGGTGCTGGACCTGTATAACGGTGAAATCGTGTCCTATGCGATGCAGCGACGGCCACACTTCCCGCTGGTGAGCATCATGCTTAAAAAGGCGCTGGCCAAGCTCTCCGACGAGGACACTCCACTCTTGCACTCGGACCAAGGCTGGCAATATCAAATGCCTGCCTATCGGCGTCAGCTCGCCGAGCGAGGCCTGACTCAGAGCATGTCACGTAAGGGAAACTGTCTGGACAATGCCGCCATGGAAAGCTTCTTCGGCACTCTGAAGTCCGAATTCTTCTATCTGAACCGCTTCGAGAGTGTTGAGCAACTCCAGGCCGGCATCCGCCAGTACATCCACTACTACAATCACGACCGCATCAGAACCAAACTAAAAGGCCTGAGTCCGGTGCAATACCGAACTCAGGCCTTGGCCACCTAATCTGTGGCCGTCCAACTTCTGGGGGTCAGTTCACACGGACCTGAACGACACGATCCGCCGCCTGCAGGCTTATCAAGAAGCCGGTGCCGACGTGCTCTACGCACCGGGGCTGCGCACGCGCGAGGACATCCTCGCCGTGGTGCGTTCGGTGGACCGGCCGGTGAACGTGCTGATGGGATCGCCCGGAATGCATTTCACGCTGGACGAGCTGTCGGACATGGGCGTAAAGCGCATCAGCGTGGGCAGCGCGCTCAGCCGCGCAGCATTCGGCGCCTTCCTGCGCGCCGGCCGCGAAATGGCGGAGCACGGCACGTTCACGTTCGGTGAAGAGGCGGTCAGTTATGCGGACATGGCCCGGCTTTTCGGCCCCGGCAGTCCGTAGCGCGGGCGGCGTAGGATGGGCACCACAGCAAGATGGCCGCTTTCAGGCCCAGGCGGTAAAATGGAACATTCCTTCTGAATCAGGCATTTCATGTCCAGTCAGCGCATGCATCAACCTCCAAGCCAGGAAGCCATCCTGCGCGCCGTGGCCAGTTCCACGGCCATCGAAACGGGCCAACGCATCGCTGATATCGAAGCAAAATTGCGCAGCGGGGACAGCCATCTTCCCCAGGTTTCCCTGGCGGCGCTCAGCCGTCCTGCCCAGCCAGCGCAACGCTGACCAATGCGCGCATGGGCGCATAGTCCATGCCCACACCGCGTTGGATCGCGGTGAAATACGCGGTCTTGTCCGCATCCCACTGGCTGTAGTCCAAGGGGCCACGACCGGCCTGCACCGCCATCACATCGGCCAGCAAACGGGACAGGCGCCCGTTGCCTTCGCGGAACGGATGAATGAGAATGAGTTCGGCGTGGGAGACGGCAATGGCCTCGGCCAAGGCGCTGTCGTCGATATCATGGCAGGGCGTGTAGCGATGCAGGTATTTCCGCTCGAACTCGTCCAGCAATCGGGGAATCTGCATGGCGGCGGCGAAATGGAAGCCGTCCTTGCTCATGTTGACGGACCGGGGCCGCCCGGCCCAGTCGTACAGGTTGCCCAGCCACTGGTAATGCCATCCCATCAGGTCGGCCACGTCCAGCCGCCGATTGGGAAACTGCTCCCGCATCATCCGCTCATAGAGCCGCAGCAACAGTCGCGTTTCGAGTTCGACCATCACGGCCGGATCCGTGATGCCTTGCCGATTCCGCAGCACCTGCTCGTTTGATCCGGGCTGGTATTCGGCCTGCGAACCGGTGGCTTGGTAACGGTTGGGGGTCATGCCGTCATGATCCGCCCAACGCCCGCACCGTCCCCGAAATCCGGATGCTGGCGCCAGTTTCCGGCGGGATTTCCGCATGGATCCGGCTGGGCGAACCCATGTCCTCGCCCTGAAGGACGTCGATGGCGCCGCCGTGCGGCCAGCCCGCATCCCGCAGGTAGCCGGCCAGCGCGGCGGCCGCGGCGCCCGTGGCCGGATCTTCGTACACGCCGCCCGACGCGAAAGGGTTGCGGGCATGAAAAAACGTCGGCCGCTCCGGATAGACCAGGGCGATGGTGGCAAAGCCGTGCGCCAGCATCAGAGTGCGGCCGGCGGCCTGGTCGTAGCGCATCTCGGCCAGCCGCTGCCGGCTGGACAGCGGCAGGATGAGATGCCGCGCGCCGCCTTCGGCGACGGCCGGGGCCAGGGACGGATGCAGATCCGCGGTCGTCAGGCCGAACAGCACGAAACTGTCTCGCAGCAGATCCGGCGAGGCCGGCTCGCTGCGCGTTGGCGGCGACTGCAGGATGGCCATCAGGCGGGTCCCCTCCCGCCGCCCTTCGACGGTGATCCGTGCTTTGTTGAGCTGCAGCGCGAACACGCCTTCGCCATGACGCATGGCCAATGCCGCACCCAGGGCGATGGTGGCATGCCCGCAGAAAGGCACCTCGATTTCCGGAGCGAAATAGCGCACGCGCCAGCCTTCGTCGGCGGGCGCCGCGAACGCCGTTTCGGAATAGCCGACTTCGGCGGCAATGGCCTGCATGGTGACGGCGTCCGGCAAGGTATCGCAAATGACGACGCCGGCCGGATTGCCGCCGCTGTCGCCATCCGAGAACGCGGCCAGCCGGTCCACGGGATAGCCGTTGATCTGCTGGCTGGCGGTGGAATTCAAGGTCATGAGAGGCTCGCTTCTTCAGTTGTACCGCCAGTTTACCGGAGCCCGTCCACCTCGGAATGGTCCGAAATGGCCCACTCCAAACCCCGGATTCACCACTGGCTCGAACTTGGCGACGCCCTGCGAGAGGCAGAAGTATCCCACCGACATTGCCAGAGTCCCCTGCCCCGCCTACGCTCATCCCACGGACACCATGATGGTCCTTGAGATCAAGCGCATGAACGACGATGCAGCCTCTTGACGAAAAGCCATTGCCCCTCATCCATGATCCTTGCTTAAACAGCCCGTACCCATAATAATTATGGCTACCGCAGATCCCATCCCACTCAAGATGAGCGACGCCGGTTTGCTCCGCCTCATCAGGCAACTGGCACAGGACTCATCCAATGTTTACCTAGAAGCTCATGCCAGAAAGCGCATGCGGCAGCGGAGAATCTCGAACAGCCAGGTGTTGGCGTGCTTGCGCCGGGGCGACATCCATGAACCGGCACATCAGGACATCCGGGGCAGATGGAAATGCACGCTCCTGTACCGCTGGGCGGGCGACGAGATTCACGCCGCAGTCGCCTTGGAGCGGGACGAAGATGGGGAATGGATCGCAGTCGTAACCGTTTTTTGAAAGGCGGACGCCATGTATCACTACACCGAATCAGGGCTGCGCAATGTGTGGCTGGCCAATGGCTACAAGAATCGTATTGTGAATGGGCAAGACGCCGTGGCGATCCATGACGTGGACCAGTTGCATCGGGTCATCGGCAAAAGCCTGGCCGGCAAACCCCATTTGACAGGCACCGAACTGCGATTTCTGCGCAAGGAGATCGGCCTGTCTCAAGCCAAGCTCGCCGAACTGCTCGGTTCGACGGAGCAGACGGTTTCCTTGTGGGAACGGGGGCGGCGGATGCCAAAAGCCTATGATCGGCTGATTCGGGCCATTTATCTGGAGTCTGTCGAGGGTAATGTGAAGGTCCGGGACATGATCCAGCGCCTGATCGGGCTGGATCACAAGGACTTCGGGAAGATCGTTTTCGAAGACGCGAAATCAGGTTGGCGAGAGGCAGCCTGAGCACAGATCACCCCTCGCCCGTCCCCCTACCCCCGCAACGCCCCCGCGTGGAACGCGATGTGTTCCCCGATGAAGCTGGCGATGAAGTAATAGCTGTGATCGTACCCGGCATGCCGGCGCACCGTCGACAGATACCCCGTTTCCAGGCACGCTTCTTCCAGCAGATCGAGCCTCAGCTGCCCGTCCAGGAACTCGTCGTCCAGGCCCTGGTCCACCAGCATCGGCAGGTGTTCCGAGGGCGAGGCCGCACGGATCAGCATCACCGCGTCCCACCGCGCCCAGGCCTCGCGATCCTCGCCCAGGTAGGCGGTGAAGGCCTTTTGCCCCCAGGGCACCTGCGAAGGCGCGACGATGGGCGAAAACGCGGACACGCTGCGGTAGCGCCCGGGATGGCGCAGGGCGGTGACCAGCGCACCGTGGCCGCCCATGGAATGGCCGGCGATGGATCGTTCGTCCGTCGCGGGGAAGTACTGCTCGATCAAAGCGGGCAGTTCCTCGGCCACGTAGTCCTGCATGCGGTAGTGGGCCGCCCAGGGCGCCTGGGTGGCGTTCAGGTAGAAGCCCGCGCCCTGGCCCAGGTCGTAGGCCGGGTCGTCGGCCACGCCCTCGCCGCGCGGACTGGTGTCCGGCGCGACCAGGATCAGGTCGTTGCGCTCGGCGTAGGCCTGGGCGCCGGCCTTGGTAATGAAGTTCTGCTCCGTACAGGTCAGGCCGGACAGCCAGTACAGCACGGGGCACGATTCGCCGCGCAGGGCGGCCGAGGGCAGGAAGACGCCGACGCGCATGGCGCAGCCCAGCGTGTCGGATTCATGCCGCCAGACTTCCTGGCTGCCGCCGAAGCAGGCGTGCCGCTCAATGCGTTCCATAGTGCACCACCGAACGGATCGACTTGCCTTCGTGCATCAGGTCGAAGGCCTCGTTGATGCCGTCCAGCGCCATGGTATGGGTGACGAAGGGTTCCAGGTCGATGTCGCCGCGCATGGCTTCCTGGACCATGCCGGGCAGCTGCGAGCGACCCTTGACGCCGCCGAAGGCGGTGCCGCGCCAGGAGCGCCCGGTGACCAGCTGGAACGGCCGGGTGGAGATCTCCTGGCCGGCGCCGGCGACGCCGATGACGATGGACTGGCCCCAGCCCCGGTGAGCGCATTCCAGCGCGGCGCGCATGACGTTGACGTTGCCGATGCACTCGAAGCTGTGGTCCACACCCCAGCCGGTCATGCCGACGATGACCTGCTGGACGGGTTCGGCGTGGTCCTTGGGGTTGACGCAGTCGGTGGCGCCGAAGACTTTCGCCAGCGCGAACTTGTCGGGGTTGGTGTCCACGGCGATGATGCGCCCGGCCCCCGCCTGGCGCGCGCCCTGGACCACGGCCAGGCCGATGCCGCCCAGGCCGAAGACGGCCACGGTGTCGCCGGGCTGGACCTTGGCGGTGTTGCGCACGGCGCCGATGCCGGTGGTCACGCCGCAGCCCAGCAGGCAGACCTGTTCCGGATTGGCCTTCGGGTCGATCTTCGCCAGCGAGACTTCCGCAACGACGGTGTATTCGCTGAAGGTCGAGCAGCCCATGTAGTGATAGATGGGCTTGCCCTGGTAGGAAAAGCGCGTGGTGCCGTCGGGCATCACGCCCTTGCCCTGGGTGGCGCGCACGGCCACGCACAGATTGGTCTTGCCCGACTTGCAGAACAGGCATTCGCCGCATTCGGCGGTGTACAGGGGAATGACGTGGTCGCCCGGTGCGACGCTGGTGACGCCCTCGCCGACCTCGACGACGATGCCCGCGCCTTCATGGCCGAGTACGGCGGGGAACACGCCTTCGGGATCGTCGCCGCTCAAGGTGAAGGCATCGGTGTGGCAGACGCCGGTATGGGTGATGCGGATCAGGACTTCGCCCTTGCGGGGCGGTTCGACGTCGATCTCGACGATCTGCAGGGGTTTGCCGGCCTCGAAGGCCACGGCGGCGCGGGATTTCATCAGCAATGCTCCTGTTCAGTCCGATTCGACGGGAATTCAGAGCCGATTATGGACAGAAGCGGGCCGGAAGACAAACCGGCCCGCAACGGAAGACCTCTCGATCATGATCCCCCCTCTCGCCCACGATCCCGAACATTCATTCAAACGCAGGATGCGGGCATCGACACCGGCTGCTACTGTGAACAAACCGGTCCGGTCACGAAAACCCGGCCCCCGCGCCCCCTCATCCGCCCTACGCCCCAAGGGAGGCTCACATGCATACGCGCTTCCATCCGCTGTTCCTGGCCTTCGTCCTGATGATGCCCGGTTCCCCGGCCTACGCCGGCTACGAGGAAGGCGTGCAGGCGGCCGACCGGGGGGACTACGCCACGGCCATCAAGGAATGGCAGCCGCTGGCCGACCAGGGCGATCCCCGAGCCCAGTTCCGCATCGGCCTGTGCCATGACAACGGCGACGGCGTCGCCGAAGACCCCGTCGCCGCAGCGCGCTGGTATCAGTTGGCGGCGGAACAAGGCCACGCCGGGGCGCAGAACAATCTGGCCTGGGCCTACAGCCACGGCAAGGGCGTGCCGCAAGACGACAAGAAGGCGCTGGAATGGTACGAAAAGTCCGCCATCGGCGGCAACGCCTGGGCGCAATACAACCTGGGGGTGCGCTACCAGGAAGGCCGGGGCGTGCCGCAGAGATACGGCGAAGCGGCCCGGTGGTACAAGCTGGCCGCCGACCAAGGCCATCCGCTCGCCATGGCCAATCTCGGCCTGCTGCTGACCGAAGGGGCCGGTGTCGCCCGGGACGATGCGACGGCGGTGACCCTGTTCCGTCTCTCCGCCGAACGCGGTGCCGCCATCGGCCAGCACAATCTGGGGCTGGCCTACCGCCTGGGTCGCGGCATCGAGCAGGATTTCCAGCAGGCCCGGCTCTGGTATCTGAAAGCGGCCGAACAGGGATACGCGCCCGCGGAACACAATCTGGGGGCGCTCTACGAGCAAGGACTGGGCGTGGACAAGAACCTCGACACGGCGCGGCAGTGGTACCGGCACGCGGCCGCGCGCGGCTACGCCTTAAGCCAGAACGCGCTGGGCCTGCTGTACGTGCGAGGCGCGGGGGTGCCGCAGGACAAAGTGCTGGCCGCCGCCCTGTTCCTGCTGGCGGCTGCCGACGGCAACCCGCAAGCCAAGAGCAACGTGCAGCACATCCGCACCGAACTGGATCAAGCCGAGCAAGACCAGGCGATGGCGCTGGCAAAACAATTCGCCCACACGGACGACTTCCTGAAGATGCTGGACCGTCGCGCCCCTTAAGCCATCCAGGCGGCCTGCATGCCGCTCGGCACACGAGCGCGCCCCACCTCGCGGCCTGCATGCCGCTCGGATTCGACCGGCTCAGGATGGTCCGCAGGGACCATCCTGAGTCCGGTCTCATCCCAGCAGAAGCGCGTTCACTCGCTTCACGAAGGCGGCGGGGTCCTTCAGGGCCGCGCCTTCGGCCAGCATGGCCTGGTCCAGCAGCAGTTCGGCCCAGTCGCCGAACGACTCGTCGGGCTGCGCCTCCAGGCGCTTGACCAGGGCGTGCTGCGGGTTCACCTCCAGGATGGGCTTGACCTCGGGGGCGTCCTGGCCGGCGGCCTTGAGCATGCGCAGCAGGTGCGGGCTGAGCTCGTGCTCGTCCACGACCACGCAGGCGGGCGAATCCACCAGGCGGGCGGTGGCGCGGACTTCCTTGACCCGATCCCCCAGCGCCGTCTTCAGGCGCTCGAGGGTCGGCTTGAAGGCCTCGGCGGCTTCGGCCTGCTGCTTCTTTTCTTCCTCGTCGGCCAGGGCGTCCAGGTCCAGGCCGCCCTTGGCGACCGAGGCCAGGGCCTTGCCTTCGAATTCACGCAGGTAGGACAGCATCCATTCGTCCACGCGGTCGGACAGCAGCAGGACTTCCAGGCCCTTGCGGCGGAAGACCTCCAGGTGCGGGCTGTGCGCGGCGGCGGCGTAGGAATCGGCGCTCAGGTAGTAGATCTTGTCCTGGCCTTCCTTCATGCGGCCGATGTAGTCGGCCAGGGACACGGTCTGCGCGGGGCTGTCGGACTGGGTGGACGCGAAGCGCAGCAGGCCGGCGATGCGGTCCTTGTTGGCGGGGTCCTCGCCCACGCCTTCCTTCAGCACCTGGCCGAACTGGGTCCAGAATTCCGCGTATTCCTCGGGCTTGTCCTTGGCCAGGTCCTCGAGCAGGCCCAGGATGCGCTTGGCGGAACCTTCGCGGATGGCGCGCACGTCGCGGCTTTCCTGCAGGATTTCCCGCGAGACGTTCAGCGGCAGGTCGGCGGAATCGACCACGCCGCGCACGAAGCGCAGGTAGGCCGGCAGCAGCTGGTCGGCGTCGTCCATGATGAAGACGCGCTTGACGTACAGCTTCACGCCCCGGCGGGCGTCGCGGTCCCACAGGTCGAAGGGCGCGCGCCTGGGCACGAACAGCAGCTGGGTGTATTCGCTGCGGCCCTCGACGCGGTTGTGCGTCCAGGCCAGCGGGTCCTCGTAGTCGTGCGAGACGTGCTTGTAGAACTCCTTGTACTGCTCGTCGGTGATGTCGGACTTGGACCGGGTCCACAGGGCGCTGGCCTGGTTGACGGTTTCCCATTCGTCCTTGACGACCTGCTCGGATTTTTCCGCGTCCCATTCTTCCTTCTTCATCTCGATGGGCAGGGAGATGTGGTCGGAATAGCGGCGCAGGACCTCGCGCAGTTTCCAGCCGGACAGGAATTCGTCCTCGTCGGCGCGCAGGGTCAGGGTGACGGAAGTGCCGCGCGCTTCGCGGTCGATGGCGGACACGGAGAATTCGCCCTGGCCGTCGGATTCCCAGAGCACGCCCTCGGACGCCGGCAGGCCGGCGCGGCGGCTGCGCACGGCGACCTTTTCGGCGACGATGAAGGACGAATAGAAGCCCACGCCGAACTGGCCGATCAGCTGGGCGTCCTTCTGCTTGTCGCCGGTCAGCTGGGAAAAGAATTCGCGCGTGCCGGACCGGGCGATGGTGCCCAGGTTGGCGATGGCCTCGTCGCGCGACAGGCCGATGCCGTTGTCGGTGATGGTGACGGTGCGGGCGTCCTTGTCGAACTCGACGCGGATGCGCAGGTCGGAATCGCCCTCGAGCAGGTCCGGATGGTCGATGGCCTCGAAGCGCAGCTTGTCGCAGGCGTCGGACGCGTTGGACACGAGTTCGCGCAGGAAGATTTCCTTGTTGCTGTACAGGGAATGGATCATCAGGTGCAGCAACTGCTTGACTTCGGCCTGGAAGCCCAGGGTTTCAGCCGTCTTGGTGTCGGTTTCGCTCATGATTCGGATGGGTTCGAAGGTTCTTGCGGGATTGCATGGCGCCCCGCGGACGGCCTGGAGGGCGGTCGCGGGGCGGACTGCTGGATCAGTTGGGGGCCGGCGGGCCGGTTTTCAAGGCCCGGGCCTACCACGTCGTCGGGTGCCCCATGCGGTCCGTCTCGTAGATCTTGTGCTCGCGCAGGCGCCGCAGCAGCCAGACGCCGGCCCGGCCCAGGGTGTGGGCTTTCTGCCAGACCAGGTCGATGCCGACCACCCAGTCGGTGTGCGGGTAGGCCGTCAGGGGCAACTCCACCAGTTCGCCCGCCTCCAGCTCGCGCAGGATGAGCTGGCGCGGCAGCGTGGTCCAGCCCAGGCCCGCGCGCGCCATTTCCAGCAGGGCCAGGTAGTTTTCCGCCCGCCAGCACTGGGTGGACTCCAGGTATTCGGTCGAAGGCAGGCGCTCATTGTGCGCCAGGAACATCAGGCGCCGGTGCCCGCGCAGTTCCGCGAAATCGATCTTCGGCAGCTTCGCCAGGGGATGGTCGTGGCGCACGACGTGCACCAGGATCAGCTTGCCCATCTGCGCGAAGGCCAGTTCCCGGGGATAGTCCCGCTGTGCGAAGGCGATGCCCAGGGCCACTTCGCCCCGCAGCACCAGGCCGGACACGTCGCCGTCGAAAGCGTGGCGGATGTCCAGGTCCACGTAGGGAAAGCGCGCGGCGAAATCCGCCAGCGGCGCCGTCAGCGTGTTGTGAGGCGCTTCGATCGCCAGGCGCAGGCGGGTCTCGGTGGCCTCGGACAGGTCCCGCGCATGGGCCTCCAGGTCCAGGCAGCGTTCCAGCACCAGTTCCGCCTGGCGCAGCAGCTTGGCGCCGGCCTCGGTCGGCACCGGCCATTTGCGGCTGCGGTCGAACAGCTCGACGCCCAGGTCGATCTCCAGGTTGGAGATCGCCGCGCTGACGGTGGACTGGGTCTTGCCCAGGCGCCGGGCGGCGGCGGAAAACGATCCCGCGCGGACCACGGCGGCGAAGGTCTCCAGTTGATCGAGCGTGTAGCGCATGCGGTCCCTAAGTATCGTTTCAATCGATGGATAATGACTTGTTGCCTATGGTAATTCAAGTAGATCATGGCGCCACGATTCAAAAAAACCAAGGAGACACACATGGCCCGGCCAGAATCCGTCCACCCCGTGGATGAAATACTCCCCCTGAAACAGCTTTTCACCTTCGGCCTGCAGCACGTCCTGGTCATGTACGCGGGCGCGGTCGCCGTGCCGCTGATCCTGGGCAGCGCCCTGGGGCTGAGCCAGCGCGACATGGTGCTGCTGATCAACGCCAACCTGCTGACCTCGGGCGTCGCCACGCTGATCCAGACCATCGGCTGCTGGAAATTCGGGGCGCGCCTGCCGCTGATCCAGGGCTGCTCGTTCATCGCCATCGCGCCGATGATCATGATCGGCAAGCAATACGGCATCAGCCACCTGTTCGGCTCCGTCATCGCCTGCGGCTTCATCACCATCCTGATCGCCCCGGTCTTCAGCCGCCTGCTGAAGTTCTTCCCGCCAGTGGTGATCGGCAGCCTGATCACCATCATCGGCGTCTCCCTGATGCCGGCCGCCGCCATCTGGCTGGGCGGGGGCAACCCGGACGCGGCCGACTTCGGCTCGGTGCCCAACCTGCTGCTGGGCCTGGCGACCATCGCCATCACCCTGTTCATCTACGCCCGCTACAAGGGTTTCGTCGGCAATCTGTCGGTCCTGATCGGCCTGATCGCGGGCACGGCCATCGCCGCCGCCTTCGGCATGACGAGCTTCGGCCACGTGGGCGAGGCCGCCTGGTTCGAGATCAGCCCGCCCTTCGCCTTCGGCATGCCCGAATTCTCGGTGGCGCCGATCCTGATCATGACCCTGGCCATGCTGGTCATCATGGCCGAGACCACCGGCAACGTGCTGGCGATCGGCACCATCGTCGGCCGCCCCTCGTCGCAGGAAACCCTGGGCAACGCCTTCCGGTCGGACGGCCTGTCGACCCTGCTCGGCGGCATGTTCAACAGTTTCCCCTACAACGCCTTCACCCAGAACACCGGCCTGATCGCCCTGTCGAACGTCAAGAGCCGCTACGTCGTGGCCGCCTCGGGCGTGATCATGATGCTCATGGGCATGTTTCCCGCGCTGGGCGCGGTCATCGCCTCGATCCCGCGCCCGGTGCTGGGCGGCTGCGCGATCGTGATGTTCGGCATGACCACCGTGGCCGGCATCCAGGAGCTGTCCCGCGTGCGGTTCGAAGGCACCCGCAACGGCATCATCGTGGCGGTCTCGGTCAGCATCGGCGTCCTGCCCATGTCCTTCCCCGCCCTGTTCGGCCACGTCGAAGGCCCGCTGCGCCTGATCCTCGACAGCGGCATCTTCCTGGGCGCCATCACGGCCGTCCTGCTGAACGTCCTGCTCAACGGCACGGGCGGGCGGCCACGCATCGAGGACCGGGTCCAGCCGGCCGAAGCCCCGCGAAACGCCCTGGAAACCTGAGGATCCACGATTTCCCATTCCGGCCGCCGGGAACGCGGCGGCCCCCACCCCACAAAAGGAAACCCCATGAACACCACCACCCGCCCCGGATCGTCCGGCCTCTCGAAGCTCGACATGGACCTGCTGCAGGAAGCCATCGCCCTGGCCGACCGGTCCCGGGCCAATGGGCACCATCCCTTCGCCGCCCTGGTGGCGGACCGCGAGGGCAACATCATCGCCATCGCGGAAAACAATTCCCTGCCGCCCGCGGGCGACCCGACCCAGCACGCGGAACTCGCGGCGGCGGCCGCGGCGGCCCGCAAGCTGCCGCCCGAGGCGCTGCTGGACTGCACGCTCTACACCAGCGCCGAACCCTGCTGCATGTGCGCCGGGGCGATCTACTGGTGCAACATCGGCCGGGTCGTCTACGCCCTGTCCGAACACCGGCTGCTGTCGCTGACGGGCGACCATCCGGAAAACCCGACCTTCTCGCTGCCCTGCCGCGAGGTGTTCCTGCGCGGGCAGCGCCGCATCGAGGTCCACGGCCCCCTGATGGAGGACGAGGCGGCCGAGTCCCATCGCGGTTTCTGGCACGCGGCGCCCGAACACGCCTGACCGGCCGGGACGCGCCCCGCGCGGTCAGCCCGCCGACGGCAGGGGCGGCGGCATCGGCGGCAGCGTCCCGCCCCCCTCCGGCCCGCCCGGCGCGCGGGTCGGCGCCCGCAACTGCGGCATCTCGACGGTGGACGCCGGGCCGGTCATGCGCGCGCCGTGGCGGCGGATGATGTCGGCAATCTTCAGCAGCACGTCTTCCTGGGTGTCCATGTAGTCGTTGTAGTCGGTGCCGACCGTGAAGGCGTACAGCGACAGCTTCAAGGAAAACGTCCCGCAGCTGCTGAAGTTGAAGGCGAAGAAATCATGCTTCACGCCGGGATGCCGGCCCAGCATGTCGCGGACGTCGGCGACGATGGCCGGCACGGCGTCGATGTCGGCGTAGCGGACGTGGATGTCCTCCATGATGCGGCGGCTGGTCATGCGGGTGTGGTTGATGACCGGCTGGGTGTTGAACATCGCGTTGGGCACGTAGAAGGGCTTGCAGTCGAAGCCGATCAGGCGCGTCGCGCGCCAGCCAATGTGCTCGACCCCGCCCATCAGCTCGGTCCCGGGAATGATGATGTATTCGCCGACCTTGAACGGTCGGCTGGCGAAGATCGTCAGCCCGCCCAGCAGGTTGGCCACCAGGCTCTGCGCGGCGAAGCCCACGGCGATGCCGCCCATGCCGCCGAAGGCCAGCAGGCCGGCGATGGAAAAGCCCAGCGCCTGCATCATCATCAGGATGGCCGTGATGACGACGGACGCCTTCGTCAGCTTGCCGATGGCGTCGGCCGCCGTGGGGTCGAGTTCCCGGCCGTGCTCGCGCGCCCGCAGCAGCAGGTTGTCCTGGATGCGGTTGACCGCGCGCAGCAGCAGCCACATCACCGCCAGGATCACGCCGACGTCGCGGATCGGCGCCAGGCCGTGCGCCAGCAGCGAATCCCTGGCGAACTCGCCGCCGGACTCCCGCAGCAGGATCTGGCCGGCCAGTGCGATGCCCAGCACCCAGACCAGCATCTGCGCCGGCAGCGCGGCGCCCGCCAGCAGGCCATGCCCCCAGGCATGCCGCACGGGATGCAGGCGGCGCGCGACGCGCTCCAGGACGAGCCGCAGGAAGCCGCCGACCAGGAGGGATCCCAGGACGGCGGCGAAGACCAGGATGACGGTCCGCCACTCGTGGTAGACCGCCGTCGCTTGTTCGAGAAGGGAGGAAATCAAACCACGAAGCTCCGGTTGAAGTGATCGACGGCCCCAGTGTATCGGCCCGCCGGGCGAGCCTTCAAACCATGCTGGCCATGAATAGTCCTCATTTGTTTCCGGATATCTCCGGATAGGGGGCGATCCGCTAAGGTTATCCTGCAAGAAAAACAATTCTTCCCGCACCACCTTGCAGGAGACACATCATGTCCGGACGACGCACGGGCCCTGGCGCGGGCCGCATGGCGCGCGCCACACTCGGCACCCAGCTGTTCATCGCCGCCACCCTGATCACCATCCTGGTGATGGCGGTCCTGGCCTCCATCATCACCTGGCAGAACCGGCAGACGGCGATCGACAACGTCAGCGCCGCCAACCGCTACGGGCTGCAGGGCTACGACCGCACCCTGCAGCTGATCTACGACATCGCCCGCAAGCGCAGCGAATCCCTGTACCCGGTGCTGATCCGCTACATGAGCGGCGAACCCAAGCCCACCGGCCAGGTCGAGAACGGCCTGCCCGTCTTCAAGTCCTCGGGCATGCCCATCAACGGCGACCAGGACCTGATGCGCAGCGTCACCGGCATGTCGGCCGAGGTCTACGCCCGCGCCGACAAGGGCTGGCTGCGGATCGCCAGCGCCTACCAGGACCAGCCGGACCATGCCACGGGCCAGGTGCTGGACCCGGCCGGCCCCATCGCCCAGGCCCTGGACAAGGGCACGGTCACGCATTTTCCCGGCCTGGTCGGCGGAAAATGGCACCTGATCACGGTCAATCCGCTCAAGGACGGCGGCACGGTCTACGGCGGAATCGTCGACTACCTGGACATCAGCGCCCAGATCGACCCGGTGCTGAAGGACCTGACCGGGACCAAGCTGGCCGAATACGGCCAGTTGTTCGTGCTGCGGCCGACCGCCGACCGCAAGGACTGGGTCCGCGTCGCGGGCATGTTCGGCAAACCCGGCGACCTGTTCAGCGCCGGCAACCCGCCGGACGACTTCGCCGCCATGGACGGCGCCTTCCAGTCGGCCCCGGCCGGCGTGCGGCGCGTCACGGTGCGCGGCCAGGAAATCTTCCTGGCCTGGCAGACGGTGCCCAACTGGGGCTGGCTGATGTACGGCTTCGGCGGCGTCGACGACTACCTGGCCGAGAGCACCCGCGCCATGTGGGTCCAGCTGGGCGTGATGCTGCTGGGCACGCTGCTGATTTCCCTGCTGATCCGCTGGCTGGCGCGCCGCACCCTGAGACCCGTGCGCGACGTCGTGGTGGGCATGCAGCGGCTGGGCGCCGGCGACCTGACCCACGAGATCCCGGACAGCCCGGCCGGCAGCCACAACGAGGTCCACCAGTTGCTGGACAGCCTGCGCGGGACGCAGGACGCCCTGCGGCACATGATCCGCCAGGTGCGCCGCAGCGTCGGCGAGATCCACACCGGCGCGCGCGAGATCGCCGTCGGCAACACGGATTTGTCCAGCCGCACGGAAGAGCAGGCCGCCTCCCTGCAGGAGACGGCCGCCAGCATGGAGGAACTGGCCTCCACCGTGCGCCAGAACGCCGACAACGCCCGCCAGGCCGACCAGCTGGCCGCGGGGGCCTCGCGGACCGCCCACCAGGGCGAGCAGGCCGTCCACGGCATGGTGGACACCATGAAGCGGATCGCCGACAGCTCGGCCCGCATCACCGACATCATCGGCGTGATCGACTCCATCGCCTTCCAGACCAACATCCTGGCCCTGAACGCCGCCGTCGAGGCCGCCCGGGCGGGCGAGGAAGGCCGCGGCTTCGCGGTGGTGGCCGGCGAGGTCCGCGCCCTGGCCCAGCGGTCCGCCGACGCCGCGCGCGAGATCAAGGCGCTGATCGAGACGGCGTCCGGGGAAGTGGAATCCGGCACCCGCCAGGCGGGCGACGCGGGCGCCACCATGCAGGAAGTCCTGGCGGCGGTCGACCGGGTGACGCACATCATGGGGGAAATCGCCTCGGCGTCCAATGAGCAGTCCACCGGCATCGACCAGGTGAACCTGGCGGTCACCCAGATGGATCAGGTGACGCAGCAGAACGCCGCGCTGGTCGAGCAGGCGGCGGCCGCCGCCGATTCTTTGAGGGAGCAGGCCGACCATCTGGCCGACACCGTGGCGGTCTTCCGCACCGGGGAAACCGAAGAGGCGGCCCCCGCCCCGGCGCGGTCCCCCGCCCTGGGCCGCGCCGGCGTGCCGCGCCTGCCCGGCTAGGAAGGGAGTAGCCGCCAGGCCAGCAGGAACATGACGGCGGCGATGCCGCCGTCCAGCCAGCGCCAGGCCCCGGGATTCCGGAACAGGGGGGCGCACAGCCGCGACCCCAGGCCCAGCGCCGCCAGCCACAGTACGCTGGCCGTCAGGGCCCCGGCGGCGAAGCCGAAGCGGGCGTCGGCGAAGCCGTGGGCGATCGAGCCCAGCACCATCATGTCCAGCCAGAAATGCGGGTTGAGCAGCGTGAAGCCCACCGCCCCCAGCAGGGCGGCGCGGCGCGAGGACACCGCCGCCTGGTCGGCCCGGGGCCCCGCGGCCGGACGCCAGGCCCGGCGCGCCGACTGGATGCCGTACCACGACAGGAACGCGACCCCGCACCACAGCACGGCGTCCGCCAGCCCGGGCAGCCAGGCCGTCAGCGCCTGCAGGCCCGATACGCTGCCGAAGATGAAGCAGGCGTCGATCAGGGCGCACACCAGCAGGATGGCGCTCAGGTGCGCCCGGGCGATGCCCTGGCGCAGGATGAAGGCGCTTTGCGCCCCCACCACGGCGAACATGCCCAGCCCCGTCAGCGTCCCGCTGGTCCAGGCGGCCAGCAGGGGGGAAACGGCGGGGACGGCGGCGGCGAACATCGCGAGGCTCCTGGAACGTGAAACGCCCCATTGTCCGCAAGCCCGGATATAAAATACAGCTAATTTATTTAAATCTTGTTTAGTAGTACTTAATCAATGGATCCGGCGCCAGGCCGGACGCCGAACACCGGGACGCCCCCATGCAACTGGATCACGACAACCTGCGCGCCCTGGCGGCCGTGGTGCGCGAAGGCAGCTTCGAGCGGGCCGCCGCCGCCCTGCACGTCACGCCCTCGGCCGTGTCCCAGCGCATCAAGACGCTGGAAGCCCGCATGGGCCGGCTGCTGGTCCTGCGCACCATCCCGGCGCAGCCCACGGACGACGGCCGCGTCCTGGTGCGCCTGGCCGAACAGGCCGCCCTGCTGGAACACGAGGCCCTGGACCGCCTGGGCATGGGCGAGGACCGCCCCGCGCCCAGCCTGCGCGTCGCCGTCAATCACGACAGCCTGGAAACCTGGTTCATCGAGGCGGCCACCCGCTATGCGGAACAGACCCGCACGACGCTGGACCTGGTCTCGGAGGACCAGGACCACACGGCCGCCCTGCTGCGCAACGGCAGCGTGCTGGCGGCCGTCACCACGCTGGGCGATCCGGTGCAGGGCTGCCGGGTCCACGCGCTGGGCCGCATGCGCTACGTGGCCACCTGCGCGCCCGCCTTCCACGCCCGGCACTTCGCCCGGGGCGTCACCCCCGAGGCCCTGGCGAACGCGCCGGTCCTGATCTTCAACCGAAAGGACGCCCTGCAGGCGCAGTTCGCGCGCGGGGTGATGGGCGACACGCCCTGGCAGCCGCCGACCTGGTGGGTGCCCTCGTCCCACGCCTTCGTCTCGGCCACCCTGGCCGGGCTGGGCTGGACCATGAACCCGCTGCCCATGATCCGCGAGGCGCTGGACGCGGGCCGCCTGGTGCCGCTGCGGGCGCGGGCCTGGCAGGACGTGCCGCTGTACTGGCAGCACTGGCGCACCGGGTCGCACACCATGGAACGGCTGACCTCGGCCGTGCTGCGCGCCGCCCGCGCCCTGGTGCGCCCGGCCCGCGCGCCGGTCAGTTCCCCTGGCGCAGGCGGCTCAGGGTCGTCGTCGGCGTGATGGCCTCCGGGTCCAGCAGGCAGTGCAGGATGGCCGGCAGGCCGCTGTCCAGGGCGCGCCGCAGCGCGGGAGCGAAGTCCTCCGTCGTCTCGACCCGTTCGCCATGCCCGCCGAAGGCGCGCGCATAGGCCGCGAAATCGGGATTGCGCAGCGCGGTCGCCGACACCCGGCCGGGATAGCGCCGTTCCTGGTGCATGCGGATGGTGCCGAACATGCCGTTGTCGATCAGGATCACCAGGATCGGCAGGCCGTACTGGACCGCTGTGGCGAATTCCTGGCCGTGCATCATGAAGCAGCCGTCGCCCGCCAGACACACCACCCGGCGATCCGGGTAGAGGCGCTGGGCGGCCACCGCCGCGGGCAGGCCATAGCCCATCGAGCCGGAGGTGGGCGCCAGCTGGGTACCGTAGGCGCGGAAACGATAGAAGCGGTGCAGCCAGGTGGCGTAATTGCCGGCCCCGTTGGTCAGGATGGCGTCCTCGGGCAGCACGGCGTTCAGGTGTTCCATCACCCGGCCCATCTGCAGCGCCCCGGGATGCTCGATGGCCGACGGATCGCTCCAGGCCAGGCGCCGCGCATGCAGTTGCTCGCAGCGGCGGCGGCGCGCCGCCGTCGCCGTGGACGCCAGGGGCTCGATGGCGCGCACCCAGGTCCCGGGCGCGCAGGCCATGGCGATGTCCGCCTGGTAGACGCGGTTCAGTTCACCAACGTCGGGATGCACGTGGACCAGCGTCTGGGACGGGTTCGGCACGCCGAGCAGCGTATAGCCCTGGCTGGGGACCTCGGACAGGCGCCCGCCCACCGCCAGGATCAGGTCGGATTCGCCGATCGCCTCCAGCAGGCGGGGGTCGGAGCCCAGCCCCAGGTCGCCGATGAAGCAGGGATGATCCACGGGGCACAGCATCTGGCGGCGGAACTGCACCGCCACCGGCAGGGCGTGGCGCTCGGCGAAGGCGCCGAAGGCCTGCACGGAACGCGCGTCCCAGCGGCTGCCGCCGAGGATGGCCAGGGGGCGCTCCGCATCCGCCAGGCGGTCGGCCAGGGCCTGGATCTGCCCGGCCGGCGGCAGCGTCTCGGGCACGTGGCAGGGCCGCGCGTCGGCCACCGTCACGGTCTCGCCCAGCATGTCTTCCGGCAGGGCCAGCACCACCGGACCCGGCCGCCCGGACAGCGCCACGTGGAAGGCGCGCGACAGGTATTCGGGGATGCGTTCGGCCTGGTCGATCTCGGCGGCCCACTTGACCTGGGAGCCGAACACGGCGCGGTAGTCCATTTCCTGGAAAGCCTCGCGGTCGCGCATGGCCCGGTCGACCTGCCCGACCAGCAGGATCAGGGGCGTGGAGTCCTGGGACGCCACGTGCACCCCCGCGAACGCGTTGGCGGCGCCCGGCGCGCGGGTCACCAGGCACACCCCGGGCCGGCCGGTCAGCTTGCCATAGGCCTCGGCCATGATGGCGGCCCCGCCTTCCTGGCGGCAGACCGTGACCTGGATGTCGGCGTCGACCAGCCCGTCGAGCACGGGCAGGTAGCTTTCCCCCGGCACGCAGAACACGTGTTCCGTGCCGTGCAGGCGCAACTGGTCCACCAGGACGTGTCCGGCCATGCGGGGGGCCGGATGGGCCGGCCCCCTCGACGGCGCCACGGGGGATTGTCCGTGCCCGGCCCCTTCGTGGGGGGCGGGGCTCGCGCTGGAACGCAGGGTCATGAAGGATTCCTTTCCGAAGCGTGATCGAAAGACAGGGCGCAGCGCGCGGCGGCCAGGTCCCAGGCCGCGCAGCCGACGGATTTGAAGACGGCCGCGCCCTCCGGCGGTCCGTCCGCCAGCAGACCGGCCAGGGACCGCACGCGGGACCAGTCCACGCCCGCCTGCAGGTAGTCGCCCGCCTCGTGCCGCGCGCCTTCGAGGTCGTCCACGAACAAGTGGCTGTCCGCCAGGGTCCGCGCGCCGATCTCGGCCAGGTCGTGGCGGTAGGCCCCCACACCGATCACCAGCCGGCCGGCGCGCGCGGGCAGATCGTAGACCGGTGCGGCGCTGGTCGTCGCCGTGATCACCAGGTCGGCGGCCGCGTCGACCTGGCGGGCGGGCCGGACCCGGTCCGATCCGGAGGACCGGACGAACGCCTCGGCCCGGCCCGGGGCATGGCCGATCACGTCCACCCGCACGTCCGGATACAGTTCGAGCAGGGCCTGGACGTGGCCCGCCGCCTGGGTGCCGGTGCCGAACACGGCCGCATGGCGGGGACCGCCGGGCCGCAGCCGGCGCACGGCCAGCATCGATACCGCCGCCGTGCGCCGCGTCGTGACGGTGGGCCCGTCCAGCAGCAGGCGCAGCCGGCCGGTCCCGCCATCGTAGACCGACACCACGCCGTTGATGGTCGGCAGGCCGTGCGCGCGGTTGCCCGGCGCGACGTTGACCAGCTTGTGGATGCCGACGTCCGCCGCCGTGGCCGGCATGGACAGCATGACCGCGCCGCCGGGAAACGGCACGGCCTGCCGCGCCGGCGCGCACAGGCGGTCCGCCGCCATGTCCTCCGCCGCCCGGGCGATTTCCCGCATCAGGGCCGGGAACGGCAGCAGGGCGCGGGTCCCGGCCGCGCCGTGCAGCGCCTGCGCCGCTTCATTCATCGCGGTCCTCCCCCTGCCCGGCGGTCCCCGGGGATCCGGTCCACGGGTCCGGCCCGGCCTGCGCCGCCGCGCCGGACGACGCCATGCTGAGCCACAGCACCTCGGCGTCCCGCGGACCGGCGTTGACCAGGCGGTGCCGCATGCGGCTGTCGATGTAGAAGCTGTCGCCGGCCTCCAGGACCACGGACCGGTAGTATTCCGTGTGCAGTTCGACGGCGCCCTCCAGCACGTAGACGAATTCCTCGCCCTCGTGCCGGCTCCAGCCCTCGTCCGCCGCCAGGTCCCGCGCCTTGATGGTGCTGCGGAAAGGCATCATGCGCTTGTGCGAAAGCTGGGAGCACAGCAGCCGGTGCCGGTACATCGGGGTCTCGTGGATCTCGCCCTCGCCGGCCCGCTCGACGCTGCGCCGGCCGGCGCCCATGTGCTCCCGCGCGGGGACGAACAGCTCGGCCACGTCCACGCCCAGGCCATGAGCCAGGCGCAGCAGCACGTCGTACGTGGGGGACATCAGGCCGTTCTCGATCTTCGACCAGGTGGACACCGACACCCCGCTGGCGTCCCCCGCCTGGCCCTGGGTCCAGCCGCGCCCCAGGCGCAGGGACTTCAGGCGTTCGGCCAGCGCGGACTGGCGTTCCTTGACTGCGTCGATGCTCAATGCTTCATCCTTTTCGATATGGCGCCCTGCCTGGCACGGCCCCACTCTACACCACGTTCTTTTCGATGATCGGCCGGCCTTCCAGGATGCGGCGCCAGCCCAGCCGGCCGAGATCCAGCGTGCGATACCCGCCGTGCGCGATCAGTTCGGCCAGCGCCCGGCCGACGGCCGGCGCCTGCTGCATGCCGTGGCCGCTGAAGCCGTTGGCGAAATACAGGTTGTCCAGATCGGGATGCGGACCCAGGATCACGTTCCGGTCGACCAGGTTCATGTCGTAGTGCCCCGCCCAGCTGCGCACGCAGCGCAGGGCCTCGAACGCCGGCACGCGCCGCGCCAGCAGGGGCCACAGCACGTCCTCGAACAGGGCGTGCTGCACGTCGAAATCGAAGCATTCGGGATCCTGCTCCGGCGGCGGGGCGATGCCGGTGATGAAGCCCTGTCCCTCGGGGCGGAAATAGGCCCCGCTGGGGTCGATCACCATCGGGCATCCCGGCAGGCGCTCGGGGCATTGCACGTAGAAGACGCTGCGCTTGCGGGCCTGCACCGGCAGCTCGATGCCCGCCAGGCGCGCCAGGGCCGGCGCGCCGACGCCGGCGGCGTTGACCAGGGCGCCGCACGCCAGCGCCTGGCCGTCGTCCAGGCGCACGCCCGTCACGCGCGCGCCGGCGCGGTCGATGCCCGTCACCCGGCGCGGCAGGTACACGGCGCCCTGGGCGGCGGCCTTGCGCCGCAGCCCCTGCAGCATGCCGTAGGCGTCCAGCCAGCCCTCGCCGCTCAGGCCCAGCGACCCGGCCGCCAGGTCGTCCACGCGCAGCCAGGGAAAGCGCGCGCCCAGGGCGGCGGCGTCCAGCAGGGCGATGTCCGCGCCCTCGCGACGCTGCAGGGCGTGATTGTCCCGCAGGACGTCCAGGCCGGCGGGCGTGGCCAGGAACAGGTAGCCGCCCTCGTGAAAGGCCGGATCGGGCCGCACGCCGTCCACGGCCAGGGTGTCGGCGAAAGCGCGCAGGAACTCCGTGCCGAAGCGCGACATGCGGATGTTCTCCTCGGTGGAGAACTGGTGGCGGATGGAGGCGGCCGACAGGGCGGTGGCGCAGCGCTGGTAGGTGGGGTCGGGTTCGATCACGGCGACCGAGCCCCGGAACCCGGCGTCCGCCGTCAGGAAGTACGCGACGGCGCTGCCGACGGCTGCGCCCCCAGCGATCACGACATCGAACTGCGTCTGCGGCATCCTGCGGCACTCCCCCGCCCCCTGGACCGAGAGGGCTGTCCGGCGCCTATTCTGGAAGCAATTCCCCCCTATTTCCCTAGGCATTTTCCCTAGAGGCAAAAATTTTCCCATCGGAAAGTCACGTGATATCCTGACCTGGACATCGACCCGAGGCGCCGCTTCGAGCGGCGCGCCCAGTCCGGAGCTTTCATGATGGATACCCAGGAACTTCTGCGCTCGTTCGGCCTGGACGCCGGCACGCTCTCGGCGGGCGGCCTGCCGGTGCGCTCCCCCATCGACGGCGCCCGCCTGGCGGACCTGCGCCCGCACGACGCGGACGACGCGCGGCGCATGATCGGCCAGGCGCACCAGGCCTTCCTGGCCTGGCGCCAGGTGCCCGCGCCCCGGCGCGGCGAACTGGTGCGACTGCTGGGCGAGGAACTGCGCGCCCACAAACAGGCGCTGGGCCGCCTGGTGTCCCTGGAAGCCGGCAAGATCGCCGCCGAAGGCGAAGGCGAGGTCCAGGAAATGATCGACATCTGCGACTTCGCCGTCGGCCTGTCGCGGCAGCTGCATGGCCTGACCATCGCATCCGAGCGGCCCGGCCACCGCATGATGGAGACCTGGCACCCGCTGGGCGTGGTCGGCGTGATTTCCGCCTTCAACTTCCCGGTGGCGGTCTGGTCCTGGAACGCCGCCCTGGCCCTGGTCTGCGGCGATCCGGTCGTCTGGAAACCCTCGGAAAAGACACCGCTGACGGCGCTCGCCTGCCAGGCCCTGTTCCGGCGCGCCCTGGCGCGCTTCGGCGACGCGCCCGACGGCCTGCTGCACGTGCTGGTGGGCGCCCGCGGGCCGGGCGAGGCGCTGGTCGACGACCCCCGGGTGGCGCTGGTCTCGGCCACCGGCTCCACGCGCATGGGCCGCGAGGTCGGGCCGCGCGTGGCGCGGCGCTTCGGCCGCTGCCTGCTGGAACTGGGCGGCAACAACGCCCTCATCGTGGCGCCATCGGCCGACCTGGACATGGCCGCGCGCGGCATCCTGTTCGGCGCCATCGGCACGGCCGGCCAGCGCTGCACCACCACGCGCCGCCTGATCATCCACGAATCGGTCGCCGACGCCCTGCTGGCGCGGCTGAAGGCCGCCTACGCCAGCGCCGCGGTGGGCAACCCGCTGGATCCGGGCACGCTGGTCGGCCCGCTGATCGACCAGGCCGCCTACGAGGCCATGCGGGCGGCGCTGGACCGGGCCCGCGCCCAGGGCGGCACGGTCACGGGCGGCGAACGCCTGCTGGCAGACCGCCACCCGGACGCCTGGTACGTCCGCCCCGCCCTGGCCGAAATGCCCGGCCAGACCGACGTCGTGCGCCACGAAACCTTCGCCCCCATCCTGTTCGTCCTGCGCTACCGCGACTTCGACGAGGCCCTGGCGCTGCACAACGACGTCCCGCAGGGCCTGTCCTCCGCGATCTTCACCACGGACCTGCGCGAATCCGAGACCTTCCTGGGCGCCACGGGATCGGACTGCGGCATCGCCAACGTCAACATCGGCACCTCGGGCGCGGAAATCGGCGGGGCCTTCGGCGGCGAGAAGGAAACCGGCGGCGGGCGCGAATCCGGGTCCGACGCCTGGAAGGCCTACATGCGCCGCGCCACCAATACGATCAACTATTCCCGCGAACTGCCGCTGGCGCAGGGCATCCGGTTTGGATGAGCTTGGACATGCAATGGTCCCCTGCGGACCATTGCATGCCTAGCGAATCGGAGCGGCATGCAGGCCGCGACGTGGAGAGATGTCGCGGCTGAAGATTGACCGATGCCTGCCGAATCGGAGCCGCTTGCAAGCGGCGACGTGGAAAGACGCCGCGGACCGCCCGAATCCGCGGATGCCCGCTCACTGCCAGCCCCAGCGGCGGACATAGAAACCCTTCATCCACTGCGTCAGGGCCATGTAGCCCAGCAGGATCAGGGGCAGCAGCGCGAAATACAGCGGCGGCAGCGCCTGCAGCCGCAGCCCCTGCGCCAGCGGCCCCATCGGCAGGAACAGGCCCGCCGCCATGATCGCGCCCGTCATCGCCAGCAGCGGCCAGGCCGCCCGGCTCTGCACGAAGGGCACCCTGGCGGTGCGGATCATGTGCACGATCAGGGTCTGGGTCAGCAGGCCCACCACGAACCAGCCCGACTGGAACAGCGTCTGCCGCTCCGGCGCGTTCGCGCCGAACACGAACCACATCATGGCGAAGGTCAGGATGTCGAACACCGAGCTGATCGGGCCGAAGAACAGCATGAAGCGGCCGATCTCGGCGGGCTGCCAGCGCTGCGGTCGCCGCAGTTGTTCCTCGTCCACGCGGTCGAACGGGATGGCGGCCTGCGAAACGTCGTACAGCAGGTTCTGCACCAGCAGGTGGATCGGCAGCATCGGCAGGAAGGGAATGAAGGCGCTGGCGACCAGCACCGAAAAGACGTTGCCGAAGTTCGAACTGGCCGTCATCTTGATGTATTTCAGCATGTTGGCGAAGGTGCGCCGGCCCTCGACCACGCCCGCCTCCAGGACCATCAGGCTCTTTTCCAGCAGGATGACGTCGGCGGCCTCGCGGGCGATGTCCACGGCCGTGTCGACCGAAATCCCGACGTCGGCCGCGCGCAGCGCGGGCGCGTCGTTGATGCCGTCGCCCAGGAAACCGACGACGTGGCCGTCGGCCTTCAGCAGCCTCACGATGCGCTCCTTGTGCGCGGGCGTCAGCCGGGCGAACACGTCGTGCGACGCCACGGCCCGCGCCAGCGCGGCATCGTCCATGTCCTCCACGTCCCCGCCCAGCAGCACGCCGCGCGGCGCCAGGCCCACGTCGCGGCAGACCTTGGCCGCGACCCGCTCGTTGTCGCCGGTCAGCACCTTGACCGCCACGCCGTGCGCGGCCAGGGCCGCCAGGGCCTCGGGCGTGGAGGCCTTCGGAGGATCCAGGAAGGCGACGGTGCCCGCCAGGACCAGCCCCCGCTCGTCGGCGACGCCGTAGGCGCCGCGCGCGGGCTCCGGCGACCGGTACGCCACGGCGACCACCCGCAGGCCCTCGTCGTTCAGCGCCGAGGCCACCGCCCGGACGCGCGCCAGCCGCCCGGGCGTCAGCGGCGCTTCCTCGCCGTCATGCAGCACCCGGTCGCAGACCCGCAGGACTTCCTCCACCGCGCCCTTGGTGATCAGCAGGTGCCGGCCGTCGGCGCCGGCCACCACCACCGACATGCGGCGGCGCTCGAAATCGAAGGGAATCTCATCGACCTTGCGGTACGACGCGGCCAGGCCGGGCGGTCCGCCGGCGCCCGCCCGTTCCAGGACGGCCTCGTCCAGCAGGTTCCTCAACCCCGTCTGGTGGCGGCTGTTCAGCCAGGCCAGCTCCAGCACCCGGTCCGAGACCTCGCCCCAGGCGTCCGCATGCCGCTCCAGGACGATCCGGTCCTCCGTGAGCGTGCCGGTCTTGTCGGTGCACAGCACGTCCATGGCACCGAGGTTCTGGATCGCGTCCAGGCGCTTGACCACGACCTTGCGGCGCGACAGCGCGACCGCCCCCTTGGCCAGGGTGGAGGTGGCGATCATGGGCAGCATCTCGGGCGTCAGGCCCACCGCGATGGACAGCGCGAACAGCAGGGCCTCGCCCCAGTCGCCCTTGGTGTAGCCGTTGATGAGCAGCACCAGCGGCGCCATCACCAGCATGAAGCGGATCAGCAGCCAGCTCACCTGGTTCACGCCCGCCTGGAACGAGGTCGGCCCCCGGTCCACGGCCTGCACGCGGCCGGCCAGGGCGCCGAAGTACGTCCGGTCCCCGGTGCCCAGCACCACGGCCGTCGCCGAGCCCGATACCACGTTCGTGCCCATGAACAGGATATTGTCCAGTTCGAGCGGATTGCGGGTCGACGCATCGGTGTGCTCCGCGAACTTTTCCACCGGCAGGGATTCGCCCGTCATCGCGGCCTGCGCCACGAACAGGTCCTTGGCCGACAGCACCCGGCAATCGGCCGGGATCATGTCCCCCGCCGCCAGCCGCACGATGTCGCCCGGCACCAGCATCCGGACCGGCGTCTCGACACCACGCGCCGGCGCCACCGCCAGCCGCACGCCAAAATACGCCTCGGCCTGGGGAGCGGCGTCGGCCGCCGGCGCGCGCCGCACGACGGTCGCGGTGTTGCCCACCAGCGCCTTCAGCGCATCGGCCGCCCGGCTGGAGCGGGCCTCCTGCCAGAAACGCAGCAGCGTGGAAAGCGCCACCATCGTCCCGATCACGGTCACGGCCTCCATATCCTCCGTCCACCAGGAGATCGCGGCCAGCAGGGTCAGCAGCAGGTTGAAGGGATTGCGGTAGCAGTGCCACAGATGCCGCCACCACGGCAGCGGCTTCTCGTGGCCCACTTCGTTGAGGCCGACCCGCGCGCGGACCGCCTCGGCCTGCCGTTCGGTGAGGCCGTCGATGTGGCCGCCGAGCCGGGCGAGCAGCGCGTCCCGATCGTCCAGCGCCGCGGCGGCCAGGGTCCGGGACAGCGCCTCCGGCGCCTCGGGGCCGACGCCCGTCCGGACAACGGAATCGAGCATGATCCGCCGGCCGAAATGCCGGGTCATGCGGCGAACGGACAAGTACCCCCACGCAGCGCAGTCTACGACTGCTTGCTGCCCCCCAAGGGGGCGCTTTTTGCCTTGGGACGGCCCGGCGGCAAAAAAATTCGCGAAAAAATTCTTCAGGATGGTGATGTGCATTCTTGTTCTCCTGGTCGCCACCATCCCAATGGAATCAGGACGGCGGCTTGCGAGGCTGAGGGTCAGGGTTCATGGCTTTGGATGTAAGGTGCTGGATTTCGGGGAAATGCGCGGGACGATGGGCGCGCCGGGACGGCCTGGACGGAAAGCGCCCAGGTCCGTTCCCCACGGAGCGCCCATCGTCCCGGCGCAAGCCGATGACGAACGGACGCCCGAAGGGGCGGCGACATGAATTCAGGGGGAAGAACCGGACGGCCGTGAAAGGCCGTCCGGGCTGCCGCCCTGCCCTGCGGGCAAGGCGGCGAGAAGACTCGCGGTTACCTTGCCTGCGGGAAGCCGATCAGGGATCGACGACTGGGTAAGTCCACAGGAGGAACTCCGGAAAATGAAGACGGCGGGATTTTAATGCGGAGGCATGTGGCAAGGCAAGAAAAACGGAGCGGCTCCAGACCCCTGCCTTCTCTTCACCGCTCAGCAAACAGTAAGAATAATCGTTCTTGTTTGTCCTAGAATTATGAGGTCCGTTCATCCCTCCGAGGCACACTCCATGAAGAACACCTCACGCCGCACCTTCCTGCGCACCGGGGTCCTGCTGGGCGCCGGCACGCTGCTCGGCGTCCCCGCTCTGCGCGGCGCCTACGCGGCGGATGCCGCCACCCTGACCCTGTACAACGGCCAGCACGCCAAGACCACGCAAAAGCTGGTGGACGCGTTCACCCAGGCCACCGGCATCCGGGTCGGGATCCGCAAGGGCAGCAGCACCCAGCTGGCCAACCAGATCATCGAGGAAGGCGACCGTTCGCCCGCCGACGTGTTCTACGCCGAGGAAAGCCCTCCGGTCGCCGCCCTGGCCGAAAAAGGCCTGCTGGCGCCGCTGCCCAAGGACACCCTGGGCCAGGTCATCCCCGGCTACACGGCCGGCGATGGCACCTGGACCGGCGTGACCGCGCGTTGCCGCGTCACGGTCTACAACCGGGACATGGTCCAGGCGTCCGAACTGCCCGCCTCGGTGCTGGACATGGCCACGGCCGCCTGGAAGGACCGGGTCGGCTTCGTGCCCACCAGCGGCGCTTTCCAGGAACAGCTCATCGCCATCAAGCTGCTCAAAGGCCGCGACGCCGCGTTGAACTGGCTCAAGGGCCTGAAGCAGTACGGCCGCATCTACAACGGCAACATGGCCGCCATGCGCGCCGTGGAACGCGGCGAAGTCGCGACGGCCCTGGTCAACAACTACTACTGGTACATCGTGGCCAACGAAGTCGGCGCCGACAAGATGAAATCCGGCCTGCACTACGCCGGCCCCCGGGATCCGGGCGGCCTGATCACGGTCTCGGCGGCCGGCATCCTGAAGACCGCGCGCAACCAGGACGCGGCCCGGCAGCTGCTGGCCTTCATGGTCAGCCAGGCGGGCCAGGAAGCCATCGCCGACACCGTGGCCGAATACCCGCTGCGCCCGGGCGTGAAATCGCCCTTCGACCTCAAGCCCTTCGACGCCCTGGATCCGCCGCCCGTCAGTCCGGCCGACCTGGGCGACGCCGCCGACGCGCTGGCCCTGCGCCGCGAAGCCGGCCTGGCGTGACGATCCGCGGCCGGACCACGGGCCGGCGGGGCATCCCGAGGTCCGGCTGGATGGCGGGCGCCGCGCTGGCGCCCGTCGCCCTGGTGGCACTGCCCCTGCTGTACGTGGCCCTGCGGGCCTGGCAGGCCGGCCTGGCCGGCATCCGCGACGAACTGTTCCGCGGCCGCACCGCCGAGCTCCTGGTCAACACAGTGACCCTGGCGATCGGCGTCATGGCGCTGGCCGCTCTGATCGGGCTGGCCGTGGCCTGGTGCGTGGAACGCAGCGACCTGCCCGGCCGGCGCTGGTGGCGCGTCGCCGCCGGATTGCCGCTGGCCGTGCCCGCGTTCGTCTCCAGCTATGCCTGGTCCTCCCTCGGTCTTGCGTTCCAGAACCTGGGCGGCGCGATCTTCATCCTGGCCCTGTCCACCTATCCGCTGGTCTACCTGCCCGTGGCCGCGGCCCTGCGCGGCACCGATCCGGGCTGTGAAGACGTGGCCCGGTCGCTCGGCCACGGTCCCTGGCGGACCTTCATCCATGCCCTGCTGCCCCAGCTGCTGCCGGCCCTGGGCGGAGGATCGCTGCTGGTGCTGACGCACATGTTCGCCGAATTCGGCGCGCTCGCGCTGCTGCGCGTGCAGACCTTCACCACCGCCATCTTCGAATCCTACGAACTGCAGTTCGACAGCGCCTCGGCCGCCCTGCAGTCGATCGTGCTGATGCTGCTGTGCATTCCGGCCGCCTGGGCGGAAATGCGCCTGCGCGGCCGCCGGCGCCTCGCACGGACGGGCCGCGGCAGCGCACGCGCCGCGCGACCCGCCCGGCTGGGCCGCGCCGCCTCGCCCATCCTGGCGGCTTTCGGCCTTCTGGGGCTGCTGTCCCTGGGCGTCCCCCTCGCCACCCTGGCCTATTGGCTGGCACAGGGACGGTCCGTCGGCGCCGGTTACGAGCAGATCGGTCCCGCCATCCAGGGCACCCTGGGCCTGGCCCTCTCAGGCGCGGTCCTGACCAGCCTGCTGGCCATCCCCCTGGTGCTGCTGTCCGTGCGCCACCGGGGCCGACTGGCCCAGTTGGCCGAACGACTGCCCTACATCGTGCACGGCCTGCCCGGCGTCGTCGTGGCCCTGGCGCTGGTCTTCCTGTCCATCCGCCTGATCCCCTCTCTATACCAGGGGCTGGGCGTCCTGCTGGCCGCCTACGCGATCCTGTTCCTGCCCCTGGCGCAATCGTCGCTGCGCGCCTCGGCCGAACTGGTGCCGCCGCAGTTCGAGGCGGTCGCCCGCAGCCTGGGACGGCGCCCCTTCCAGGTCTTCGTCTCGGTCGTGCTGCCCACCATGGCCCCCGGCATCGGCGCCGCCCTGGCGCTGATGATGCTGGAGATCGTTCGCGAACTGACCGCCACACTGATGCTCGCCCCCACCGGCACGGTCACGCTGGCCACCGAGGTCTGGTCCTACACGGCCGACGCCGAATACGCGGCCGCCGCGCCGTTCGCGGCCCTGCTGGTGCTGGTATCCATCCTGCCAGTCTGGATCTTTACCCGCCGCATGCTGCATCACAGAAGCTGAATCCGCCATGAGCCACATCATCATTGCCGACCTGCACAAGCACTACGGCGCCACCGAAGTCCTGCGCGGCATCGAACTGCGCATCCCCCAGGGATCCGTGCTGGCCCTGCTGGGGCCTTCCGGCTGCGGCAAGACGACCCTGCTGCGCCTGATCGCCGGCTTCGAACCGCTGGAGCGGGGCCGCATCGCCTTCGGCGAACACGTCATGGCTTCGCCGATGGACTTCGTGCCGCCCGAGCGCCGGGGCATCGGCTACGTCCCCCAGGAAGGCACCCTGTTTCCCCACCTGACCGTGGAGGGCAACATCCGCTTCGGCCTGCCTCGCCACGCCGACCGGCGGCGCCGGATCGCCGAAGTCCTGGCCCTGACGGGCCTGGACGGCCTGGGCCGGCGCTATCCGCACGAACTGTCCGGCGGCCAGCAGCAGCGCGTCGCCCTGGCCCGGGCCCTGGCGCCGGACCCGGCCCTGGTGCTGCTGGACGAGCCCTTCAACGCGCTGGACCTGGATCTGCGCCGCGGCATGTGCGAGGACGTGATCGGCGTGCTGCGCGGCACGGGGACCACGGCGATCCTGGTGACCCACGACCCGGGCGAAGCCTTTGCCGTCTCCGACCAGCTGGCCGTCATGCAGGGGGGCGCCATCATGCAATGCGCCCACCCGGAAACCGTCTACTGGCAACCCGCCAGCCCGGCCGTGGCCCGCTTGACCGGAGCGGCGATCTTCCTGCCCGGACGGTGCCGGGCACGGTCCGCATCCTGCGCGCTGGGCGCGCTGCCCCTGCACCAGCAGGCCGGCCCCCCCGACGGCGCGGTCGTCGTCATGGTGCGTCCGGAACAGGTGCGATGGCAGGCCGACGGCCCCGGCGTGCCCGCCCGGGTCGTCCATCGCTCCTTCCGCGGCGACCATACCCTGGTCGGCCTGACCTTGGGCGACATGCGCCTGGATCTGCGCATGCCCTCTCTGTCGGCGCCGCCGCTGGACGCCCACGGCAGCATCCGCATCCTGGGCGCCTGCATGGCCTGGCCGGAAGCGGCGGCCTGAACCGGCGTCCGCCGCCCCATTGCATCGGCCTCGTCGAATCGATACGCTGCACCCTGCCCGGCCGCGCATGCGCGCCGCCACCCTCCCGGAGCCTCCCTTGTCCAGCAGCCCGATCACCAACGACCTCCTGCACGTCCTGTTCCTCGTCGCCATCGCCGCCGAGGCGATGACCGCCGCGCTCGCGGCCGGGCGCCGGGAAATGGACTGGCTGGGCGTGTGCCTGCTGGGCTGCATCACCGCGCTGGGCGGCGGCTCGGTGCGCGACCTGCTGCTGGACCACCACCCCCTGTCCTGGATCGCCCACCCCTCCTACCTGCTGATCACCGGCGGCGCGGCCCTGGTCACCATCGCGCTGGCCCGGTTCATCCACCCGCTGCGTCACCTGTTCCTGTTCCTGGACGCCGTCGGCCTGGTGGTCTTCACCGTGATCGGCTGCGACATCGCCCTGGGCCTGGGCCTGCCCTGGAGCATCGCCATCGTCTCGGGCATGATCACCGGCTGCGTGGGCGGCGTGCTGCGCGACGTACTGTGCAACGAAGTCCCGCTGCTGTTCCGCGCCGAACTCTACGCCACGGTGTCCATCGTCGCGGGCGCCCTGTACGTCGCCGGCCTGGCGCTGGACCTGCACCAGGAAACCGTCACGGGCGGCGCGCTGGCGATCGGCCTGGCGCTGCGATTGCTGGCCCTGCGCTTCGGCTGGAGCATGCCGAAATTCGTCTACACGCGGGACCTGCACTGACGCAGGGGCACCGCCCGCGGACACATGCGCCATCCCCGGCGCGCCTCGCGTGCCATGGTCCATGCCCCCGGGGCGACCCGCCCGATGCGCCGGACGTCCGTTTGCGCGACAATCATTCCCTGTCCGCCTTCTCCGTCCCAGGGGATCTTCCATGTTTCTGCATACCCTGCTGCTCGTCATGACGATCCACGCCGTGGCCCTGGTCTCGCCCGGCCCCGATTTCGCCGTCGTCACCCGCCTGTCCATCGTCTCGGGCCGGCGCGCCGGCCTGTGGGCGGCGGCCGGGGTCGCCAGCGCCATCGGCGTCTACACCCTGGTCAGCCTGCTGGGCCTGACCCTGGTGCTGGCCGCCCTGCCGGGCCTGTCGCGCGCCCTGTCCATCGCCGGCGCGCTCTACCTGATGTGGCTGGGCATCCAGTGCCTGCGCTCCAAGGGCCACATGCCCGAATCGGGCTCGGCCGCCCTGGGCGGGCGGCGCGCCTACGTGACCGGGTTCTTCACCAACCTGCTCAACCCCAAGGCCATGCTGTATTTCGGCTCCATCCTGTCCCAGGCGGTCACCCCGGACCTGGGCGGCGCCCATCTGGCCGTGGTCTGGACCGTGCTGGTGGCCGAATCCCTGCTGTGGTTCGCCCTGGTCGCCACGCTGTTCTCGGCCCCGCGCATGCTGCAATGGCTGCGCACCCGCCTGCGCTGGTTCGACCGCGCCATCGGCGTGGTGCTGCTGGGCCTGGCGGCCAAGGTCGGCAGTTCGGGGATGTAGCGCGGGGCGCCAGCGCCCCGCGCGGGCGTCGCGGCCGGACCGGTCCGTGCCGTCTCAGCCCGCCGCGCCGTCTCGATCCGCCTCCACGGCGGCCGGGCAGCCGCTGTGAAAGCGGAACTCGGCATCCGGCGACTCGATCAGTGCCTGTTCCACTTCGCGGATCCGAAGCACCGAACGCTCCACGTCGCACGCCTCGCCGAAGCGGCGGGCGAACCGCAGGTAGCCCTGGTAGTGGCGGCTTTCCGATTGCAGCAACCCGGCGTAGAACGCGGCCAGTTCCTCGTCCAGATGCGGCACCAGCGCGGCGAAGCGTTCGCAGGAGCGGGCCTCGATGAAGGCCCCGACGATCAGCGTATCGACCCGCTTCGCCGGCTCATGGGTACGCACCGCCGCCCGCAAGCCCGACGCGTAGCGGCTGGCCGTCAACGGCCGCAACGCGATGCCGCGCCGCTTCAGGATGCGCAGCACCTGTTCGTGATGCACCAGTTCTTCGCGGGCGAGCTTCGACAGGGCCGCCGACAGCTCGGCGTCCTGGCCGTAGCGCGCGATCAGGCTCATCGCGGTCGCGGCCGCCTTCAGCTCGCAATTGCGGTGATCGAGCAACAGCACGTCCTGATGCGCCAGCGCGGCCTCGACCCAGGCGGCGGGTGTGGGGCACGGCAGGAACTCGATCAGATCGGCGGGCAGGTCCGGCGGATTCATTTCAATGTATGCCTGTCGATGTGCGAGGTCAGCGCGCGGGCGGCGGCTCGCCCGTTCCGAGCGGTTGCGCAAGACCGGGCATGAAGCGCCAGGCGATCAGCCACCCCACCGCCTGCACGGCGCACAGCGTGGCCACGGTACCGGGCCAGCCCCCCAGGGTATAGGCGATGCCGCAGCCCCAGGCGCCCGCAAAGCCGCCGCAGTAATACGCCCCATAGTACAGGCCGCTGGCCAGCGAGCGGCCGCTGGTGACCCGGTGGGCGATGAAGCTCATCGTCGCCGACTGGGTCACGAACACCCCGCAGGCCGTCACGGCCAGCGCGGCCACGATGGCCCAGACCGGCGCCGCCAGCGAGCCCAGCACGCCCAGCGCCGACACGGCCACCGCCGCCAGCACCGTGCGCCGCGAGCCGATGCGCGGGATCACCTGCCCCGCCAGCGGCGTGATCACCACCCCCAGCAGATAGACGCTGAAGATGTTGGCCAGATCGCCCGAACTGAAGCGATAGGGCGCCGCCGCCAGGTGCAGGTTGACGAAGGTGAACAACCCGACCAGGGCGAACAGCACCGTGAAGCCCAGCGAGCAGGCCACCCGCAGGGCGGGATTGCGCAGCAGCCGGCCCAGCGACGCCAGGTTGTCGGCGATCCGGACATTGGCCACGAAATGGCGCGACGGCGGCAGGCCGCGCCACACCAGCCAGGCGCCCGCCAGATTGATCGCCGTCATCGCGCCGAACGCCGTGCGCCAGGCCATGAATTCGGTCAGGTGCCCCATCAGGAAACGGCCCAGGAAGCCGCCCAGCACGGAACCGGTGACGTATCCCGTGATCAGCCGCACCATCGCGGCGCCGCGGAATTCCTCGCCGATGTAGGCGATCGCCACCACCGACACGCCCGGCACGGCCAGCCCCTGCAGGAAGCGCAGCACCAGCAGGCCGTGCACGGACTGCACCTGCGTCATCAGCGCCGTGGGCACCGCCAGCGCGAACACCGACGCCGTGATCAGCCATTTGCGCCCCAGGGCGTCGGACAGCATGCCGATGAAGGGCGAAATCAGCGCCACCGCCAGCACCGTCATCCCCACGGCGTTGCCGATCTCGACCACCGTGGCGTTCAGGTCCCGCTGCAGTTCGGGCAGGATCGACTGCACCGAATACACCTGGATGAAGGCGAACACGCCCACCAGCGCCACGGTCAGCAGCAGGGGCACGGTCAGGCGGTAGTAGCCGTCGGCGTCGGGGGATGGAGAGGCGGGCATGGGGAAAGGCCTGGGGATATGCGCACGGGCGCGTTCGCCCGCAAACGCTAGATTAACAGTTGGCGCGGCTCGATCGCTGACAATCTCCTTGCCCCCGCGGCTCGGGGTAAGCTCATGCCCTACACCTCGCAATCACTCGCCCGGACCTACCCGCCATGCTGACCCTTCTCGGAAAACGCACCTCCATCAACGTCCGCAAAGTCATGTGGGCCTGCGACGAACTCGGCCTGGACTGGCGGCAGGAGGACTGGGGCACGGGGTTCCGCGACACGCGGACCGACACGTTCCGGGCGCTCAACCCCAACGCGATGGTGCCGGTGCTGATCGACGGGGATTTCGTGCTCTGGGAATCGAACAGCATCATCCGCTATCTCGCCAACCGCCAGGGCGACGAGACCCTGTATCCGCGCGAGGCCCGGGCGCGTGCCCGGGTAGACCAGTGGCTGGACTGGCAGGCCTCCGACCTGAACCGGTCCTGGAGCTATGCGTTCATGGCGCTGGTCCGCCGGTCGCCCAGCCATACGGACGCCGATCAGGTCGAGGCATCCCTGCACGCCTGGACCGGCTTCATGAACATCCTGGACGGCCGCCTGGCCGAGACCGGAGCCTTCGTGGCCGGCGCCGATTTCAGCCTGGCCGACATCGCCATCGGGCTGTCCGTGAACCGCTGGTTCGAGACCCCCTTCGACCATCCTCCCCTGCCGGCGGTCGAGGCGTATTGCCGGCGGCTGGGCGAGCGGCCCGGGTTCAGGGCGCATGGGGGGAATGGGGTGGCTTGAGGGTGTAGCTGGTGCTGCGGCCGCCCGCCTCCGAGCGCCGCAATACGCCCATGGCGACCAGTTCGTTGATGTCCCGCAGCGCGGTGTCGGACGAGCACTTGGCGAGCGCCGCCCACTTTCCGCTGGTCAGCTTGCCCTCGAAACCGTCGAGCAGGCGATTCAGCACCCGCACTTGCCGGGCGTTGAGCGAGGCGCCCGACACGCGCTGCCAGAATCTCGCCTTGTCCAATACGGCGTCCAGCGACCGATGGGCATGGCCCACCGCCTCATCCAGCATCCGCAGGAACCACAGCAGCCACCCGGTCACATCCAGCGTCCCCTTTTGCGTGCGCTCCAGGATGTCGTAATAAGCCTTGCGCTCGCGCCGAATCTGCGCCGACAGGCTATAAAAGCGTTGCGGACTGCCATCGGCCCGGGCCAGCAGCAGGTCGCCGATGGCGCGAGCCACACGACCATTGCCGTCCTCGAAAGGATGCAGCGTGACGAACCACAGGTGACCCAGCCCGGCCCGGATCAGTGCCGGTACCGCCTTATCGGGCGCGTTCACCCAGCCCAGAAAGCGCGCGAGTTCCGCAGGCAGGCGCTCGGCGGGAGGGGCCACATAGTGCACTTTCTGGCGCCCCACGGGACCGGACACCACCTGCATCGGCCCATGCGCATCATCCCGCCAGGCACCGGTGACGATCCGGCTCATGCCCGAATAACCCGTCGGAAACAGCGCGGCATGCCACCCGAACAGGCGTTCGGACGTCAGCGGGTCGGCATTGCGGACCGTGGCGTCGAGCACCATCTCCACGACACCTTCCACATGCCGATCGGCCGGGGCCAGCGCACCGATATCCACCCCGAGACGGCGCGCAAGCGACGAGCGCACCGAAGCGGCGTTCAAATGTTCGCCTTCGATCTCGCTGGTCTTGAGCACGTCGTCCGTCAGCGCGGCCAGGCTGGCCTCGTCACGCAGGCCCAGGCCGACATCGGCGAGGCGCCCCAGCAGCAAGCCCTGCGCGCGGCTGACCCGCGACAGGGGCTCGGCTAGCGCCGCCAGATCGTAGCGCCAGTCCGGCCAGTCGGAAGCTTGCCAGATGTAGAGGTAATCACCGCTATTCATGCGGTGATTATGAGGCGGATTTGGTGCAGGAGCAAGGGATTCACCGCATCAAATGCGGTGATTATGGGGTTATTCGCCGCTCACATGCTGGGAGGGCATCGGGCTGAAACGGGGTATTTTCATCGTGAATACCTCATTTATGCGGCTCGATTGCCCTATTCACATCACGGCTTGAACAGGAATACGAAATGTCCAACGCGCTGTTGGACAATTTTCACTGCGCAAACAAGCGTCGCAGGAACTTGCACGCTGCATCAGGAGCTGATCAGACGTTAAACAAAAAATTCATCACATCCCCGTCCTTCACCACGTACTCCTTCCCTTCCGCCCGCATCTTCCCGGCTTCCTTCGCGCCCTGTTCACCCTTGCAGGCGATGAAGTCGTCGAAAGCGATGGTCTGGGCGCGGATGAAGCCGCGTTCGAAGTCGGTGTGGATGACGCCGGCCGCCTGGGGGGCGGTGGCGCCGACGGGGATGGTCCAGGCGCGGACTTCCTTCACGCCGGCGGTGAAGTAGGTCTGCAGGCCCAGCAACTGGTAGCCGGCACGGATGACGCGGTCCAGGCCGGGCTCGGTCATGCCCATGTCTTCCAGGAAGACGGTCTTGTCCTCGTCGTCCAGGTCGGCGATCTCGGCCTCGATGGCGGCGCAGACGGCGACCACGGGGGCGTTTTCGGCGGCGGCGTAGTCCTGCACCGCCTTCAGGTGCGGGTTGTCCGTGAAGCCGTTGTCCTTGACGTTGGCGACGTACATGGCGCGCTTGGCGGTGATGAAGCAATAGCCCTTGACCAGGGCCTGCTCGTCCTCGTCCAGGCCCAGGCCGCGCACGGACTTGCCCTGGTCCAGGACCGCCACGATGCGTTCCAGCAGGGCCACCAGGCGGATGGCTTCCTTGTCGCCGGAATTGGCCAGCTTGCGGTTCTTCTGCAGGGCCTTGTCGGCGGTGGCCAGGTCGGCCAGGGCCAGTTCGGTGTTGATGACCTCGATGTCGGAGATCGGATCGATACGGCCGGCGACGTGGACGACGTTCTCGTCCTCGAAGCAGCGCACGACGTGGACGATGGCGTCGGTCTCGCGGATGTTGGCCAGGAACTGGTTGCCCAGGCCCTCGCCCTTGGACGCGCCCGCCACCAGGCCGGCGATGTCGACGAATTCGACCACGGCGGGCACGACGCGCTCGGGCTTCACGATGGCCGACAGCTGCGCCAGGCGCGGATCCGGGACCTCGACCACGCCGACGTTGGGCTCGATGGTGCAGAACGGGTAGTTCTCCGCCGCGATGCCGGCCTTGGTCAGGGCGTTGAACAGGGTGGATTTGCCGACGTTGGGCAGGCCAACGATGCCGCATTGCAGTGCCATGAATTCGATTATCCTTGTGTATCGGAAGGCGGGGTCGAGGCCCAGCCCGGAGGAAACTGCGATTGTACCCCGCCCATTGACATCCTCCCCCGCCCGCGGGCAGGGGTTTCCGTCTCGCCCGATCATGGATTTCAAGCACATCGAAGCCTTCGTATGGGTCGCCGAGGTCGAGAGCTTCCGGATCGCCGCGGAAAAGCTCCACACCACGCAGCCGGCCATTTCGCAGCGCATCGCGGCGCTGGAATCATCGCTGTCCGTGCGGCTGTTCGAGCGCAGCGCGCGCGGCATCAAACTGACGGAAAAGGGCCAGGAACTGCTGTCCCACGCCCGCCGCATCATCGACATGCGCACCGAGATGCTGACGGCCGCCCAGCAGGCGTCCCCGGTGCGCGGACTGTTCCGGCTGGGGGTGGCCGAAACCCTGGTGCACACCTGGCTGCCGGAACTGCTCGAACGGCTGCACCAGCGGCATCCGGCGCTGGTGGTGGAACTGCAGGTGGACACCAGCCACGTGCTGCGCGCGCAACTGCTGTCGCACCAGATCGACCTGGCCATGCTGGTGGGGACGTCGCAGGATCCGCGCGAGCACAGCCTGCACCTCTGGGACTATTCCCTGGCCTGGGTCGCCAGCCCCAGCCTGCGCCTGCACGGCCGCATCGTCAAGGCCGGGGAACTGGCGGCCTATCCCATCATCACCTACCCGCCGGCCAGCAGGCCGCACCATGCGGTCAAGCGCATCCTGCAGGACGCGGGCATCAAGGAACCCCGCCTGTACGGCAGCGCGTCGCTCAGCACCATCGTCCACATGGCGCGCCACGGGATGGGGCCCTGCGTGATCGCGCCCGCCGTGATCGCCGAGGAACTGGAACAGGGCAAGCTGCGCATCCTGCGCACCGACAACACCCTGCCCGACATCGACTTCCACGCCTGCTGGCTGGACACGCCCGACAGCCACACGGCCCTGACCGTCGCGCGGCTGGCGCAGGAAATCGCACGCCAGGCGGGCGCCAGGAAGAATCAGTGATAACCCTGATCAACCCCACGGGACCGCCCGGAGGAATGCCCGGATAAACGCGGAAAAATCCATTCGAAACAATGGCTTGCCAACAACTCATAACGATCCGTTATGACCAGGCATGCCGATTGATGATTGGACGCGGCAGGGGCCTCCAAGCTGCAATCCAGGGGTGTCATCCACTCAATGCACTCGACATCCCGAGGAGACCCCATGAAGCACCTGGCCACCATCACGCTCACCGCAGGCGCCGTCCTGCTCGCCTCCGCCGCCGTCGCGCAAGACAAGGTGGACGGCCTGCCCAAGACCCAGATCCAGGTCGCGGGCGCGCTCAGCAACCTGACGCTCTACCAGAACTTCGAGCAGCCCTTCTGGACCAAGACCGTGCCCGAGCTGTCGAACGGCCAGGTCACGGCCACCATCAAGGGTTTCAACGAAATGGGCCTGAAAGGTCCGGAAATGCTGCGCCTGATGTCCCAGGGCGTGATCCCGGTCGGCACCTCGACCCTGGCCTACTTCGCCAGCGACAACCCCATCAACGAGGCCATCGACCTGGCCGGCCTGGCGCCCACCGCCGCCATCGCCAAGCAGGTGACCGACGCCTACACGCCGGCCTACGAGGCCTTCTACGACAAGCAGAACATCAAGGTGCTCGGCTTCTCCTCCTACCCCGCGCAGGTGCTGTTCTGCAACGGCGCGATGAACGGGCTGGCCGATCTCAAGGGCAAGAAGGTGCGCACCAGCAGCCGCACCCAGGCCGAGTTCGTCGAGGCCTTCGGCGGCAGCAGCGTGACCCTGCCCTTCGGCGAGGTCGTGCCGGCCCTGCAGAACGGCGTGGTCGACTGCGCCATCACGGGCTCGATGTCGGGCTATTCGGCCAAGTGGTACGAGGTCAGTACGCACCTGTATGCCCTGCCGATCAACTGGAACCAGCAGATCCACGCCGCCAACAAGGCGTACTGGAACAAGCTCGATCCCAAGGTCCGCGATTTCCTGCAGAAGAACCTGGACGTGATGTTCGAGAAGATCTGGACCGACGCCGCCGCCGAAACGCAGCAAGGCTACGACTGCAACACCGGCGCCGCCGGCTGCAAGCAGGCGGTCAAGGGCAAGATGACACTGGTCCAGCCCTCCGAGGCCGACCAGGCGCTGCTCAAGAAGGTCCTGGCCGAGACCATCGTGCCGAAGTGGGCCGCGCGCTGCTCCGCGCAGTGCGTCCAGGACTTCAACGGCACGATCGGCAAGATCGTGGGCATCACCGCGTCCAAGTAGGCGGACGCGGCCCGCGCCGCGTCCCCAGACCCGCGGCCGGCGGTGCTCCGCCGGCCGCTCCGAACCTGGATCCATCATGAACACATCCGACCGATACCGCGCGCTCGACGGCCTGCTGCGCGGGGCGAACGCGCTCTCCCGCGCCGCCATCTGGGTGGCCGGCGGCCTGACCCTGGCCAGCGCCCTCTACATCACGGGCGACGTGCTGGCGCGCTATTTCCTGGGCAAGCCCCTGGGCGGCGCCGACGAGCTGTCCGGCTACGCCTTCGCCATCAGCATTTCCTGGGCGCTGTCGTTCGCCACCCTGCAGCGCGCCAACATCCGCATCGACGCCCTCTACCAGTACCTGCCGCCGCGCGTCGGCGCCGTCTTCGACTGGCTCGCGCTGGTCGTCCTGGGCGTGTTCATCGTGTACTGGACCCGCTACGCCGCCACGGTCGCCGGCCTGTCCTGGGACAACCAGTCGACCGCCAACACGACCTTCGCCACGCCGCTGTGGATCCCGCAGACCCTGTGGGTCGCGGGCCTGATCTGGCTGTGCGTGGTGCTGGCCCTGATGCTGCTGCGTTCCACCATCGCCCTGGTGACGGGCGACCTGCGCACCGTGCGCGACATCTGCGGCGTGCGCAGCACCAAGGAAGAAGCCGACGCCGAAGCCGAGGCCGGCAAGCGGCTGGTCGAAGGAGAAGCGCCATGATCGCCACCGCCCTCATCCTGCTGCTCGCCCTGCTGGGCCTGAGCATTCCGGTCGGCGCCGCGCTCGGCGTGCTCGGCCTGGTCCTGGACCCCCTGTATTCGATGCTGCCGCTCACCCAGGCCATGGGCGAAGTGTCCTGGGGCACCAGCAACGAATTCCTGATGGTCGCCATCCCGCTGTTCATCCTGCTGGGCGAGATCCTGCTGCGCTCGGGCATGGCCGAAAGCATGTACGGCGCCATGAGCCTGTGGCTGTCGTGGCTGCCCGGCGGCCTGATGCACGCCAACATCGGCGCGAGCGCGCTGTTCGCCGCCACGTCCGGCTCCAGCGTGGCCACGGCGGCCACCGTCGGCACGGTCGCCATCCCGCAGATCAGGAAGCAGGGCTACAACCCCTCGCTGTTCCTCGGCAGCATCGCGGCCGGCGGCACGCTGGGCATCCTGATCCCGCCGTCCATCAACCTGGTGATCTACGGCGTGCTCACCAACACGTCGGTGCCCAAGCTCTACCTGGCGGGCATCGTCCCGGGGCTGGCCCTGGCCGGACTGTTCATGCTGGCCATCGCGGTCGCCTGCATCCTGCGCCCGCAGTGGGGCGGCCAGCGGATCCAGGCGTCCTGGTGCGCCCGGGTCCGCAGCCTGGCGCAGCTGGTGCCGCCGATCGGCATCTTCCTGCTGGTGGTGGGCTCGATCTACGCCGGCATCGCCACACCCACGGAAGCGGCGGCGCTGGGCGTGGTCGGCGCGCTGTGCCTGGCCCTGTTCCAGGGCCGGCTGAACTGGCCGATGCTGCGCGACGCCCTCGAAGGCACCATGAAATCCTCGGCCATGATCATGCTCATCGTGATCGGCGCGGCCTTCCTGAATTTCATCATGTCCGCCATCGGCCTGACCAACGCGCTGATCGACACCATCAGCGGCCTGGGCGTCTCGCCCACGGTCATGCTGCTGATCCTGGTGCTGTTCTACCTGGTGCTGGGCTGCTTCATGGAGACCCTGGCGATGATGATCACCACCATCCCCATCGTCGCGCCCATCATGTTCGCCCTGGGCTTCGACCCGGTCTGGCTGGGCATCGTCATCATCATCCTGGTCGAATGCGCGCTGATCACCCCGCCGGTCGGCCTGAACCTGTTCGTGGTCCAGAGCCTGCGCACCTCGGGCAGCATGAACGACGTCATCGCCGGCGCCTTCCCCTTCGTGATCATGATGCTGGTCATGGTCGCCCTGCTGGCGGTCGCGCCCGACATCGCGCTCTGGGTGCCCCGCGTCTTCGGCTGATCCCGCATATCCCCCACCATCGGAACATCGCATGAAACTGTTTTTCGACCTGATCTCCGCCCAGGCGGCCCCGCAACTCGTGGCCGCCGAGCTCCACCAGTGCATCGTGGCCGGCTGGGCCGGCCGCGACCTGGCCGCCATCGAACACCACATCGAGGAACTGGCCGCCCTGGGCGTGCCGCGCCCCAGCGCGGTCCCCCTGTACTACCGCATCGCCGCCAACCAGGTCAGCCAGGACGGCGAGCTGCAGGCGGTGGGCCCGCACTCTTCCGGCGAGGCCGAGGTCTTCGTCTTCATGCTCGACGGGCAACTGCTGGTGAGCCTCGCCTCCGACCACACCGACCGCAAGCTCGAATCGACCAGCGTGGCCCTGTCCAAGCAGCTCTGCGTCAAGCCCGTCGCGCGGACGGCCTGGCCGTTCGCGGAAGTGGCCGCGCACTGGGACGCGCTGATCCTGCGCTCGTGGATCGAGGAGGACGGCCGGCGCGTGCTCTACCAGGAAGGCGCCCTGGCGTCGCTGCGCCCGCCCGCCGAGCTGATCGAGGGCTGCTTCGGACCGGCGGGCATGCCGGCCGGCGCGGGGATGACCTGCGGTACCATGGCCGCCATCGGCGGCATCCGCCCGTCCACGTCATTCGAGATGGAACTGTTCGACCCGATCCTGGACCGCCGCATCCGCCACGCCTACCGCGTCGAGGTCCTGCCCGAAGTCGCCTGATCCCGCCCCTTCAAATCACGCCCCGGAACCGCCATGTTGCCCACCATTACCGCACTGCAAGCCGCCCTGGACCAGGGCGAGACCACGTCCGTCGCCCTGACGCGGGCCGCCCTGGCCCGCATCGCCGATCCGGGCGGCGAAGGCGCGCGGACCTTCACCGCGGTTTGGGCGGAACAGGCCCTGGCCGCCGCCCGGGCGTCCGACACCCTGCGCGCCGCCGGGCAGGTCCGGTCCCCGCTCGACGGCCTGCCCATCTCGATCAAGGACCTGTTCGACGTCGCAGGGCACGTCACGCGCGCGGGTTCCCGGGTCCGCCAGGACGAAGCCCCCGCCGCGCACCACGCCGATCCGGTGCAACGCCTGGCGCGGGCGGGCGCCGTGCTGATCGGACACACGAACATGACGGAATTCGCCTTCTCCGGCCTGGGGATCAATCCGCATTACGGTACGCCCAGCAGCCCCTGGGACCGCGCCGGCCGCCGGATCCCGGGCGGTTCGTCCTCGGGCGCGGGGGTTTCGGTCGCGGACGGCATGGCCGTGGCCGCCCTGGGCACGGACACGGGCGGCTCGATCCGCATCCCTTCGGCGTTCTGCGGGCTGACGGGCTTCAAGCCCACGGCGTCGCGGGTGCCCTCCGGCGGCACCTTCCCGCTGGCGACCAGCCTGGACTCCGTCGGCCCGCTGGCGGCCTCGGTGGCGTGCTGCGCGATCCTGGACGGCGTGCTTTCGGGCGACGAGGCCCGTCGGCCGCCGGCCGCCCCCCCGCTTGCCCGGCTGCGGCTCGCCGTGGCGAACACGCTGGTCCTGGACGGCGCCGACGACACCGTGCGGAACACCTTCGCCGCCGCGATCGCGCGGCTGCGCGCGGCGGGCGTCGCCATCGACACGCTGGACATCCCGGAATTCGGAGAGCTGGCGCACATCAACCGCAAGGGCGGCCTGGTCTGCGCGGAAGCCTACGCGGTCCACCGCGACATGCTGGACGGGAAGATCGACCGATACGATCCCCGGGTGTCCTCGCGCATCCTGCGGGGCCGCGACATCGACGCCGCCGACTACCTCGAACTGCATGCCCTGCGCGCGCGCTGGATCGCCGCCGTCGAGGCCCGGCTGCGGGGCTACGACGCCCTGCTGCTGCCCACCGTGCCCGTGGTCGCGCCGACCATCGAATCCCTGCAGGCCTCGGACGAGGCCTACTTCGCCGCGAACGGCCTGATCCTGCGCAATCCCACCCTGATCAACTTCCTGGACGGCTGCGCCCTGAGCCTGCCCTGCCACGTCCCGGGCGAGGCGCCGGTCGGCCTGATGGTCGCGGGTCCCGCCCACACCGACGCGCGCATCCTGGACGTCGGCCTGGCCATCGAGCAGATCCTGGACGCGCGCTGAGCCGGACGGGACGCGGCCCCTACCGGCTCATCCCGCCGCCAGTTGCGGCGCGAAATGCAGCACCAGGCCGATCAGCAGCAGCGGTCCGCCGTTGAAGATGGCGTGCAGGGCGATCGAGGCGCCGATGCCCCGGCGCACGCGCATCCAGCCCAGCACCAGGCCGGTGACCCACTGCGGCAGTACCAGCAGCGGCAGCAGCACCAACGACATGGCGTTGAGGCGGAAATTGAACAGGTGCACGGCGGCGAAGGCCAGCGCGGCGCCGTGGAACAGCAGGGGATAGACGCGTCGCGCCAGCCGCCGGCCGCGCCAGGACGTGCGCCAGCCGGCCCGCCAACGGTGGTCGGCCGGATACCAGGCCGGCGCCAGCGCCAGCAGTGCCGCGGCCGCGGCCATCAGGCCCGAGGCGACGCCCGCCCCCTGGACCAGGATGGACGCCATCAGGGGGACGAACCACCACAGCATGGCCGGACGGCGCAGCGCGTAGCGGAAGGTCAGTTCCTCGACGATCGGCGCCCAGATCAGGGCCGTCATCCAGGGCAGGTTGTGGATGTCCAGCCGATGCTGCGCCCCGCCCGCGTCGGCCGCCGACAGGGCCAGCGGGGCGAACACGAAGATGTTCACCGTCCACAGCAGCACGGCCCAATGGGCCAGCCGCCACCAGGGGGCGTTCGGGCTCAGGTCCGCCCGCATGCCGGAACCGGCGCGCCGCCCCCCCAGCCGGGGGCCGGGGCGCGGATGCACGACGTAGCGCAGGAAATCGACGATTTCCTGGCCCATGGTGGGCAGGCCGGCGGGGCGCTGGAACAGGGGCATGGCCACGGGTCAGGCGTGGTTGGCCTGGTGCAGGCGTTCGGTGGCGCGGTCGAAGGCGCCGTCCAGGAGCTGCGGCAGGACGATGCGGCAGCGGTTGATGACGTCCTCGATGCCGGGCATGTCGTCCTTGCGCGGCGGATGCAGGACGAAATTGACCACCTGCTGGGCCAGGCCCAGGCTGCGCGGATGGCCGATACCGATGCGCAGACGCCAGAAATCGGGGGTGCCCAGCGCGGACTGGATGTCGCGCAGGCCGTTGTGGCCGGCGTGGCCGCCGCCGAGCTTGAGCTTGACCGCCCCCGGCAGCAGGTCGAGTTCGTCGTGCAGGACCAGGATTTCCTCGGGCTTCAGCTTGTAGAAGCGCGCCAGCGCGCCGACGGCCTGGCCGGACTTGTTCATGAAAGTGGTCGGCTTGGCCAGGACCACGGCCTGGCCCGCGTGGCGCGCGCGCGCGACCCAGGCGAAGAACGGCTTTTCGAGGGTGAAGCCGGCCCGCAGGTCGTCGGCGAAATGGTCCGCCAGCCAGAATCCGGCGTTGTGGCGCGTGGCTTCGTATTCGGGGCCGGGGTTGCCCAGCCCCACGATGAGGCGGATGGGCGCTGTCGTCATCGGGAGGGGTGATCCGAAAAGGACCCATCATACGACAAAACCCCCGCCGGCCTTGCGGCCGGGCGGGGGCTTCGCAGGGTCTTGCGGACCGGCGCTTATTCGGCGGCCGGCGCGTCGGCGGCGCCTTCGGACGCCGTGCCCTTGGCGGCGTTCGCCTGGGCCAGCAGCGGGTTGGTGTCCTCGCCGTGGGGGACGAACTTCACGCCCATCGGCAGGGTGATGTCCGACAGGTGCAGGCGGGCGTTGCCCACCAGGCCGCCCAGGTCGACTTCGATGAACTTCGGCAGGTTGGCCGGCAGGCAGGTGATGTCGAGTTCGGCCGGGCCGTGGGTGACGATCTGGCCGGCCAGCTTGACGGCCGGGCAGGTGTCGGCGTTCAGGTAGTGCACCGGGACCTTGGTGGTGACGGCCTGGGAGGCGTCCACGCGCTGGAAGTCAACGTGCAGGACCAGGGGCTTGTAGGGGTGCCATTGGGCGGCACGCACCAGGACCGGCTCGGTCTTGCCGTCCAGGACCATGTCCAGGATCGAGGCGTGGAATTCTTCCTTGTTCAGGGCGTGGTAGATCTCGTTGTGGTCGAGCTCGATGTTGGCCGGGGCGGACTTGCCGCCGTAGACGATGGCGGGCACCCGACCGGCGCGGCGCAGGCGGCGGCTCGCACTCGAACCCTGGACGCTACGCGAAGTGGCGGTGAATTTCATGGAAAACTCCAAAATGGGGCCCTGGAGGACCCCTGACAGCAAAGCAGCCGAAGCTGCGAAAACGCCCCGCGCCGCGACCAGCGCGGGGCCACAAAACATATCGTGTCCGCCGTCAGTCGGCGAACAGCGAGCTGACCGATTCCGCCGTCGAGATGCGCAGGATGGTTTCCCCCAGGAGGGACGCGCAGGACAGTTGGCGGATCTTCGCGCAGGCGCGCGCGGCTTCGTTCAGCGGAATGGTGTCGGTGACGACGAGTTCGTCCAGGGCGGATTCCTGGATGCGCTTGATGGCCTCGCCCGACAGCACGGGGTGCGTGCAATAGGCGTACACGGAGCCCGCGCCCCGGTCCTTCAGGGCCTGGGCGGCCTTGCACAGCGTGCCGGCGGTGTCGACCATGTCGTCCATGATCAGGCAGGTGCGCCCGTTCACGTCGCCGATGATGTTCATGACCTCGGACACGTTGGCGCGCGGACGGCGCTTGTCGATGATGGCCAGGTCGGATTCGAGCTGCTTGGCCAGGGCCCGGGCGCGCACCACGCCGCCGATGTCGGGGGACACGACCACCAGGTTCTGGAAATTGCGGCTCCAGATGTCGCCCAGCAGGATCGGCCCGGCGTAGATGTTGTCCACGGGGATGTCGAAGAAGCCCTGGATCTGGTCGGCGTGCAGGTCCATGGTCAGGACCCGGTCCACGCCCACGACCTGCAGCATGTTGGCCACGACCTTGGCCGAGATCGACACGCGGGCCGAACGCGGCCGGCGGTCCTGGCGGGCGTAGCCGAAATACGGGATGGCGGCGGTGATGTTGCGCGCGGAGGCGCGGCGCAGGGCATCGACCATCACCATGATTTCCATCAGGTTGTCGTTGGTCGGCGCACAGGTGGGCTGCAGCACGAAGACGTCCTTGCCGCGGACGTTTTCATTGATTTCCACCATGACTTCGCCGTCGGAGAAGCGGCCGACGGTCATCTTGCCCAGGGACATGTCCAGGTGATTCACGACGTCGACGGCCAGACGAGGATTGGCCGTGCCGGTGAAGATCATGAATCTGTCTTGTGCCATGGTATTGAACCAATGTGTCAAATGACAAGGCTGTTGACAGCCTTCCCGCAGGGGGCGGGCCGGTTCAACAGCCTGGTAGCATGCGCGCTGGCGCGGAAAGGATGGCTGGGGAAGAAGGATTCGAACCTTCGCATGCCGGAATCAAAATCCGGTGCCTTAACCAGCTTGGCGATTCCCCAATAAATTCAATCAGCGACCCAGCCAAGCAACGGGTGATCGCCCAGGCCCCGGCAGATCCAGGACCCTTCGATCGCCACATCGGGCGGGTTTTCCATTTTACCGATTATTCGGTCCCGATGCATCCGGGCCTGGTCCGCGTCCTGGAATTCCGCGAACAGGCACGAACCCGAACCTGTCATGCGGACTTCGACCCCCGCGTCCCCCGCGCCTCGTACCGCCCGCGCAAGCGCGGCGATATCGGGATGCTGCCGAAAGACCGTGGCTTCCAGGTCGTTGCGCCCGAAAAAAGCGCCTGCGCCATGCCCTGTCTGCCAATCAGTAAAGACCGCAATTTTTACCGATTCGGAATTTCTTGTCAAATCGGGATCGCGAAACACATCCGCGGTCGCCACGTGCGCGGCCGGACGCACGATCCAGTAGGCCCGCCCGGGCAGGTCCACGGCCGTCAGGTCCTCGCCCACGCCCTGGGCGAAAGCCGCGCGGCCGAAGACGAAGACCGGCACGTCCGCCCCCAGCGGCAGGGCCAGGCGCATCAGTTCGGCGCGCGTCAGGCCCGTGCCCCACAGGCGGTTCAGGGCGATCAGGGTCGTGGCCGCGTCGCTGGACCCGCCGCCCAGGCCGCCGCCGGCCGGAATGCGCTTGTCATAGCGGATGCGCGCCCCCTGCCGCGTGCCCGTGGCCCGCCGCAGGTCGCGGGCGGCGCGCAGCACCAGGTCCTGGTCGGCCGGCAGCCCCGCCAGGCCCTCGCCTTCGCGCACGATCGCGCCGTCGGCCGTGGCCTCGAAATCCAGCGTATCGCACAGGTCCACGAAACGGAAGACCGTCTGCAGCAGATGGTAGCCGTCCGGCCGCCGCCCCACCACGTGCAGGAACAGGTTGAGCTTGGCCGGAGCCGGCACGTCGTACAGGGCCGCCATGCGCGTCGGCCCCCCTAGGGCCGGTCCACGATCAGCTGCAGGCGCCATTGCCCCTGGTCGTCCAGGCGCGACAGGCGCACGCGCCCGGGCCCCTGGTCGTCGTAGGCGGACAGGCGTACCTCCCAGCCGTCCTGGCGCAGCGACGTCAATCGATCCCGATCGTCGCGCCGCGCGTCGACGACGAGGCCGGGCGCGGCCTCGCCGCGCATCCAGTGGCGCAGGCCGGACACGGGCATGGGGTGGCCCCAGACCAGGGCCAGCAGGTCGTCCGGCGTGGACGCGGATTCGCGGCTGCCGTCGGCGCGCTCCAGCACGGACAGGCCGGGCTCGACCCGGATCCGCGCCAGGACGCTGCCCAGCGGGGAGACCAGGTCCAGGCGCAGGACGCGGTCATCGTCGCGCCAGGAGAAACCGCCCTGGGCCGCGGTGGGCGCGGCGCCCGCCGGCTGCAGGTTGACGGCGAAGCGGCCCTGCCGCTCGAAGGCCGGCCCCTGCCCGCCGATGCGCTGGGGCGCCGCGCAGGCGGCCAGCAGGCCGGCCAGGGCCAGGGCCAGCCAGATAGGCCGCAGGCGCCTGGCATGCGCGGCGATGACGCGCACGAGGCGCGACGGGCGGACGGCGAGGCCGGCCGTCATGGCAGCCTGACCCCCAGGCGGTCCAGCGTTTCCTTCAGGGCCGCGCTGTCGGGATCGGCCTTGCGGCCTTCGGCCCAGATGCGCCGGGCCTCGTCGTGGCGGCCCAGCGCCCACAGGGTCTCGCCCAGGTGCGCGGCCACGTCGGCGGCGGGCAACTGGTCGTAGGACCGGCGCAGGTATTCCAGCGCCCCCTGGTAGTCGCGGATGCGGAACAGGTACCAGCCCACGCTGTCCAGGATGTAGGCGCTGTCGGGGTCGAGTTCGAGCGCCCGTTCCAGCAGGCCGCGCGCCTCGTCCAGGTTGCGGTTCTGCTCGACGAAGGTGTAGCCCAGCGAGTTGTAGGCGTTGGCGTTGTCGGGGTCGAGTTCGATCACGCGGCGCATCAGGGCCTCGAATTCGGCCGTCTTGCCCTGCTGGTGCAGCAGCATGCCCAGGTCGTACTTGATTTCCGGCGTGTCGGGCATTTCCAGGTCGGCCGCCTTGAGGAGTTCGACCGCCTGGTCGGTGCGCCCCGCGTCCCGGTAGATGGAGGCCAGGGTCAGGCGCACGACGGCCCGCTCGCGGCGGTCGGCGGGCTTGATGGCGTCCAGGATCGCCCGCGCCTGGTTCAGGTCGCCCAGCTTGCCGTACAGCACGGCCTCGTGCGTGCGCGCCTGGAAGAGCAGCGTCGGCTCGTCGATGTTGCGCAACTGGCGGATGGCCTCGCGCAGGTCGTTCTGGCGTTCGGCGATCTGCACCAGCAGCAGCCGCGCGTCGGACACGTCGGACTGGGCGCTGGTGGCGTCGTCGCGGACGGCCGCGCGCCGCTGCTGCTGGATCGTGATGTACTGGCCCAGCAGGGACTTGGCCTCGTCGTAGCGGCCGGCCCGGGCGTTGACCTCGGCCTCGGTATAGAGCAGGTCGAAGTCCTCCGGCGCGCGCCGGCGCATGCGGTCCAGCAGGCCCAGGGCCTCGTCGAACGCGCCCAGTCCGGTCAGGCGGCTGACCAGCAGCAGCTGCAGGCCGCGCCGGTCCGGGTGGCGGTCCAGGAAGGCGTAGGTGTCCTTGATGGCCCGGGTGGGTTCGACCCGCAGGCCGTATTCCAGCACCCGCTGGGCGGCGTCCTGGGAATCCGGGTCCAGCGCCTGGGCGCGGCGGGCCTCGTCGACGGCGCGCACGGGCTCGCCCGCCGCCCAGGCGGCGTCGGCCAGGGCCAGGCGGGCCAGCGCCGAGGTCCCGGACACACCCGCCAGCGCCTTGTCCAGCACGTCCAGGGCCAGGCGCTTGTCCGTCATCTTGGAAACGATCCCGGCCGCCTGGACGACGGCCTGGTCCTGGTCGTCGGCCGAGGCGATGCGGCGCGACAGCGTCTGGGCCAGGCCTTCGGTCTGGCCGCTGGAGGCCGACAGGGCCAGGGAGGCGGCCACCGCCTCGGGATTGGACGGGTCCAGGAGGGCCCATTCACGGGCCGAACGCAGCGCCAGCGCCAGGTTGCGCCCGGTCATGGACATCTGGAAGGCGCGGCGCGCCAGCCGGGGATCCAGCGTATCGCGCGCCAGGGACAGGAGTTCCTGGGCGGCGTCGTCGTACTGCCCGCGCTGGGCGGACAGTTCGGCCACCAGCAGGCGGTACAGCAGTTCGGGCGTGAGATTGACGGCGGGCGGCTCGCCGCTACGCAAATGGATGGTCTCGACCGGATCGGCCGGCGCGGCTGCTGGAGGCGCAGCCCACGCCGTCTCGTGTGCGGCGGCCAGCGCCAGCACCACGGGCATCACGGAAGCGGGGAATCTCATTTGCGGTAACCATGGCCGGAACGCAGGAAAAAACCGCGTCTGGTGGCAAAATTGCGTCATCGAAAGTGGATGTTATCACCCCGCCATGCCGGAACTGCCAGAAGTCGAAACAACCCGTCGTGGAATTGCCACGGTCATGCCCGGGCGCGTCCTGCGCCGCCTGATCGTGCATGAATCCCGCCTGCGCTGGCCCGTGCCGGACGAACTGCCCGGCCTGGTCCGCGATGCCGAGGTCCTGGCCTGCGAGCGCCGGGGAAAATACCTGTTGATCCGCTTCCCGCAGGGCACGCAGATCGTGCACCTGGGCATGTCGGGTTCCCTGCGGCGGGTGCCGATGGACGAGCCGCTGCGCAAGCATGACCACGTGGAATGGCTGTTCGACGAGGCCCGTTTCCTGCTGCACGACCCGCGCCGCTTCGGCGCCGTCCTGTGGCACCCGGCCGGGGCCGGCCCGCTCGAGGCCCACCCGCTGCTGGCCGGCCTGGGCGTCGAGCCCTTCGACCCGGCCTTCACCCCGGAGGTCCTGCAGGTGGGACTGCGGGGGCGCCGCCAATCGGTCAAGCAGTTGCTGCTGGGCGGCAAGATCGTGGTGGGCGTGGGCAACATCTACGCGTCCGAATCGCTGTTCCTGGCCGGCGTCGACCCGCGCCTGCCGGGCGACCGCCTGTCGCGCCCGCGCTGCGCGCGGCTGCACGCGGCGATCCTGACGACCCTGGGTCAGGCGCTGGAATCCGGCGGCAGCACGCTGCGCGACTACGTCAACGCCCAGGGCGCCCCGGGCGCGTATTTCACGCTGCACGCGGCCGTCTACGAACGCGACGGCCAGCCCTGCCCGCGCTGCGCCACGCCGATCCGGCGCATCGTCCAGGGCCAGCGCGCCACGTATTTCTGCCCTGGTTGCCAGAAACGCTAGGCCCAAGCACACGATTCGGATGGATGGGCTTGTCAGGCAAGGCGCAAACCGCAGCGATAGTCAGACTATCGCGAGGATGAGATCGGACATGAAATGGTCCCTGCGGACCATTTCATGCCTATCGAATCGAAGCGGCATGCAGGCCGCGCCGTGGACAAGCAACGCAGCATGGCAAGCCCAGGCGCCGAATCAGATCGCGGCGACGATGATCACTTCGAACTTGAGCCCCGGCGCGGCCAGGCGGGCCTCGCCCGTGGCGCGGGCCGGCGGGTTGGCCGGATCGATCCAGGCTTCCCAGACCGGGTTCATGGCCTGGAAGTCGGCCATGTCGGCCAGCCAGATCGTGGCCTGCAGGATGCGGGACTTGTGGCTGCCGACCTGGGCCAGCAGGCGGTCGACTTCGGCCAGCGCCGTGCGCGCCTGGGTCTGGACGTCGTCGCCCTCGTGGCCCACCTGGCCCGACAGGTAGACGATATTGCCGTGGACGACGGCCCCGCTCATGCGGGCGCCGGGTTCGATGCGCTGAATGGTGGTCATGGTGTCCGATCCTTGTTGGAGAGAGAAAGAGGAAAAAAGGCGGCGCCGGATCAGCCCAGCACCTTGCCCGGATTCATGAGGCCCCGGGGATCCAGGGCCTCCTTGATGCGATGCATCAGCGCCATTTCCACCGGGTCCTTGTAGCGCGGCAGCACGTCGCGCTTGAGCTGCCCCACCCCGTGTTCCGCGCTGATCGACCCGCCCACCGCGTGCACGCGGTCGTGCACCAGTTCGTAGACCGCGTCCTGTCGCGCCAGCAGCTGGCCTTCGGCCCAGTCCGCGCCGCGCGCGACGTTGTAGTGCAGGTTGCCGTCGCCCAGGTGGCCGAAGATCACGTGGCGGATCCCGGGGAACGCGGCCTGCAGCGCGACGTTGGTGCCCAGGACGAACTCGGCCATGCGCGACACCGGGATCGAGACGTCGTGCTTGATGCTCTTGCCGGATTCCTTTTCCGCCAGGGGGATGCTTTCGCGCAGGTGCCAGAGCGCGTGGCTTTGCGCCATGGATTCGGCGATCACCGCGTCCAGGACGATGCCGGCCTCGATGGCCTCGCCCACCACGACCTCGAAGCGCTCGCGGGCGTGGGCCTCGGATTCGCTGTCCGACAGTTCCAGCAGCGCGTACCAGGGCATGGCCGCCGACGGGCCTTCGAAGGGCAGCCGCTGCTGCGGGAAGCAGCGCACCACGTCCTGGAGGCAATCGCCGGCCATCAGCTCGAAGCCGGTCAGCGAGGCGCCCAGGCCCGCGCGGGCGCGACCCAGCATGGCGATGGCGGACTCGATCGAATCCAGGGCCAGCAGCGCGGTGCAGCGCGCCACCGGCAGCGGGTGCAGCTTCAGCGTCGCCGCCGTGATCACGCCCAGCGTACCCTCGCTGCCGATGAACAGGTCGCGCAGGTCGTAGCCGGTGTTGTCCTTGCGCAGGCCGCGCAGGCCGTGCCAGACGTCCCCCTGGGCGGTGACGACCTCCAGCCCCAGGGCCAGCTCGCGCATGTTGCCGTAGCGCAGCACCTGCGTGCCGCCCGCGTTGGTGGCCAGATTGCCGCCGATCGTGCAGCTGCCTTCGGCCGCCAGGCTGAGGGGAAACAGCCGGCCGGCCTCGCGCGCGGCCTGCTGCACGGCCTGCAGGACGCAGCCGGCCTCGACTTCCATCGTGTCGTTGTCGGTGTCGATGCCGCGGATCCGGTTCAGGCGCTGCAGCGACAGGATCACCGCCCGGCCGGAATCGTCGGGGGTCGCCCCGCCGCACAGCCCGGTGTTGCCCCCCTGGGGAATCACCGGCAGCCCAGCCTGCGCGCACAGGCGCACGACGGCCGCGACCTCGTCGGTCGTGCCCGGCCGCACCACGGCCAGCGACCGGCCGCGGTAGCGGTCGCGCCAGTCCGTTTCCCAGGGCAGCGCATCCGCGCCGGTCAGCACCTGCGCGGCGCCGACCGTCGCGCGCAAAGCATCCAGATGATCCATGACTTCCGTAATCCCGCATCCTGCTGATGGAAAGAACCCTTGATTGTAATCGGCGATAATGAAGGGAAGGTCTGAACACTCGACTGGCTCAAACCTTCCCCAGCCGATCTTTCCGCCGGAACGCCCCATGAACACCCCCCTGCCCCCCGCTGTCTTCAAGGCCTACGACATCCGCGGCACCGTGCCCGGACAGATCAACGAGCCCTTCGCCCACCGCCTGGGGCTGGCCCTGGCCGCCCAGGCCCGGCGCGAGGGCGTGCGCAGCCTGGCGATCGGCTACGACGGACGACTGAGCAGCCGGGGGCTGGCCCACGCCGTCAAGACCGGCCTGCACGCGGGCGGGATCAACACCGTGGACCTGGGCCTGGCGCATACGCCCCTGGTGTACTACGCCGCCCACCGCGACGGCAGCGGCTCGGGGGTCGCCGTCACCGGCAGCCACAACCCGCCCGACTACAACGGCTTCAAGATGATGATGGCGGGGCGCACCCTCCACGGCGACGACATCCAGGCCCTGCGCCTGGCCATGGAGGACATCCAGGCGCCCGTGGGCGCGGCGCCGGGCATCAGCGTCGCCACCGACCTGATCGACACCTACATCCGCGAGATCGCCGGCCATGTCCGCCTGGCCCGCCCCATGCATATCGCCATCGATTGCGGCAACGGCGTGGGCGGCGTGGCCGCCGCCCGCCTGTTCCGGGCGCTGGGCTGCACGGTGGACGAACTGTACTGCGACGTCGACGGCCTGTTCCCCAACCACCACCCCGATCCGGCGGATCCGTCCAACCTGCAAGACCTGATCGCCCATCTGCAAAGCACCGACTGCGAGCTGGGCCTGGCCTTCGACGGCGACGCCGACCGCCTGGGCGTGGTCACCCGTTCCGGCCAGATCGTCTGGCCCGACCGCCAGATGATCCTGTTCGCCCGCGACATCCTGCGACGCCAGCCGGGCGCGGACATCATCTTCGACGTCAAGTGCAGCCGCCACCTGGGCCGGGCCGTCCGGGAAGCCGGCGGCACGCCGCTGATGTCGCAGACGGGGCATTCGCTGATCAAGGCGCGCCTGGCCGAGACCGGCGCGCCCCTGGCCGGCGAAATGAGCGGCCACATCTTCTTCAAGGAACGCTGGTACGGCTTCGACGACGGCCTCTACGCCGGTGCGCGCCTGCTGGAAATCCTGTCGGACAGCGACGATCCGGGCCGGACGCTGGAAGCCCTGCCCCAGGGGATCTCCACCCCCGAACTGAAGCTGCCCATGGCCGAGGGCGAGCCGCACGCCTTCATCCGCCGCCTGCAGACCGAAGGCCGCTTTCCCGGCGCCACCGACCGCGTCACGATCGACGGCATCCGCGCCGAATACCCGGACGGCTTCGGCCTGGCGCGGGCGTCGAACACGACGCCCGTGGTGGTGCTGCGATTCGAGGGCGACACCCCCGAGGCCCTGGCGCGGATCCAGGACGAATTCCGCGCCGCCATCGCCGACCTGCTGCCGGGGCGCGAACTGCCGTTCTGACCAGACCTCAGTACCCCGCCCCGGCCGCCTGGTCGGCGCCGTCGCGGAAGGCCTGGACCAGGCCCAGGGCCGACTGCCGCAGCAGCAGGGTGTCCGTGCCCAGGGCGATGAACCGGGCACCCGCCTGGCCGTAGGCCCGGGCGGCGTCCAGCCGGGTGGCGAACACGCCGGCGGCCTTGCCGCTCCGGGCGATCCGCCCAATGGCGTCGAGCACGGCGGCCCGGACTTCGGGATGGTCCGGCCGGCCCAGGTGCCCCATCGAAGCGGCCAGGTCCGAAGGGCCGATGAACACCGCGTCCACGCCCTCCACCGCCAGGATGTCGTCCAGGGCCGCCAGGGCGGCGCGGGATTCCGCCTGGACGATCAGGCAGATCTCGCCGTCGGCCCGCCGCAGGTAGTCCGGCACCCCGTTCCAGCGCGCCGCGCGCGCCATCGCCGTGCCCACCCCCCGGATGCCGGCGGGCGGATAGCGGACGGCCCGCACCAGGGCGCGGGCCTGCTCGGCCGAATCCACCATCGGCACCAGCAGGGACTGGACGCCGATGTCCAGCATCTGCTTGATGCGCGCGGGATCATGGTCGACGACGCGCACCAGGACGTCGGCCTCGCCGCCCTGAAGCGCCCGCAGCTGCGCGAGGATCGTGCGCAGGTCGTTCGGGCCGTGCTCGCCGTCGATCAGCAGCCAGTCGAAGCCGGTGCCGCCCAGCAGCTCGGCCGCGCCGGGATCGCCCAGCCCCAGGAACAGGCCGACGCGCGGCGTCCCGTCGCCGCGCAGCGCGGCCTTGAACGGATTGTGGAGTGCGGACATGCGGGTTCTCCGGAAAATGGGCCGGGCGGGAATCAGACGAAGCGGTTGGAGATGCTGCCCAGCGGACCGTAATCGACGTGGAAAGTATCGCCCGGATGCGCGGCCACCGGCCGCGTGAAGGAACCCGACAGGATCAGTTGGCCCGCCTCCAGGCCGACGCCGTGCGGAGCCAGCTTGCGCGCCAGCCAGACGATGCCGTTGGCCGGATGGTTCAGCACCCCGGCGGCCACCCCGGTCTCCTCGACGACGCCATTGCGCAGCAGCAGCGCGCCGGCCCAGCGCAGGTCCAGGTCCATGGGACGGATGGCCCGCCCGCCCAGCACCAGCCCGGCGTCGGCGGCGTTGTCCGAGATCGTGTCCATCACCAGGCGCGGCCGCCCGGTCGCCGGATCGACGCGGTGGCAGCGCGCGTCGATGAGCTCGATCGCGGGCATGACGTAGTCGGTGGCGTCCAGCACGTCAAACAGCGTCACGTCCGGCCCGATCAGGTCGCGGGTCAGGTGGAACACCAGCTCGACTTCGACCATGGGGACGATGAAGCGGTCGAAGGGGATGTCCTGGCCGTTCTCGAACAGCATGTCGTCGAGCAGCACGCCATAGTCGGGCTCCTCGATCCGCGAGGACCGCTGCATGGCGCGCGAGGTCAGGCCGATCTTGCGGCCGATGACGCGCCGGCCTTCCTGGAGCTTCAGGCGGATGCCCTCGCTCTGGATGGCGTAGGCGTCCTCGACGGTGATGCCGGGGTGGTCCAGGGACGGCGCGCGCACCTGGGTGCGGGTGCGCTCGGCTTCGCGCAGGGAGGCGGCGACGCGGGCGATGTCGTCGCGGGACAGGGTCCCCTGGGCGGGTGCCCGGAGAAGCTGGGCGATGGCGGGATCAGTGTTTGGCATAGCGGGCATGGATATTGTTGTGCTTGAGCGTGCCCGCCTCGGAAAATTCGGACAATTCCAGGGACAGGGCCAGGGTGCGGCGCTGGAAGATCGGATCGAAATGCCGCTTCATCACGTCGAACAGCGCCTGGGCGGTGTCGCGCACGGCCTGGGGGTCGCGGCCCGCGCCGATCTTGACGGTGGCGTGCACGAAGGCGTCGTCGTGATCGCCCTCGGCCACGCAGTACTCGTCCAGGCGCAGGGCACGCGAACGGATGCCGCCCGGCGGGAACAGGCCCGTGTCGATCAGGACGCGGTTGGCCTTGCGCAGCAGGCCGGGCAGGTCGCCTTCCTGGGCGAGATTGCCTGAATATTCGAAAATCAGATGTGCCATGGTATGTGACCCAGGATGCGGAAATCGGCCCCCCCGGGGGGGCCGGAGGCGATCCGCACGGCCCGCCGGGGCCGGCCGCGCGGGACCGGAAAAGCCGGGATTTACTGGACCGGCAGGACCGCGTTGATCTGGCCGGTGCCCGAACTGCCGAAATACGGGGTGACGATTTCCGCCTGGCCCCGGTACTGGTCCCAGCCCAGCGCGCCCAGCAGCATGGCGGTGTCGTGCATGTTGCCCTCGCCGTGGCATTTGGCGTTGTATTCGGGCAGCATCTCGCAGAACGTCGCCCAGTCGCCGCGCTTCCACATGTCGATCACGGCATGGTCCACGGTTTCCAGGAACGGGCTCCAGATCTTGAACAGATAGTCCTCCGCCACGCCGTTCTGGGCGAAGCGGTGCGACAGCGAGCCGCTGGCGAGGAAGGCGACCGTGCCGTCGTACTGTTCCTCGACCGCGCGGCGCATGGCCGCGCCGATCCGGGCCGAGTCCTCCATGTTGTGGACGGTGCACAGCGAGGCCACCGAGACCACCTTGAACTGGCGGTCCGCGTTCATGTAGCGCATCGGCACCAGCGTGCCGTACTCCAGTTCCAGGCTGGCGATTTCATGCGCGCGCGTGCGCACGCCGGCCGCCGTGCTGGCCTCGGCCAGCAGCCTGCCCAGCGCCGGATTGCCGTCGTATTCGTAGGCCATGTCCTTGATGAAGTGCGGCAGTTCGTTGCTGGTGTACACGCCCTTGAAATGGGGGGCGCAGTTGATGTGGTACCCGGAATTCACCAGCCAGTGCGTGTCGAACACGACGATCGTGTCCACGCCCAGTTCGCGGCAGCGCCGGCCGATTTCCTTGTGGCCGTCGATGGCGGCCTGGCGGCAGCCCTTGTGCGGCCCGTCCAGTTCGGACAGGTACATCGACGGCACGTGCGTGATCTTCGCGGTCAAAGCGAGCTTACCCATGGTGTCTCCTCCGTAGGGGGATGATGAGGCGATGTTGGCCGGGGTTCAGACGCCCCAGCGAGGGATCGGATGATCCCCGTATGACATGCAGATGTTCTTGGCTTCGCAGAACACCTCGTAGCTGTAGTGGTTGCCCTCGCGGCCGGTGCCCGAAGCCTTGGAGCCGCCGAAGGGCTGGCGCAGGTCGCGCACGTTCTGGCTGTTGACGAATGTCATGCCCGACTCGATGGCCCTGGCCAGGCGCAGTGCGCGGCCCGCGTCGTTGGTCCATAGATAGGACGACAGGCCATAGATGGTGTCGTTGGCGATGCGCACCGCGTCTTCTTCGGTCTTGAACGGAATGATGCAAGGGACGGGGCCGAAGATTTCGTCCTGGGCGATGCGCATCTTGTTGTCCACGTCGGCGAACACCGCGGGCTGGACCCAGAAACCCTTCTTGAACTGCTCGCCCACCTCGGGCGTGCCGCCGCCGTAGACCAGCCTGGCGCCTTCCCGCTGGCCCAGATCGATGTAGCGGCGCACCTTGGCCAGGTGGCCGGCCGAGATCATGGGCCCTATGATGGTTTTCGGGTCCATCGGGTCGCCCACGGCGATTTTCGCCGCGCGGGCGGCGAAGTCGGCGACGAAGCGGTCGTAGATGCCGGCCTGCACGATGATGCGCGAGCCGGCGGTGCAGCGCTCGCCGTTGTTGGAGAAAATCATGAATACCGCGGCGTCCAGGGCGCGCTCGTAGTCGGCATCGTCGAAAATGACGAAGGGCGACTTGCCGCCCAGTTCCATGCTGAATTTCTTCAGGCCCGCCGCCTGGACGATGCGGTTGCCGGTGGCGGTCGATCCCGTGAACGAGATCGAGCGCACGTCCGGGTGCGATACCAGCGCCTCGCCGGCGGTCTTGCCATAGCCGTGCACGACGTTGAACACACCGGGCGGAATGCCGGCCTCCATCGCCAGCTCGCCCAGGCGGCTGGCGGTGAGCGGCGACAGTTCGGACATCTTGAGCACGGCGGTATTGCCGAACGCGAGGCACGGGGCGGTCTTCCAGGTGCTGGTCATGAACGGCACGTTCCAGGGCGAGATCAACGCGCACACGCCCACCGGCTGCCACAGGGTGTAGTTCAGGTGGCCGGTGTCGCTATCGTAGGTCTCGCCGTGCATGTGCTGGATGTGCTCGGCAAAATAGTCGAAGTTGTGCGCCGCGCGCGGCACCAGGCTGCCCTTGGTCTGGCTGGTGACCTGGCCGGTGTCGCGGGTCTCCATGTCGGCGATCTCGCCGACGTTGGCGGTGATCAGCTCGCCCAGGCGGCGAATCAAGCGCGCGCGTTCCTTGGCGGGCGTGGCGGCCCACCGGGGGAACGCCGCCTTGGCGGCGGCGATGGCGGCGTCGATTTCGGCGGCGCCGCCGCTGGCGACCTCCGCCAGGACCTCGCCCGTCGCGGGGTTCAGGGTTTCGAAGACTTCGGCGCTTTCGACTTCGCGCCCGGCGATCAGATGCTTGATCATGGATGACTCATCCCTGGTTGACGGTTTGGGAATGGAGGGCCTCGTCGCCCACGATGGTGTTGACTAGGCAGCCCACGGATTCGATCTCGGTCTCGACCACGTCCCCGGGACGGGTCTCGGCCAGCCCTTGCGGCGTGCCGGTCAGGATCACGTCCCCCGGCGACAGGGTCATGAAGGACGACAGGTATTCGATCAGGAATGGAATGTCGAAGATCATGTCGGCGGTCGTACCCTGCTGCACGACCTGGCCGTTGATGCGCGTGCGCAGCCCCAGGGCCATGGGATCGGGCACGTCGTCGCGGTCGACCATCCAGGGGCCGATGGGCGTGCAGCCGTCGCGGTTCTTCACCCGCAGGTTGGGCCGGTACCAGTTTTCCAGGTAATCGCGGATGGCATAGTCGTTGGCCACGGTGTAGCCGGCGACGTGCTCGTAGGCGTGTTCGCGGCGGATGCCGCGTCCGCCGCGGCCGATGACCACGGCCAGTTCGCACTCGTAGTGCATGCTGCGCACGCCGTCCGGGCGATGGGTGGCGGCCCGGTGGCCGATGAAGGCATTGGGGCCCTTCAGGAAGACCAGCGGGACCTCGGGCGCCTTGAAGGCCAGTTCCGCGGCGTGGTCGGCGTAGTTCAGCCCCAGCGCGAAGGCCGTGCCGATCCGCACCGGCGGCAGCCAGACGACTTCCGCCGGCGGAACCGCGCGGCCGTCGGCCAGGCGCAGGGTGCCGTCGTCCTCGACGGTGATCGGGCGGACCGCTCCCCGCCAGGCGATGCGTGCGTGCCTCATGCCGATTCCTCCCCGGTTTCCACGCTGAATTCCAGCCGGGCCAGGCCCGGCACCTCGACGCACGCGGCGGAACCCGTCCGGGCCACGGGCGATTGATAGACGACCCCGGTCAGCAGCACGTCGCCCTGGCGCAGGGTCATGAATTCCGTCACGTCGGCCAGCAGCCGGGCCGGCGCGCGCAGCAGGTCGGCCAGGCGGCGCTCGTCCTTGCGCACGCCGTCGATCCAGGTCCGCAGCACCAGGGACGACAGTTCGCCGACCGCGCGCGGCGGCAGCAGCCGCATGGGCAGGGATCCGTCGAAGCATTTCTGGCGGATGGCCGGCCGGTAGCAGTCGGCGTGCGGCAGGCTCAGGTCGGCGGCCAGCAGGCAGGCGTCGACGGCCTCCAGGGCCGATTCCGGCCGCAGCCGGGCCGCGTCCCGCCCCATGCGCAGGCCGATGACGGCGCCGACCTCGACCGCATGCTCGCCGGCCGGCAGCCGCACGACGCCGCCATCCGGCGCCCAGGTGTTGCGCGGCTTGATGTACAGGACCGGCGCCACCGGCAGCTCCTTGTAGGGCGGCCGCAGCGCGGCGTCGCCCAGGCGCGACACGCTGGCGGGGTCGTTCATGATGACGCCGTACACGGCGGCGTCGGGGGGCAGGATGGTTTCGGTTTCGATCATGTTTCAGCGACGGACGGGATGGGCTAGCCCAGGGCGTGGATCAGCCACAGGGTGATGCCGGGGAAGAAGGCCAGCACGATGATCCGCAGGAAATCGGAAACCAGGAAGGGCATCACCCCCAGCGCCGTTTCCTTCATGGGCACGTCCTTGGCCAGCTTGTTGATGATGTACAGGTTCATTCCGACCGGCGGATGCACCAGGCCGATCTCGACCACCATCAGCGTCATGATGCCGAACCAGACGGATTTGTCGCCCGCCGACAGGCCGAAGAAATCCAGCCCCATGATCATCGGATAGAAGATCGGAATCGTCAGCAGGATCATCGCCAGCGAATCCATGACGCAGCCCAGCAGGATGTAGATCAGCAGGATGACGAAGAGCACCATCATGGGCGACAGGCCGCTGTCGATGACCCATTGCGCCAGTTCGTGCGGCATCTGCGACAGGGCAAGGGACGAGTTCAGCAGGTCCGCGCCGATCAGCACCATGAAGATCATGCCGGTGACCCGCGCCGTGCCCAGCAGGCTCTGGCGCGTGCCTTCCCAGCGCATGCCGTTGGCCAGGGCGATCAGGCCGCAGGCCCCCGCCCCGATGGACGCCGCCTCGGTCGGATTGGCCCAGCCGCCGTAGATGCCCACGACCACGACCACGAACACCAGCATGATGGGAACGGTGCGCATCAGCGCCGCCAGGGCCTCGGCCCGGGGGGCCTTGGTGCCGGTGGGGCCGGATTCGGGGTTGCGCGTGACGAGGATGCGGATCACGATCAGGTAGCCCAGCGCGGCCAGGATCCCGGGGATCACGGCGGCCATGAACAGCTTGCCGATGGAATCCTGGACCAGCACCGCGTAGATGATCAGCGGCACCGAGGGCGGGATCAGGATGCCCAGCGTGCCGCTGGCCGCCAGCGTGCCCGTGGCCAGGCGTCCCGAATAGCCGTGCGCGCGCAATTCGGGCAAGGCCACCTGGCCCATCGTGGCGGCGGTCGCCAGCGAGGAACCGCAGATCGCGCCGAAGGACGCGCAGGCCGCCACCGAGGCCATGGCCATGCCGCCGCGCCAGTGGCCGATCAGCTTGCCGGCCGCCTGGAACAGGGCGCGCGACAGGCCGCCATGCGTGGCGAACTGCCCCATCAGGATGAACAGCGGCACCACCGCCAGGTCATAGTTCGACAGGCGCGCATAGACCAGGTCGCTGAGCGTGTACAGCAGACCGTTCCAGGCCCAGTCGCTGGAAGCCACGTAGATGGCCGCGCCAGCCAGCAGCATCGCCACGGCGATCTGCACCCGGAACACCAGAAGCACCAACAGCCCTGCGAGACCGCTCAGGCCCACCACCATTCCGCTCATGCCGAGACTCCTTGATCCACGGCCATCTGTTCGCGACGCCCCAGGTAGCGTGCGTGCCCCAGCGCCGCGCGCACGCGCCAGAGCGCGCACACGGCGGTCAGCAGCAGGCTGGGCACGATGGCCGCCACCGGAATCCAGATTGGCAGGCCCAGCAGCGTGGTGAAGTCGCCCGTCTCGCGCAGGTGCGCGGCCGACAGCGCGGTGCGCCAGGCCAGCACCAGCATGGCGGCCACCAGCAGGCATTCGCAGACGGCGTCGATCCGGCCCTTGAGCGCGGCGGGCAGCCGTTCGGTGAACAGATCAACCCGCAGGTGGTCGCCCACCAGCGTGCAGTAAGGCAGGAAGGCGGCGGCGGCCACAGCCGTCCCCACCTGCATCATCTCGACGTCGCCGGTGATGGAGCCAAAGCCCAGCTTGCGCCCGACGATGGACACCAGCGACATGCCGACCAGCAGGATGAACAATGTCCCGCCCCCCAGGGCCAGCCCCGTGGCCAGCCGGTTCAGGATCGGCCAGCCCCGGCTGCGGCGGGCCTGTTCGGTTCCGGTGTAATCCATGATCTGAACCCGGGCCGGTTATTGGCGTGCCAGCGCATGCGCGGCTTCGGACAGTTTCGTGCCGTCGAGGCCCTTCTTGTCCATTTCCGCGCGCCACTCGGTGTCGACCGCGCGGGCGGCGTTCTTCATGGCGCCGAGATCGGCTTCGCCGATGTCGACCACCTGGCCGCCGGCGGCCCGCACCTTGGCCTGCGTCTGCGCGGCCACGTCGTCCCAGACCTTGCCGAAGCGTTCGACCAGGGCCGGGCCGCTGTTGCGGTCGATGACGGCCTTCAGGTCGGGCGCGAGGCCATCGTACTTCTGCCGGTTCATCAGCAGCACCAGCACCGTGGCGGCGGGGTAGGCCTGGCCGGCGGCGGGTTGCGTATGATACTGGGTGACTTCATCGAGCTTGGTGGGCAGCACGACTTCCCAGGCGCCCATGGCGCCGTCGACCACGCCCTTGGAAATGGCCTCGGTGACCTGGCCCGGCGGCATGGACACCGGCTCGCCACCCAGGGCGGCCAGGGTCTTGGAGGCCATGCGCGTGGGCGTGCGCAGCTTCAGGCCCTTGAAATCCCCCAGGCTGGCGATGGCCCGCTTGGACGTGTGCAGGGCCACGCCGCCGTCCACGTGCACGGCCAGCACCTTGTATTTGGAAAATTCCTGCTTGGCGTATTGTTCGTAGAAGTTCCAGGCCGCCCGGCTGCCGCTGGCGGCGTCCCGGACGACGAAGGGCAGTTCCATGGCTTCGATGGCGGGGAAGCGGCCCGCGGAATAGCCGGGCGCCGTCCAGACGATGTCGGCCACGCCGCGCAGGGCCTGGTCCGCCAGCTGGCCCGGCGTGCCGCCCAGCTGCATGGCGGGATAGAACTGGCAGGCGATGCGCCCGGACGATTCCTGGGCCAGCGTGGCGCACCAGGGTTCGAGTACCATTTGCTGAGCCGCGGCGGCCGACGGCAGGAAATGCGCGATCTTCAGGGTGACTTCCTGGGCGGCGGCGGGATTGCCGATGGAAGCGGCCATCGCGAGGGCCAGTGCGGCGAGTCGTCGTTGCATATGTCTTCTCCGGATGAGGATGGGTTCTATGAGCATCGGCTGGATTCAGCCGCCGATTCACTAACATGTTATTGTTATTTTCAGGCACTATAAAGCTAACATATTAGCAAGTCAAGCACAGAAACCGGACCGACATGAGCACACCGAAAATCCACCGCAACCTGCCGCAACTCCTGCTCAAGGCGCGCGACGCCCTGCTGAGCCATTTCCGGGGGATCCTGACGCACTACGGCCTGACCGAACAGCAATGGCGGATCGTGCGCAGCCTGCGCGAACACGGCCCCCTGGAACCCAATCAGCTGTGCGACGCCTGCCAGATCCTCAGCCCGAGCATGGTCGGGGTGCTGAGCCGGATGCAGACCCAGGAACTGATCGTGCGCGAACGCGCCCCGCACGACCAGCGCCGGATCATCATCAGCCTGACGCCGCACGGCCAGGCGGTCTACGACCGGGTCGCCCCGCTGGTCGAGGCCCAATACCGCCTGATCGAGACCGCCATCGGCCGCGACCTCATCGACCAGACCTACGCCCAGATCGACCGCCTGCTGAGCGCGCCGCTGGACCAGGTCCCGTCCGTCGAACTGCCGCCCATCGATCCGAAGGCCTGAACCCGCGCGCGGGCCGCCGCGCCGGGGCGCGCGACGCGGCGGCCGACGGCACGATGCCGGCTATCGCGCCGTCAGGTCCCGGTACACGTCCAGGTGCGCCCGGACGATCCGGTCCAGGCCGAAATCGCGTTCCGCCAGCGCCCGTCCCGCGGCGCCCATGCGGGCCCGCAAGTCCTCGTCCCCGGCCAGGGCCGAGACCGCGTCGGCCAGGGCCCGGGCGTCCCGGGACGGCACCAGCACGCCGCTGATCCCGGGCTCGATCGCGTCCCGGCAGCCCGGCACGTCCGTGGTCACCACCGGCCGGCCGCAGGCGGCCGCCTCGATCAGGGATTTGGGCAGGCCTTCGCGATAGGACGGCAGCGTCACGATGTGCGCCTGCGCGTAGAAACCGGCGACGTCCGCGCATTCGCCCACGTACTCGATCGCGCCTTCCGCCCGCCAGGCCTCCAGTTCGCCGGCCGTCACCGAAGCGGGATTCTCCGGATCCAGGCTGCCGGCCAGGCGCCAGCGCAGCGCTTCGCCGCGCGCCGCGGACAGCCGCGCCGCCTCGACGAATTCCCGCACGCCCTTGTCGTGCAGCAACCTGCTGGCCATGGCGACGGTCACGGGGCCCTCCGGCCAGGGCGCGGGCGCGAACCGGTCCAGGTCGACACCCGAGCCGCGCAGCAGCACGGCCTGTCCGGGGCGCACGGCGCCGGCCCGTTCCAGCACGTCGCGGTCGGCGGCGTTCTGGAAGATCACCCGGCTGTTCGGATGCCCCAGGGCCAGGCGGTACAGCACCAGGGCCAGGCGCTTGAGGACGCCCCGGACGCCCGATCCCTGGATGAACACGTAGCCCAGGCCGGAAATCGCCGCGACATAGGCGGGCACCCCGGCCAGACGGGCGGCGATGCCGCCGTAGAGCACGGACTTGAGGGTGACGGCGTGCACCAGGCCGGGCCGCAGCCGGCGGAACAGGCGCCAGATCGCCCACAGGCTGCGGGCCTCGGTCCAGGGCCGCATGCTGGTGCGCGACAGGGGCAGGACGTGATGCGTCAGGCCCAGCGCCTCCAGTTGCGCGACAGCGGGGCCGCCCATGGATGCGACGTGCACTTCGTAGCCCGCGTCGCGGGCGGCCAGGGCGACCGGCAGCCGATGCGACACCAGGAACGCCGGATTGGTGATGAAGAACAGCAGCCGGGGCGCCGGGGCCGGCGCGGCGCCTGCCGTCGAAGCCCCGGCCGGGGACGGAGCCGCAGAAACCGCCGCGTCGGCCGCCCCCAGTCCCGCCCCGGCCGCAGGGAAATCGGCGGCCAGCCGGCGCCAGACGGTCTCGTAGCGGTCCACCATGGCCCGCAGGCTGTAGCGCCGCTCGACCGAGGCCCGGGCCGCGTCGCGGCGCGCCGGCCATGCCGGATCGCGCACGGCGGCCACCGCCCGGTCGATGGCGTCCGCCAGGGCCGATGCATCTCCCGGCGGCACGACCCAGCCGTGCTCGTCCACGATGTCGGCCGCGTCGCCCACGTCGGTCGCCACGCAGGCCACGCCGGAGGCCATGGCCTCGGACACCACGTTGGGGAAGCCCTCGGCCTTGCTCGACAGCACGTGGATGTCCAGCGCCCGCATCAGCACCGGGACGTCGTCGCGCCGCCCCAGGAAGATCAGGTGATCCAGCAGGCCGTAATGCCGCGCCAGGGCGATCAGGTCGGCGTTGTCGCGCGACATGCCCAGCCCGATCAGCACGCAGCGCAGGTCCGGATGGGCGCGCACGCACAGGGCCAGCGCCGCCAGCAGGTTCTCGTGGTCTTTCAGCGGATTCCAGCGCGCCACGCTGCCCAGCAGCGGCGCACCCTCGGGTACGCCCCAGCGGGCGCGCAGTTCGCCGGCGCCCGCGGCGTCCGGATGCCAGACGTCCAGGTCATAGCCGTTGGGCACGACCAGCACCCGGTCGGCGCGATACCCCCAGGCCCGGTGGACCTCGGCCGCCTTGCGGGCGCAGGCGATGATGACACCCGGCACCCAGCCCGACACCCGGGCGCAGGCCCAGGCCGCGATGCGGGAGGAACGGCTGCTTTCGCCCAGGCTGACCCCCGAATTGCGTACGCCCCAGGCCACGGCGCGGATGCCCGCCAGGCGCACCACGAGACCGGCGATCAGGTCGGCGTGGTACATCCAGGTCTGCACCACGTCGGGACGGCGCGCGCGCAGCAGCCGGAACAGCCGCCCCAGGCCGCGCACGTTCCCCGCCCAGCCCTGCATGTCCAGGCAGATCACCTCGACGCCGGCCTCGCGCAGCCGCGCGCCCATGACGCCCTCGCCGCGCATGGACACCACCGTATGCCGGACCGTGCCGCCGGGCGCCGTGGCCAGGCGGAACAGCACGGTCTCGGCGCCGCCGTGCAGCAGGCCCGAAATCACGTGCATGACCCGCAGGGGTGCCCGTTCCACGGCGGACGCCGGCCCCTGGTCTGGTTGGAGAGTGGCGGGCCCGCCCGCGTCGTTTCCGTTCATGAAGTTTCCTCGGCCCTCGGGGCCATCAGGGCGCCGGCCGGGGACCGTCGTCTCCGGCGCCGACCGTCCCGTCCGCATCCGTCCAGGCATCATCCCAGGCCCGCAGGACGGCGTCCAGCCCATAGCGGGCCCGCACCGACTCGGCCGCGGCCCGGCCCCGGGCCTCGCGCTCGGCGGGACCGGCACGCATCACCCGCAGCAGGGCCCGGCCCAGGGCCGCCTCGTCGTCCAGGGGGACCAGTTCGGCCAAGGTGCCGTCCTGCGTCAATTCCGACGGCCCCGAAGGGCAATCCGTCGCCACGCAGGGCAGCCCCAGGGCCATGGCCTCGAGGAGCGCGTTCGGAAAGCCCTCGACGCGGGAGTTCAACACGAAGGCATGGGCCGTGGCCAGGTCTTCCCAGGGGGTCCGGCTGAAGCCGGGCAGCCTGACGCGGGACTCCAGCCCCAACTCGCGGACACGCCGCAGGCAGGCCTCGCGCTGGGCGCCGTCCCCCCAGATGCACAGGTCCCAGTCCGGGCACTGCGGGGCGATCGCGGCGAAGCATTCGATCAGCCGGTCGAACCGCTTGACGGGATTGAAGCGTCCCAGGGCGGCCAGCGTGCGGCGAGGTCCCGCCGGCTCATGGTCCCGGAGTCCGGGCAGTCCATCGGGCAGCGGATTGGGGATCACCGCGATGCGGCGCACGCCCGGCGCGACCCGCCGCAGATGGTGCGCGGCACGCCGGGTCTGCACGGCGACGCGGCGCGCCCAGGGATAGGTCCAGCGCCGCAGCCGGCGCAGGCTGGGTTCCAGGTTGACGCTGTGGGCCGGATCGGTGCGCTCGCCGACGACGATCGGCAGGCCCAGGCCGCGCAGGGCCAGCAGCGCCGTGACGTTGACGTTGGTCAGGAAGGACAGCACCTGGTCGGGCCGGCATTCCCGCGCCAGGCGCCGCAGGGCGGCGAGCTTGGCGACGGGCCGCAGCCAGGCCGGACCGCGCACCCGGTCGGCCAGCCACAGCAGGCGCACGCCCGGATCCAGGACCTGGTCGCAACGCCCGCGCCCGGAATAGCAGCACACCAGGACGACCTCGTCGCCGCGCCGCGCCCAGGCATTGGCCAGGGTGGCGGCCACGCGCTCGGCGCCGCCGCCGTGCATGGAGCTGACGAGGAACAGGCGCCGCATCTCAGTTGACCCTCCGGCCCTGGAACACCTGTTCCCACAGGGCCATGATGCGCGCGGTGCCGAAGCGGTCGCGCGCATCGACGGCGCGGCCTCCCAGCCGCGCCCGCAATCCGGCGTCGGCCATCGGTCCGGCCAGCCCGGCCGCGAGGGCGTCGGGATCGTCGATCGGCCGGACCAGCACGCCGTCCAGGTCCTCGCGGATGATTTCCCGGGGGCCGGTGTCGCAATCGACGGCGACGCACGGCAATCCGCAGGCCATGGCCTCGATCAGGGTGTTGGACAGCCCTTCGGCCTGGGAACTGAGCACGTACAGGTCCGAGGCGCCGTACCAGGCCGCCATGTTGCCGACGCGCCCCGGCAGGCTGACGCGCCCGCCCAGGCCCAGTTCGTCGCGCAGGGCTTCCAGTTCCGCGCGTTGCTCGCCCTCGCCCAGGATGACCAGGTCCCAGTCGGGAAACGGCGCCGCCAGCTGGGCGAAGGCCCGCAGCAGGCCGTCGAAGCCCTTGACCGGATGCAGCCGGCCCACGGCCAGCAGCCGGCGGCGGCCCGGCGGGCGCGGCGGAGGTTCCAGCGCGGGCTCGCCGTCGACCAGCGGCCAGCGCACGGCGTTGGGGATGACCTGGGCGCGCACGCCGGGCAAATGTTCGTCCAGCCACTGCGCCGTCCCCCGGGTCAGGGCGACGACCGCGTCGGCGCGCGGGTAGGTCCAGCGGCGCAGCCGTTCCCAGAACGCCGGCAGCGGCAGGCTGGGCGGGTGGGCATGCTCGGTGGCGATCACGCGGGCGCGCCCGCGCGCGGCCAGCACCGCCAGCACCGATCCCCGCGTCATCATGCCCAGCACGACGGCCGGGCGGTGGCGCCGCACCAGCCGGCGCAACGCCCGGACCCGCAGCAGGTTGCCCCACAGGGCGCCCACGGGGCCCGCGCTGTCGCCCGCCAGCCCCAGGGCGTGGCGCCGCACGCCATCCGGCAGCGGATAGGCGTCCTGGCGGTCGTCCGTCTGGGTCACGATCATCACCCGGCAGCCCCGTTCCCGCCAGCCGGCGGCCAGGTCCACGGCTACGCGCTCGGCGCCGCCGCCGCGCAGCGAATGGATGACGATCATCAGGTCGATCCGGTCGTCGGTCATGCGGAATCCTTCTCCGGCCGCGCGCGCCAGGCCAGGCCCAGGTAGCAGGCATAGGACAGGGCGTACATGAGGGCGGTCGCCAGCATGATGCCCGCCGTGCCCATGACCGGCGCCAGCACGGTGTTCATCCAGGCCTTGAGGCCGAAATTCAGGACGGCGATGGCGGCCATCCAGCCGTAGCGGTTCTGGCTGGCCAGCAGCTGTACCAGGATCAGCACGCCGAAGTAGAACGGCAGCTGGAGCATGCCCCAGCGCAGCACGTGCGCCACGGCGGCCGTGTCCTGCGCCGTGAAGGCGCCGCGCTCGAACAGCAGCGACACCAGCCAGGGCGCCAGCCACCAGCCGATCAGCACCGCGACGGCGCCGATCGCCAGCAGGGCGAACGACCATTTCAGCGCCATGGCGCGGGCGTGCGCGGCATCGCCCCGCGCCTGGATGTCGGCCAGCACCGGCAGGGCCGCGCGGCCGACCGAGGCCGCCCCCAGCCCGATCATCAGCGACAGCAGCCGCGCCGCGTAGCCCAGCGTGGCATTGGCGTTGGCGCCCAGCCGGGCCGCCGTGTACTGGTCGATGGGGCCGACGAAGCTCATGGCCAGCTGACCGACCAGCATGATCCCGGCGGCGGCGGCCAGGCTGGACCATTGCGGCGCGCGCCGGCTCAGGCGCGGGCGCGCCGGCACGCGGTCCGCGCGCCGCGCCAGGACGTCCTGCCACACGGCCTGGATGGCGTAGCCCAGCAGCGTGCCCCAGAGCAGCGGCAGGATCCCCGCGCCCGCGGGCGCGGTCAGCACGCAGACCAGGATCGCCAGGGCCGGCACGCTGTCGAGCAGGGTGTTGATGTGGCGCTCGTGCGCCCGCAGGCGCGCCGCGCCCAGCCCCGTCCAGAGGGTGAAGAAGGCGGCCGGCGCGAAGCCCAGGATCAGCAGCAGGCTCATGTCGCGCACGGTGGGCGACAGGCCCTGCCCCGCCACGTCCAGGACCATGGGCCAGGCCAGGCCCAGCAGGACGGCCGCCGCGGCGCCCAGCGCCCAGGTCCAGGCCAGCAGTTCGCCCAGGAACCGCCCATGCAGGACGGGATCCCCCTGGCGGCTGCGCACCAGGGCCGGGATCAGCACCACGGAACAGGCGCCGACCAGCGTCACCGGCAGCCAGTTGGCGATGGTCAGGGTGAACTGGTAGGCGTCCACGGCGTCGCTGACGCCATAGCGGTACGCCACCGCCATTTCCTTGACCGCGCCCACGGCCTTACCCATCAGCAGGAAGAAGGCCACGCGGGCCGCCCCCAGGGCGATGCGGCGATGATCGGCGTGCAGGCCCGCCAGCCGGCGTTTCAGCGGCGCGATCACGTCAACCAGCCCTCACGCGTCGGCCCCGCTCGCCATGGTCAGCTCAGGAACTGGACGTACCAGGGCATGGCGACCTCCAGGCCCCGCAGGATGTCGAACTGCGGATCGTAGCCCAGCAGGCCGCGGGCCTTGGCGATGTCGGCCTGGGAATGGCGCACGTCGCCCGCGCGGAAGTCGGCGTGGCGCGGCTCGCGCGCGTAGGCCACGCCGTTGCGCCCCAGGATGTCGCGCAGGTGCCCGAACAATTCGTTCAGCGAGGTGCGGGCGTTGAAGGCGACGTTGTAGACCTGGTTGACGCCCTCGGGGCCGGCCAGGGACGCCAGCACGTTGGCCTGGACGACGTTGTCGATGTAGCAGAAATCGCGGCTGGTCTCGCCGTCGCCGTTGATCACGACCTCCTGGTCGCGGATCATGGACGACACCCATTTCGGGATCACGGCCGCGTAGGCGCCGTCCGGATCCTGGCGCTGGCCGAAGACGTTGAAATAGCGCAGGCCGACGGCCTTGAAGCCGTAGGCGCGGGCGAAGACGTCGGCGTACAGTTCGTTGACGTACTTGGTGACCGCGTAGGGCGACAGCGGCTTGCCGATCAGGTCCTCGACCTTGGGCAGGCCGGGATGGTCGCCGTAGGTCGAGCTGGAGGCCGCGTAGACGAAGGATTCGACCCGGGCGTCGCGCGCGGCCACCAGCATGTTCAGCTGGCCGCCGACGTTGACCGCGTTGGTGGTGATCGGATCGTTCAGCGAGCGCGGCACCGAGCCCAGCGCCGCCTGGTGCAGCACGTGGCGCACGCCCTTGACCGCCTGGCCGCAGGTGTCCAGGTCGCGGATGTCGCCTTCGATGAAGCGGAAACGCGCCCACTGCGCGGGGCTGACGCGGGATTCGACCTCGTCCAGGTTGCGCTGGTAGCCGGTGGAAAAATTGTCCAGGCCGACGACGGTCTGGTCCAGGCCCAGCAGGGTTTCCAGCAGGTTGGAGCCGATGAAGCCGGCGCAGCCCGTCACCAGCCAGGTGCGGGGTTGCGCCCGCAGGTCGGCCCGGACGGATTCGTAGCGGGAAGTCATGCCGGAGCCTCAGAGACGCAGGTCGGACTCGCCGGCGGCGAGCACGTATTTCAGGTCGTACAGCACGTGTTCGGGCTTGCCCAGCGCGCGCAGCGCGGCGGCCCCCATGGCGGCGAACTGCTCGTGCGCCACCGCCAGGATGATGCCGTCGTAGGCGCCCACGGCCGGCTTGGCGACCGGTGTCAGGCCGTATTCGTGCTGCGCCTCGGCCGCGTCGACCCAGGGATCGTAGACGTCCACGTCGATGCTGTATTCGCCCAGTTCGCGCACGATGTCCACGACGCGGGTGTTGCGCAGGTCGGGGCAGTTTTCCTTGAAGGTCAGGCCCATCACCAGCACGCGCGAGCCCTGCACCTGGATGCGGCGCTTGGTCATGGCCTTGACCAGCTGGGACACCACGTAGCCGCCCATGGAATCGTTCAGGCGGCGGCCGGCGAGGATGATTTCCGGGTGGTAGCCGATGGACTGCGCCTTGTGGGTCAGGTAGTACGGATCGACGCCGATGCAGTGCCCGCCCACCAGGCCCGGCCGGAAGGGCAGGAAGTTCCATTTGGTGCCCGCGGCCTGCAGCACGTCCAGCGTGTCGATGCCCAGCCGGTTGAAGATCAGGGCCAGCTCGTTGATCAGGGCGATGTTCACGTCGCGCTGGGTGTTCTCGATGACCTTGGCGGCCTCGGCGACCTTGATCGAGGGCGCCTTGTGCGTGCCCGCCGTGATGATCTGGCGGTACAGTGCGTCGACCAGGTCGGCGACCTCGGGCGTGGAGCCCGAAGTGACCTTGCGGATGGTGGAGACGCGGTGCTGCTTGTCGCCCGGGTTGATGCGTTCCGGGCTGTAGCCCGCGTGGAAATCGACGTTGAACTTCAGGCCCGAAATGCGTTCCAGCACCGGCACGCAGACCTCTTCCGTCGCACCGGGGTAGACCGTGGATTCGTAGATGACGATGTCGCCGCGCTTGAGGATGCGGCCGATGGTTTCGCTGGCGCGCTCCAGGGGCGTCAGGTCCGGCTGCTTGTACTCGTCGATGGGCGTGGGGACGGTGACGATGAACACGTTGGCGGCGGCCAGCTCGGCGGGATCGGCCGAATAGCGCAGGTGCGTGGCCTGGGCGAGTTCCGGACCGTCGACTTCCAGCGTATGGTCGCGTCCGGCGCGCAGTTCCTCGATGCGCCGCGTGTTGATGTCGAAGCCCAGCACGTCGCGGTGCTTGCCGAATTCGACCGCCAGCGGCAGGCCCACGTATCCCAGACCGACGACGGCCAGGCGGACGTCCTGAATGTTCATTTGGTTCTCCCCGGCATCAGCGCCGATTTGACAGGATGGAATTTTAATCTCGCCGCACGCCGCGCCCCAAGGAGGGCAGCAGCAGCCAGCGCGGCCGCCGCCAGGTGACGAGGCGGATGTACAGCCAGATGTAGGCCCCGGCGAAGACCCCCATGCTGAGGCACAGCATCCAGGCGTTGTCCCACCAGAGCGTGGCGGGCACCAGCCCGATCAGGGCCAGCACCCACAGATAGGGCGAGGTCATGGCGTTGCACAGCGCCGGCAGCGCGTGGCGGCGGTCGCGGCTGAAGGTGATGCGCACCAGGCGGCGGAACACCAGCTGGTGCAGGTGCAGCGCGTCGGGCTGATCGACCGGCACGCCGCGCTTGAACTTGCGGCGCCAGATGGAAAACAGGGTCTCGAAGACCGGGTAGAACAGCACGGCCAGGGCGTAGAAGGGCGACACCCCGGGATTGCGCACGACCAGCTGCACGGCCAGCTCGGCCAGCATGAAGCCAACGAAATACGCCCCGCCATCGCCCAGGAAGACCCGGCCGAAGGGGAAGTTCCAGACCAGGAAGCCCAGGGTGGCCGACGCCAGGGCCGTGGCGATGAGGAAGATGGGCATGTCCTGGACCTGCCAGGCGACCAGGGCGAGCGACACCGCCATCAAGGTGGCGATCATGCCCGCCAGGCCGTTCATGCCGTCGATGATGTTCAGGGCGTGCGTACAGCCGCCGACCGCCACCATGGTGAACAGCAGGGAGATGATCGGCCAGGCCGACAGCAGGGTGTCGGCCCACGACAGGCCCACGCGCGAGACGCCGCCCAGCAGCCACCAGGCGATGGCGGCCGACACGAAGGCCGCCAGCAGGCGCTTGCCGGAACCGATGTCCTTGGTGATGTCTTCCAGGAGCCCGGCGACGAACACCGGCAGCGCCGACACGAACAGCGCCGGCCACAGCCAGGTCAGGGTCATGTTGCTGGGGCCCAGCACCAGCAGGCCCGCCAGGCTGCCCGCCACCACCGCCAGCCCCCCCACCCGGGGCGCCGCGCGGGCGTGCATGGCCTGGGGCTTGTTCATGTCCGTGTCGCCCGTCAGGCGACCATGCCAGCGTTCCGACACGACGATCAGGCCGCCGACCATGAAGGCGACGATCCCGATGATGGGCCAGCCGAGCGTCGCGGACAGATTGGAGGCGTTCAATTAAACCCCGTCTAGGCAAAACGAGATTATCGGCCAATTTTGTAACTTGTGGTGCGGCGCAGCGGATACAGATGCAACAAAAGGGCCGCGACGTGGGCAAGCCACGCCGCGGCCCGGCGCCATCCGGCGCGGGCTCGAACCGGGCGGTCAGGCGGTCACAGCCCGCCCATGCACAGGTACTTGACCACCAGATAATCGTCCAACCCGTAGTGCGACCCCTCGCGGCCCAGGCCGGATTGCTTGACCCCGCCGAAGGGCACGGCCTCGTTGGAGATCAGCCCGGTGTTGATGCCCACCATGCCGTATTCCAGCGCCTCGGCCACGCGCCACACCCGGCCGATGTCGCGGCTGTAGAAATAGGCGGCCAGGCCGTATTCCGTATCGTTCGCCATGCGGACGACGTCGGCGTCGTCGCTGAAGCGGAACAGCGGCGCCAGCGGGCCGAAGGTTTCCTCGCGGGCGAACTTCATGGTCGGCAGGGCGTCGGCCAGCACCGTGGGCTCGAAGAACGTATGCCCCAGGGCGTGGGGCTGGCCGCCGACCAGGATGCGCCCGCCCTGGGCGACGGCGTCCGCGATATGTTCCCGGACCTTGGCCACGGCGGCCTCGTCGATCAGGGGCCCCTGGGTGACGCCGTCCTCCAGGCCGTTGCCGACGCGCAGCTTGCCGACCGCCTCCACCAGCTTGCGGCTGAAGGCGTCGTAGACCGAATCCTGCACGTAGAAGCGGTTGGTGCACACGCAGGTCTGCCCGGCGTTGCGGTATTTGCTGGCGATGGCGCCTTCGACGGCGGCATCCAGGTCGGCGTCGTCGAACACGATGAAGGGCGCATTGCCGCCCAGTTCCAGGGACAGTTTCTTGATCGAGGGGGCGCACTGGCGCATCAGCAGGCGCCCGACCTCGGTGGAGCCGGTGAAGGACACCTTGCGCACCAGTTCGTTGGACGTCATCTCGCCGCCGATGTCGGGGGCGTCCCCCGTCAGGACGGAGAACACGCCCGCCGGCACGCCGGCCTCTTCCGCCAGCACGGCCAGCGCCAGGGCGGAAAACGGCGTCTGTTCCGCCGGCTTGACGACCAGCGGGCACCCCGCCGCCAGGGCGGCGCCGGCCTTGCGGGTGATCATGGACGAGGGGAAGTTCCAGGGGGTGATGGCGGCGCAGACCCCGATGGGCTCCCGGGTGACGACGATCCGGCGGTCCTTGGCGAACGTGGGGATCACGTCGCCATAGGCGCGCTTGCCTTCTTCGGCGAACCATTCCAGGAACGCGGCGCCGTAGGCGATCTCGCCCCGGGATTCGCTCAGGGGCTTGCCCTGTTCGGCCGTCATGATCAGCGCCAGGTCCTGGGCGTGCCCGGTCATCAGGTCGAACCAGCGCCGCAGGATGGCCGCGCGCTCCTTGGCGGTCATCGCGCGCCAGGCGCCCCAGGCGGCCTGGGCGCCTTCGATGGCCCGCCGGGTTTCCGCCACGCCCATGCGGGGCACGGTCCCCAGGGTTTCGCCCGTCGCCGGATTGGTGACGGCGATGGTTTCTGCGGAATCCGCATCGCACCACCGACCATCGAGATAGGCCTGCTGACGCAGCAGGTCCGGTTTTTTCAATGCCAGCATGCTTGTGCTCCGATTGATCGTTCAATATAATGAACGCTGTTTATTGGAATGAACGATTCGATGATAACGGCCCGTATCGCCAGGCGTCAATCCATCGGCAGGATCCGTGCCCGGCGCACCCGGACGGGCATCCGTCGGACATCTCCCTTTGCCAACGGTCCATTTCATGAGCGCCGATAGAATCCTCGCGCCGGCCGTCGCCCGCGCCTCCGCCGTACTGGACCTGCTGGCCCGCGCCGACCGTCCCGTCACCCTGGCCGAGCTGGCCAAGACCCTGCAACTGCCCAAGAGCAGCCTGCACGGCCTGTGCGCCACGCTGGAACAGCTGAACCTGATCACGCGGCTGGAAGGCGGCCAGATGGCGCTGGGGCCGCACGTGATGATGTGGGCCAACGCCTTCATGGCGCGGCTGGACATCACGCAGGAATTCTTCGCGTCCTGGGACGACATGCGCGTCCTGCCGGAAGAGACCATCACGCTGTCGGTGCGCGACGGCGCCGAGGTCGTGTACATCGCCTGCCGCAACGGCAAGCATCCCCTGGGACTCCGGTTCCGCGCCGGCATGCGGCTGCCGGCGGTCTATACCGCTACGGGCCTGGCCATGCTCAGCACCCTGCCGGACGCCAGCGTGCGCAAGCTGCTGGACGGCCACCCCGGAGGCTGGCCCGCCCCCCTGACCGACCACGGCCTGCGCGACACCGCATCGGCCATCGCGGAACTGCAGCGGATCCGGCAGCGGCGGTATTCGACCGACCGCGAAGCGGTGCGCGACGGCATGTATTGCTTCGGGGCGCCGGTCTTCGATTCGCGCCATCCCGAGGCCGTGGCCGGGGTGGCGGTCAGCATCCGCTCGCTGGAAGCCAACCCGGCGCTCGAAGAGCGCGCCGGGCACGCGATCCGCAAGCTGGCCGACCGGCTGTCGGAGCGCCTGGGGGCCTGGCGGGGCAGTGAGGCGGGCGCCGCGTTTTAGAATGAGCTGAACGACCGACGCGCCCGGAGACTCAATGGAAATCACCCTCAACGGCTACCATACCCTGATCGCCGCCGCCCTCGTGATGCTCGTGGGGCACTGGCTGGTCTTCCGCATCAGGTTCCTGTCCACGTTCAACATCCCCGAGCCCGTGGCCGGCGGCCTGCTGGCAGCGCTCCTCATCACGCTGCTGAACGCCGCCACGGGCCTGACGCTCAGGCTCGACACCAACCTGCAGACGACCTTCATGCTGATGTTCTTCGCCTCCATCGGCCTGAGCGCGGACTTCAGGCGGCTGAAGGAAGGCGGCAAGCCCCTCGTCATGCTGCTGGTCCTGGTCTCCGTCTTCATCGTGGTGCAGAACGCCGTTGGCGTGGGCCTGGCGGCGCTGCTGGGCCTCAAACCTCTGATCGGCCTGGTGGTCGGCTCGATCACGCTGACCGGAGGCCACGGCACGGCGGGCGCCTGGGGACCGGTGCTGGAAGCGAAATACGGCATCGCTGGCGCCACCACGCTGGGGATCGCCACCGCGACCTTCGGCCTGGTGTTCGGCGGCCTGATCGGCGGGCCGGTGGCGCGCCACCTGATCCGTAAACAGAAGCGCAAACCGGTGCCCGACGCGCACGAGCGCACCGGCATCGAGACCATTTCCGGCACGCCGCGCCATGAACAAGGCACGGAAAGCGAGGAAGCGAGCCGCCTGACGTTCGAAATCTTCGACCAGCCACGCCTGATCACGGCCTACGCCGCGATCGAGACCCTGGCCATGTTCGCCGCCTGCCTGACCAGCGCCGACCTGCTCGGCCGCTGGACCCACGGCACGGCCATCGAACTGCCCACCTTCATCTGGGCGCTGGCCAGCGGCGTGGTGATCCGCAATGTGCTCACCCACGTCTTCCGCTTCCAGATGTTCGACCGCGCGATCGACGTGTTCGGCAACACCTCGCTGTCGCTGTTCCTGGCCATCGCGCTGATCAGCCTGCGTCTGTGGGAACTGGCCGGCCTGGCCGGCCCGGTGGCCGTCATCCTGGCGGCGCAGGTCGTGGCGATCATGCTGTACACGGCCTTCATCACCTACCGCTTCATGGGGTCGGACTACGACGCCGCCGTCGTCGCGGCCGGCCACTGCGGCTTCGGCCTGGGCGCCACCCCCACGGCCATCGCCAACATGCAGGCCGTGACCGACCGCTTCGGCCCTTCGTACAAGGCCTATCTGATCGTGCCGCTGGTCGGCGCGTTCTTCGTGGACCTGGTCAACGCCGCCATCCTGCAGATCTTCACCCAGATCCCCTTCCTGCAATGAACCTCGCGCATCCCCCATACGGCACGCCATGATCGACGACCTGATCCAACTGGCCAAGCTGGTGGGCCTGGGACTCGCCCTGATGCTCCCCCTGGCCAATCCGCTGACCTCCATGACGCTGCTGCTGTCCCTGGGCCAGCACATCCCCTACCAGGAGCGCAAGCGCCAGGTCACCCAGGCGGCGTTCTACGTGGTCGGCATCATGATGGTGACCTATTACGCCGGCGCCTGGATCATGCATACCTTCGGCATTTCGATTCCGGGGCTGCGCATCGCGGGCGGATTGATCGTGGCCAGCATCGGCTTCAGCATGGTGCTTCCATCGAGCGGCACAAACCCGTCGGAAGCCGACGTCGCCGACGCGCAGGCCAGCCGGCAGGTGCCCAATATCGCTTTCGTGCCGCTGGCCATGCCCGGCACCGCGGGGCCGGGGACCATCGCCATGATCATCAGCGGCGCGACGTCGGCCGACGCGGCGATGGCGATGGGCTTCCCGCCGTGGGTGCTGGCCGCCACGCCGGTCCTCGTGTTTTCCCTGCTGGGCCTGCTGTTCTGGATCTGCCTGCGCTCGGCCGGGCGCATCGTGGCCGTGATCGGCCAGGGAGGCGTCGAGGCCATCTCCCGCGTCATGGGCTTCCTGCTGGTCTGCATGGCGGTCCAGTTCGTCATCAACGGCGTCCTGGAAATCGTGCAGCAATACGGCGCGGGCTAGGGCCTGTTCACCCTAATCAAGGGGACGCGAAGGCATGAAAAATTTGTCTGAACAAGGCGCCTGGCGCCGCGCGTATGTCCATACGCGCAAGACGGGCAACGCAGGGCAGGCGGATTTTTCATGCCTTCCCGCAGGGTTGGGCCTGAGCGCCGCCGCCCGCTGCGTTGTCCATCCTCGCAAGACATTGAGTCTTGCTGCGGTGCACGCCTTGCGCTCGACAGCGCTCAGGCCCAACGCGATCCCCTTGATTAGGGTGAACAGGCCCTAGTGCCCGCATTCTCCCGCGGACAACGCCGTGCTGGCCGCCATCGGCAGTCGCGCCGGCGGCAAGCCCTCCCAAAAAAACCTAAAAAAAAGCCCAAGATCCGAGGATCCTGGGCTAAATCCACCAAAGGAGGAGGGTGGAGGAGACAACCTGGGCATGCCGGGCTACGAGGAACCTGGGTTCCGAGCCGCCGTGATTAGGGGTTTTCCCGCTGCAATCACGTTTCGACATCCGATAAGCAAATTATATAGAGAAACCTTGCTGCGATGCAAGATCAATTTGTTGTCAATAGACAATACCCAGTGCTTTGTGGCTTTTCGATCACAAACCAGGGTAAGCCCCTAGCTCAAATCCCCTAGATTCGGTAGGCCGTGGTGGTCATGATCCTGGACATCAGCCGCATGGCGCCCCGCACCGGGGCGGGCAGGGGCGCCGCACCGTGGTCCTCGGCGGTGGTGCGGTGGCCGATCTCGTCGTCGCGCATCCGCGTGACGATCCGCCGCGATCGCCGGTCATGGTCCGGCAAGGCGTTCAGGTGGCCGTCCAGATGCTCCTCGACCTGGCGCTCGGTCTCGGCCATGAAGCCCAGGTTGTAGGGGATCCCGGCCCGGCTGGCCACCAGGCCCAGGCCGAAGGACCCGGCGTACCACAGGGGATTGAGCAGGCTCGGACGGCTGTGGAGCTCGTCCAGGCGCTGCCGGCACCAGGCCAGATGGTCGACTTCCTCTTCGGCCGCCCGCAACAGCACCCGGCGGATGCCCTCGTCCCGGCACAGCAGCGCCTGGCCCCGGTACAGGGCCTGGGCGCAGATCTCGCCCACGTGGTTGACCCGCATCAGGCCGGCGGCATGGCGGGACTCGGCGTCGGACAGCGCCGGATCGTCGGCCGAGGCCGGCCCCGCCGGATTCGCCCGTTCGTGGGAGACCGTGCCGTCCAGGACCCGCAGCGCGCGTCCGGCCTCGGCCAGGATCGCGTCCAGCCGGCCGGCCCGGCGCCGCCAGGCGGGGGCCGCGCCCCGCGCGTCCGGCCCGGCCGCCGGACCCATGCCTTCCGCCTCGTGCATCACCTGTTCCATGAAAGATCCTTTTCAACGATTGAGGAAGCGCCAGACCGGCTTGAGCTCGGCCAGCAGCCAGCACGACGGCAGGACGATGGCCAGGGCGATCAGGCCCCGGCCCGACCAGTCCTGGTCGTCCTGGAGATAAGCGTTGCACAGGCGGATGGGCTGGTCCAGGTAGATCATGCCCACGATCGCGCTCATCCAGCAGAAATTGCCCAGGAAAAAGAGCTTGATGACCACGTTGGAGCGCCGCAGCGAGGCCCGCAGCACCCAGCCGCAGACCGGCAGACCCAGGTACTTGAACGCCGCCACGCGCCAGTCCGTCAAGGCGTCGTCCAGCGCCTTGGGAATCATCCAGCCCGCCCCGACCAGGCTGACCAGCAGCAGGCCGGGGACGCCGTATTCATTATAGGACCAGGCCGGACGCGGCCGCGCGCCCGGGGCCGGGTCCGGCGAAGAGCGGCCGGCGCGCCAGGCCTGCTCGGCGAACAGGCCCGCCAGCACCAGCAAGGGGATCTGGACCAGCATGTGCAGGCTCATCAGCGCCGTCAGCGGGGCGCGCGGCCCCACGGCCAGCCCCAGGCAGGCCAGGGCGGCGATCCCCCAGGTCCAGACGGGACGGCCGGACATCATCATGATCCCCCCTCGCCGGCACGCCCCGAATCGGTGGCTGGCGGCGCGGCCGGCCGCGCCGCCAGCGACTCGGCGGCCGACAGCGCCAGGCCCGGGTCATCCAGGTCGAAGATCCGCGCCAGCCGGCCGTCGGGCGTCACGACGTGGAAGGCGGCGTTGTGCTCGAATTCGCCCAGCGGCGCCGGCACGACCGTGATGCCGAACAGGGCCAGCGCGGCATCGCGCTGCGCGGGACGGGTGAAGGACAGGAACTGCCAGACGCCGGGCTCGGCGCCCATGCGCGCCGCGTAGCGGGCCAGGTCCGGCGCCCGGTCGCGGGCGTCGAAGCTGATGCTGACCAGCCGGATGCGGTCCCGCAGCCCGCGCGCCTCGATCGCCTGCTGCAGGCGTTCCGTCAGGGAACCCTGGGCCAGGCACAGCGACAGGCAGCGCGTATAGAAGAAATTGACGATGGCGACGCGCCCGTCGCGGCGCAGGTCCTGGCCCAGGTCCAGGACCCGGCCGTCCCCGGCCAGCACTTCGGCGGCGGGAATCGCCCGAGGGTGCCGGGCCACGTCCTGGCGGCGCGCGGCCTCGGCCGTCAGGACGGTGAAGCCGCCGGTCAGGCCGTACAGCGATCCGAGGCCGGCCGCCAGGGCCAGCGCCAGCGCAAGAATCCAGCGCACGCCGGCCCTCGCCCGAGGCTACTTGCCCAGCAGGGGACGCAGGTCCTCGTCGCCCTTCCAGGGGCCCTGCTGGGCCTTGGTTTCCTCGCGGACCTGAGCGACCTGCTTGGCGTCGGCGGCCGAGGCGGCGTTGCCGAAGCTGGAGCGCACGTGGGTCACCAGGGCGGCGATCTCCTCGTCGGAGAACTTGGAGAAGTTCGGCATCTCGCCGTTGTACTGCGCACCTTCGACCGTCAGCGGGCCGTGGATGCCGTGCAACAGGATGCGGATCATGACGCCCGGATCCGCCGCGTCCACCCATTCGGACTTGGACAGCGGCGGGAACACCCCCGGCACGCCGGCGCCGCTGGCCTGGTGACAGGCCACGCAATTGGCGGTGTAGAGCTGGCCGCCGTCGGCCGTCGCCGGCACGGCGAAGTCGGCCGCGACGCGGTCGTCCCCCACGGACGCGGGCATCGGGTTGAAGCTGGTGTACAGGTGATACACCGCCCACAGCAGCAGCAGGCCGATGACCGTCAGCACGATCTTGGGGACTGGACGGCTGCCCTCGTGCGGCTCGGGCTGCTCGCGGCGCTGCTGGTTGAATCGGGGATCGCTCATTGCTTGGCTCCTTCGGCGCCGGCCTGCCTGGGCAGTTCCGGCAGCTGCGCGCCGGGCTTGACCGGATAGGTGTGATCCAGGCCGATCAGGTAGGCCACCAGGTCCAGCGCCTCGGGCGAGGCCACGACGACCTTGCCGGCCGGCGCGAAGCTGGGCGGCAGGTTGACGACCTTGTCGCCCGGCTCAGCCTTGTCCTTCAGGCGGAACAGGAAGGGGAAGGACGGCATGTTGCTGCCCGGCGTGTAGGCGCGCGGCTCGTACAGGTGGCCCAGGTTCCAGTCCACGCTGGGCTGGCGGGCGCCGATGTTGAACAGGTCCGGCCCGGTGCGCATGGTGCCCAGCAGGTGCGGATGGTCATAGTAGTAATCGCCCGCGACCGGCGCGCGGCCCCAGCCGCGCTGGAAGTCCGGCGCCTGGGACTGGCTGCGCGGCTGCTGCGAATGGCAGTAGACGCAGCCCATCTCGATGTAGACCTGGCGGCCGCGCAGTTGCTGTTCCGTGTAGGGCTTCAGGCCTTCGGAGGGCTGCACGTCGGACAGCTGCATGTAGGGCAGCACCACCAGGGTGGCGGTGGCCAGCGCGAGGGTCACCATCGCGCCGCTGAGGAGTTTGTATTCGCTTTCCATGATCAGGCACCTGCGATCGCCTGATGCTCAGGCAAGGATTTACGTTTGTGCAACAGGGCGGGACCCACGCGGCTCGTGCCGTAGCGCAGGGCCATCAGCACGAAGTGGACGGCGAACACCAGATGGCCCAGGGTCATCATGGCGCCGCCCAGCGTGCGGCCTTCCAGATAGGGCATCGTGACCCGCACCGATTCCATGAAGGGCTTGGTCGCGTCCAGCATGACCAGGCCCTGCAGCCAGCCGCCGATGGACAGGCTGACGAAATAGATGCCGATCCCCAGGGTCACCAGCCAGAAGTGCACGATGATGAGCTTCGGGTGCGGCCATTCCCAGGACATGACGCGCGGCATCACGAAATAGATGGCGCCGAACATCACGATGGAGAAGAAGGCGTACAGGCCCAGGTGGGCGTGGGCCACCGTGAAGTGGGTGAAGTGCGCCACCGTGCTGACGCTGCGCAGGGCCTCGAAGGAGCCTTCGAAGGAGCTGAGGGTGTACATCATGGCGCCCAGCACGATGAAGCGCAGCGTGGGCGAGTAGTACATGGTCTTGAAGTGGCCGCGCATCGTCAGGTGCTGGTTCACCGAGAATGCCAGCACGGGGATGATCATCATCATGGACTGGACGATCGACAGCGTGATCAGCCAGTGCGGCACCGGACCGCCCACCAGATGGTGGCCGCCGACCTGGCCGTAGAAGAAGGCCAGCGCCCAGAAGCCGATCAGCGACAGGTTGTAGGACTGGATCGGACGGCCGATGATCTTGGGCAGGAAGTAGTACACCGAGGCCAGGGCGATCGGGGTGTAGTACAGGCCCAGCACGTTGTGGCCGAACCACCAGTTCATGGTGGCCTGCTCCACGCCGAAGTGCACGCCAGGCACCTTGCCCACCAGGTACAGCACCGGGAACCAGAACAGCGCCGCGCCCATGTACCAGATCGATACGTACAGATGCTCGACCTTGCGGTTGCGCAGGGTGAACACCAGCGGCAGCGCGATCAGGGCGCCGCCCAGCACCAGCAGGATGCTGATCTGCCAGGGGATTTCCAGCCACTCCAGGCCGTCGTTGATGCCCACGGCGATGCTGCCCAGGCCGGCGATCAGGCCGGCGTTCCACAGCATGCAGCCCAGCAGCGCGAAGCGCCCGCCGTACAGGCGCGTCTTCAGCAGGCGCGGCAGCATCCAGATCGCCACGCCGAAGGCGGCCATCGGACACCAGCCGTAGGCCACCATGTTCAGGTGCAGCGTGCGCGTGCGGCCGAAGGTCAGCCAGGCGTATTCCGTCAGGAATTCGGGATTGTGCAGCTTGATGGAGCTGATCAGACCGAAGGTCGAGGCCAGCACCAGCCAGACGATGGCACAGCACAGGAAGGTGAAGGTGACGTAGGCGGTCGACTGGTCGGCCTCCAGGCGGTCGACCAGTTCCTTTTTCAGCTTGCCGGCCAGGGACGGATCGACGACGGCCTTGCCGCCGTCCGTCACCACCTGCTGCAGGCCGGCCCGCTGCTCGGGCGTGGCGGAGGGATCCTCGACGTGGCCGATTTCGCCGGTCGAGAAGATCACCGAGGCGGCTTCGGGGTTGTCGTCGAACATGTTCCGCCTGAGCGACCAGATGAAAACACCCAGCCCTGTGACGGATAATATGAAGGTCAGGAGTAATACGGTGACGGTATCCACGGCGCTTCCGATGAGGGACAAAAGACGTGCAGGGCCTGGAAATCCGGCCCTGGCAGCCCGCTATTGTAGGCATAGAATTGATCTATGATAAATCCGCCGGGGAATTTCAAGCCTGAATTACCCTGATCACGATGCGGGCATCATGCCCGTCCACGCGCCGGTTTTCCGGGGCCGCACACAGGAAACAGACCCACCATGGAATGCACCATCGACTGGCAAGGCCCCGAAGGCATGCTGTTCATTTCCCGCACCGGCAGCGGCCACGTCCTGGCCATGGACGGCGCCCCCGACGGGGGCGGTCGCAACCTGGCCCCCCGGCCGATGGAAACCGTGCTGACCGGGGCCGGCGGCTGCTCCGCCTACGACGTGGTGCTGATCCTGAAGCGCGGCCGCCATGCCGTGACGGGCTGCCAGGTGACCCTGACGGCCGAGCGCGCCGACACCGAACCGAAGGTCTTCACGAAGATCCACTTCGCGTTCCGGATCACCGGCCGCGACCTGCCCGCCGCCGCCGTGGAACGCGCGGTGTCGCTGTCGCACGAAAAGTACTGCTCGGCCATCGCGATGCTGGAAAAGACGGCCGAAATCACGCACTCGGTCGAGATCGTCGCGGCCTGAGGGCCGGGGCGCGCGGCCGCGGCCGGACGCGCAAAGCCGAAGCGTCCCGCCCTACACCGCCATCGGCGCCGTCAGCGGCGCATGGTGGCGGTAGTCCTCCAGCGTGAAGTCCCCCGGTTCCAGGCGTTCCAGCCATTCGGGCTCGTAGCGGCCGGTGTCCGCGTAGGCCGGGATGCGGTCCGACAGGCGCAGCCGGGGCGCCGGCAGCGGATCGCGGTTCAGCTGTTCGCGCAGCATGTCCACGTGCGTCTCGTAGATGTGCGCGTCGCCGATGAAATACGTGAACCAGCGCGGCTCGTAGCCCGTCAGGCGCGCCACCAGGTGCGTCAGGGCCGCGCCCTCGGCCAGGTTGAACGGCGTGCCCAGCCCCACGTCGTTGCTGCGGATGTACAGGCACAGCGACAGTTCGCGCGTCGCCGGGTTCGCCAGGAACTGATACAGCAGGTGGCAGGGCGGCAGGGCCATTTCCTCGAGCTGGGCCCAGTTCCAGCCATGGAACAGGATGCGCCGGCTGCCCGGGTCATGGATCAGCGCGTCCAGGCAGGCGCGCAACTGGTCCACGGCCTTGTAGAGCAGCACGCACGGCCTGCCCTGGTCCTGGACCGGGCCGACCACGCGGTAGCCCCGCCCCCGCGCGGCCTCGATGCGCGCGGCGGCATCGGCCGGCAGCAGCTTGTAGGCCGGCCACTGGCGCCACTGCACCCCGTAGACCGGCCCCAGGTCGTCGGGGCCGTCGCGCCAGGGGCTGTCCAGCCAGGCGCGGTTTTCATTGGCGTTCTGGTCCCAGACCCGGCAGCCCAGCGCGCGGAAGTCCGCCGCGCTGTCGGCCGCCCGCAGGAAACCGACCAGTTCGCCCATGGCCGCCTTGAAGGCCAGGCGCTTGGTGGTGACGGCGGGAAAGCCCTGGCGCAGGTCGAAGCGCAGGCAGGCGCCCGGCAGGCTGAGCGTGCGCACGCCGGTGCGATTGTCCTGCCAGGCGCCCTGTTCGAAGATCGAGCGGACCAGATCCAGATAGGCCTTCATGCGGATCGTTCCAGGATGCGCCGGGCGCGTTCGATCAGGGGCAGGTCGACCATGCGGCCGTCCAGGCGGAAGGCGTATTCGCCGGTCGAATCGGCGTGGTCCACCACCCGGCGCGCCCAGTCGGTTTCCTCGGGCAGCGGCCGGTAGACGCGGTGCGCCACGGGAACCTGGGCGGGGTGGATGCACATCATCCCGCCGAACCCCATGTCCCTGGCCATCGTGCACGACCGTTCCAGCGCGTCCAGGTCGGTGAAGTCCGGATGGACGCAATCCAGGGGATCGGCCAGCCCGTGCATGCGGCTGGCCTTCAGGATGTCGAAGCGGACCTGCCCGAGCACGAACCGGGACGCCTCCGTCATCGGCCGCGTGCCCAGTTCGACCAGCAGGTCCAGGCTGCCGAAGGACAGCCGCGCCACGCCGTGGGCCTCGGCGATCCGGTCCAGCGCCCGCAGCCCGGCGGCGGATTCGATCACCGGCATCAGAGGCTTGCCCGCCCCGGACACGATGTAGACGTGTTCCGCGGTCTGGGCCTTGGGCAGGACGATGCCGGCGACCGACGGCAGCGACCGGCACAGGGCCAGATCGTCCTCGAACCAGGGGGTGGTGCCATCGTTGATGCGCACCCACAGGCGGTCCCCGGGGTGCGCCGCCGCGTGGCGCGCCAGCGCGTCGCGCGCGCCGGCCTTGGCCTCGGGCGCGACGGAGTCCTCCAGGTCGACGATGACGGCGTCCGCGCCGCTGGCCACCGCCTTGGGTATGCGTTCCGGTCGGCTGGCCGGCACGAACAGCGCCGAGCGCATCGATGTGTCAGGCATGGAAATCCCCCTTCGTTCAAACCGCGATTCAGGCCTGCGCCGGGACGATGCGCGCGGCGATGCGCTCGCGCCATTCGCGCGGCCCGGTCTGGTGGACCGAGGTCCCCTGGGCGTCGACGGCCACCGTCACCGGCATGTCGCGCACCTCGAACTCGTAGATGGCTTCCATGCCCAGGTCCTCGAAGCCCAGCACCCGCGCGGAGCGGATGGCCTTGGACACGAGGTAGGCGGAGCCGCCCACGGCCATCAGGTAGGCCGAGCCATGGCGCCGGATGGCCTCGATGGCGTCGGGACCGCGTTCCGCCTTGCCGATCATGGCCAGCAGGCCCGTCTGTCCCAACATCATATCGGTAAACGCATCCATGCGCGTGGAGGTGGTGGGGCCCGCCGGGCCGACGACCTCGTCGCGCACCGGATCGACCGGGCCGACGTAGTAGATGACGCGGCCGCGGAAATCCACCGGCAGGGATTCGCCGCGCGCCAGCATGTCCTGGATGCGCTTGTGGGCGGCGTCGCGGCCGGTCAGGATGCGGCCCGACAGCAGCAGGCGCTCGCCGGGCTTCCAGGAGGCGACTTCCTCGCGGGTCAGCGTGTCCAGGTTCACCTGGCGCGAGGCCTTGTAGTCGGGCTTCCAGTGGACTTCCGGCCATTCGGACAGCGCGGGCGGCTGGAGCGCCGCCGGGCCGCTGCCGTCCAGCGTGAAATGCACGTGGCGCGTGGCAGCGCAGTTCGGGATCATGGCGACCGGCTTGGACGCGGCGTGCGTCGGACAGGTGAGGATCTTGACGTCCAGCACCGTGGTCAGCCCGCCCAGGCCCTGGGCGCCGATGCCCAGCGCGTTGACCTTGCGGTACAGATCGATGCGCAGTTCCTCCAGCTTGTTTTGCGGGCCGCGCCGCAGCAGCTCGACCATGTCGATGTCCTGCATCAGGGACTGCTTGGCCATGAGCATGGCCTTTTCCGCCGTGCCGCCCACGCCGATGCCCAGCATGCCCGGCGGACACCAGCCCGCGCCCATGAGCGGCACGGTCTTGAGCACCCAGTCCACCAGCGATTCGCTGGGGTTGAGCATGGCGAACTTGGTCTTGTTTTCCGAGCCGCCGCCCTTGGCCGCGACCTGGACGTCCACCGTGTCCCCGGGGACCAGTTCGACGTGCAGCACGCAGGGCGTGTTGTCGCGCGTATTGCGGCGCGTGAACAGGGGGTCGTCCAGCACCGAGGCGCGCAGCGGATTGTCGGGATTGGTGTAGCCCCGGCGCACGCCCTCGTCGCACAGTTCCTGCAGGCTGCGGCGCGTGTCGAAGCGCACGTCCATGCCGACCTTCAGGAAGACGTTGACGATGCCGGTGTCCTGGCAGATCGGGCGGTGGCCTTCCGCGCACAGGCGCGAATTGGTCAGGATCTGGGCGATGGCGTCGCGCGCCGCCGGGCTTTCCTCGAGTTCGTAGGCGCGCGCCAGGTGCTGGATGTAGTCCAGCGGGTGATAGATGCTGATGAACTGGACGGCGTCCTCGATCGACTGGATCAGGTCGTCTTCGGTGATCGTGGTGATCATGGCCATCATTTTCCTTTCCAGACCGGGGTGCGTTTCTCGGCGAACGCGGTCGCGCCCTCGCGGGCGTCCTCCGAGGTGAAGATGTGGGCGACCAGGGGCCGCTGGCGCTCGAACATCTCGTCCGGGCGCCAGTTGCGCGACTGCGCGACGATGGACTTGGCCGTGCGCACCGCCAGCGGGCCGTTGGCGGCGATGGTCCGCGCCATCGCCAGGGCCTCGTCCAGCGCCGCGCCGGGTTCGGCCAGGCGGTTGACCAGGCCCAGCTGGTGCAGGCGCTCGGCGCCGAAGGCCTCGCCCGTCAGCACGGCCTCCATGGCCACGTGATAGGGAATGCGCGACGGCAGGCGCAGCATGCCGCCCGATCCCGGCACCAGGCCGCGCCGGACCTCGGGCAGACCGAAGCGGGCGTCGCGCGCCGCCACGACCAGGTCGCAGGCCAGCACCAGTTCGCACCCGCCGGCCAGGGCGTAGCCTTCGACGGCGGCGATCAGCGGCTTGGCGGGCGGCTGTTCGCACAGGCCGGCGAAGCCGCGCTTGCCCACGTAGGGGCGCTGGCCGGTCGCGGCGAAGGCCTTCAGGTCCATGCCCGAGCAGAAATTCCCCCCGGACCCGGTCAGCACGCCCAGGCGCAGGTCCGGATCGCTGTCCAGGGTGTCCAGGGCCGCCGCCAGGGCCTGGGCGGTCTCCAGGTTGATCGCGTTGCGCGCCTGGGGCCGGTTGAGCTGCATGACCAGCACCCCGTCCAGGCGCTGCACGTCGAGGCAATCACTCATGTTTTCTCCGAAAAAAGAGAAGTGGATAAAATGGCCGTTCCGGACGCGGCCCAGGCCGTGTTCGCCGGACGACACGAAACCATCGCGGGCCTGGCCCGCCACGCCATGCTCACATTCCAACAACTGATTTTATCGCTCCAGCAATATTGGGATCGCCAGGGGTGCGCCCTGCTGCAGCCCTACGACATGGAAGTCGGTGCCGGCACCTCGCACACCGCCACGTTCCTGCGCGCCATCGGCCCGGAACCCTGGCGCGCCGCCTACGTGCAGCCCTCGCGCCGCCCCAAGGACGGGCGCTACGGCGAAAACCCCAACCGGCTGCAGCACTACTACCAGTTCCAGGTCGTGCTCAAGCCGGCGCCGCTCGACATCCTGGACCTGTACATCGGTTCCCTGCGCGCGCTGGGCATCGATCCGCGGCAGCACGACATCCGCTTCGTCGAGGACGACTGGGAAAACCCGACGCTGGGCGCCTGGGGCCTGGGCTGGGAAGTCTGGCTCAACGGCATGGAAGTCACCCAGTTCACCTACTTCCAGCAGGTCGGCGGGCTGGACTGCAACCCGACCATGGGCGAAATCACCTACGGCCTGGAACGCCTGGCCATGTACCTGCAGGGCGTGGAATCGGTCTACGACCTGGTCTGGACACAGGGCCCCGACGGCACGCCCGTGTACTACCGCGACGTGTTCCACCAGAACGAGGTCGAGCAGTCCACCTACAATTTCGAATTCGCCTCCACCGCCATGCTGTTCGCCCACTTCAACGACTACGAGGCCGAGGCCAAGCGCCTGATCGAGGTCCCGCTCGCCCTGCCCGCCTACGAGGCCACCCTCAAGGCCGCGCACACCTTCAACCTGCTGGACGCGCGCGGCGCCATCAGCGTCACCGAACGCGCCACGTACATCGGCCGCATCCGCGCCCTGTCCCGCGCCGTGGCGCAGGCCTACTACGACGCGCGCGAACGCCTGGGCTTCCCCATGCTGCGGGAGGTCGCGTGATCATGAGCACGAACCCGAACGCGCGCCCGCTGGTCGTCGAGCTGGTCACCGAGGAACTCCCCCCCAAGGCGCTGGACGCCCTGGGCCAGGCCTTCGCCGAAGGCATCCGCAAGACGCTCGACGCGCTCGGCCTGCTGGCCGGGCCCGGCGCCACCGCCTACGCCACGCCCCGGCGCCTGGCCGTGCGGCTGGACGCCGTCCTGGGCCAGGCGCCCGACCAGACCTACGCCGAAAAGCTCATGCCCGTGGCCATCGGCCTGGACGACACGGGCGCACCCACGCCCGCGCTGCTGAAAAAGCTCCAGGCCAAGGGCCTGGGGCATCTGGGCGCGGACGGCCTGACCCGCAGGCACGACGGCAAGCAGGACGTGCTCTACGCCGAGGGCACCGCCCCCGGCGCCCGGCTGGCCGACGGCCTGCAGCAGGCCCTGGACTACGCCGTCACCCACCTGCCCATTCCCAAGGTCATGCAGTACCAGCTGGCCGACGGCCGCAGCAGCGTGAAATTCGTGCGTCCGGCCCAGCGGCTGCTGGCCCTGCGGGGCGCGGACGTCGTGCCCGTGCGCACGCTGGGCCTGGAGGCCGACCGGATCACCCTGGGCCACCGCTTCCTGGAAAGCGGCCCGCTGACCATCGAGTCGGCCGATGCCTGGGCCGACCGCCTGGCCGCCGACGGCCGCGTCGTGCCATCCTTCGCCGAACGGCGCGCGCTCATCGCCCGGCAGCTGGCCGAATCCTCCGCCTCGCTGGGCGCGACCATCGGCCAGGACCCCGCGGTCGAAGCCCTGCTCGACGAAGTCACCGCCCTGGTCGAATACCCGACGGTCTACGTCGGCGCCTTCGAGGAAGCCTTCCTGGCCGTGCCGCCGGAATGCCTGATCCTGACGATGCGGCTGAACCAGAAATACTTCCCCCTGTTCGACCCGGCCACGGGCGCGCTGACCCATCGGTTCCTGATCGTCAGCAACATGCGGCCCGCCGACCCGTCCCACATCATCCAGGGCAACCAGCGCGTGGTGCGCCCGCGCCTGGCCGACGCGCAGTTCTTCTACCAGACCGACCTGAAGACGCCGCTGGCCGAGCGGGTGGCCGACCTGGCCAACAGCGTCTACCACAACAAGCTCGGCACCCAGCTGCAGCGCACCGAACGCGTGCGCGCGCTGGCCCGCTGGCTGGCGCCGCTGCTGGGCGGCCAGGCCGGATCCGCCGACCGCGCCGCCCTGCTGGCCCACGCCGACCTGGGCACCCAGATGGTGGGCGAATTCCCCGAACTGCAGGGCATCATGGGGGCCTACTACGCGGCCCACGACGGCGAGCCCGCCGACGTGGTGCGCGCCCTGCGCGACCAGTACCGCATTCGCCTGGACGAACCCGTCGCCGACGACACGCTCACGGCCGCCGTCCTGTTCATGGCGGAACGCGCCGAGACCCTGGTCGGGATCTGGGGCATCGGCCTGGCCCCCACGGGCGAGCGCGACCCCTACGGCCTGCGCCGCGCGGCCCTGGGCCTGATCAGCGCCTACGAGCAGCTCACGGCCGGCGGCCGGCTGCAGGCCAGCCAGGACACCCCGGCGCGCCTGGCGGCCCTGCTGGCGCAGGCGGCGGCCGGCTTCGCCCCCGGCCAGCTCGCCGAGGGCACGGCCGAGGCCGTGCTGGATTTCGTCTACGAACGCTACCGCAACCAGCTGGCGGCCGGCTTCGAGCGCTCCGCCATCGACGCTGTGCTGGCCCTTCGGCCGCCGCTGCACCAGGTCGCGGCGCGCGTCCAGGCCTGCGAACGGTTCGCCACGCTGCCCGAGGCCGAATCCCTGGCCGCCGCCAACAAGCGCGTCAGCAACCTGCTGAAGAAGGCCGACGACACGCAGCCCGGCTTCGACCCGGCGCTGCTGGCCGAACCGGCCGAACGCCAGCTGGCCGACACGATCGCCCGCCTGGAACCCCAGGCCACCGCCCAGCTGCGGGCCGGCGACTTCACCGCCAGCCTGGCCACCCTGGCCCAGGCCCGCGCCGCCGTCGACGCGTTCTTCACCGACGTCATGGTCATGGCGGACGATCCCCGCGTGCGGGCCAACCGCCTGGCCCTGCTGCGGTCCCTGCACGGCCTGATGAACCAGGTGGCCGACCTGTCGAGGCTCGCCCGGTGAAACTCATCATCCTGGACCGCGACGGGGTCATCAACCACGACAGCGACGCGTTCATCAAGTCGCCGGACGAATGGGTACCGATCCCCGGCAGCCCGGAAGCCATCGGCCGGCTCAGCCAGGCCGGCTGGCGCGTGGTGGTGGCCACCAACCAGTCCGGCATCGCCCGGGGCCTGTTCACCATGGAAACCCTGGGCGCGATCCACGCCCGGATGCGCCAGGTGGTGGCCGACGCGGGCGGGCGCATCGACGCCATCTTCTGCTGCCCCCACGGCCCGGACGACGGCTGCGCCTGCCGCAAGCCCCTGCCCGGCATGCTGCACGACATCGCCCAGCGCCTGGACGTGCGCCTGGACGGCGTTCCGCTGGTGGGCGACAGCCTGCGCGACCTGCGCGCCGCGGCCGCCGCGCGCTGCGCCCCCTGGCTGGTCCTGACCGGCAAGGGCCGCAAGACCTGGGAAACCTCGGGCACCAGCGGAGAACTCCCCGCCGGCACCCAGGTCCGCGACGACCTGGCCGCCGTGGCCGACACCCTGCTGAAGGCCACGCCATGACCTACCTCCGATCCGCGCTCTACATGGCCTATCTGGTCGTGACGGTGATCCCCTACGCCCTGTGCTGCGTGCTGTGGGCGCCGCTGCCCCTGTCCTGGCGCTACCGGCTGACCCTGGGCTGGCCGCGCATGGCCCTGTGGGGCGCCCGCTGGATCCTGGGCATGCGCTACCAGGCGCAAGGCTGGGAACACCTGCCCGCCGAAGGCCCGGCCATCATCCTGTCCAAGCACCAGTCCGCCTGGGAAACCCTGTATTTCGCGGTCAAACTGCCGCGCGACGTGGTCTTCGTCTACAAAAAGGAACTGCACCGCGTGCCCTTCTTCGGCTGGAGCCTGGCGCTGCTCAGCATGATCCCCATCGACCGCACCAAGGGCAAGGAATCCTTCGACCAGGTCGTGAAGATCGGCAGCCGGCGCCTGGAAGAAGGCCGCTGGCCCGTGCTGTTTCCCGAAGGCACCCGCGTGGCGCCCGGCCAGATCGGCCGCTACAAGCAGGGGGGCGCGCTGCTGGCCTGCCGCACGGGGGTGCCGGTGATCCCGGTCGCCCACAACGCGGGCGAATGCTGGCCGCGCAACGCCTTCCTGAAGACGCCGGGGCTGGTGACCGTGTCCTTCGGCCCCGCCATCGATCCGGCGGGCCACACGCCGGCTTCCCTGAACAACGCCGTGCGCGACTGGATCGAGGCCGAAATGCGGCGCCTCAATCCCGAGCGCTATGCGAAGCGCTGACACCCGCCAGCTCGACCTGTTCGGGCCGGCCGACGCTCCCGCGGCCGGTCTCGGCGCCGGCAGGCCCGCGCGCCACCCGGCGCACGAACCACCTCCCCTCCGGTCCCCGGCGGACGACCCGCGCCGGCCTGCCGCCGCCACGCCCCCTCCCCCGCCGCCCGGCCTGCCTCCCGGCGCGCGCTGGCTGACCCTGGACCTGGACGGCTGGACGCTGGGCTATGCGCTGCGCCGGGCACGCCGCAAGACCATCGGGCTGCACATCCGCGACACCGGCCTGGCGATCCAGGCCCCCGCCTGGGCCACGCGCGCGCAGATCGAGGACGCCATCCGGCACAAGGCCGCCTGGATCCGGGACAAGCTCGACGAGCGCGACCGGCGGCTGGAACAGCTGGCCCTGCAGGCCGGCCAATGGCGTCCGGGCGGCCGCATCCCCTATCTGGGCATCGCCATCGAACTGCGGCTGGACGGCGCCCGGCCAGCCCGCTACGAAGGCAACCCGGACGCGCCGGCCGAGGGCGACCGCCTGTTCCTGCCCCTGCCCGACGCGGCCGACGCCGGCCGCGTCCAGGAGCGCGCCCAGGCCTGGCTGCAGGCGCGCGCGCGGATCGACTTCGAGGCGCGGCTGCGGCGCTGCCTGGACCGGGCGGGACAATCCATCGCGGGCTGGGGGCTTTCGTCCGCCCAGGGCCGCTGGGGCTCGTGCACCAGCCAGAGGCGCATCCGCCTGAACTGGCGCCTGATCCACTTCGCCCCGGCCCTGATCGACTACGTGGTCGCCCACGAAATCGCCCACCTGAAGGAAATGAACCACGGCCCGGCCTTCTGGCGCGAGGTCGAGCGGCTGTGCCCGGACTTCCGGACGGCGCGCGACACGCTGCGTCGCCAGCCTCCGGATACGCTGCCGCTGATCTGAGTATGATGACGTATTGCTGCGCAACCGGAGGATCTCATCATGCGCCTGCTACACACCATGCTGCGCGTCGGCAACCTGGACCGTTCCCTGATGTTCTACACGGAGACCCTGGGCATGCGGCTGCTGCGCCGCAAGGACTATCCTGATGGCCGCTTCACCCTGGCCTTCGTCGGCTACCAGGACGAAGCCGACGGCGCCGTCATCGAACTGACCCACAACTGGGACACCGACCGCTACGAAATCGGCACCGGCTACGGCCATATCGCCATCGAGGTCGAGGACGCCTACGACACCTGCGCCACCATCAAGTCGCGCGGCGGCCTGGTCGTGCGCGAAGCCGGCCCCATGAAGCACGGCACTACCGTGATCGCCTTCGTCGAGGACCCCGACGGCTACAAGATCGAACTGATCCAGCGCGCCGGCCGCGAAGACTAGGGTTTTGCGTCTCGTGGGTTGCCGTGGATTGCGGTATCTCTCCACGGAGCGCCTTGGGGCCGCCCGGCGGCGAAAAGGGGGCCCTCACGCCGTGGGCGTCACTCCGGCGGCGGACAGGGCGTCGGCCATGTCCATGAACTGCGCCACCGTCAACTCCTGGGGCCGGGCCGTCGGCGCCACCCCCAGGGCATCCCAGTCCAGCCATTCCGCCCAGGCGCCCAGGCTGCCCCGGATCATCTTGCGGCGCTGCTCGAAGACCCGCGCCACCAGCCGCTCGAACACCCGCGCGTCGCGCGGCTGGCGCAGCGTGTCGGGCGCCAGCGGGCGCATGCGCACCACGGCCGACATCACCCGGGGCGGCGGGTCGAAGGCCTCGGGCGGGACGTCGAACAGGTGCGTCATCCGGTAGCGCGCCTGCAGCATGACGGACAGGCGTCCGTACTGGCTGTCGCCGGGCCGGGCCACCATGCGGTCGATGACTTCGCGCTGCAGCATGAAATGCTGGTCCCGGATCCGGCCGGCCCAGCGCAGCAAATGGAACAGCAGCGGACTGGAGATGTTGTAGGGCAGGTTGCCCACCACGCGCAGGCGGGCGGCATCGGCCTGGCCCGATCCCGCATCGGCGGCGGGCGCCAGCTCGCCGAAATCCACGGTCAGGGCGTCGGCCTCGACCACCCGCAGGCGGTCTTCGCCCCAGCGGCCGCGCAGCCGCCGGGCCAGGTCGCGGTCCAGTTCGACCACGGTCAGCCGGTCCAGCCGGTCCAGCAGCGGCGCCGTCAGCGCCGACAGGCCCGGGCCGATCTCGACCATGGCGTCGCCGGGCTGCGGATCGATGGCGCGCACGATGGCGTCCACCACCGATTCGTCGGCCAGGAAGTGCTGGCCGAAGCGTTTGCGCGCCTGGTGCCCCGCCCCCATGTCAGCGGCCGCCGCCGGCCGCCTTTTCCAGGCGGTTGTCGATGTAGGCCTGGCCGCGCAGCTGGTCGAGCCAATCCTCGTAGGCCGGTCCGATGCGGCGTTCCATCAGTTCGCGGCGCGCCTGCATGCGGCGGAATTCCTGTTCCATGTTCTTGGTCTGGCGGCCCTCGACCTGGATCAGGTGCCAGCCGAACGACGACTTGACCGGTTCGCTGACCTGGCCGTCCTGCAAGGCGTTCATGGCCTGCTCGAAGGCCGGCACGGTCTCGCCGGGATTGAGCCAGCCCAGGTCGCCGCCCTGGGGCGCGGAGGCGTCCTCGGAATAGCGCTTGGCCAGCTCGGCGAAGGATTCGCCGTGCTCGATGCGGGCGCGCAGGCCCTCGAGGATGGCGCGTGCCTTGGCGTCGTCCACGACCTTGGAGGTCTTGATCAGGATGTGGCGGGCATGGGTCTGCGTGACCATCATGGGGCCCGAGGGCGCCGGCGCGCGGGGCGTGGCGGCGGCCGGCGCCGGGGCCTGGGCGGACCGGGCGGGCGCGGCCTGGGCGGACTTGGGCGCGGGGCGCTGGGCATAGCCCCGGCGCAGGACCTTCAGGATGTGGAAGCCGCGGCCGCTCTGCACGATCCCGCTGATGCCGCCGGGCGGCGTGTTCGCGATGGCCTGCGAGAACAGGTCGGGCCAGTCGTGCAGGGGCCGGATGCCCATGTTGCCGCCCTCCAGAGCCTGGGGACCGTTCGACGAGGCGGCGGCCACGCCGGCGAAATCGGCGCCGGACTTCAGCTTGCGCAGGATGGCCTCGGCCTGCTTGCGCTTTTCCTGGACGACGCTGTCGGCGGCGTAGTCGGGGACCTCGATCAGGATCTGCGCCAGTTCGACCAGTTCGGGGCCGGTCGGCGCCGGGGCCGGTTCGGGTTCCGGCGCGGGCGCGGCGGCGGACGGCGCGGCCATCGGCTGGCCCGCGTTCATGGACAGGAAGGCGTCGACGTCGCTGTCGCTGATGGTGATGCGGTCCTCGACGAAACGCTGGCGCAGGATGTCGTCCTGGATCTGGGAACGCAGGTCGGCGCGGTAGTCGTTCCAGTCCATGCCGCTGTTGGCGATTTCGCGCTGCAACTGGTCGACCGTGATGCGGTTGCGCTGGGCGATGGTCTGCACCGCGCGGTCGACCTGGGCGTCGGACACCCGGATGCCGACGCGCTGAGCCTCATGGTCCTGAAGGGCCGCGTTGATCATCTGCTGCAGCACCTGGCGCCGCAGCACGGACGCTTCGGGCACCGGAATATGCTGCTGCTCCATCTGGCGGCGCACCTGGACCGCCTTGGCGTCGACCTGCGCCAGCGTGATGACTTCCTTGTCGACGATGGCGGCGATGCCGTCCACGAACTGCTCGGACGCGGCCGCCGGGGCGGGCGCGGCCTGGGCGGGAGCCGGGCGGTGCGCCGGCTTGCCGGCCGCCAGGGCGGACGCCGACACCCAGGCGCCCAGCACGATGGCCAGCGCCAGGGCGCGGGCGGGATGACGCAAGCCAGACATCATTCGTACCTCTCGAAAACGGTTTTTTCAGGCGTGGGGGGAGTCACGGGCTGGTAGCCGATGACGCGATCGGTCAGCAGGGACATGGGATCGGTGCCCAGGGAGCCCAGGCCGGTGAGTTCCAGCTGCAGGAACAGCGCCGTGTTGGTATTCTGGGCGGACACGGCGTAGCGCTGCATCACCACGCGCGCGGCCCAGCCGCCGTCGCCCCGGTATTCCAGGCCCACGATGGACTGCGTGTTGCGCTTTTCCGCCAGGGAATAATCATAGCGGCCCACCCCGTACCAGCGCCTGCTGAAGGGCCACTGGGCGCTCAGGCTGACCTGTTCCCGAGTCGCAGGGACGGTGCCCGACGGCAGCACCCCGTAGGGATCAACATAGCTGTTGACGTCGCGCTCGTAGCGATAGGACAGCGACACCGAGGCCAGACGCTTCGGGGTCCAGCGCACGCCGCTGCTGAGCCGGTTGCGCTTCTGGGTCTCGTGGTCGAACATCCCGTCGAAATACACCGAGAACGTATCGGTCAGCGCCGCCTTGGCCCCGACCAGGTAATCCGACTGGGTGTCGTTGCGCGGCGTCTCGCCGGACAGCGTCACCTTCTGCTTGTCGAAGTAGAAGCGCTGGGCGAGCGACAGGGACAGGCGCTCGAACCCGGTGTCCGCGTCCAGCCAGCGGCTGGTCAGGCCAACGGTCAACTGGTTGGCGTTGGCGATGCGGTCCCAGCCGCCGCTGAAGATGTTCTCGTCGAAGGCCTGCTGGTAATTGAAAGTCGCCAGTCCCGTGTCGAAGACGGGCAGGTCCGTCTGGTCGCGATACGGCACGTACAGGTAGTACAGGCGCGGTTCCAGCGTCTGGATGGCGGCGTTGCCGAACAGCGAAGCGTCGCGCTCCAGCGTCAGGCCGGTGTCCACCGAGGCGATCGGCAGCACCCGCGACTGGCTGCGGGGACGGCCGGCGAACTGTTCCATGCCTGGCGTGCCGGTGAACCATTCCGTCTCGTACTGGCTCATGTGCAGGCCGACCTTCGGCGTCAGGTAGGCGCCGGGAAGCATGAAGGGCCGCGCGACCGAGGTGTAGGACGTCAGGCGCGTGCCGTTGGGCATCAGGCGCCGGCCGGACATCTCGGGAAAGGCGTCGCCGCGGTAGATCGGCGCGATGAAGCGCGTGGCGGTGTTCTCGGACACCACGTCCAGGCCGTGCCAGCCGTAGCGCTGCGCGGTGAAGCTGAGCCGGGGCAGGGTGTCGTAGGGCGGCGCCAGGAAGGATCCGGTGCTGTCCTGCAGGGTCTGGTAGCGGTAGAACTGCAGGTAGCCGGACAGGTAGCGGCTGCCGGTCCAGGACAGCGTCGCCTGGCTGGGCATGTAGGTGATGGCCGCGTCCGTCAGCCCGAAGGACGAGAAATCGCGGAAATAATTGTCGTCCGAGACCTTGCGCGCGTCCAGGTAGGCGCTGAAGCCCTTGCCCAGCGTCTGGGTGTGCTGCACCGAATACATCCAGCGCTTGTCGCCCGTCTGCTGGTCGCGCATGATGTAGGTGCCAAACAGTTCCGAATGGGAATCGGCGCTCATGTGGCGGAATTCCGTGCCCAGCAGCAGGCCGCGCTTGCTGAGATAGCGGGGGTACAGCGTGGCGTCGTAGTTCGGTGCCAGGTTCAGGTAGTACGGGGTGGTGATCTCGACCCCGCCGTTGCTGGACGTGCCGTAGGTCGGCAGCAGAAAGCCGGACTTGCGGTCCTTGCCCAGCGGGAACGTCAGGTAGGGCGAATACAGGATCGGCGCGCCCTTGAAATACAGCACGCCGTTGCGCGCCGCGCCCTCGTTTTCATCCAGGTACAGGTCGACGCGGCTGGAATCGATGTACCAGGCCGGATCCGGGCCGGTCCAGCCGCTGTAGCGCACGTTCTTCAGGCGCATGTGCTGGCGGCTGAGGATTTCCGCCTCGTCGGCCGTGCCGGCGCCGGCCGAACCGCCCAGCCAGAAGCGCGGCTGTTCGATCAGGCCCTTTTGCGTGTCGACGTTGTAGCGCAGGTGCGGCCCGCGCACGATGTTGCCGTCGCGGACCACCAGGCCGTTGCCGCGGACGTCGGCCTCGCCCGTGGACTGCAGGTAGTCGATGCGGTCGCCCTTGATCACCGAATCCAGCCGGCGGACCTGGGCGTTGCCGCGCAGGATCACCCGCCCGTCGGCGTCCCGGCTGATGTCGTCGCCGATCAGGAACGATGGCAGGGCGTCGTCCTTCAGAGCAGGGTGCAGGCGCAGGCTGCCGACCATCCGCATACCGTCCGCATCCGGCGAGGGCTGTGCCGCGAGGACCGGCGCCGGCAGGCACAAGCCCAGGAAGATGATGCGACCGATCCAATGCGCCAAGACCCGGTTCCCCGAAATGGTTGAGAGAGACGACGGCCGATCGGCCCACCCGCGACGACCAGCGACCCAGTATTATAGAGAAGAAGCCGGACCGCATCGCGCCCCGTCCGTTCGGCCGGCCGATCCGTCTTCTTTCCCTTCCCCCTGTTTTCGCCGAATTCCGCGCATGATCCCTACCCTTACCCCGGACTCCCGCCTGGACGCCCTGCGCCACTGGCTGGACCGGCACGCCGACCGGCTGGGCCTGGTCCTGGACAGCCTCGCCCCCGTCTCCGGCGACGCCAGCTTCCGCCGCTATTTCCGCCTGCGGGCCGCGGGCGGCACCCTGATCGTCATGGACGCCCCGCCGCCCCACGAGGACTGCGCGCCCTTCGTCCGCATCGCCAACCTGCTGGCCCGGGGCGGCCTGCGCGTCCCCGAGATCCTGGCCCAGGATCTCGAACAGGGCTTCCTGCTGCTCTCCGACCTGGGAGACCGCACTTACTACGAGGCCCTGCGCGATGGCCTGGACCGGGACGAGGCCGCCCTGCAGCGGCATTACCGGGGCGCCCTGCGCGCCCTGGTCGCCCTGCAGCAATGCCCGGCCGACGGCCTGCCGCCCTACGACGAGGCCCGCCTGCTCGAAGAGCTGGCCGTTTTTCCGCAGTGGTACCTGCGCACCCACCTGGGCCATGTGCCCGACGCCGGCGCCGAGGCCGCGCTGGCCGACGTCTTCGACCTGCTGGCGCGACGGGCGGCGGCGCAGCCGCGCGTCCTCGTGCACCGGGACTACCATTCGCCCAACCTGATGCTCGGACCCGACACGCCGGACCCCGCGCCCGGCGTCATCGACTTCCAGGACGCCCTGGACGGTCCGATCAGCTACGACATCGCCTCGCTGGCCATGGACGCCCGCACCACCTGGGACGAGGCCCGCCAGCTCGACTGGGCCATCCGCTACTGGGAATACGCCCGGGCGGCGGGCCTGCCGGTCCAGGACGATTTCGCCGAATTCCACGTCGACTACGAATGGATGGGATTGCAGCGCAACCTGCGCATCCTCGGCGTCTTCGCCCGCCTGTCGCACCGCGACGGCAAGCACCACTACCTGGACCACATGCCGCGCGTGCAGGCCTACGTGCGCCAGGTCGCGGGGCGCTACGCCGTCTTCCGTCCCCTGCTGCGCCTGCTGGACCAGGCCGAACGAACGCAGCGGACGGCCGGGTACTCATTCTGATGCGCGCCATGATCCTGGCCGCCGGGCGCGGCGAACGCATGCGCCCGCTGACGGACACCTGCCCCAAGCCCCTGCTGCCGGCGGGCGGCCGCCCCCTGATCGCCTGGCACCTGGAACGCCTGGCCAACGCAGGGATCATCGACATCCTGGTGAACCACGCCTGGCTGGGCGAACGCATCGAGGCCGCACTGGGCGACGGCCGGGCCTACGGCGTGCGGCTGCGCTATTCCGCCGAATCCCCCGCCCTGGAAACGGCGGGGGGCATCGCGCGCGCCCTGCCCTTCTTCCAGGACCGGCCCTTCCTGGTCCTGAACGGCGACGTCTGGTGCGACTGGGACCCGGCGCGGGCGATCCGGCTCGCGGCTGCGTGGCCGGCCGACCGCCTGGCCCATCTGGTCCTGGTGAACAATCCCGCCCATCACCCGGCGGGCGATTTCACGCTGCGGGCCGACGGCCTGGTCGAGCCGCCGGCCGACGCCTCGACCCCCGCGCTGACCTTCGCCGGCATCGGCCTGTACCGCCCGGCCCTGTTCGCCGGCACCGATCCGGACCGGCCCGCGCCGCTGGCGCCGCTGCTGCGCCGGGCCATGGCGGCGGGCGCCGTGGCCGGCGAACGGCACGCGGGGCGATGGATCGACGTCGGCACGCCCGCGCGCCTGGCGGCGCTGGACGCCGAACTGGCCGGCCGGGAGACCTGACCGCATCCGTAAAATCGCAACCGGATGTAGGCGCGGTCCCAGCGGAACCGCGAAACCGTTTATCCTAATTGGTTTCGCACCCGCGCTTCATACGGCGCGGCGCTTCACTGCTTCATGCAAGCTTCAAGCAATCCAGGAATTTCGTCATGTCGCTCGGCCCCAAACGCCCCACCTTCAAACCCACGCCCTACGGCTACACCCGGCGCAGCCGCGGGATCCCCCGCTGGCTGCTGCTGCTGATCACCGGCGTGGTCCTGGGGGCCGGAGGCGTGCTGTTCCTGCAGCGCAGCTACGGCCCGCAGCGCCTCACGGTCGAGCAGTCCGAACAGCTGCGCACGGACCTGAACACCGCCAACCTGGAAAACCAGCGCCTGTCCGCCGAATCCGACAAGATCCAGGCCCAGATCAAGCAGGCGCGGCAGGACCAGCAAGAACAGGCCGCCCGCGCCGAGCAGCTGCGCAAGCAGGCCGCCGACATGCAGGCCGGCGTCGCCAGCCTGATCCAGGCCATCCCCCCCGATCCACGCGGCACCTCGCCGGGCATCCGCGGCGCCGACATGGTCGCGCGCGACGGTGGCGTGGACTACCGCATCCTGCTGATCCAGGACCTGCCGGAAGGCCAGTCCGAGGCCCCCACCCTGCGTGGCCGGATCAAGCTGATCGCCCAGGGATCCTATCCCAACGGCAACACGGCCTACGTCGAACTCGCCGAGCAGCCCCTGGACATGGGCCGCTACATCGTCGTCGAGGGCCGGGCCGATCTGCCGAACAAGGCCTTCCGCCCGCGCCAGGTCACCATCCAGATCATGGGCGAAGGGTCGGACAAGGTCATCGCCACGCGCACCTTCCGCGTCTCGACCGCGCGCTGATCGGCGCGGCACCGGCCAGGATCCGGATGCCCGGCCGGACCGGGCATCCTGTCTTATGAAACGTGCTGCAGGAAATCGCGCAGGCGCTGGCTGGGCGGCTGGCTGAGCAGGATCGCGGGATCGCCGTCCTCGGCGATCTTGCCGCCGTCCATGAAGATCAGCCGGCTGCCGACCTTGCGGGCGAATTCCATTTCGTGGGTGACCACGATCATGGTCATGCCGGCCTCGGCCACGTCCTGCATCACTTTCAGGACCTCGTGGCGCAATTCCGGATCCAGCGCCGAGGTCGGTTCGTCGAACAGCATCAGCAGCGGCTTGATGGCCAGCGCGCGGGCGATCGCCACGCGCTGCTGCTGGCCGCCGGACAGCTGGCCCGGGTAATGGCCGGCGCGTTCGGCCAGCCCCACCTTGGACAGCAGTTCCAGCGCCTGCTCGCGGGCCTGGGCGCGGGGCGTGCCCCGGGTGTGAAGCGGCCCGAACATGACGTTCTCCAGCGCCGTCAGCTGGGGAAACAGGTTGAACTGCTGGAACACCATGCCCGCCTCGCGGCGCAGTTCGCGCACCTGGGCCGGCGGCCCCAGGACGCTGTGGCCGTTGACGATGATGTCCCCGCCCTGGATGGTCTCCAGCACGTTGATGCAGCGCAGGAACGTGGACTTGCCCGACCCCGAGGGTCCGACCACGACCACGACCTCGCCCGCGTCGATGCTCAGGTCGATGCCGTCGAGCACGACGTTGTCGCCGAAGCGCTTGGTGACGTTCTTGAATTCGACGATGCTCATACGATGCGCGTCCTGTGTTCGATGAATTTCAGCGCCAGCGCGATGCAGCCCGTCATGATCAGGTAGATCACCGCCACCGCGCCCCAGATTTCCACGGCGCGGAAGTTGCCGGCGATGATTTCCTGGCCCTGGCGGGTCAGTTCGGCCACCCCGATCACGATGAACAGGGACGAGTCCTTGAGGCTGATGATGCACTGGTTGCCCATGGTCGGGATCATGCGCCGCAGCGCCACCGGGCCGATGATGCGGGCCAGGATCTTGTGGAACGGCAGGCCCATGGCCTGGCCGGCCTCGTACAGGCCCTTGGGCACCGACTGCAGGCCGGCGCGCACGATCTCGGCGATGTAGGCGCCCGAATTGATCATCAGCGTCACGGTCGCGGCCGTGAAGCCGTCGATGCGCAGGCTCACGAGCAGCGGCAGCGCGAAGTAGATGAACATCACCTGGACCACGATCGGCGTGCCCCGGATCACCAGGATGTAGACCTGGGACAGGAAGGACAGCACCAGCGGGATCCAGGACAGGAAGCGCCAGGCCAGCAGGATGAGCACCGCCAGCCGCACGGCCCACCAGACCCCTTCGGGCACACCGGCCAGGGGACCGTCGCCCAGCCAGGACGCCAGCCGCAGCAGGACCACGACGGCCACCACGGCCACGACGCCCCGGAGCAGGGTGCGGCGGGTCACGGGCACCGGCACATATGTCACCACGATCCCGGACAGGGCGCCGATGATCGTGCCGCCGATCAGGCCGAGCAGGGTGATCTGGATCGTCATCCAGGAACCGGCCATCAGGTCGGGCCAGGCGGCCCAGATGGCGGACCATTCAAAAGTCATGGTCGTTCTCCATGAGGATCGGCATCCGCGCGGCGGACGCCTGAAAAACGGCAACGGCGGCCGGACGCATGCATCCGGCCGCCGCCGTCGGATCGACCGCCCGCGCTCAGTTCACGGCGCTGGCTTTCTTGCCGAACCAGGTCTCGTACAGCTTGTCGTAGGTGCCGTTGGCCTTCAGTTCGGACAGGGCCTTGTTGACGACGGGCACCAGTTCGCTGCCCTTGGGGAAGGCGATGCCGTAGAAGTCGCCGCTCTTGAGGGAGCCCACGACCTTGACCTTGCCGTTGCCGGCGGTCTTGGCGTAGTACTGGACGTTGGGCGTGTCGTGCACCACGGCGTCCACGCGACCCGTGGCCAGTTCCAGGAAGGCGTTGTCGATGTTCGGGAAGAGCTTGAGCTTGGCCGAGGGCACGTTGGCCTTCATGTAGTCCACCGTGGCGGTGCCGATCTTCACGGCCACCGTCTTGCCTTCCAGGTCCTTCGCGCTCTGGATGGGGCTGTCGCTGGCGACCAGGATCGCCAGGCCGGATTCATAGTAGGGTTCGGAGAAGTCGATGACCTTGGCGCGGTCCTCGCGGATGGTGATCCCGGCCAGGGCCACGTCCACGTTGCGCGTCTGCAGGCCCGGGATGATGCCGTTGAAGTCCATCGGCTGCAGCTTGTAGGTCAGGCCGGCCTGCTTGGCGATGGCGGCCCACAGCTGGATGTCGAAGCCGGTGTACTTGCCGTTCTGCTTGAACTCGAAGGGCACGAAGGCCGTGTCGGTCGCGACGACCAGGTCCTTGGCGGAGGCCTGGGTCATCGGCAGGGCCAGGGTAAGGGCCAGCCCCGCCAGGGCGGCCTTGAGGGTCTTGGACAGCATCATGGTGTGGAGTCTCCTTGTGGGATTCGTCTGCTGCGGCCGAGTCGCCGCGTCCTCGCCCATGTTAACTGAAATGCCCGTGATTCCCGCGGCCCGGAGGGCCGGAATCACGGGCATGGGCCGCGATTTTCGGGAAATCCCCTAAGCGTTCCGGGGATTTCTCGGACACCGGGTTCGCCGGATCAGAACGCGGGAACGATGGCGCCCTTGTAGTGCTCCAGGATGTAGTCGCGGACCTTGGCGGTGTGCAGGGCGTCGACCAGCTTGCGGATCGCGGGATCGTCCTTGCGGTCGGCGCGGGTCACCACGATGTTGGCGTAGGGGGAATCCTTGTCCTCGATGAACAGGGCGTCCTTCACCGGGTTCAGCCCGGCTTCCAGCGCGTAGTTGGTGTTGATCAGGGCCACGTCCACATCGGGCAGCACGCGCGGCAGCGTGGCGGCTTCCAGTTCGCGGAACTTCAGGTGCTTGGGATTTTCCGACACGTCGCGGGCGGTCGCCAGGATGTTGGTCGGGTCCTTCAGCTTGATCAGGCCCTGCTTCTGCAGCAGCAACAGGGCGCGGGCGCCGTTCGAGGGGTCGTTCGGGATGGCAACCTGGGCGCCGTCCTTCAGGTCCTTGATATCCTTGATCTTCTGCGAGTAGGCGCCGAAGGGCTCGACGTGCACCAGGCCCACCGACACCAGCTGCGTGCCGTGTTCCTTGTTGAAGGAATCCAGGTAGGGCTGGTGCTGGAAGAAGTTGACGTCGATCTGCTTGTCGGAGACCTGCAGGTTCGGCTGGACGTAGTCGGTGAAGACCTTGATGTCCAGATCCACGCCTTCCTTGGCCAGGTCGGGCTTGACGAATTCCAGCAGTTCGGCGTGCGGCACGGGGGTGGCCGCCACGGACAGCTTGGCCGCCTGCGCCGGAACGGCGAAGGCCAGGGGCAATGCCAGCGCCAGGACCGGCGCGAATTTCTTGAACATGAAAGCTCTCCTGAGTCTAGAGAAATTACCGTCTGTTGAGCCTGGCCACCCAGCGGTCGCCAGACACCTGAAAAACCTGGACCATGATCACCAGGATCACGACCGTGACCGCCATGACGTCGCCCTGGTAGCGCTGATAGCCGTAGCGCACCGCCAGGTCGCCCAGGCCGCCGCCGCCGATCACGCCGGACATGGCGGAATAGCCGACCAGGGTGATGGCCGTGACCACGATGGCCGCCAGAATGCCGGTGGTGGCCTCCGGCAGCAGCGCCCACAGCACCGTCTGGCGGGACGTCGCGCCCATGGCGCGGCAGGCTTCGTTCACGCCCGGGTCCAGTTCGCGCAGCACGTTTTCCACCAGCCGGGCGAAGAACGGCGCCGCGCTGGCCACCAGCGGCGGGATCGAGCCCTGGACCCCCAGCGCCGTCCCCACCACCAGGCGGGAAAACGGGATCATCACGATCAGCAGGATCAGGAACGGCACCGAGCGCAGCACGTTCACGATGAAGGCGACCGTCTGGTAGACGGCGCGGTTGTCCATGGCCTGCCCCGGGCTGGACAGGAACAGCAGCACGCCCACCGGCAATCCGATCAGCACGGTGAACAGCAGGGAAAAGCCCGTCATCAGCAGGGTGTCGATCGTGGCTTCGCCGATCATCCACCAGTCCACGTTCGCCATCATGGCCGCAACACCTCGTAATCGACGCCCGCCGCGTCCAGCGCGGGAACGAGTCCATCCAGGCCCGCCGCGGCCCCTTCGGCCGCCACGACCAGCTGGCCGTAGGGCGTGTCCTTGATCCGCCCCACGGACCCCTGCAGGATGCTCAGATCCAGGCCCAGGTCGCGGCTCAGGCGGCTGAGCAGCGGGGAAGCCGTGTTGTCGCCCCGGAAGCTCAGGCGCAGCAGGCGGCCCGGCACGCCCTGCGCCAGGGTTCGCCAGCCCTCGCCGCCATCCAGGCCGCTCTCGGACAGCAGCGCGCGCGTCGCGTCGTGCCGGGGATGGAGGAAGACGTCCAGCACCTGGCCGGCCTCGACGATGCGCCCGCCCTCGATCACCGCCACCCGGTCGCAGACCGCCCGGATCACGTCCATGCCGTGCGTGATCAGCACGATGGTCAGCCCCAGGCGCTGGTTGATGTCGCCCAGCAGGCGCAGGATGGACTGGGTGGTTTCCGGGTCCAGCGCCGAGGTCGCCTCGTCGCACAGCAGCAGGCGCGGCTTGCTGGCGAGCGCGCGGGCGATGCCCACGCGCTGCTGCTGGCCGCCGGACAGCTGCCCCGGGTATTTGTGCGCCTGGTCGGACAGGCCCACCAGGTTCAGGACCTCGCGGGCGCGGGCCTCGCGGTCCGCGCGCGGCATGCCCGACAGGCGCAGCGGAAAACAGACGTTGTCCATCACCGTGCGCGAGCGCAGCAGGTTGAAATGCTGGAACACCATGCCCACCGACCGCCGGTATTCGCGCAGCTGCGCGTCGGAAAACGCCGTGATGTCGCGCCCGTCCACCCGCACGCTGCCCTCGGTGGGGCGCTCCAGCAGGTTGAGCATGCGGATCAGGGTGCTCTTGCCGGCGCCCGAACGCCCGATGATGCCGAAGACCTCGCCTTCGCGGATGTTCAGGTTGACGTCGACGAGCGCGTTCACCGCCCGGCCGGCGGATTCGTACGTCTTACGGATGTTCTCGAGATCGATCAAGATACGGAGTCGCTTAAATGGCGCGATCCCGGATCAACGGGATGCGAAACAGGAATTTACCATGCCGATTTGGCGTATTACGCCGATAGCATATTACCTGTAATTATGAACACCTCCCTCAAGCCGGCGGTGGACTAGAATCATCGGCATCCCCATCGCATCCTGTTCCCAGGGGGCCGCATGCCGCGAGACGAGCCGTCCGAAGTCCTGGCCTTCCTGGCCGAACGCCTGCGCGCCTCCGGCGCCAAGGCCCCTGAAACCATCCAGACGCACATTTCCATCCTGCTGCTGGGCCGCGACCGGGTCTACAAGCTCAAGCGCGCGATCCGGCTGCCCTATCTGGATTTTTCCACCCCGGCATTGCGCCTGGAGGCCTGCCGCCGGGAAGTGGCGCTCAACCGGCGCACGGCCCCGGCGCTGTACCTGGGCGCGCGACGCATCACCCGGGAAGCCGATGGCACGCTGGCGCTCGACGGCCAGGGCGAGCTGGTGGATGCCGCGGTCGAGATGAAGCGCTTCGCCGAGGACACCCTGTTCACCCGGCTGGCGCAGGCGGGCCGCCTGGACCGCCCGCTGCTGACCGCCCTGGCCCGCGCCATCGCCGCTTTCCACGCACAGGCGGAACGCGCGCCCGGCGATGGCGGCGCGCGGCGCATCCTCGACGTGCTCGAACTCAACGAACAATGTCCGGACATGGCCCCCGCGTTCGGCGCCGCCGCCGTGGACACGCTGCGCGCCGCGCTGCGGGCGGCCTGGGCCCGGCACGCGCCGCTGCTCGACGAGCGGGACCGCGCCGGCAAGGTCCGCCGCTGTCACGGCGACCTGCACCTGCGCAACCTCTGTCTCCTGGACGGTCGGCCCACCCTGTTCGACTGCATCGAATTCAACGAATCGATCGCCACGATCGACGTGCTCTACGACCTGGCCTTCCTGCTCATGGATCTGTGGCAGACGGGCCTGCGGGCCGAGGCGAACTGGGTGATGAACCGCTACATGGACGAAAGCGGCGATGCCGATGGCCTGCCGCTGCTGCCCTTCTTCATGGCGCTGCGCGCATCGATCCGGGCGCAGGTCCTGTCCACCCAGGCGGCAATGCCGGGCGCGGCGCGGCGGGACATCATCCCGCAAGCCCGCGCCTACCTGGACCTGGCCCTGGCGCTGCTGCGGCCGGTCCCGGTCCGGCTGGTGGCCATCGGCGGCCTGAGCGGCACGGGAAAATCCACCGTGGCCGCGGCCATCGCGCACCGCGTCGGCGCCGCTCCGGGCGCCCGGATCCTGGCCAGCGACCGCATCCGCAAGCGCCTCGCGGGCGTGCCGGCCGAAACGCCCCTGCCGCCCGACAGCTACACGCGGGCATCGTCCGATCGCGTCTACGCCGCCCTGGCGGCGGAAACGGCCCGCACGCTCACGCTGGGACACGCGTGCATCGCCGACGCCGTGTTTTCCCGCCAAGAGGAGCGCCAGGCCATCGAACGCCGCGCCGCCGAGGCCGGCGTGCCCTTCCAGGGCATCTGGCTGGAAGCGGACCCCGACACGCTGATCGCGCGCGTGCGCGGGCGCAGAAACGATCCGTCCGACGCCACCGGAGACGTGGTCCTCGCCCAGATCCGGCGGCATACCCGTCCCCGGGGCTGGCTCATGGTCCAGGCCGGAAAGGACGCGGAGGCGACGCAAGCCGCGGTGCTGGCGGCGCCGGGCCTCGCCCCCGACGCCGGAGCATGATCGGGCCCGTGCACAGGCCCAAAGGGCAAGGGCCGCGAGGCCAGCCGGCCAATACGCGGAAATACGTATTCACGGACCCACGGCGCCGATCGCACAATGGCAGCATCGCGGCCGGCGCGGCATGCATCGACGGGCGCGCGCCGGCCAAAAAACACGACGCCTCCCGGGAGGGAGGCGCCAGATGTCCGATCCATATGGAGAATTCTGGTGGGTCGTGCGCGGCTCGAACGCGCGACCAACGGATTAAAAGTCCGGTGCTCTACCGACTGAGCTAACGACCCACGAAGCCTTATATTTTGACATCGCATCGATATAGCGTCAAGCATCCGGAAGCCAGGATCCGGAGACCACGAGAGACCGCCCCCATGCCCGACCCGACCGATCGCCCCCCCCTGCGGCTGCACATCCTGTCCGACCTGCATCTCAGCCTGCAGGGCCTGGAACTGCCCGACGTCGAGGCGGACGTCACCATCCTCGCCGGCGACATCGCCCGGCCCCGCGCGGCGATGGACTGGGCCGGCCGGATCCCCCGCCCCGTGCTGTACGTGCCGGGCAACCACGAATTCTACGGCGGCATCATCCCCGCCGTGCGCGCGGAACTGGCCGACCAGGCGCGCGCCCATGACATCCAGCTGCTGGACCAGCGGGCCGTGGTGATCGGCGGGGTGCGCTTCCTGGGCGCCACCCTGTGGACGGATTTCGAACTGTTCGGGGCCGAACTGCGCGACCTGGCCATGGAACGCACGGCGGAATTCATGCGCGACTTCCAGGTGATCGGCAACGGCGACGGCACGCGCTTCACGCCCCGGGACGCCGCCGCGCTGTTCCGCGAACAATACGACTGGCTGGACGCCCAGCTGGACACGCCCCATCCGGGGCCGACGGTGGTCATCACCCATCACGCGCCCAACATGCGCAGCGTGCATCCGCGCTTCGCCGAATCCCTCGTCAGCGCGGGCTTCGTGTCCGAATGCGCCAGCCTGCTGGGCCGGGCCGACCTCTGGATCCACGGCCACACGCACGACAGCTTCGACTATTCGGTGTACGGCGCCCGCGTCGTCTGCAACCCGCGCGGCTACTGCCGCGACGGCACGAACGAAAACCCGGATTTCGACCCGGGGCTGTGTATCGCCGTCCCCCGCCGCGCCGAAGCGCTGCGGGCGTAGGCTGCGCAGCGTGGGGGCCTCTTTTTGCCGCCGGGCCGCCCCAAGGCAAAAAGCGCCCCCCTTGGGGGGGCAGCAAGCAGCCATAGGCTGCGCAGCGTGGGGGGCCTCTACCGCGCCCTGGAAATCCGTACCTCGGCCCCGCGGCGCTTGACCTCCAGGCCTTCGGACGGCAGGATCCGCAGGCCTTCCAGACCCTTGATGTAGCTGGAGCCCTGCATCTGCATGACGCGGATCTTGTTGCGCATGACCACCGGATTGTGTTCCGGCATGCCGAACATCCAGACTTCTTCCAGGATCCGGGCCGAATTGATCTCTCCGGTGTGCTGGGCCGCCGGCCCCAGGCACAGCATGTGGCCCTCGCGGCCGAACACCGGCAGCGTGTCCAGGCCCGGGCGCACCGTCCAGCGGGTGCCGCCTTCGTAGCGCCAGCCCGTGTTCAGGTCCCACCAGGCGTCGCCCCTGGGCAGATAGACTTCCGCCACCCCGCCGGCCCGCATCACCGGTGCCACCAGCAGCGCGGGCCCCAGCAGGTATTGGGTGTCCCAGGCGTGCGCGTCGGCGTCGGCGGGATAGGCCTGGGCCATGGACCGCTGCACCGGCAGGCCCGTGCGCACGGCGTCGTCGATGATGCCGGCCACGTAGGGCAGCAGCCGGTAGCGCCACTGCAGCCAGTGCGCGACCAGGGCGCGCGTGTCGGCGTCGAAGGCGTCCGGCATCAGCGCCGGCAGCCCCTGGAAGCTGAAATTGGCCGAAAACACGCCCATCGCCAACCAGCGCAGGTAGAGTTCGGGCGTCATGGCGCCGGCCGGGCGTTCGGCGTTGCCCAGGCGGTGGGTCTGCACCGCCACGCCGCTGTTGCCGACCGACAGGGCGGCCCGCAAGGTGGCCGCGTAGCCGTTCCAGTCATTGTCCACGGACGGCCCCTGCTGCCAGGCGAAGCGCTGCACCCCGGGAAACAGGTCGCGGCTGAGCATGACGCCTTCCTGGGGCGTGCGCGGACCGGCGACGGCGTCGAACAGGGCGCGGCGCGCCAGATGGGGATAGGCCGTGCGCAGCACCGCGCCGGTCTCGCCGCCCCGGGCCTCGACCTCGTCGGGCAGGGCGAACTGCGCCTGGCAGACGGGCGCGGCCAGGCCCTCTTCCACGGCCTGCAGATGGCGTTCCGTCCACAGGCGGGCCGCGTCCCGGTGCGTCAGGTCCAGCAGCCCGAACGGCCGCCCGCCGGAGGCCGGCGTGCCGGGACAGACCCAGGGTTCGCCTTCGGCGTCGCACAGCAGCCAGCCCCGGTCTTCCCATTCCTCGAACAACGGCGTGCCGCGCAGGACGCCGGGAATGCAGGCGCCCGCCAGATGGATGTCGAGCGCGGACGCCGACGCCGCGAAGCCGCGCCAGTCGGGGACGCGGTCGGACCACTCGAAGACGGGCTTGTCGGCCTGGAAGCCCAGGATGGCCGGATCGGCCAGCAACAGCGCGTCGAGCGCCATGCCCTGGCCGCGCAGGCTGCGGACCTGCTGCAGGCTGGATTCGACGGACTGGCCCGGCGCCTGGTCCAGCCAGACCCCCATGGGCCAGAGATTGGGCTGGCCGGCGCGGCCGGTGAGCGCCGTGTACTGATTCAGGATTTCGGACGGGTCGCCGACGAACAGGAACAGGTCCAGGCCCGCGCCCCGCGCCCGGACGGCATAGACGCCGTCGGCCAGCAGGTCGTGTGTCACGCGGTCCAGCGTATTGACGTGCGCGCCCCAGCCGCGCGGGCTCCAGGCCAGGGGCAGGGCGCGGTCCGCCGGCTGGTCGGACACCAGGCGGACGCCCCGGCGATCCAGGCCGTCCGGAGATTCGCCCAGGCCGTACAGGCCTTCGTCGGGCTCCAGTGCCCAGTCGAGCGACCAGAGGCCTTCGTCGACGTCCCCGGACGGCCGGATCGGCAAACTGGCCCGGGCCACGCACTGGCCGCCGCGGGACAGCCGCAGGCTGGAATCGGGGCCGCCGACCTCCAGGCCGGCCTCGCCCTGCGTCAGGCGCCAGCCGCCCGATGCCAGGGCCTCGCATGTCATTTCCCCGACGGGTTCCTGGCGGGCCAGCAGCATGTCGGCCTGGCGCTGCGCGCGCAGCGTCGGCTTGCCGGGTTCCAGCCAGGCGCGCGGCCCGCAGCGCAGCCGGAATACCCCGGGCGCGTGGGCCTCGATCCGGAGACGCCATTCATCGGCGTGGAACGCCCATTCGACGCAAGAGGGCGTCGTAACGACCGGGCCGGTCTCGAAAACTTGGTCCGCCAATTCGATGGTGGGCGACACAGCGTGATCCTCTGGGCACTCTACCCGCATGAGTCTTGCAAAAGACGTTATTCTGACGGATTTACGCCATAAAATAAAATCCCAGGATCAGCGCAGGCCTATGCGCCGGACCAGTTCGCGTTCGGCGGGCACGGGCTCGCCATCCATCCAGGCGCCGATCAGGTCCCCCGCCAGGGCGGACCAGCTCAGGCCGCGCGACCCATAGGCGCACGCCAGCCACAGGCCCGGCCGGTCCGGCACCGCGCCGATCAGGGGCAGGTGGTCGCGCGTCGCGGCCCGCCAGCCGGCCCAGCCGACGGCCTCGCCCCGCCCCAGCCAGGGGATGTCCCGCGCGTCGACCCAGCCCCGCACGCGCGCCAGAATCTCCTGGTGACCGGCCTCGTCCGCCACGGTCTCGACCGCGTCGGGCCGGTAGGTGCTGCCAACCACGCCCCAACCATTCTGAGGCGGCAGGCAATAGCCATGTCCCGACAGGACGCAGCGCGGCAGACCGGACGCCCCCGCCGGATACAGACTGACCTGCCCCGCCAGCGGCGTCAGCCCCGACAGCACCGGCAGGCGTTCGACCGGAACCACATCGGCCAGCAGGGTCCGCGCATGCAGGGCGTTGGCCAGCACGACCCCGTCCGCCCGCCCCAGCTCCCGCCCGGAGGCGTCCCGCAGCGACCAGCCGCCGCCGTCCGCCGGGGCCAGCGCCCCGACGGCGGCGGCCCGGCGCGTCACGCCCGGCAGGCTCAGCAAGGCGGCGATCAGTTCGCCCGGGCATACCCTCAGGGCGTCCGGGAACCAGAGGCCGCCCCAGGGCACCCCGACGCCGGCCCGGAGACCCGCCCCGGCGGGATCGAGCCAGCGCACCCAGTCTTCCGGGAAGCCCAGCCGCGCCAGGGCCTGGCGCTGCGTCCCGGCCTGCGCCTCCGATTGCGCGCAGACCAGCGCGCCGCAGGCCCGCGGCCGGGCCGCCTCGTCCAGTTCCAGCCAGCGGGCCCGCGCCCGGGCCAGACCGGCGCGGCTCAGGCGCGAGCGCGTGTCGTCGTCCGGGCTGAGGGCGGGCACCAGGGCGGCGGCCCCCCGGCGCCGCAAGGCCGGATCGACGTCCAGGGCGCACTGGGGGTCCCAGACCTCGACCTCGTGGCCGCGCCCGGCCAGGGCCTGCGCCACCCCGGCGCCCGCCAGGCCGCCGCCCACCACCGCCACCCGGAGGCGAGCCGGGTCGGGCGGCGCGGCGCCCAGGCCGGGGCGCAGGACGGCCACCGTCATGTCGCGCTTGCCGGCGATGCCCGGGACCCGCTCGACCAGGAACCCGGCATCGCGCAGGTCGCGCCGCACCTGCCCGGCCGAGCACCAGGTGGCGGCCGTGGCGCCGGCCACCGCCAGGCGCCGCAACTGGCCGAAGACGGCGGGCGACCACATGTCGGGATTGATCCGGGGCGCGAAGCCGTCCAGGAAGAAGGCGTCGACGCGGGCCTCCGCCTGGCGCGCCAGGCGGCGGATGTCGCCGAACAGCAGGGTCAGGGTGACCCGGCCTTCCTGCAGGTCCAGCCGATGGACGCCCGGCAGCAGGGCGGGCCAGCGCCCGGCCAGTTCCCGGGCCAGGCTCCGGTGATCATCCGGCAGCCGGCTCCAGGCCCGCAGCAGGTCGTCCACCGCGAAGGGATGCGCCTCGAACGCCAGGTAGTGCAGCCGGCCGCTGCGTCCGGGATCGTCCAGCCAGGCCCGCCAGGCGGCCAGGAAATTGTGCCCCAGGCCGAAGCCGGTCTCGGCGATCGTGAACGCCGACCGCCCGCGCCAGCGCCCGGGCAGGCCGTTGCCCCCCAGGAAGACGTGCCGCGCCTGCGGCAGCGCGCCGGCCTCGCCGTGATAGAAATCCCCGTATTCCGGGCTGCGCGGCACACCCCGGGCGTCCTCATGCCAGGAGGCGGGCTTCAAAATCCGATAGGCATCCGACACGGGAAAACACTCTTCCGATGGTCACGTACAATGGGGTGAACACGCCACGCGGGCCGGCTGGCGGCCGTGCGGGCGCATCACGGGAATCAGCGCGTCATGTCCAGTTCGCATTTCCTGTCGGCAGACTGCCTGGATGCCGCCGTCACGGCGGCGCACGCCGCAGCCGCCATTCTACAAACTCACGCCCTGCACCGCGCGGATCTCGTGGTCGACCACAAGATGCGCAACGACCTGGTGTCCCAGGCCGACCGCGAGGCTGAACAGGCCATCATCGACATCCTGCGCGCCCGCACCCCGGACATCGGCATCATCGCCGAGGAATCCGGCGGCCAGCCGGGCGCCCAGGCGACCTGGTGCATCGATCCGCTGGACGGCACCACCAACTTCATCAGCGGCATCCCCCACTACGCCGTGTCCATCGCCCTGATCGGCCACGCGGGCTGCCGCGCGAACGGCGGCGACCCGCTGCCCCAGGACACGCCGCTGATCGGCGTGGTCTACGACCCGAACCGCGAGGAACTGTTCTCCTCGCTGCACGGCCTGGGCGCCTGGCTCAACGGCCGCCGCATCCAATGCTCCCCCACGCAGACGCTGGACCAGGCGGTGCTCGCCACGGGCTTCCCCTTCCGCGACTTTTCCTTCGAATCCCGCTACATGCCGACCCTGCACGACGCCATCCACGCCACCCGGGGCATCCGCCGCCAGGGCTCGGCGGCCCTGGACCTGGCCTGGACGGCCTGCGGGCGCTACGATGGCTACTGGGAAATGGGCCTGGCGCCCTGGGACGTGGCCGCCGGCACGGCGCTGGTCCGCGCGGCGGGCGGGGTCTGCGAGGACATCCGCCACCAGGAACCCTGGCCCGAGGGCGGCTACGTCTACGCCGCCAATCCGCATATCGCCACCGCGCTGGACGACCTGATCCATCGACACGCATGACATGACACGACAGCTCCTCGACACCCTGGGCGGCTGGCTGCCCGACCTGACCGACATCCGCCGCGCGATCCACGCCTGGCCCGAGCTCGCCTTCCAGGAAGTCCGCACGGCCGACACCGTCGCGCGCCTGCTGGAGTCCTGGGGCGTCGAGGTCCATCGCGGCCTGGGCGAGACCGGCGTGGTGGGCCGCATCGCCGGGCGCGGACCGGGCCGGTCCATCGGCCTGCGGGCCGACATGGACGCCCTGCCCATGCCGGAGACCAACACCTTCCCGCACGCCAGCCGCAACCCGGGGGTCATGCACGCCTGCGGCCACGACGGCCACACCGCCATGCTGCTGGCCGCCGCCCGCTACCTGGCCGAACGCCGCGACTTCGACGGCGTCGTGCACGTGATCTTCCAGCCCGCCGAGGAAGCCGGGGGCGGCGCGCGCCGCATGATCGAGGACGGCCTGTTCGAACAGTTCCCCATGGACGCGGTGTTCGGCATGCACAACTGGCCCGGCCTGCCCGCCGGCGCGTTCGGCCTGACCGACGGCCCCATCATGGCCTCCAGCAGCACCTTCGAGATCACGCTGCGGGGCCGGGGCGCCCACGGCGCCATGCCGCACCTGGGCGTGGACCCGGTGGTCGCGGCCGCCCAGCTCACCCTGGCCTTCCAGACCATCCTGACCCGCGACCTGGACCCGCTGGAATCCGGCGTCATCAGCGTGACCCAGATCCACGCCGGCTCGGCCGACAACGTCATCCCCGACCAGGCCGTGATGCGCGGCACGGTACGCACGCTGTCGCAGGACACGCTGGACCTGATCGAGACCCGCATGCGGGACCTGGCCGGTCCGCTCGCCCAGGCGCTGCGCTGCGAGGCGGACTTCCGCTTCCACCGCGAATACCCGGCCACCGTCAACCATCCCGGGCAGGCCGCCCTCTGCGCCCGGGTCCTGACCGAACTGGTTGGCACCGACCGGGTCGATGCCCAGGTGCGGCCGTCCATGGGGGCGGAGGACTTCGCCTTCATGCTGCAGGCCCGTCCCGGCTGCTACGTCTGGATCGGCAACGGTACGGGCGATCACCGCACGGCGGGCCACGGCCTGGGGCCCTGCACCCTGCACAACGGCAGCTACGACTTCAACGACGAGATCATCCCGCTCGGGGCCGCCTACTGGGTGCTGCTGTCCCGCCGCTTTCTCGATTCCGCCGCCTGACCGCTCCACGACGGGGCATTTCCGCCACCGGACCGCTCCGGGCAAGAAGGCGGTCCATCGTCACGAGCGCTTCATGCCGAACGGTTAAAATACGCGCTTTGCCGAAATGCGCGCCCGCCGTCCCGGTCGCGGCGCCCGGCATCCACTCCGAGGCCGCCATGACCACTGCCCTGCCCTCCCCCGACCGCCCGGCCACCCTGCGCGTCATGCCCATGCCGGCCGACGCCAACATCCATGGCGACGTCTTCGGGGGCTGGATCATGTCCCAGGTCGACATCGCCGGCTCCATCCCGGCCACACGGCGCGCGGGCGGGCGGGTCGCCACCGTGGCCGTCAACGCCTTCACATTCAAACAGCCCGTCTTCGTCGGCGACTTGCTCAGCTTCTACGCCGAAATCACCCGCACGGGCCGGACTTCCATCACCGTCTCGGTCGAAGTCTACGCCGAACGCCAGCGCCTGGAGGCCGAGGTCGTCAAGGTCACCGAGGCCACCCTGACCTACGTCGCCACCGACGAGGACCGCCACAGCCGCCCCCTGCCCCCGATCTGAGGAGCCCGCACCGATGGCCGATCAGCCCGTCGCCGCAGAGACCGCCGTCCCGGTCGTCATCCCGCGCCGCCTGGACCCGGAAGACGCCCAATTGGCGCTGCAGGAACTGCAGGCCATCCTGAAACGCCAGGAGGTCGTGGACGCGCTCGCCCAGCGCCAGCACGAAGACGAGGACGAGGACGGCTCGAACCTGCTGGAGGGCATGCTGCAGCGCCAGCACGAGGACGAAATCCGCCAGATCGTCAACGCGCTGCACCCGGCCGACATCGCCTTCATCCTGGAATCCCTGCCGGTGCAGCAGCGCCAGGCGGTCTGGCAGCTGGTCAGCCAGGAACACGACGCCGACGTGCTCCTGGAAGTCGAGGACTGGGTCCGCGAATCGCTGATCGAGTCCATGGACCACGAGGACCTGATCGCGGCCACGGGCACCATGGACGCCGACGAGATCGCCGATCTCGCGCCCGACCTGCCCCCCGACGTCATCGCCGAGGTCCAGAAAGGCCTGACCGACGCCGAGCGTGCCCAACTGGTCGCCGCCATGGGCTACCCGGAGGACACCGTCGGCGCCATCATGGACTTCGACATGGTCCGGGTGCGCGAGGACGTGACCCTGGAGGTCGTGCTGCGCTACCTGCGCCGGCTGCACGAACTGCCCGACCACACCGACCAGATCTTCGTGGTGGACCGCGCCGACCAGCTGCGCGGCACCCTGTCGCTGTCGCGCCTGCTGCTGAGCGAACCCGAGACCCTGGTCAACGCCGTCATGGAGCCCGACGTCCTCAGCCTGAACCCCATGGACCCCGACACCGACGCCGCCAACGCCTTCGAGCGCTACGACCTGGTGTCGGCCCCGGTGGTGGACGAACAGGGCCGCCTGATCGGCCGCGTCACCATCGACGAGGTCGTGGACGTGCTGCAGGAGGACTCCCAGGAACAGGAACTGTCGCGCGCCGGCCTGCAGGAAGAGGACATCTTCGCGCCCGTCCTGGCGGCCCTGCGCAACCGCGCACCCTGGCTGCTGGTGAACCTGTGCACGGCCTCCATCGCCTCCTTCGTGGCCTCCCGCTTCGAGGACACGGTCAGCCACATCGTGATCCTGGCCTTCCTGATGTCCATCGTGGCCGGGATCGGGGGCAATTCCGGCAACCAGACGATGACCATGATCATCCGCGCCATGGCCACGGGCCGCGTCACCGGCGCGAACATCACGCAACTGGTCAAGCGCGAGCTGCAGGTGACGTTCCTGGTGGGCACCTGTGGCAGCCTGGTGGCGGCGACCTTCGCCTGGATGATTTCGGGTTCCTACGCGGTCGCCGGGGTGATGATGGCGGCCATGGTCGGCAACATGCTGATCGGCGCGGCGCTGGGGGTGCTGATCCCGCTGCTGCGCGACCGCTTCGGCAAGGACCCCGCCATGGGCTCGTCGGTGCTGCTGACGTTTGCCACGGATTCGCTGGGGTTCTTCCTGTTCCTGGGCCTGGCGACGGTGTTTCTGCTGTAGTTTTTTGCGGCACCTCGACCGCACGGCCCCTCCCGGACGCGCAGCTCACCCGGTTCCGGCTGCGCCGGAACTGCCCAGGCTCCAGGCCATCATCGGGGCGCTCGCCAAACTCGCAAGGCGCTCAGTCCCCCGGACTGAGCGCACCCGTCTTGCTCGAACAGTGGCTCGCTTGCCTCCCCGCTGACGGCCTTCCGCCTGGCGGGCTCGAACAGCGCGTCCGGGAGGGGCCGTGCGGTCCGACGAAGTCCGCGAGCTCAACGGCTGAGGCTCGACCCTAGCCTTCAACTTGGCGGAAATTCAGCCCGACAATATCGCCTGCACCGGTTTGGATATCCCCTCGCGACCACAAAACACTCTTGCGATCGCCCATCCCACCACATCGTTTCGCCCGTAGCGGAGAACCGCCTGCGCATGTGTCGGGTTCAGTGCCGGTCTGGAGAAAGGCGCGATTGAAGGCTATCTCGTGTGCATGCAAGCGCCGCTTCGACATGCCCGACCAGATCGGCCCCTGTGAGCCCGAGCGGTTTGGACAAGGCCAAGACGGTCGCAATGGAGGGCAAACGCTGACCTCGCTCCAGCATGGAGATGAATGTTCTGTCGAGATTGGCCTCGAAGGCCAGTGTTTCTTGCGACATGCCACGCGTATTCCGCAGCGACCTCAGCACGTCACCGAAAGTTTTCTCGAGTGTTCCTTTTGGAGGCGGTCCCATTGCAGGGAAGATGCTGGTTTTGTAGACTATGGTCTACGGACAACTGTCTACAAGGACAACACCAGCATGCCTCGCCAGAGCCGATGCAGCACAGGCGAGGTACAAGCGCCTGCATGCGCTTTGTCAGGATAAAGGGTGTGCTTCCGGGAAAAACACCGCAGAGGAAAATCTGTCGAATGAATCGCACGAACTAAAGAAATAGCTCAGGTTTAACGCTATTTTTTCAGGCATATTATCCAGAAAATTATGGAAATGGATTTTTGAAACCAGTATGAATTTCATTCAAAAAATCATTCTTGGGCATCATCTAACCAAGATGACCAACATCTTTGAGATCGTTGTCAACACAAAAACTGGTGCTTTCGCGGGGACTGGCGGTGGGTTTGACTCACTGCCACCGCATCAAATGACACAGTATCTTGGTGAACTAAAACTCCGCTCCGAAAAATTGCGGCGCCATCCAAAACACGTGATCACTCAGGAACTACTGAAAAACGCGCGCATCTCAGTTCAGCTAAACCGATCGAACCGGCTGGAAGCCCAGCAAAGACTCTTGGATTTGCTGATTGAAGAAGGCATTGCAATGGATCTCAAGACTTTCCAGCAATCGTTCTCAAACTAACGCCTCATCTGATGGATTTAGATTCCTACGGGTAACGTTCGTCCCGAGGGCTGGCAATAGGATCAAGGCAATGGCGTGCTGCGGCGTCAGCATCGAGAGATTCCCGGTGGAGATGTCGGCCAGCAAATCATCCTGGTGAATGCGTCTGCCGTGCCATCCTCCACCCCTCGTCAGGCGGCGTCCTGTGGCCACCCCGGGCACTGTTGGAGTCCGCCGGACAGAAGCTGGCCAGCGGGGGTGCAAGTGAGCCACTGTTCGAGCGGGACGCTTGCGGTCAGTCCGGGGGACTGACCGCCCCGCGAGTTTGGCGAACGCCCCGATGGCGGGCTGGCGGCCGGGCAGTTCCGGCGCAGCCGGAACCGGACGACCTGCGTCCGGGGCGGCCACAGGACGGCGCCGATATCTCACAAAAGAACACCGACGGCCGACACCCCAGACCGAAACGCGGCCAGACACTCCATTCACACGCCCACACACCAGAATAAAAAAGGCCGAGACGCAATGCCCGGCCTTTTCATCACCCAAGGAAGACTTACCTCAACTGCCCATGGCAGTGCTTGTACTTCTTCCCGCTGCCGCACGGGCAGGGATCGTTGCGCCCCACGCGCGGCACCGCGCCGGCCGGCGTCGCCGCCTTCTGGCCGGTGGCGCCGGCGGGCGTCTCGTCCAGGCCCAGGTCCTCGCCGCGCAAGGCCGCGTCGTAGTCGGCGTGGTGATAGCGCACGTTTTCCAGCGCCGGGGACGCAGGTTCCTCGACCTCGACCTGCTCGCGCGACTGGATGCGCACCGTCATCAGCACCCGGATCGTCTCGTTGCGCACGCGGTCCAGCATGTCCGAGAACAGCGTGAACGCCTCGCGCTTGTAGGCCTGCTTCGGATCGACCTGCGCATAGCCGCGCAGGTGGATGCCCTGACGCAGATGGTCCAGGGACGCCAGGTGGGCGCGCCAGTTCGTGTCCAGCGACTGCAGCAGCACCGAGCGTTCGAACGGCCGCCAGCCGGCCTCGGTCACCAGGGCGACCTTCTCGTCGTACAGCCGCCGAGCCTCGGCCAGCACCCGTTCCAGCAGATCGTCGTCCGTCAGGTTCGGTTCCTTTTCCAGCATTTCGGCCAGCGGCAGCGCGATCGCCCAGTCGGATTCCAGGGACGACTGCAGGCCCGGGATGTCCCACTGTTCTTCCATCGTCTCTTCCGGCACGTAGCGGCGGAACACCGCCGTGATCTCCGCGTCGCGCAGGTTGGCGATCGTATCGGCCACCGATTCCGCTTCCAGGACCTCGTTGCGCTGGGCATAGAGCACCTTGCGCTGGTCGTTGGCCACGTCGTCGTATTCCAGCAGCTGCTTGCGGATGTCGAAGTTGCGGCCCTCGACCTTGCGCTGCGCGGATTCGATCGAACGCGACACCATGCGCGCCTCGATCGGCTCGCCTTCCGGCAGGCGCAGGCGTTCCATGATGGCGCGCACCCGGTCCCCGGCGAAGATCCGCATCAGCGAATCGTCCAGCGACAGGTAGAAGCGCGAGGAGCCCGGATCGCCCTGGCGGCCGGCGCGGCCGCGCAACTGGTTGTCGATGCGCCGCGATTCATGGCGTTCGGTGCCGATGATGCGCAGGCCGCCGGCCTGCTTCACGGCCTCGTTGGCCGGCGCCCATTCGGCGCGGATGGCCGCGATGCGGGCTTCCTTGTCCTCCGGCGACAGGTCCGGGTTGGCGCGCACCAGGTCGATCTGCTTGTCCACGCTGCCGCCCAGCACGATGTCCGTGCCCCGGCCGGCCATGTTGGTGGCGATCGTGATGTGGCCGGGCTTGCCGGCCTCGGCGACGATCTCGGCCTCGCGGGCGTGCTGCTTGGCGTTCAGGACCTCGTGCGGCAGGCCTTCCTTTTTCAACGCGTTGGACAGCAGTTCGGAATTCTCGATGCTGGTCGTGCCCACCAGCACCGGCTGGCCGCGCTTGTGGCAATCGACGATGTCGGCCAGGATCGCACGGTATTTTTCCGCGTCGGTCTTGAAGACCTGGTCGTTCTGGTCCTGGCGCGCCATCGGCCGGTTGGTCGGGATGATGACCGTTTCCAGGCCGTAGATTTCCTGGAATTCGTAGGCTTCGGTGTCGGCCGTCCCCGTCATGCCCGACAGCTTGTCGTACATGCGAAAATAATTCTGGAAGGTGATCGAGGCCAGCGTCTGGTTCTCGTTCTGGATGCGCACGCCTTCCTTGGCCTCGACCGCCTGGTGCAGGCCGTCGGACCAGCGGCGGCCCGCCATCAGGCGGCCCGTGAATTCGTCGACGATGACGACCTCGCCGTCCTGGACGACGTACTGCTGGTCGCGATGGAACAGGTTGTGCGCCCGCAGGGCCACCAGCAGGTGGTGCATCAGCGAGATGTGGCGCGGGTCGTACAACGACTCGCCTTCGGGCAGGATGCCCTGGCGCGTCATGATTTCCTCGGCCTTGATCTGGCCGGCTTCCGACAGGTGCACCTGCTGGGCTTTCTCGTCCACCCAGAAATCGCCCTCGGGCTCGGGCTCGTGGGGCTTGGGCTCTTCGGCCATGCGCGTCAGCAGGGGCGGCACCGCGTTCATGCGGATGTAGAGCTCGGTGTTGTCCTCGGCCTGGCCGGAAATGATCAGCGGCGTGCGCGCCTCGTCGATCAGGATCGAGTCCACCTCGTCGACGATGGCGTAGGCCAGGCTGCGCTGGCGGCGGTCCTCCGGCCGGAATTCCATGTTGTCGCGCAGGTAGTCGAAGCCGTATTCGTTGTTCGTGCCGTAGGTGATGTCGGCCCGGTAGGCGGCGCGCTTTTCCTCGTTGTCCTGCTGCGGCACCACCACGCCGACCGTCATGCCCAGGAAGCCGTAGAGCCGGCCCATCCATTCGGCGTCCCGGCGGGCCAGGTAGTCGTTGACCGTCACCACGTGGACCCCGCGGCCGTTCAGGGCGTTCAGGTAGACGGCCAGCGTCGCCATCAGGGTCTTGCCCTCGCCGGTGCGCATTTCGGCGATCTTGCCGTTGTGCAGGGCGATCGCGCCCAGCATCTGGACGTCGAAGTGGCGCATGCCGAACACGCGCCGGCTGGCCTCGCGCACCACGGCGAAGGCTTCGGGCAGCAGGGAATTCACGGACTTGCCGTCCGCGATCCGCTGGCGGAATTCATCAGTCTTGGCCTTCAGCGCGTCGTCGGACAGGGCCTGCATGGAAGGTTCGAGCGCATTGATCTGCGCGACCTGCTTGCGGTACTGCTTCAACAGCCGGTCGTTGCGGCTGCCGATGATTTTTTTGAGCAGAGAAACCATATCGTGTCGTCGCTGCGGGCCCGAACGGGGATCGGACGCCGGAAGATTGTGAGGCGCGGCCGCCGAATGGTGACCACAGGTAAACGATGCAGTTTAACGCAGGGAGGAAGCCCCCGCATCGGCGGGGGATCCGGCCTGCGCCACCCGGTCCGCCCCCTGCGCCAGGCGCGCGCGGGCGTCGTCCTGGATGAACAGGGTCGGGTCCAGGGGGTAGTCCGCCATCCGCACCTCGAAATGCAGATGCGATCCGGTGGACCGGCCGGTGCTGCCCACCCGGGCGATCAGCTGGCCCTGGCGGACGATGTCGCCCGTCTTCACCAGCACGCTGGAGGCATGGGCGTAACGGGTACGCAAGCCGTTGCCGTGGTCGATCTCCACCATCCGGCCGTAGCCGTGCCAGGTGCCCGCCCGCGTCACCAGCCCGCCGGAGGCCGCCCGGATGGGCGCGCCGCGCGGAGCGACGAAATCCAGGCCTTCGTGCATGGTGTGGCGGCCGCTGACCGGATTGCGCCGCCATCCGAACGAGGAACTGAGCGCGGGGTAGTCGACCGGCGACAGGGTCGGCAGGCTGGCCTGGAAGCCCGCCTGGCGGGACAGTGCCGCGTCCACCAGGGCGTAGGCGTCCTCCTGGGTCTCCAGGCGCCGCCCCAGCGCGTCGATGTGCCGCCCCAGCAGCTCCGCCGAGCCGATCGTGGGCGCCGGCAGCGACTGGGCGGGAATATCGTCCATCACCTGGGCGTCGCCCGCCGGGGCATCGCCATCGTCCGGCGCCGGACCGGCGGACGCGGTGGCGTGGACGGCGTCGGGGACGAGCTCCGGGGCCGTGTAGCTCAGGCCGGCCGCCTGGGCGACGCGCGCGCGCACGGATTCCATGGCCAGTACGCGGCCCTGCAGTTCGCCCAGCTTGCCCGCCAGGCCCGCGATACTGCCCTGCAGCGTCGCCGAATCCTGCCGCAGCCGGGAATCGATCGCCTCGCGCTGGCCGGGATCCAGGGCCGGCGTGCGCCAGGCCTGCCACTGGGCGCCGCCCCAGGCCGCCAGCGCCAGGGCGCAGATCCCGCCCAGCCCCCGCAGGAGCCGCGCGTTAGAATGCAGCCAGAGCGCTGCGCGGGCAGTGTGTTTCGATTTCGTCACTCAAAATTCCTCATGTCCATGGCGACGCCGCCTCGGCGGAACCGATCATCCGGCACTCCGGCCCTCGAATGGCTGGACCGCAACCCCCAGGGCGCGCACATGATGCGCACGGCGCGCGAACTGCTGGCCGTCCAGGCCGTGCTGGCCGGCACGCTGCCGCCCGCCCTGGCGCGCCAGATCCGGGTCGCCCGAATCGATGGACCGCAAATCACCGTGATGGTTCCCGGACCCGCGCACGCCGCCCGGCTGCGCCAGACGACCGAGGCCGCCGCCCGCAGGCTCCGGGACGCCGGCTGGCCCGTCGAACGGATTGTCGTCCGGATCGACGCCGCCATGGGCCGGACCTGGACACAAAAGCCCCGGCGGGAAGTCCAACCCCTGGGAGAAGGCGCCCTGCGGTCCTTCGAGGACCTGGGACGCCAGGTGGCGCCGGGCCCGCTGGCCGACGCCATCGGCCGGCTGCTGCGCCATCACCGCTCGTGAAAGGACTTCAGGCCCGGCGATGGCAAGCCGCACTCAGGCGAACTGCCAGTCGCGGGTGAAGGCGGCGGGCGCGGCGTCGCGCGATTCGTAGCTGATCAGTTCCCAGCAATCCTGCCGGGCCAGCAGGGCGCGCACCAGCTGGTTGTTCAGGCCGTGGCCGGACTTGCAGGCGACGTAGCGCGCCACCAGGGGCTTGCCGGCCAGGTACAGGTCCCCGATGGCGTCGAGGATCTTGTGTTTCACGAATTCGTCGTCGTAGCGCAGCCCGTCGGCGTTCAGGACGCGGTATTCGTCCATGACGATGGCGTTGTCCAGGCTGCCGCCGCGCGCCAGGCCCATGGAGCGCAGGGCCTCGACCTCGCTGGCGAAACCGAAGGTGCGCGCGCGGGCGATGGTCTTGACATAGGAATCCCGGGCGAAGTCGATCTCGGCCGCGTTGGCCGTGGAATCGATGGCGGGATGCCGGAAATCGATCGAAAAGGACAGGGCGAAGCCGTCGTGGGGCTCCAGCCGCGCCCATTTGGCGGCCGGACCTTCGCCCTCGCGGACCTCGACGGGTTTCAGCACCCGCAGGAAGCGTTTCGGCGCGGCCTGTTCGACCAGGCCGGCGCTGCGCAGCAGATAGACGAAGGTGGCCGCGCTGCCGTCCATGATGGGGACTTCCTCGGCGTCGAGATCGACGTGCAGGTTGTCCACGCCCAGCCCGGCCAGGGCCGACATCAGGTGTTCGACGGTGGACACGCGCACGGAGCCCTGCTGCAGGACCGAGGCCATGCGGGTGTCGCCCACCGCATCGGCGCGGGCGGGCAGGTCCACGATTTCGGGCAGGTCCACGCGGTGGAACACGATGCCGGTATTGGGCTCGGCCGGACGCAGGGTGATTTCCACACGGCGGCCGGAATGCACACCGACCCCGGTGGTGGACACGGCTTGTTTGATGGTGCGCTGCAAGAGCATGGGATTCTTCGTCGACGTAAAGAGGGCCCTGCGGAACGTGCCCCGCATTGCCCGATCTCACGCATTGTAATCAATATCCGGGTTTTCCACGATAGCCGAATGCAACACGACTGGATGCATGTGCAAGGAAATCTCCGGAGTTTCCGGAAAAAGACAAAGCGAAGGCGCGCCTTCCCCCAGGGGCAGGGGAAGACGCGCCAGGCGCCGCGAACTGCTGTACGACAGCCGCGATGTGAGGTTGCGCGCGAAGCGGACCGGGTCAGTCGGCCTGCTTGCGCAGGAAGGCCGGGATGTCGAAGTGATCCATGCCGGCCGTCTCCAGGGCCCGGACCTGGGCCGAGGCGTGGCTGCGCGGATTGCGGATCACCGACGGCACGTCCGTGCCGGAAAAGTCATGGCCGACCCCCACCGGCATGTTGTCCGTGCCGGTGCGCTGGGCCTCGGCGTTGTTCGACACCAGCTGCGGACGGGCCGCCGCGGCGCCGCCCAGGCCGGTGGCGACCACCGTGACGCGCAGGTTCTCGCCCATGGACTCGTCGTAGGCCGTGCCGAAGATCACCGTGGCGTCGGCCGAGGCGTAGCTGCCGATCGTATCCATGATCTCGCGGGTCTCGCGCATCTTCAGCGAACGGCTGGCGGTGATGTTCACCAGGACGCCGCGCGCGCCGTGCAGGTCCACGCCTTCCAGCAGCGGGCAGGCGATCGCCTGTTCGGCCGCGATGCGGGCGCGGTCGGAGCCGGCGGCCACGGCCGTGCCCATCATGGCCTGGCCCTGCTCGCCCATGATGGTCTTCACGTCCTCGAAGTCGACGTTGACGTTGCCCTCGACGTTGATGATCTCGGCGATCCCGGCGCAGGCGTTGTGCAGCACGTCGTCGGCCGCGCGGAAGCAGTCCTCCTGCGTGGCGTCCTCGTCCATCAGTTCGTACAGGTTCTCGTTGAGCACGACCACCAGCGAATGGACATGGCGCGACAGCTCGCGGATGCCTTCCTCGGCCATGCGCATGCGCTTGCTGCCCTCGAAGACGAAGGGCTTGGTGACCACGCCCACCGTCAGGATGCCCAGTTCCTTGGCGACCTCGGCCACCACGGGGCCGGCCCCCGTCCCGGTGCCCCCGCCCATGCCGGCGGTGATGAACACCATGTGGGCGCCGTTCAGCGCCGCGCGGATTTCCTCGCGCGCGGTCTCGGCGGCGGCGCGGCCCTGCTCCGGCTTGGCGCCAGCGCCCAGGCCGGTGCGGCCCAGACGGATCTGGACCGGCGCCTCGCTGGTGATCAGCGCCTGGGAATCCGTGTTCGCGCAGACGAACTCCACCCCCTGCACGCCCGAACGGATCATATGGGCCACGGCATTGCCGCCCGCCCCGCCCACACCGACGACCTTGATCACGGTGCCGTTTCTGCTGGTATCCAGCATCTCGAAATTCATCATGATTGACTCCCTCACATACGGAAAAACGAACAACTTCCCCTGAAAAGCCCATGTCCAGGACGGCCTTGGCGCCGCCTCAGTTCATGAACCACTCCTTCATGCGCGCCAGAATGGACTTGACCGTTCCCTTCTGTTGCGCCACCTTGCGGCCGCGGGCGCGCTGCATGCGCGCCTCGGTCAGCAAGCCCATCACCGTCGAGAAGCGCGGATTGCGCATCACGTCGGCCAGACTGCCCTCGTACATGGGCACGGCGACGCGAACCGGCTTGAGGAACACGTCCTCGGCCAGTTCCACCATGCCCGGCATGAGCGCCGTCCCCCCGGTCAGCACGACCCCGGACGACAGCAATTCCTCGTAGCCGGATTCGCGCACCACCTGCTGCACGAAACCGAACAGTTCTTCCATGCGCGGCTCGATCACCGCGCCCAGGGCCTGGCGCTTGACGCTGCGGTTGGGGCGGTCCCCCAGGCCCGGCACTTCGATCATTTCCTCGGCGTCGACCAGCGCCTGCTTGGCGATGCCGTGGCGCAGCTTGATTTCCTCGGCGTCCGGCGTCGGGGTGCGCAGCATGGCGGCGATGTCGCTGGTGACCTGGTCGCCCGCGATCGGGATCACCGAGGTGTGGCGGATCGCGCCGCCGGTGTAGATGGCGATGTCGGTGGTGCCCCCGCCGATGTCCACCAGCACCACGCCCAGCTCCTTTTCGTCGGCCGTCAGGCAGGACAGGCTGGAGGCGAGCGGCTGCAGGATCAGGTCCTGGACCTCCAGGCCGCAGCGGCGCACGCACTTGACGATGTTCTGGGCCGCGCTGACCGCGCCCGTGACGATGTGCACGCGCACCTCCAGGCGCATGCCGCTCATGCCGATCGGCTCGCGGATGTCCTCCTGCGCGTCGACGATGAACTCCTGCGTCAGCACGTGCAGCACCTGCTGGTCGGTCGGGATGTTGACCGCCTTGGCCGTCTCGATCACGCGCGCGACGTCGGTGGCGGTGACTTCCTTGTCCTTGACCGCCACCATGCCGCTGGAATTGAAGCTGGTGATGTGGCTGCCCGCGATGCCGGTGTAGACCTCGCGGATCTTGCAGTCGGCCATCAGCTCGGCTTCCTCCAGCGCGCGCTGGATCGAATTCACGGTGGACTCGATGTTGACCACCACGCCCTTGCGCATGCCTTCGGACTCGTGCTGTCCCAGGCCCAGCACCTCGAACCCGCCGTCGGGCAGGATTTCGGCAACGACGGCGGCCACCTTGCTGGTGCCGATATCGAGTGCAACGATCAGGTCTTTGATGTCACGGGTCATGGTCTGGTCGATCGGGAGGGTGCTGAGGTTTCGGGAGACAGCGTGATGGCGAATCCGTTCGGATAGCGCAGGTCGGCGCTGGCGATCATGCGGCCGCCCAGGCGCCGGGTCAGTTCCGGCCAGGCCTGGACGAAGCGTTCGATGCGGGCGGCGAACGGCAGTGCGCCGGAACGCCCGTGGGGATCGGCGACGTCGGCCGCCGGGTCCCGGCCCAGCGTCAGGCGGACGTCGTCGGACAGCGTGACCTCCCAGGCATAGCGCGGGGTCAGCGTGGCCTCGCGCACGCTCAGGCCCAGCGGGGCGAACCAGCGGGCGATCTCGGCGTAGCGCTGCACCACCAGCCGCTCGGAATTCGCCGGGCCGTTCAGTTGGGGCAGGTCCAGGTCGTCGGGCAGCTCGCCCTGGTTGGCCGTGAAGGCCTCGCCCCAGGTGTTGATCATCTGGTTCTCGTTCCAGTAGGCCAGCGGCTGCTGCTCCTCGATGCGCACCTGCAGCGTCGCCGGCCACACCCGCCGGACGATGGCGTGGCGCACCCAGGGCGCGGCCTCGATGCGGCGCCGGGCCGCGTCCAGGTCCATCAGGAAGAAATTGCCCCGCACCTGGCCCGCCAGGGCGGTCTGCAGGTTCAGCGGCGTGACGTATTGCAGGGTCGCGCCGGCCGCCGGAGCCAGTTCGATCCGGGAAATCGAGAAATAAGGCCGCCGGATGGTCCAGACCACGGCCCCGACCACGATCGACAACACCGCCAGCAGAGCCAGCAGGTTGGCGATCAGATTGGTCAGTCGGGCTTCGGCGAACACGTCCGGATCCTCCCCTCAGGCCGCCTGGCGCAGCTTGCAGCGCGCCGTCGACAGGATTTCCACGCACAGCCGGCCGTAGCTCATGCCGGCGGCCCGCGCGCCCATGGGCACGAGCGAATGGCTCGTCATGCCCGGCGAAGTATTCATTTCCAGCAGCCAGGGCCGGTCCCGCCCGTCGAGCATCACGTCGGCCCGGCCCCAGCCTTCGCAGCCCAGCGCCCGGTAGGCCCGCACAGCCAGGTCCTGGATGTGCCGCGCCAGGTCGTCCGGCAGGTCGGCCGGGCAGCCGTAGCGAGTGTCGTTGGACACGTACTTGTTCTGGTAGTCGTAGTTGCCCTCGGGCGCGAAGATCTCGATCACCGGCAGGGACCGCGCGTCCGCCCCCGTCCCCAGGACCGGGATGGTCAGCTCGCGCCCCCGGATGAATTGCTCGGCCAGGGCCAGGTCGTCGAACCGGCAGGCCAGCGCCTGCGCGTCGCGCAGCTGGTCCGCCGACTCGACCCGGGTCAGGCCCAGCGTCGAGCCCTCGTGCGGCGGCTTGACGATCAGCGGCAGGCCCAGGGTCTCGATCAGGCCCGCCGGGTCGGCGTCGCAGGCGAGTTCGGCGAAGCGCGGCGTGGGCAGCCCGTGCTGCAGCCACAGGCGCTTGGTGGCGATCTTGTCCATGGCCAGGCAGGACGCCAGCGGGCCGCTGCCGGTATAGGGGATCCGCAGCAGTTCCAGCGCGCCCTGCAGCGTGCCGTCCTCGCCGTAGCGCCCGTGCAGGGCGATGAAGACGCGGTCGAAGCCCGCCGCCGCCAGTTCCGCCAGGCTGCGTTCCCCGGTGTCGAACAGATGGGCGTCGACGCCTTCCTCGCGCAGCGCGGCGCAGACCCCGGCGCCCGACATCAGCGAGACTTCCCGCTCGGCGGAACTGCCGCCGTACAGCACGCCCACGCGGCCGAATGCCTGGCTCATAGCGGACTCCCCAATTGCGCGGGAACGCGGCTGATGGACCCCGCCCCCATGATGATCACGACGTCCCCGTCGCGGGCGAAATCCCCGATCGCGGCCGCCATGTCGGCCACGTCCTCGACGAACACCGGCTCGACCTTGCCCGCCACCCGCAGGCCGCGCGCCAGCGCGCGGCCGTCGGCGGCGACCAGGGGCGCCTCGCCGGCCGCATAGACCTCGGTCAGCAGCACCGCGTCGGCCGAGCCCAGCACGCGCACGAAATCCTCGAAGCAGTCGCGCGTGCGCGTGTAGCGGTGCGGCTGGAAGGCGAGCACGATGCGGCGGTCCGGCCAGGCGCCGCGCGCGGCCGCCAGGGTCGCCGCCATCTCGACCGGATGGTGGCCATAGTCGTCGACCACGGCATACGCGCCGCCGCCGTTCTTTTCCGCCACCGGGAAGCGGCCGACCTGGGTGAAGCGGCGCCCCACGCCGCGGAACTGGGCCAGCGCCTCGGCGATGGCCTCGTCGGGCACGCCCAGTTCGGTGGCGACGGCGATGGTGGCCAGGGCGTTGAGCACATTGTGCCGGCCCGGCAGGTTCAGGCGCACGGACAGGGGCGCCAGATCGCCCTGGGCGCCCTCGCGCTCGACCTCGAAGCACATGACGGTGCCGTCGGCGCGCAGGTCGCGCGCGCACACCTGGGCCGGCATGTCGATGCCGTAGGTCGTCACGGGCCGCGACACGAAGGGAATGATCTCGCGCACGTTGGCGTCGTCCACGCACAGCACCGCGCTGCCGTAGAACGGCAGGCGCTGGGTGAATTCGACGAAGGCGCTCTTCAGGCGCGCCACGTCGTGCCCGTAGGTGTCCATGTGGTCGAGATCGATGTTGGTGATGATCGCCATCACCGGCAGCAGGTTCAGGAACGAGGCGTCGGACTCGTCGGCCTCGACGACGATGTAGTCGCCCTGGCCCAGCCGCGCATTGGCGTCGGCCGCGTTCAGCCGCCCGCCGATGACGAAGGTGGGGTCCAGCCCGCCCGCCGCCAGCACGCTGGCCACGAGGCTGGTGGTGGTGGTCTTGCCGTGCGTGCCGGCGATGGCGATGCCGCGCTTCAGGCGCATCAGTTCGGCCAGCATCAGGGCGCGGGGCACCACGGGGACGCGCGCGGCGCGGGCCGCCAGCACTTCCGGATTGTCCGCGTGGATGGCGGTGGACGTGACCAGGGCGCCGGCGCCCTGGATGTTTTCGGCGGCGTGGCCGATCAGGATTCGCGCGCCCAGCGACGCCAGCCGCCGCGTCACGGCGGTTTCCTGGACGTCGGAGCCGCTGATGGAATAGCCCAGGTTCAGCAGGACCTCGGCGATGCCGCTCATGCCCGAACCGCCGATGCCGACGAAATGGATGTTGCGGATGCGATGCTTCATGCCGATTCCTCCAGGCTGTGGACGCAGGCATCGGCGATCAGCTGCGCGGCGTTCAGACTTGCGTGTTCGCGGGCATGGGCGGCCACGGCGGCCAGCTCGGGCCGCTGGCGCGCGGCCAGCCAGGCCGCCAGCCCGGCCGCGTCCAGATCGGCCTGGGGCATCATCCAGCCGCCCCCGCATTCCGACAGATAGCGGGCGTTGGCCGTCTGGTGGTCGTCGATGGCGTGCGGCAGCGGGACGAACAGGGCCGCCACGCCCACGGCCGCGACCTCGGCCACGGTCATGGCGCCTGCCCGGCAGACGACCAGGTCGGCCCAGCCCAGGGCCTCCGCCATGTCGTCGATGAAGGCCGAGACCTCCCCTTCGACGCCCAGGCGTTCGTAATGCCGGCGCACGCCCTCGGCGTGGCGCTCGCCCGCCTGGTGGCGCACCCGCGGCCGGGATTCCGCCGGCAGCAGCGCCAGGGCCTCGGGCACCAGTTCGTTCAGGCGGGCCGCCCCCAGGCTGCCCCCCACCACCAGCAGGCGCAGCGGCCCCTGGCGGCCGGCGTAGCGTTCGCCCGCCGGCGTCATCGATTCCAGCGCGGCGCGCACCGGATTGCCCACCATCAGGGCATCGGGCAGCGCACCCGGAAAACCGCACAGCACCCGGCTGGCGAAGCGGGCCAGGACGCGATTGGCGGTGCCCGCCACGGCGTTCTGCTCGTGCACGACCAGGGGGATGCCCGCCAGGCGCGCCATCAGGCCGCCCGGGAAGGCCGCGTAGCCGCCCATGCCCAGCACCACGTCGGGACGATGCGCGCGCAGCAGCCGGCGCGCCCGCAGGCAGGCGGCGCCCAGGGTGAACGGCAGCTTCAGCAGGGCGGCGGCGCCCTTGCCGCGCACGCCGCCGAAACGCAGCGGCAGCAGTTCGATCCCGTGCGCCGGCACCAGGCGGCCTTCCATGCGGTCCGGATCGCCCAGCCACAGCACCCGCCAGCCGGCGGCGCTCAGGACCTCGGCCACGGCCAGCCCCGGCATGATGTGCCCACCCGTGCCGCCGGCCATGACGAGGATCGTGCGCGCGCTCATCGCCGTTTCCCCCGCATCATGCAGCGGGTTTCGTAATCGACCCGCAACAGCAGCGCGATGGCCGCCAGGTTCATGACGATGCCCGAGCCGCCGTAGCTGACCAGCGGCAGGGTCAGCCCCTTGGTCGGCAGCAGGCCCAGGCAGACGCCGACGTTGATGAAGGCCTGCACGCCCATCCACAGGGCCACGCCCTGGGCGACCAGGCCGTCGAAGACCCGCTCCAGCACCATGGCCTGGCGGGCGATGTCGAAGCCGCGCATCACGACGTAGACGAATACGGCGATCAGGCACAGCACCCCGACCAGGCCCAGTTCCTCGCCGATGACGGCGACGATGAAGTCGGTGTGCGCCTCGGGCAGGTAATGCAGCTTCTCGATGCTGGCGCCCAGGCCGACGCCGAACCATTCCCCCCGCCCCAGGGCGATCAGGGAGTGCGACAGCTGGTAGGCGCTGCCGTAGGCGTTGTCCGGATTCCAGGGGTCCAGGTAGACGAACAGGCGCTCACGGCGCCAGGGCGACAGCCAGATCAGCATCAGGAAGCTGGACATCACCCCGCCCAGCAGCAGGGTGAACAGCTTGAGGTTGATCCCGCCGATGAAGAGGATGCCGACGGCGATGGCGCCGATGACGATGAAGGCGCCCAGGTCGGGCTCCAGCAGCAGCAGCACCCCGACCAGCATCAGCGCCAGCGCCATGGGGGCGAAGCCGCGCACGAAGCCGCGCACGAAGCCCTGCAGGTGGGCCTGCTTGCGCACTACGTAATCGGCCGCGTACAGCAGGATGGCGGCCTTCATGAGTTCCGAGGGCTGGAAATTCACCGGCCCCAGGGGCAGCCAGCGCCGGGCGCCGTTGACCTCGCGGCCGATGCCGGGCACCAGCACGACCATCAGCAGGACCAGCGCCAGGATGAACAGGGGCACGGCGACCTTCTGCCAGATCCGCATCGGGATGCTGGCGGTGAACAGCGCGGCCAGCAGGCCGATGACGATGAAGGCGGCATGGCGGCCGACGAAATAGAAGCGGCCGTAGCTTTCGTAGCGCGGCCCGTCGGCCAGGGCGATCGAGGCCGAATACACCATGAGCAGGCCGAACAGGACCAGGGCGCTGACCGCCACGATCAGGCCCACGTCCACGCTGGGCATGGCCGTGCGGCCCGGCCGCACCGCGTTCACGCCGCCGCCCAGGGTGCCCAGTACGCTCATGCGATTTCTCCACGCTCGATCGCAAGCTCGCGCACGGCTTCGACGAAGCATTCGCTGCGGTGGGCGTAGTTGCGGAACATGTCCATGCTGGCGCAGGCCGGCGACAGCAGCACGGCGTCGCCCGGCCGCGCCAGTTCCAGGCCCTGGGCCACGGCGTCCTCCAACGTCGCGCAGGACCGCAGCGGCACCTCGCAGTCCGCCAGCGCCCGGCCGATCAGCGGTCCGTCCTGGCCGATCAGCAGCACGGCGCGCGCATGGGCGCGCACGGCCGGCGCCAGCGGCGCGAAGTCCTGGCCCTTGCCCAGGCCGCCGGCGATCAGCACCACCGGCCGGCCCAGCCCCTTCAGGGCGGCCAGCGTGGCGCCCACGTTGGTCCCCTTGCTGTCGTCGATGAAGTCGACCCCCGCGATCGCGCGCACGAATTCCGTGCGGTGCGCCTCGCCCCGGTAGCCGCGCAGGGCGTGCAGCATCGGCGCCCAGTCCAGTCCGATGGCGCGGCCCAGGGCCAGCGCCGCCAGCGCGTTGAGCGCATTGTGGGTGCCCCGGATCCGCAGCGCCTCGGCCGGCATCAACGCCTGGGCGGGCACGGCGGGCCGCCGGACGGGAGCCTCGTCGCGCGCCGCGCGGCGGCGGCGGGCCGGCACTGGGGCAGCCGGATCGGCCTCGGTCTCGGGGGCGGCCGCCAGCCAGGCCAGACCCTGCTGCGTCAGCAGGCCGAAATCCCCCGCCAGGGCCGGCGCGTCCGCCCCGAAACCGCGCACCCGTTCGTCGCCCAGGTCGCGGACCATGTCACGCACCAGCGGATCGTCGCGGTTGACGACGGCGATCCGCGCCATGTCCAGCAGACGCGCCTTGGCCGCCGCGTAGGCCCGCATCGAACCGTGCCAGTCCAGGTGGTCCTGGGTGACGTTGAGCACCACGGCCGCGTCGGGCGCCAGGGTGGAAGTGGCCTCCAGCTGGAAGCTGGACAGTTCCAGCACCCAGACCTCGGGCAGGTCGTCCCGGTCCAGCGCGTCCTTCAGGCTGGCGAGCGCGGCCGGGCCGATGTTGCCGGCCGCGCGCACGTGGCGGCCGCACGCCTCGGCCAGATGGCGCATCAGCGACGTGACCGTGGTCTTGCCGTTGGTGCCCGTCACCGCCAGCAAGGCGGGCGCGTAGCCCTGCGCGCGCAGGTCGGCCAGGGCGCGGGCGAACAATTCGATCTCGCCCAGGACTTCGACGCCGCGCGCGCGCGCCGCCGCCAGCAGGCCGGCCACGGGCGCCTCGTGGGGATTCAGGCCCGGGCTGAGCACCAGCGTGTGGACGCCGTCGAGCGCCTCGGCCGCCAGGGCATCGGGCCCCAGGCGCAGGTCGGCATCGACGCCGTCCGCCTTCAGGGCGTCCAGCCCGCCCGGCTGCGCGCGCGTGTCCAGCACCCGCAAGCGGGCGCCCCGCGCGGCGCACCAGCGCGCCGCCGCCACGCCCGTTTCCCCCAATCCCAGGATCAGGGTCAGGCCGTCGCGGCGCAGGGAGGGGAAGTCGCAGGCGCTCGTCATCGCAGTTTCAGGCTCGCCAGGCCGATCATGACCAGCATCATGGTGATGATCCAGAAACGGACCACCACCTGGGTTTCCTTCCAGCCGCCCACCTCGAAATGGTGGTGCAGCGGGGCCATGCGGAAGATCCGGCGGCCTTCCCCGTAGCGTTTCTTGGTGTACTTGAACCAGGTGACCTGCAGCATCACCGACAGGGTCTCGACGACGAATACCCCGCCCATGATGAACAGGACGATCTCCTGGCGCACGATGACGGCGATCGTGCCCAGCGCGCCGCCCAGCGCCAGGGCGCCCACGTCGCCCATGAAGACCTGGGCGGGATAGGTGTTGAACCACAGGAACGCCAGGCCCGCGCCCGCGATGGCCGCGCAGATCACCATCAGCTCGGAGGCACCCGGAATATAGGGGAACAGCAGGTATTTGGAATAGTCCACCCGCCCGACCACGTAGGCGAAGATGCCCAGGGCCGAACCGATCATCACGGTGGGCATGATCGCCAGGCCGTCCAGGCCGTCGGTCAGGTTGACGGCGTTGCTGGTGCCCACGATCACCAGCCAGGTCAGCGCGCCGAAGCCGAATACGCCCAGCGGATAGCTGACGGTCTTGAAGAACGGCACGATCAGGTCGGCGCGCGCCGGCAGCGGCATGGAAAAGCCGCTCAGGATCCATTCGCGGAACAGCGGCCAGAGTTCGGTGTTGGCCGGCGCCGATACGGCGAAGCTGAGGTACACGGCGGCCACGGCGCCGATCAGCGCCTGCCAGAAGAATTTCTGCCGCGCCGGCATGCCTTCCGGATCGTGGTGCACGACCTTGCGGTAGTCGTCGGCCCAGCCGATCCAGCCGAAGCCGAAGGTCACCAGCAGCACCACCCAGACGAAACGGTTGGTCCAGTCCGCCCACAGCAGGGTGCTGATGCCGATGCCGATCAGGATCAGCGCGCCGCCCATGGTGGGGGTGCCGTTCTTCTGCAGGTGCGTCTGCGGACCATAGCTGCGCACCGCCTGGCCGATCTTCAGGGCCGTCAGGCGGCGGATCAGCCAGGGGCCGGCCAGCAGGCCGATGGCCAGCGCCGTGGCGCAGGCCAGCAGCGCGCGGAAAGTGATGTATTCCACCACGCCGAAGGCGCGGAAATGCTCGTCGGACAGCCAGCGCGCCAGTTCAAGCAGCATGATCGCCCCCCCGCGCGGCCGCGTCCGTGTCGAGCGCCTGCACCACGCGCTCCATGCGCATGCTGCGCGAGCCCTTGACCAGGATGTGGCCCGGGCGCGCCGCCAGCAGGTGCGGCAGCAGTTCGTCGAACGCGTCGAAGGCCTGGGCCTGCGGGCCGAAGGCCTGCGCGGCCCCCCGGGCGGCGGGTCCCAGGGTCAGCAGCGCGTCCACGCCGCACTGGCGGGCATAGGCGCCGACCTCTGCGTGCATGGCCGGCCCCTGGTCGCCGACTTCGGCCATGTCGCCCAGCACCAGGATGCGCCGTCCGTCCAGCCCCGCCAGCACGTCGATGGCGGCGCGCACGGAATCCGGATTGGCGTTGTAGCTGTCGTCGATCAGCTGGAAGCCGTCGGGCAGCGGCCGGGGCTGCATCCGGCCGCCCACCGGGGCGAAGGCCGCCAGGCCGGCCGCGATGGCCGCCGCGGGCGCGCCGGCCGCCCAGGCGCAGGCCGCCGCCGCCAGGGCGTTGCGCAGATTGTGGCGCCCCGGCGCATGCAGGACGACCGGGACCGTTTCCGCGCCCAGGTGCAGGCGGAATTCCGTCTGCGCCGTCCCGGCGCGGATCTGCGAGGCATGCGCGGCGGCCGTGTCGGAAAAGCCGAAGCACCGCGTCGGCCGGTCGCCGGCCAGTTCCCGCCATAGGCCGCTGTAGTCCTCGTCGGCGGGGAACACCGCCACGCCGTCGCCGGGCAGCGCTTGCAGCACGGCACCGTTCTCGCGCGCCACGGCCTCGACCGTGCTCATGAATTCCTGGTGCTCGCGCTGGGCATTGTTGACCAGCGCGACCGTGGGCTGGGCAATGGCGGCCAGCACGGAGATCTCCCCGGGATGGTTCATGCCCAGCTCGAACACGGCGGCGCGGTGCGCCGGACGCAGCCGCAGCACCGTCAGCGGCAGGCCGATGTCGTTGTTCAGGTTGCCGCGCGTCGCCAGGCGGCCTTCCTCGCCGCACCAGGCCGCCAGGATCGCGGCGATCATTTCCTTGGTCGTGGTCTTGCCGTTGCTGCCGGTCACGGCGATGACCGGCATGCGGAACTGGCGCCGCCAGGCCGTGGCCGCGCGCCGCAGGGCCAGGCGGGTGTCGCCCAGCACGATCTGGGGCAGGCCGGCGCCGGGAACCCGGCGGGCGACGACGGCGGCGCGCGCGCCGGCCCGGGCGGCCGCGTCCAGGTAGTCGTGGCCGTCGAAGCGTTCGCCCTCGAGCGCCAGGAACAGGGCGCCGGACGGCAGCGCGCGGGTGTCGGTGGACAGTTCCGCGCCCTGTCGCCAGGTCAGCGCGAAGCGCGCCCATTCGCGGTCGTCGAAAGGGCTGCGCACGTGATGGACTTCCTGGTAGGTCTCGTGGCCCTTGCCGGCCAGCAGCACCACGTCGCGCTCGCCCGCGCCCCAGATGCCTTCCAGGATGGCATCGGCCCGGTCGATCCGGATGTCCGGGCGCCCCGGCATGCCCGCCACGATCTGTTCGATGATGGCCTCGGGCGGCTCGGTGCGCGGATTGTCGGTGGTGACCACGATGGCGTCGGCCAGCCGCGCCGCCGCGGCGCCCATCAGGGGCCGCTTGCCGGTGTCCCGGTCGCCGCCGCAGCCGAACACGCAGCGCAGGCGGCCGCCGCGATCCCGGGCCAGCGGCCGCAGGGCCTCCAGCGCCCGTTCCAGCGCGTCCGGCGTATGCGCGTAATCCACCACGACCAGCGGCTGGGGGCGGGCCGCGCTGGCACCGCCCAGCGCCGTGACCACCTGCAGGCGGCCCGGCACCGGATGCAGCACGGCCAGGGCGCGGGCGATGCGGCTCAGGCCCCAGCCCAGTTCGCGCAGCACGCCGGCCACCAGCAGCAGGTTGGAAATATTGTGTTCCCCGACCAGGTGGGTCAGGATCTGGGCGCTGCCGTCGGGCGCCACCAGGTTGAAGACCAGCCCGTTGGCGCCGTGCTGGATGTCCTCGGCCCGGAAGGCCGCCTCGCTGTCGCGCCGCAGGCTGTAGCCCACCCGATGGCCGGAGGGCGCGGCGCCTTCCAGCAATTCCCTCCCCGCCGCGTCGTCGGCATTGACGACCGCGCCGCGCAGGCCCGCGCGCGAGAACAGGGCGAACTTCGCCTGCTTGTAGCGTTCTTCCGTGCCGTGATAGTCCAGGTGGTCGCGGGTCAGGTTGGTGAAGCCAGCGACCTGGATGCTGACCCCGTCCAGGCGGCCCTGCTCGATCCCGATCGAGGACGCCTCGATGGCGGCCGCCACGCCCCCCGCGCGCGCGATGGCGGCCAGGCTGCGGTGCATCGTCAGGACGTCCGGGGTGGTCAGCGCGCCGCCCAGGTTGCCGCCATCGGCGAGCGTCACGCCCAGCGTCCCGATGGTGCCGCAAGGCATGCCCTCGGCGTTCAGCGCCGCCGCGATCCACTGCGTGGTGGACGTCTTGCCGTTGGTGCCCGTGACGGCGATCACGGTCAGGGCGTCGGACGGACGGCCATACCACAGGTGGGCGACCTCGCCCAGCAGCGCGGCCAGGCCCTCGACCTCCAGGACAGGCACGGCGGCGGGCGACGGATGGTCGCCGCCGGCCTGCCGGACGATGGCGGCCGCGCCGGCCGCCACGGCCGCTTCCATGTAGGCGCGGCCGTCCGAAGCGATCCCGGGGCAGGCGAAGAACACGTCGCCCGGCCGCAACTGGCGCGAATCCAGGCAGAGATCCGCCTTGCGATCGACCCGCTCGTCCAGCCAGGCCATGATGTCTAATAGGATCATTGTGTGCGTCCCCCCTGCTCCGCCACGGCCACCAGGGAATCCACGGGCGCGTCCGGCCGCACGCCGAGACGGCGCAGGGTGCTTGAAACGATGTCGGAAAAGACGGGTGCGGCCACGCGGCCGCCATAATACCCCCCGGCGCCCGGCTCATCGATGGAGACGGCCACGACGATGCGCGGATCGGACACCGGCGCCAGGCCCACGAAGGACCCGCGATATTTGGTCTTGCTGTACTGGCCGTTGACGATCTTGCGCGCCGTGCCGCTCTTGCCGGCCACCCGGTAGCCCTGGACCCGGGCGAGCTTGGCGCCGTCCGGCCCGGCGGCGGCCTCCAGCATGCCGCGCATCAGCAGGGCGACCTGGGGCGTGTAGACCTGGACGCTGGTGGGCTGGCCCTCGCGGCGCAGCAGGGACAGCGACACCATGTCGCCATTGCGGGCGAAGACGGTGTAGGCGTGCGCGACCTGAAGCAGGGACACGGACAGTCCGTAGCCGTAGGCCATGGTGGCGCGCTCGATCGGCCGCCACCGCTGCCAGGGCCGCAGGCGCCCCGAGGCCATGCCGGGAAAATGCGTCTGGGGCACGCGCCCGAAGCCCAGCGCCGAGAACTTCTCCCACATCGACTGGGACGACAGCCGCTCGGAAATCATGGTCATGCCGATGTTGCTGGAACGCTGGATGATGCCGCCCACGTCCAGCACGCCGTTGCGGCTGACGTCGGAGATCACGGCGCCCTGGTAGCTGTAGCGGCCATTGCCCGTGTCGAACTGCGTGCGGGTCGTGATCTTGCCCTCGTCCAGGGCCAGCGCGGCCGTGAACGGCTTCATGATGGAGCCGGGCTCGAAGGTGTCGGTCACGACGCGGTTGCGCAGCGCCTGGCCCGTGCGCTCCGAGGTGTCGTTCGGATCGTAGGACGGCAGGTTGACCATCGCCAGGATCTCGCCCGAGCGGGCGTCCAGCACGATGGCCGCCGCCGCGCGCGCCTGGTGTTCCTTCATCGCGGCCTTGAGGGCCGTGTAGGTGTCGAACTGGATGCCGGCGTCGATGGACAGCTGCAGGTTCTGGCCATCGACCGGCGGCACCACGGCCTGGACGTCCTCGACCACGCGGCCCAGCCGGTCGCGGATCACGCGCCGGGAGCCCGGCTGGCCCGACAGCCGGTCGTTGAACGCCAGCTCGATGCCTTCGATGCCGCGGTCCTCGATGTTGGTGAAGCCGACGATGTGCGCCATGACTTCGCCTTCCGGATAGAAGCGGCGCGTCTCGGCCAGCTGCTGGACCCCTGGGATCTTCAACTGCTGGATGGCCTTGGCCTTGTCGGCGGACACCTGCCGCTGCAGGTAGACGAAATTCTTGTCCTCGTCCTGGGTGCGCTGGCGCAATTCGGCCGGCTTGACGTCCAGCAGGCGCGCCAGGTCGGCGACCTGGGCGTCGGTGGCCTTGTGGAAATCCTCGGGAATCGCCCAGATGGCCTTGGCCGGCACGCTGGAGGCCAGCACCACCGAGCCGCTGCGGTCCAGAATCTTGCCGCGCGAAGCCTGCAGGACCAGGGTGCGCTCGTAGCGGCGCTCGCCCTGGCGCTGCAGGAACTCGTTGGACAGGATCTGCAGATTCAGCGCCTTGGCCGCCAGCGCGGCGAAGCCCAGCATGAGCACGATCACCACCAGCCGCGCGCGCCAGAAAGCCGGGCGGCTCGCCAGCACGGGACTTTCATGGAAGCCGAAGCGTTTCATGGCCGGCCCTCCGTCGCGGCGGGGGCCGGCTGCTGCAGGTAGATCGTGCGATCCGGCGTCACCGACACCAGGTGCAGGTCCGAACGGGCCAGCGAATCGATGCGGGCGTTGCGGGCCAGTTCCGCCCGCTCGAGCTGCAGCCGACGCCATTCCGCGTCCAGTTCATGGGCGTGGGACTTCAGCCGCTCGGACGCCACGAACAGTTCGCGCGTCTGGAAGCGCACCGTGACCAGCGAAATGGCCGAGGCCATCAGCAGGAACGCCAGGAACAGGGTCAGCCGGATCATCGCGTCGCCCTCCCCGTCCGGCGCTGCGCGGCCGGGCGGCCCGGCAGGCGAACGAAGCCGGCGGCCTCGTCGGGCGACAGGGGCACATCGGTGCGCTCGGCCACACGCAGCACGGCGGAGCGCGCGCGCACGTTGTCCGCCACCTCGGCCTCGTCCGCCTGGACACGGCCCAGCAGGGTCACGTAGGGCTGCGGCATGTCCCGCTCGGGGATCGGCAGCCGCGCCCTGTCACGGCCCGGATGGGCGGCGGCGGCGAGGCACTGCTTGACCATGCGGTCTTCCAGCGAGTGGAAGCTGATCACCGCCAGGCGCCCCCGCGCGCGCAGGCGGGTCAGCGCTGCCGGGAGGGCGTGCGCGAGCTGCGCGAGCTCTTCATTGATGTGAATCCGTACAGCTTGAAAGGTGCGGGTGGCCGGGTGTTGACCCTTTTCGCGCGTACGGACGGTACCGGCGACGAGCTGGGCAAGTTCGCCCGTGGTGCGCAGCGGCCCGGATTGGCGGCGCGCAACAATCGCCTTTGCAATCTGGAAAGCAAACCGTTCTTCGCCATAATCTGCGATGACCTCCTTGATCTGTTCCTGGTCGGCTTCGGCCAGCCATTGCGCCGCCGTCTGTCCACGGCTGGTGTCCATGCGCATGTCCAGCGGGCCATCCCGCATGAACGAGAATCCGCGTTCCGCCTCGTCGATCTGGGGCGAGGACACGCCCAGGTCCAGCAGCACGCCGTCCACCCGGTCGATGCCCAGGCGGTCGAGCTGGACGTCCAGCGAGGCGAAACCGTCGTGCACGATCTCGACCCGGCCGTCGGCGGCGCGCAGCGCCTGGGCCTCGGCGATGGCCGCGGGGTCCTTGTCGAACACCAGCAGCCGCGCCCCCGGGGCCAGCCGGCTCAGCAGCAGGCGGCTATGCCCCCCGCGCCCGAACGTCCCGTCCACGTACACGCCGTCCAGCGGCGGGGCTTCCGCCGCCGGCACCGGCGACCGGCGGCCGAACGCGGGGCTCAACAATGCGTCGATGGCCGGTTCCAGCAGAACGGTGCGATGGGAATACGCCATGTGCGGGTTCAGAAAGAGATCTGTTCAAGAATGGCCGGATCGAGGTTGCCCACGTCCGCCATGCAACGCGCCTCCCACTGGGCGCGATCCCACAATTCGAAGTTCGACCCCAGCCCCAGCAGCATGACTTCCCGATTCAGGCCGGCCGCCGCGCGCAGTTCCGGCGCCACCAGGATGCGGCCCGCCCCGTCCATGTCCACGTCCTGGGCGTTGCCCAGCAGCAGGCGCTGCAGGGGACGCGCCGAGGCCGGCAGCGCCGCGATCTGCTTGCGCTTTTCTTCCCAGGTGGAGCGGGGATAGAGCATCAGGCAGCCGTCCGGATGCCGCGTCAGGGTCAGGCGCCCCTGTTCCTCGGACTGCAGGACGTCACGATGCCGGGCCGGAATGGACATCCGGCCCTTGGCATCCAGCGTGAGCGCGCTGCTTCCTTGAAACACGAGGGGTTTCCTCCCACTTCATGACACAAAAATCTACTTTGTCCCACTCTACGGGATGGATCGATGCCGGTCAAGGCAAAAATTGAAATTTATTCAATGACAACAAGCACTTACAACTATTTTTAAGAATTGGACAGGAAATAAAAACCTGAAAAATCAATGGATTGGAAACTAAACTGAAAGTCCTTTATCAGGTCGAGGCCTTTGCGGCCGCGGGCCGGCGCGGCCCGAACCTGCACCAATTCCCGATTGACACGCCAGGGGGCAGCCGATGTAATGAACTTCCACCATCCGGGCTGAAACACCGGCATTCCCGGGTGCCAGACTCGAAAGCATCCGAGCCTTTTTTGCGTTTGTCTGCGGTTTCGTCAGTCACCAGAAAGGAGTTCTTCACATGTCGGATCAGACCCATCTCCCCCACTCGCGTCGCCATTTCCTGCAATCCGTCGGGGCCACGGGCGGCGTCCTGATGCTCGGCGGCGTCCTGCCGCTGCATCGCGCCCTGGCCGCGAGCGCCCCGCCCGCCATCAACCTGGGCCAGGTCCTGCCCATGACGGGCTCCGCGGCCGAGTTCGGCCCCTATTACCGCGACGCGGTGAAGCTCGCCGTCGACCAGATCAACACCGCCGCCAAGGAAGTCTTCGGCGGCCCCATCATCGCCCACCACGTCACGGCCGACAGCGCGACCCTGCCGACGGTCGGCGTCCAGGCGGCCCGCCAGATGATCGACACCCAGCACACGCCGGTCATCATCAACGGCTGGTCCAGCGGCGTCACGGTCGCCGTCGCGACCTCGGTCACCATCCCGTCGGGCGTCCTGCAGATCGGCAACGGCACCACGTCCCCGCTGGTCAGCGTGCTGCCCGCCGACGCCAAGGCCGACCTGCTGTTCCGCACCAGCGCGTCCGACGCCATGCAGGGCGTGGTGGCCGCCCAGTTCGTCAACGGCGAAATCGACCCGGACTACAAGTTCAAGCGCGTCGCCACCATCTACATCAACAATCCCTACGGGCAAGGCCTGTCCAACGCCTTCGCCGCCGCCTTCAAGAAACGCGGCGGCACCGTCCTGGCCGAAGTCCCGCACCCGGAAGAAGTCCAGCCGACCTACAAGTCCATGCTGTCCCAGGCCCTGAAGGACAAGCCCGACCTGCTCCTCATCGTCAGCTACCCGGCGCACACCATCGCCATCTGCAAGGAATCCCGCGACACCTTCAATTTCACGAACTGGCAGTTCACCGACGGCAACGCCAGCATCGACATCATCAAGGAGGTCGGCGCCAAGGACATGGACGGCCGCTACGGCACGGCGCCCGGCGAGGACACCACCACGCAGTCCTACAAGGACTTCGCCAAGACCTACATGGAGACCTACAAATACGACCACTTCCCGCCGTTCACCACCTGCTCGTACGACGCCGGCCTGGTCGCGGGACTGGCCATGGCGGCCGCCGTGGCGGGGGGCGCCACCGACGCATCGAAGATCACCGGCGCGATGCTGCGCGACGAACTGCGCAAGGTCTCCAACCCGCCGGGCGAGATGATCGACGGCGGCGACCAGGGCCGGGTCACCGCGATGCTCAAGGCGCTGAAGGACAAGAAGGAGATCAACTACAACGGGGTCGCCGGCCCGTGCGACTTCGACAAGAACGGCGACGTCATCACGCCCGTCAACATCTGGAAGTACACCGGGGACAAGATCGAGACGGTGAAGATGGTCGCCGCCAAGGACATCCCGGCCAGTTGATCCGCGCCGCGCGCCGCAGTGAAAAGGCCACGTCCGCGTGGCCTTTTTCTCGTCATGCGCGCCACCCGGGAGCGCCCGGGCTCAGTCCTCCGGCTCGCCGTCCAGGAAGCGGGACACGCGCTTTTTCTCCGGCAGGATGCCCTGCGGCCGATACAGCACGATCAGCGCCAGCAGCAGCCCCACGAAGGCCCAGCGCAGGAAGGACATGCGCGAGGCCACGTCGGGGGCGACCCCCTGCAGGGCGACCTGCAGGTAATCCGTGACGAAGCCCGTGCCGCTCCAGACGGCCCAGATCACGAAGGCGCCCAGGATCGCGCCCTTGTTGTTGCCGCTGCCTCCCAGCATCAGCATCACCCAGACCAGGAACGTGGCGAACAGGGGCTTGAAGTGGCTGTAGTCGATCGTGACCATGTACGGCGCATACAGGGCGCCGGCCACGCCGATGACGACGGCGCCCAGCACGAAGGACTGCACGCGCAGGGACTTGACGTGCTTGCCGCTCATGGCGGCCGAGTCCTCCTCGTCACGGACGGCGCGCAGCGCGCGGCCCCAGGGGGAGCGCACCATGGCCTCCAGCACGACGTACACCAGGGCCAGGGCGAGCGTGACGATCACCAGGTACAGATAGCCGTAGTCCCGGGGCTGCATGACGGACAGCGCGGCCTGCAGGGCGTCCGGCAGCCAGCCGCAGCCCGCGCTGTCGAAGACGCAGGACAGGGGCTGGGGAATGCCGGACATGGGCTGCGGCCCGTTGGCCAGCCAGCGCTCGTTCTGGAAGACGAGCCGGATGATCTCGGCGATCCCCAGCGTGGCGATCGCCAGGAAATCCGCCCGCAGGTGCAGGATGGGCTGGGCGATCAGCCAGGCCACGACGCCCGACATGACGCCGGCGGCCGCCATGCCGACCAGATAGGGCGCGTCCAGCCCGAACCACTGATGGGCGTAGGCCGCCATCAGGCCCGAGGGCGGCGTGGTCACGAACAGCGCCATGGTGAACGCGCCCACGGCGAAGAAGCCGGCCACGCCGAAATTCAGGTGGCCGTTGTATCCCCATTGCGCGTTCAGGCCCAGCGACAGGATCGAATAGATGATCGCCATGATGCTGAAGGACACCAGGTAGTCCATGGCGCCGGGCAGCAGGCCCGCGACGCCGAAGGCCAGGACGCCGCCCAGGACGAGGGCGGCCGGCAGGCGCGCCCGCCAGCGCCAGCGCGAGAACAGCAGGCATCCCAGCAGGAAGGCGGGCACCAGCAGAAAGCAGGCTTTGAGCAGATTCAGGGCATCCATGTCCAGCTCCTAGCGTTGGGCGAACAGCCCCTGGGGCCGCATCAGCAGCACCAGCACCATCAGGACGAAGGCGACCGCCGGCCCGTAGGCCGGGTTCAGGAAGGCGGACGTCAGCTGCATCGCGACCCCGATGATGATCGACCCGACCAGCGCGCCCCAGGCGCTGCCGATCCCGCCCATGATCACCCCCGCGAACAGGGGCAGCAGCAGGACGAAGCCCATGTCCGGGCGCATCTGCGACGCCAGTCCGTACATGACGCCACCGACGGCGGCCAGGCCCGCGCCGATGGTCCAGGTCCAGGCGACGACCTGCTCGGTGTCGATGCCGCGCACCTGAGCCAGGTCGGGATTGTCGGCCGTCGCGCGCATGGCCTTGCCGATGCGCGTGCGGGTCAGCATCCAGTACAGCAGCGCCACCAGGACCACGGCCAGGGCGAAGACGAAAAGCTGATCCGCCTGCAGGCGCAGGCCGAAGGGCAGGTACAGCGCCGGATTGGAGCGCCCGGAATAATAGAAATGGAAGTCCGAGCCCCAGATGAGGTAGACGATGCCCCGCAGCAGGAATTCCATGCCCAGCGAGGCCATGGCCAGCAACACGAGCGGCGACTGGTGCCTGCGCAGCGGCCGGTACAGCAGCCGGTCGATCACGATCGCCACGACGGCGGTGACCGCCGCCGCCACCAGCATGCCGGCGACGAGTTCCCAGCCGAAGGAGAAACGCCAGATGGGATCGGACTGCGGCAGGACGAGCACCATGCCGTAGGTCACGTACGCCCCCAGGGTCAGGAATTCCCCGTGGGCGAAATTCGGGAACTTCAGGACGCCGTAGCACAGGGTAAGGCCGATGCCGCCCAGCGCGATGATGCCGCCCAGCATCACGCCCCACGCGGTCAGGGACAGCATGTCCTCGGCGCTGGTGCCCGAAAGCCAGCCGGCGACCCACATGCCGGCCAGCACCAGCAGCAGCACGCCGCCGACGAAGCGGCTGCTGCGCGCGCCGCCCGGATCCCGGGCGTCCACCGCATCGGCGTCCGGAGAGTCCGGAGCCATGTCCCTGTCCGCCGCAAGCCGCGCCGAATCGACCATCGCGTCATCCTCCCAGGTAGAGGCGCCCGACGTTCGGGTCCTCGAGCAGATCCCGGCCCGAACCTTCGTGACGGTTCTCGCCGTTGGCCAGCACGTAGCCGCGATGGGCCATCCCCAACGATTGCCGGGCATTCTGCTCGACCATCAGGATGCCCACGCCGCTGTCGTTGATCCGGGCGATACGCTCGAAGATCTCTTCCACGAGCTTGGGGGACAGGGCGGCCGTGGGCTCGTCGAGCAGCAGCAGCCTGGGATTCATCATCAGGGCGCTGCCCATCGCGACCATCTGCCGCTCGCCGCCCGACATCTTGCCCGCCAGTTGCCGGCGGCGCTGGCGCAGTTTGGGGAACATCGCGTAGACCCGGTCCTTGTTGGCCGACAGGTCGACCTTGCCCATCGGGAAGGCGCCCATTTCCAGGTTTTCCTCGACCGTCAGCGACGTGAAGACATTGGCCACCTGCGGCACGTAGCACATGCCCAGCCGCACGATGCGGTGCGGCGGCTGGTGCGTGATGTCGTGGCCATCGAAGGCGATCGCGCCCTGGCGCGGATGCAGCAGGCCGAAGATCGTCTTCATCAGGGTGGATTTGCCCGCCCCGTTGGGACCGATGATGGCGACGACCTCGTCGGCCTCGACCCGGATGGACACCGCGCGCAGGATCTCGGTGTCGCCGTAGCCCGCCGTGACGGCGTCAACCTGCAGCAGCGGCATATTGCCCCCCCAGGTAGGCCTCCAGCACCGCCGGGTCGTTGCGCACCGCGTCGGGCGCGCCTTCGGCCAGCTTGCGTCCTTCGCTCATGACGATGACCGGATCGCACAGGCTCATGACCATGTTCATGTCGTGCTCGATCAGCAGGAAGGTGATCCCGCGCTCGCGCGACAGGGTCTGGATGTTCTGCACAATGCTTTGCAGCAGCGTGCGGTTGACCCCCGCGGCCGGCTCGTCCAACAGAATGATCTGCGGATCCGCCATCAGCATGCGGCCCATTTCCAGCAGTTTCTTCTGCCCGCCCGACAGATTGGCCGCGTATTCGTGCTGGACGTGGGCGAGCTGCAGGTATTCCAGGACCTCCCGCGCCTTGTCCAGGTGGCGGGCTTCCTCGGCCCGGACCAGGCCCGGGCGCAGCAGGGCGTTCCACCAATGCTCGCCCGATTGCCCGGGCGGCACCAGCATGAGGTTTTCCAGGACGCTCATGGTGCCGTGTTCGCGGGGAATCTGGAACGTGCGGCACAGGCCGCGGGCGAATATCTGGTCGGGGCGCAGATGGCCGATGTCCTGGCCGTCCAGCAGGATCCGCCCCGAATCGGGAGGGATGAAGCCGGTCATGAGGTTGAACACCGTGGTCTTGCCGGCGCCGTTGGGCCCGATCAGGCCGGTGATGGTACCGCGTTCCACCTGGAAGGAACAATGATCCACGGCCCGCAGGCCGCCGAAGCTTTTCGTCAGGTCACGGACTTCGAGCAGCGGACGCCGCTGGCCGACATCCGTTTCCGACAGGGATGATGCTGTCGAATCCGTCACCGATGCCTCCTGCTGGATTTCCACGACGGGAATCCGGCCGGCGTACCCGCCGCGCATCCGCGCGGCGGGCCGTCGGTTCGAAATGGTGATTCAGGGTATCACAGCCGCCGAAGGGACCGAATGCGCACAATTCCCTATGGCCGCGCACGCGGCCGCCTCGTCCGCACGAGGCGCCGCATGCGTCGGAAAGAAGAAGCGGAACAGATCTATAGGCCGGATTCTGTACGCCGGGTTGCCCCGGCGGGCGATCATTCCTCTGGGCGGGCCATTGCTGGACCGCTCTAGCCATCTACCCGCATGCTCGGACGGGCCGCCCTGTCGGCACGAAGCCGGCGCATGCCTATTTGATGTTGCTCCCGATAGAGGTTGCCGCGTTTCACCCTGCTGCGGACCGCCCGGACTGGCCGGACGGACGGTACGGAGATGGCCGTACCGGTGTGCGCCATGCGGCGCACCCCCGCGGCAGACTCGTCTCTGTGGCCCTGGTCCTCGGCTTTCCCCGAAAGGATCGCCGGACGGCCGTTAGCCGCTATCGCGCCCGATGGAGTCCGGACCTTCCTCGATGCCTGACGGCACCGCGATCGCCCGATCTGCCCCGCGACGGCATTGTACGACAGCGCCGGGGGTCTCCGGCATCGGCCCGGCCAAACTGCGACAATATGCTTTTGGCCCCGGCCCGCCGCCGGGACCAGCGACCGCCTCACCGCCGCCCGCCTCATGTCCGATACCCTGCTCGCCCTCGCCCAAGCCCAGCTCGCCTACGGCCACCACCCTCTGCTCGACCACGCCGACCTGAACCTGCTCGCCGGCGAGCGCATCGGCCTGATCGGCCGCAACGGCGCCGGCAAGTCGTCCCTGCTGCGCGTCCTGGACGGCCGCGTCCGCCTCGACGACGGCGAGATCCGGCGGCGCGGCGGCCTGCACATCGCCACCGTCGAGCAGGAACCCGAACTGCCCGAGGACGAGACCATCCTCGGCTACCTGTCCGGCGATCTGCTGGAGACGGAGGACTGGCAGCGCTCGGCCCGCGCCGGGGCGCTGATCGACGCGCTGGGGCTCGGCCCGGACCTGCCCATCCGCGGGCTGTCCGGCGGCACGCGCAAGCGCGTGGCCCTGGCCCACGCCCTGGTGCAGGAACCCGATTTGCTGCTGCTCGACGAACCGACCAACCATCTGGACTTCGCCGGCATCGCCTGGCTGGAGGACCTGCTGCGCGCCACGCGCGCGGCGGTGGTGCTGATCACCCACGACCGCCGCTTCCTGGACGCCGTCGCCACCCGCATCGTCGAACTCGACCGGGGCCGGCTGCTGAGCTTCCCGGGCAATTTCTCCGCCTGGCAGGCCCGCAAGGCCCAGTGGCTGGACGCCGAGCAGCAGGCCAACGCCCGATTCGACAAGCTGCTTTCCCAGGAAGAGGTCTGGATCCGCAAGGGCATCGAGGCCCGCCGCACCCGCAACGAAGGCCGGGTCCGCCGCCTGGAGGCCCTGCGCCGCGAGCGCGCCGAACGGCGCGACCAGCAAGGCCAGGTGCGGTTCACCCTGGCCGACGGCCAGCGTTCCGGCAAGCTCGTGGCCGAACTGCTGGACGTCACCCACGGCTACGGCGACCGCATCCTGATCCGGGATTTCAGCACCCTGATCCAGCGCGGCGACCGCATCGGCCTGATCGGCCCCAACGGCGCCGGCAAGACGACGCTGCTGCGCATCCTGCTGGGCGAACTGAGTCCCCTGCGCGGCAGCGTGCGCCTGGGCACCAATCTGTCGATCGGCTACTTCGACCAGATGCGCGACCGCCTCGACGAATCCGCCACCCTGGCCGACACCATCAGCCCGGGCAGCGAGTGGGTGGAGATCGGCGGCCAGCGCAAGCACGTCATGAGCTACCTGGAGGACTTCCTGTTCCCCGCCGCGCGTGCCCATTCCCCCGTATCCAGCCTGTCGGGGGGCGAGCGCGCCCGCCTGGCGCTGGCGCGCATGTTCGCCCAGCCGCACAACGTGCTGGTGCTGGACGAGCCCACCAACGACCTGGACATCGACACCCTGGAACTGCTGGAAGGCCTGCTGCAGGACTACCAGGGCACCGTCCTGCTGGTCAGCCACGACCGCAGCTTCCTGGACAACGTGGTCACGCAGACCATCGCCGCCGAGGGCGACGGCCAATGGCGGGAATACGTGGGCGGCTACGACGACTGGGAAGCCCAGCGGCCGCGCTCCGCCGCAACGGGCACCCCCGCGGCCCGCGCCGGACGGCAATCCGAGCCGGGTCGCACCGACGCGCCCGAGGCCTCGAAGGAACAGGCGGCCGGCGCGCCGGCCCCGGCCGGAACCGCCGACAAGCCGCGCAAGAACCGCCTGGCCCCCTGGGAAGCCGAGGAACTGGCCAGCCTGCCCGACCGGATCTCCGCGCTGGAGTCGGAGCAGGCCGCCCTGGCGGCGCGCCTGTCCGACCCCGACCTGTACAGCCAGGGCCCGGACGAGGCCCAGCGCGTCCAGCAGGCGCTGGGTGAACTGGACAGCCAGCTGGAAGCCCTGTTCGAGCGCTGGACCCTGCTGGAGGACAAGCGCGGCGAGTGAGCCGCCTCTCCACGTCGCGCCCCGCAGGGCGCTCCGATTCGCCAGGCACGGAATAGTCCGCAGGGACTATTCCGTGTCCTGGCTCATCCAGCCCAAGGACTCTCCCGCGGCGAGCGGGACTACGACGTCGTCGCCCAGCGGCAGTTCCCGGGGGATGGGATTTTCCACCCGCTCCAGGGTCAGGGTCCCCGTATTGGGCGCCAGCCCGTAGAACGCCGGACCATGCAGGCTGGCGAAGGCCTCCAGCCGGCCCAGGCGGCCGACGGACTCGAAGGCCGTCGCGTACAGTGCCATGGCGTGGCGGGCCGTGTAGCAGCCCGCACAGCCACAATCCTGCTCCTTGGCGCCGCGCGGGTGCGGCGCGCTGTCCGTCCCCAGGAAGAAGCGCGGATTGCCGCTGGTCGCCGCCTTCAGCAGGGCCAGGCGGTGGGTTTCCCGCTTCAGGACCGGCAGGCAGTACCAATGGGGCCGCAGCCCACCCTTGAACAGGGCGTTGCGGTTGTACAGCAGGTGCTGCGGCGTCAGCGTGGCGCCGATGGGGCCGTCGGCTTCCGTGACATAGGCCGCGCCGTCCGCCGTGGTCAGGTGCTCGAACACCACCTTCAGTTCGGGAAAGGCGCGCCGCAGGGGCACCATGACCCGTTCGATGAAGACCGCCTCGCGGTCGAACAGGTCGACCGCCGGATCGGTGACCTCGCCGTGGACCAGCAGCGGCATGCCGCAATCCTGCATGGCCGCGAGCGTCGCCCGGCACTGGCCCAGCAGGTCCGTCACGCCGGCGTCCGAATGGGTCGTCGCCCCGGCCGGGTAGAGCTTCACCCCATGGACGAAGCCGCTGTCGCGCGCCCGGCGGATTTCGTCCGGCGAGGTCCGGTCGGTCAGGTACAGCGTCATCAGCGGCTCGAAGGACGGCGCCGCGCTCCCGCCGGCCTGCTCGCGAGCCTGCCGCAAGGCGGCCAGGATGCGCTCGCGGTAGGCGCGCGCGTCCTCGACCGTCAGCACCGGAGGCTTCAGGTTGGGCATGATGATGGCGCGCCCGAACTGCCGCGCGGAGTCCAGCACCACGCTGCGCAGCACCTCGCCGTCGCGCAGGTGCAGGTGCCAATCGTCGGGGCGGGTCAGGCGGATGCGCGCCGGCGAAGCGGAAGCCTCGGCCATGGACGCGCCGCGATCGGAGAAAGCAGGGGAAGAAGTCTGTGACACGGTCTGACAATCCTGTTTTGTCTTTCGGGGAAACACGCGGTATGCTGCGAGGGCTATTCACTCAACACTGTAGGAGCCTGCATACATGGCAACCACCGAAAAGTCCGGTCGCAAACCCAATGCGGCATTCATGAAGCCCCTGACCCCCAGCGCCACCCTGGCGGCCGTGATCGGCAACGAAGCCGTGCCCCGCACCGAAGTCACCAAGCGCATCTGGGACTATATCAAGAAGCACAATCTCCAGGATCCCGCGAACCGCCGCAACATCAATGCGGATGCCAAGCTGCGCCCCCTGTTCGGCAAGGACCAGGTTTCGATGTTCGAACTGACCAAGCTGGTCAGCCAGCACCTGAAATAAGCAGGGTTGCGGCGGGCTGTCACGGCAGCCCCGCCGGGATCACAGGCCCGGAAGCGGCGTTTCCCCGGCCCAATGCGCCAGCCAACCCTTGGCGACGCGATAGATGATCCAGACCACGGCCACCAGGCCCGTGACGAAGCCGACGAAGATCATGCTGGCCACGGCGCTGAGCGCCAGCCACAGCAAGCCCCACCAGAACGTCCGGATGATCCAGTCGATGTGACCGGCATAGACGGTACCGACCATGTCGCCGCGTTTCAGATAGGCCAGCACCACGGCGGCCAGGACGGCCGCACCGAAGATCCCCGCGGACAGGATGCCCACGGCGAACAGGCCGTACATCAGGTGGACGAGCTGCCGCTGGTTCAGGCCCTTGTCCATGTCGGGGGTGTCGTCGCCTTGAATCATGAGGTCTCCTGCGGAGGGCGCAGGCCATGCGCCGGCGTTTGAAAAGTTCATTCTATCCCATCCCGCCAAAGACAAAGCCCCCGCAGAGGATTTCTGCGGGGGCTTTGCGGTATAGAAGCCTGACGATGACCTACTTTCACAGGTGTCCACCCACTATCATCGGCGCGAAGGCGTTTCACTGTCCTGTTCGGGATGGGAAGGAGTGGGG